>ENA-ORXB01002822-ORXB01002822.1-sediment-metagenome-genome-assembly--contig:-NODE-2822-length-13722-cov-12.756468_pt1 | contig 13722 bp, 13 predicted proteins | sample MGYA00237863_ERZ511475 | MGnify/ENA primary metagenome ERZ511475 (study PRJEB26305, sample SAMN06343858) | sediment metagenome | isolation source: hot spring sediment | place: Canada: British Columbia... | reverse complement strand
AGTAGCGCTCTTCGGTACCCACCTTCGCCCACACGCGGTTGCCAAACGCATCATAACGCGCCTCGTAGACCAACTGCTCGTTGCGATATACATGCGTCAGGTTGCCCCACACAGACAATAGATTATCGATTGCTATGGCAAATCCGAACGGCGAAGCAGATACTCTAACGCTTCGGCAAAAGTTGAAAAGTGGGTAAGCGGTTCTGAATATTCGTGGTGTAGATAGTACACTTGCCCATCCTGCTGTCCCTCTCGCACTCCTAGATACCCTCCACCACGCTCTGCCAAAATATAATATGCTCCAGAAGGCAGGTACACCACCCGAATACCCGTAAGCCCCCAAACAACCGCATCCGCAATCCGAAAACCTTCGCATACTTGAACTAATTCTAAATAGTCCGCTGGTAGAGTCGTCTCGATCTCTTGTAATCGCTGGTGAAACTCTTCAGGCAAGAGCGGCACCGAAACCTGCTCAATCGGCCACTGGCGTCCCACATCGATACACCATCGTGGCAGGTGATCCAACGAAGAGGCTGCTCTCTCTTCACGAACGGGGAGGGGCAGTGATTCGGGAACGGGCTGCATCACATCGGCATGAAACACAACCCGTTCTATGTGTATTTCACTTTCAGAAGCCACTTGCCGATAAATCTTGCCAAACGCGAGAGTAAAGAGATATCCGTTGACTAAATAGAGATGTACCTTGAACAAGTCAATTTTGCTTGGGACACGGTAGTAAACCGTACACCAGCGTGCTTCTAATCGTTGATTGGGAAACCGAGGGGGTGGGTTCTTCTTGGAGAAATAGAGATTGACTTCGCCAATTTCTCTATCTCGGTAGACAGAGTTGACTGCTTCTATCTGCTGCACAAGGATAATGCGTGCTTCTTCAGGAAGATACGCTGGCAGCGCCTGCAATAGAGCGCGCTCCAAAGGAGCGAACCGAGAGCGACGACGCAGCACTTTGAATAACAACCACATCACACTGACCTCCTGTTCAAGGGAGCTGTGGGTGTGGTAAAGCCACTGCTGCGCCTCCATAGGCAGCCCCCACACCAGCGCCCGACACAGAGGATGGAGTACGATAGATTATACCAAGCCAGTTAGGATAAGGCTTATGGACTCTTTTCCACCATCCTCGCATGAACCTGTAACGGTATGGGTCACAAAGCGCATGCTGGGTTCCCCACATATACTTGAGGTTCAGCGCACTGTTTCTGAACCAAGCAGGCAACCAGTGATAACGCGCAGGAAACCAATGCGATGCTTCTACAAACTCTCTTCCTTTCGGAAATGCGGGGTTGGCTCGGGACAACCCACGCAAAACGGAGTTGCGTGCCCACCCTGTTGCGCCTCCCATCAAAGTGGAATGAGCCAGCCCAGTCCATTCACCCCCTTTATACCATCCACTCTCGTAGTCAACTACTGTGTCCACGCCCAATCCCCTGCGGATCCAGCCCGTTGCTCCGAAGCTCAAGGTATCACCCCAGCCCGCAAAGAAATTAGTTAGTTTATCCAGCCAGTCGCCGTTGTCAGATTCAGGAGGCTGCGCTCCACTAGTAAAAGTGGAACACTCACAACCTGCCACCATCGCTTTTGTGCCTGTGGGGTCGATGAAAATCAAAGGACTATTGAGAGCATACCGATACAGGTTCGGGTCGCCTGAAGCAGCGTCTATCGGATCTCTCTGCAGCCATCGTGCGGTGCGCGGGTCGTATTCCCGTGCACCGACATGGTACAAGCCTGTGGCAGGGATATACTCATACCCGTACGCCCCGTTCGATTGGGATGCGAAGGAAGAAAGCAGAAAAACTATACCGCCCTAACGATCTTCCATCCATCGTGTATTTCCGCAAGCTAATCCTTGACAGGGATATTCACATAGTGGGTCTCTTCGTAGAAGTTGCGTGGAAATTCTCCCGACTCCACCCGACGCCGAATCAACTCACCCCCACGAAACACAAGATAGACGCGGTAGGAATCCGCCGCATCCCCACCCTCAATCCTAAGAACCATCTCACCGCGCCTATTCTTGAAAAACAGGATCTGGTTTACCTCCGACAGGTCGGCATAGGCACCTCGCATAATAGGAACCACGCGCCCCTGATAGCGCACCTCTAACTTTTGAACCACCTGCTTAGGTCTCGAGTTCGGTAGCTCGGAGGCGCCATACCACAGCCCACCATCCATCGTTGGATGGTATTGTCGTAGCCAGAGCTTGGCAGCATACCTATCCATCTGTACACTCAGTGTGCGTTGCATGTCTGCATCCTCGTACCCAGTTCTAATAGGTAGTGTCTTAGTGTCGTTTTCGCTTTGCCTCTGCCCCCTTCTTTCCCCATCGGCGATAATCTCCCTGCTGCTTGCGGCGTTCTCTAATCGTGTGCTTCTCTACCTATCCATCCAAGATTACTCAGCAAGTATTTCCTAAGACGCTCAATATATTCCTGAAAGTACTGTCCCACCTCCTCTCGCTCAAGAGCACCTAACTCTCGCAAACCCTTCTCAAAATCCCCAACCATCCCATATAACGCCGCCAAATAGATTGGTATCCACATACTGGAGGGTATAACTGACCGTCGTTGTTTGAAACACTCATCTCCCAGACCACGTAACCATTCCAAATAGTTAATTACATCAAACAAAGAGCCGAACTGATCTAAAAATGGCACAGCATAATCACGCAGACGGTGGAGTACATCCGACTAAATCTGTTCTACTTGCCACTTTCGCTTTTTAGCTTCTTGCCTAAACCTGTTGTGTGCTTGTTGCCCTATCTGGACGTGCGAGTTATTGCCCGATGTCCTATTAGCAAGTTTTTTTCCCCTGTTCCTGCAGGGTGTTCTTCGATTCTCGTTTGGCAACCTGCCTCCTCTATGTATATGGTACAGTACCGACTCCATCTCCCCAAAAGTGAACAGGATTGCTTTTCCGTGCCCACAAGGCACCTCTCTTCACGCGCTATACCGACTCCAGCAACAGCAGCACAAAATAATCAAATAGGTGCTCACACTGAGAAGCCCCCTTCAGGGTCGCTGACCCTCTTGACAGATTCCCGGCTTCCTCGAACGGAATCGCGCTCCTTGATACCCGCAGCAAAGTGCCTTGTACCTCGCTCTTTCCGGTGCGCTCATACAGAGATCGGGATGAAACTCTCCCTACCTGCCGCCCGCCTCGCATAATGGACAAGCCTCCTCTCCCCGCTTCCCAAGTCAAAAAGCTGGAAATGCCCATCGGGGAGACCTCCCCAAATGACCTTGAAAAGCTCCCCAGCACCTTCAACGGGTAGGGGGATTGATTCGCTACTACCCACAACTCTAATATCACAGGCGGTGGCGGATTGAAAGGTTTGCCCGCCTGCTGTTCCCACATGGCTCGGATTTGTGAAGGAAATGCCAGTTCTTCCAGGACCTCCCGCAATGGGGCGCTGCGTCGGCGGTACTGCTCAAACCGTGCAAAATCAAAAATGCCTGCTTGCCCACCCAACACAGCAGGTCCGTTTCGACTGGCGAAAAGCCATTTTCCGCGGCTGTACCAAGCCAGCGAAATATGCCCACCCCACTGACCGCTGAATTCAAACTTATCCATCCAGTTTGAAGCAAGTCGCAACTGGTTATTGGGACGAAACATGGAAAATATTTGCTTTGAATATGGAGCTAGTGAGGGCATACTTTTAGCTACCCGCTCTATATCACGAGGGTAGACGGGCATCGTGAACTCTACATTATGGCTAATAAATACCACTAAAGGCTCTTGAATCTGGGTCATCTGCATCATCTAACCTCCTGCATATTTATGGTACCCTCACTCCGTTCGTTGCCCTACCGCTTCGGGCGAGGTGATTTCGGCTTTTCTGGCTTGGGAGAGGGCGGTTTGACACGCTCACATCCGTAGCAAGGTCGCTCAGGGAGACCTTTTTCCTTGCGATAAGGATTTTCAAAGGTGTCGATGCACTGCCCTGTGAGATAGTCTTGGTCAGTCGGCGGGTCGCTTAATCCGTAAGCGTGCCCCATCTCGTGTGCAAGGACAACATCGGGTGGAAAGGGTAGTGTTTCTCCGCCACATTTGATCCAGAAAGTCGTGTATGGATCGTAAAAGATTGCGCCTGTGCGAATGCCGTCTTTGTCTTCATCGAGCGCGGTCGGGTGGAAGAGACCGATACGAGACTTCAGCTGAAACTCAGGAGGAGCATTTTTTGCTGGTTCTATAAGGATTATCTCTTCTGCATCTTCAAGACGCTTCATCAAGTCTCCTAAGCACTTACTATTTCTCAACTGATTTAGTTGGTCTTCAACAACCTTTTTATCTTTTTCACTAAAGTTCGCCGAGATAACGACTTTCTTGCCAGTAGGATCTGTGTGGTTTAGCGGATCATTCCCCGCATACCGATACAGGTTCGGGTCGCCACTGGCTGCGTCTATCGGGTCGCGTTGGAGCCATCGTGCGGTGCGCGGGTCATATTCCCGTGCGCCAACATGATACAAACCTGTCGCTCGGATGTATTCGTATCCATACGCCCCGTTCCAAGTGAACGGCTGCTGCGTCGTGCCCGTGCGAGCTGGCAGGTTTATTCAGACGTGGTAAACAAATTACCCTGTATAGACAATACTAAGCGACTCAAAGTACCCATCCCTATCAAAATGGATAGAACACGAACTCTTCTCAAACTCTAAAACCATATAATGCCCGTAATCGCGTAGCTGCCTAACCCGAATACCACGCAGAAAGCCCTCCACATCCCGACGATGGGTGCGGGACGATAACACCATTAGCCGATCGCCAACACGCACAAGCAGCTGCTGTTCCAACCCCATCCGCTCCTTGAGCGCTCGGGGCATAAACTCTATCGAGATCACCTCATCCAGATAGTTGTAATGCACCCACGCAAACACACCCCCGTACAGATTGTTTGCCACATCCTCTGGATCAACCCCTAGCTGTAAAGCCTTCTCGGTAGGTATCTTCCCCACCAAAGGCTTGCCCAACAGTGCCTCCACCTGCTTTCGCTTCATATCCAATTCCAGAACTCCTACAATGCCCTTGTCCAAATCAATCGGACCTGTCAGTACCGTGATAGGCGCTCGGGGTAAGTTTTGCCCGCGTCCAAACCACGGGGAGCTATCCACGGCTCTGTAGCACCCGTGCAAGCACAGGGTGCCAATAATCAGGACGCTTCCCAGACAAAGCGGTCCGAATAGTATCGCTGTTTTGCTGATCAGTAGCCACTTGGTCAGCAGCCTTTGGTAGGCGCATTTATTGCCAGTGTTTCTTCGGTAGCACATACAGTTCACCTCGCTTGAGTGCGTCTAAACAGGCTTGTTCGCACGACTTCCCTTTCTGCGCAGCACACTTTCTTCCTACTTCGTTATTCGCCAAATCCATCGGGCTATAGGTTTCATTCCATCTACCCTCTGCCCAATATGCCGTTGGATTTTCGTGGTCGACAACCACATGCTGATATCCGAAATCGCCGAGTTTGCGCTGTACCAAACACGCCCATACACAATGCCTAAAAGCATCCGCAGGACCTCCCTGAATACCCAAAGTACCTGCAGGAAAATACTTTCCCATAATAGCGTACGCTTCCGATATGGTTCTCATGATTGTAGGGGCGTGTGCCGCAATCCAGACAGCTATATAAAGGTTTGGATCTGCAAATCCCCCGTAGGGAGTTGCAACAGGGGATGGGTAAGATGCTGGTTTCGGAAAGCGTGGATCGCGTGGTTGAACAGGTTCTTGGGGCGGAATTTTACCCAGCGAACGCTTGGCTTGGTGTCCGGCTTGATCCTTTCCAGCAGCTTGTTTTGGAGCCCCTTGTGTCCCGCCGTTGTCGCCAGCATTCACGGGATCATTTCCAGCATACCGATACAGGTTCGGGTCGCCTGAGGATGCGTCTATCGGGTCTCTTTGCAGCCAGCGAGCGGTGCGGGGGATGTCCCTCATCAACCCCATAATAAGCAATCTCTATTTACGAAGGTAAATGATGCCAATAATATTGTCCAATTGCTTACCATATTCGTTCGGTTCATAGTCTTCTCCTAACCCTCTTTCTACAAACTCGTCCACAAGTGGAGAAGCAAGTTCAAGTACCTCTATATCCGACAGAACAAGAGAGGGAATAGGAGATTGCGCGAGTCGATCGACTACAGGAACAAGATCGGGCGCGCGCCTCAGCACAATATCCCTGATGATGTCCAGGTCTGACGGAGAAAGCCGCACTTGATTCATAAGCTTCGCCACCTACGGACGGATTCGATGCCCACTCCGATTTCTAGGCCAAGCAGACACTATCTTTCCTTGCAAATTCGTTATCACAACTGCATTATCGCCTTCATACCTTATGGTACCTCGAGATCTCTGAAAGATAACAGCTTTAGGCTGTTTTACTGCATCCAAAATCGCTTTAGGGTGTACTCCTACACCGTTACGGCACATGGCTTGCTCCAGTCCATGAGAAGTGTACCCCGTAATCCTTCCACCTGCCACAACAGGTGGTGTGGTACTGGTATAAACCGTAGTTTGAGAGGCAACTGCTCCTGCGCGCCACTTCGGGGAAGGTATCTTGCCTATTGTTGGGGCTATCAGCAGCAACAGCCCACAAAAGGAGTTCCCAAACGCGCGTGGATCGGTGCCAGTCAACCCTTGCCACCATGCGGAAAGACCTTGCTTGAGTAGATGCCAAGTGCTACCCAACGATAAACCGTGCTGTCGGAAATAGTCATAGAGATTGATAGGGGAGGTCAAGACGCCCCAGAGGCAGTCGCCATAGCCTGCAAACACCTGCCCGACATCGCCCCAGTAAGACCCTGTTGCCCAAGCTAACCCGCTTGGATCGGCACGGTTGATGGGGTCGTTCCCGCAGTAGCGATACAGGTTCGGGTCGCCTGAAGAGGCGTCTATCGGATCGCGTTGGAGCCAGCGGGCGGTGCGGGAGTCATATGCGCGGGCGCCCACATGGTAAAGCCCTGTGCCTGCGAAGCAGTCCCACTCGTAGCCATACGCCGCGTTCCAAGTAAACGGCTGCGCAACCGCGCCATAGGCAGGATTGACTTCGTGCGCGATGGGGTTGCCCCAGCTGTCGTAAGTCCAGAGTTCGGCGGGCTGTCCATCGGGCGTCAGTAGCACGCGCGTGTGCCCGCGCCCATCCAGCACATAGTAGCGCGTGCGCGCAGGGTCAGCGTAATCGAGACGAGCAATTGGTCCCAGCGGTCCCCACACATACTCGGCAACCACCTGCCCACTGCTGCCGTCCACTTCTGCCAACAGCGTGTCGCCTTCGTAGAGCCGATAGAGGCGGAGCCAAGTGTCATTCCCGTCGTTGCTGGGGCAGTGTACGAAAACGCCCACGCGACGCCCCAAGCTGTCGTAGAGGTGGTTCAGGGTAGTTCGTGCAGGGGAGCTGGTGGCGCGGATCAAGTTGCCCCACACATCGTACTGGTATGTCCAGCTGAGTGCGTTCGCACACTGCCCGAAGTTGAACTGGACGGTCAGCAGGTCGGCGTCGTCTACCTGTCCGTCGCGGTTGAGGTCTTCGGGGCAGCCTTGAGGACAGGTCTGTCCGAAGGCGAACAGCACTCGGAGCAGGTCTTGGTCGTCTACGCAGCCGTCGCCGTTCACATCGCCCTCGATAGGCGCGGGCGCGTTCCACAGCCGTGCGCGTTCCCCGTTTGGTGTGTAGGTAAAGTACCAGTTGTAGCTGCCCAAGTAGGGGTGGCTGCCGCCGACCCACCAGAGCTGGTTGTAGGCGTAGCGCCAATCGGTCGCTGCGTTGCCCCAGCGGATTAGGTTGCCGTTTTCGTTGTAGTCAAAGGTTATCTGCTGGGGGGCGTTCCCGTCCAGCCGTGAGGTTTCCGACTGCAGGCTGCCATCGGGGTGGTAGTCCCAGCGCCACTCGGCGGTGCGGTTGCCTGGAAGCCACTCGCGGGCGAAGCGCAGCGTGCCGTCGGGGTAGTAGCCGGGGTCGTTCGCGATGCCCTGATAGTTGAACTGGGCGAGCTGTTGCCCGTTGAGCGTGTAGGTGAGCTGCCCCACAGCGTGCGGTACCAGCGAGTCGGCATAGTCAATAGTTGCAATTAGCGTGCCGGCAGGTAGGTAGACGGTTTGCGTCTTTAGCCGTCCCGCGTTGTCATAGCTCCATTCAGCAAAGAGAGAGCTGCCCTGATAGAGTGCAGTGGGGCGCCCTGCGCCGTCATATTCATAGCGCCATACACTGCCCCACGAGGTGGAAAAGGTCTGCAGGTCGGCCGTGAGTGTTCCGTCGGGCTTGCGATAATCGTAGAGCCAGAAGTAGTTTCCGACAGGCAAGGTCACTTGCTCGCCCAGCAGCCAGCCTGTGTGCACGCTTTGCAAATTGTTGTTCGGGTCATTATCGTGATTTCTGGGGTCTGCGTTTACCCCGAAGTTGGGGTCTTCGGTGTCATACCACCAGCGCAGCGCAATCTGGTCTTGCGAGCCGTGCAGCTGTTTTGTCGCGGCTCCCAGTCGTCCTGCGGGGTCGTAAGCGTACTGATGGCTTGCAATGGGGTTACCCATATGGTCTTGTTCTTGGGCAAACTCGAGCCATCCGTTGGGTGTGTGGCTGAAACGAACAGAACGCCCATCCTGTCGCGTCCAGCGACTGACGCGCCCGCAGCAGCTGTAGTCAAAGGTTTCGGGGTTTCTGTCCCCATCGTGGTGGATGGCGCGCAGCTCGTCGTGAATGCCATAGTTGTAGGTCAGCCCCACACGGTTCTGGCTACCGCTTTGCACACGCCGTAGGCGCCCCGCTGTATCGTATTGTAGTTCGGCATAGAGCCGACTGAAGGCGTTACCCTGACTATCTTGCCCCTCCAGCCAAATCTGACGCAACATGCCAGCGGGATGCCCGCTATCCAGGTCGAAGTCGTACTTGAAGTGGGCATGGCGTCCACGCGGGTCGGTATAGCGGCGTAGGAACAGCCCATCCCATTCCCACTGAGCTTGCCCGTTTTGAGTATTGCCAAAGCCCCAGCGCGCCGTGCGGGGCTGTCCAAAGAGGGTCCATTCGGTCTCGCTCCAGAGCGGCGTGTTAGGGTCGATCAGGAAGAGTTCCACGCGGGCAGGTCGTCCGAACAGGTCATACGCGCTGATTTGCACCTTGCGCCCTGTGGGGTCTTCTATCTCGCGTAGCTTGTTGGGATAGGGGCTATTTTCGCTCCAGTAGCGCAGCTGCCACCAGCCTGAGCGGGCTGGCTCCGTGAACGCCGCCAGCAATCCATTTGCCGATACCTCACTGTACGGTTGGCGGTTGTAGGTATAATCGAACCGCCAAGTAAGGGCGGGATTATTGCCTATCTGGAGGTGGGTGGGGGAGTTCGGGGGGTTTGAGTGGCTACCACCAGGGGCGTCCGAATGGGTTTGACCGTACTGCAGCCAAGCTTCCCCCAGTGCGCCCCCATTCACCCTGAACGCCTGCAACAAGGTGTCGGGGCGATCCGGCACATAGTCAAACTGCCAAAGCGTGCCTTGCCGATCCCAATGCTGTGTGATGGCAAATGGATGCGCAGAGTCATAGAAAAAGCTTTCGGTCCAGCGCGGGGTATCGGAGAAAATCGGCTGACCGTTCTGGTCGCGCCTGATCTGGTCGTACACGGCTATCGTGCGAATCTGCCCCTCCGTGTTGAAGGTTAGCACCACTTTTTCCCAAGCGCGGCTGGGATCGTTGTGCGTGTAAGAGGGGCGCACAAGGTTCATCTGATCAAACATCCCCGTGCTGCGCGTCCATGTGTGGAACAGATCGGCTTGAAAAGTGCCTTCAGGGCACGAACGCGCTATGCCCGTCCAGAACGAGGTGCTTTCGCCATACAGATATCGGTAGCTTTCGAGGGGCGAGAATCTGCCAACTACCTCTTCCTTGAGGCACCCGCGTAAGTTTTCGGGCAGATGCCCATAGGCGTGAAAGTACATCTGCTGCTCTCGTTCAGGAATGCCATCCCAACGAAGCCAAACCTGAATCTGAGTGGAATTGGTGCCTTTCAATTGGTAACTATCTGTCGGAGGCGATGGATCAACATCGCTATTGAATACAGCCTGAACCTCGGGAGCGTTACCACCAACACCCCATTGCAGCATCCAGCTATTGGCACTTCCTTCAGGGGGCACTTGCCCTATCCGAACCGCTTGCCCTTCGTAGCCCAGCACAAAATAAAACACCTCCCCCGTGAGACGATCCCAGCGCAAGCCTCGTCTGGTTTGCAGATCGCGCAATACCAGCCACCGCCCATTCCAGTTTGGCTGCCATTGCCCATTAGCCGTGTAGTCACCTACTTGCAGGCTCCAACGGTTGCCGTTGGGCGATTCGATGGCAGGCAAGGGCTGACCACCGTTATCAATCCGAAACAGGTTATCGTGAAGGCGCGATTTATAGCCCCCACCCCAGCCCGTTTCTCGCTGCAGTGGGGCAAAGCGGTAGACCCAGCTGCCCCCTTCGCGAATGCGCCCTGGCGGACCACCAGTTAGAACAAATCCCCGAATATAGCCCGTTTCGTCTACATCGGCGACTAAGGTCGCATTCACACCTTTTGTGGACTCAATCTGCCACTGCTCACGGAATGGGCTGGCATCGTTGGGGTCGCTGGTAATAAACGCCAAAAAGCGCATCGCGCTGCCGTCGGCATCATAAAGGGTCAGCTCGCGCACACGCATAATCTCATCGGGAATCTGTTGCCCTTCGCCGGGATTGAGAATCGCTTCGGTGGGCGTACCACGCCAAGCGGTGTTGTTCTGGGTAGTGCCGGGCAAACGCCGATCGCCTGAAGACAGCACCACACACATCCGTTCTAATCCGAAGAACCAGTAGGGTCCGAGTGTGCCGTTGGGGGTAGGTGAGGAGACATAGAAATAGCCTGAATGGAACACATCGAGGGCGGGGAAGGGTAGCCCAAAAGCGGTTTGTCCTGTGGCAGTCAGCAGTAAGATTCCCTCACACAGCCAGCCGTTGCCATCCACCGCGCCAGTGCCTGAGCCAAGATAGATGGCGTCGTTGTCAAAGCAGATCGGGGGTTGAGGGACATTACCATGGAGATAAGGGATCTCTGGAACTACGATGCAGATTGCAGGTTGGTCCGATTGAGCTAAAAGGGGTAGCCCGATAAGGGCAAAGAGTATCAATAGCGCGCTTATGCGTGTACGCGCCCTAAGTTCCCCCCCCCGCTAAGTTGCAGCGGTGGGTGAGGTTTTGCGCCATCCCGATAATCGTCTTAGCGACCATCGTCTGCCTCCGTTTTTGGTTTTGGCTCGGCTCCGATTGTCGTTTTTTATTATACCCCATCGATGACGGCTTTGTCAAGAGGGAGAGAGAGGGTGTTCGAAAAATTGGAGAATTGAAAAAAAATCCTCTCTATGAAAAGGGGTCTGGCTCCTGCCCCACGCGAATCGCCATTGTCTCAAAGCGCATGCCTTTTATGATACCCCCCACGCCTTCTGGTGCGCTCGCAGAATCGGCATGCTTCACTCATCACTTCGCCAACCCAGCATACCGATACAGGTTCGGGTCGCCTGAGGATGCGTCTATCGGGTCGCGTTGCAGCCAGCGGGCGGTGCGGGAAATGTACTCTTAGTGATGACTCATAGCCTGCCTGTAAGCCACCGACGATAGAGAAGAACAAGGTCCCGAAGCACCCCGTGTTCCCTATGAAAAACCCGCAAATCCATAAACTGCTCATCCACCCCCCACCACTCTAACAACTGACGCACGCGCGCTTCCTGACCCCAATCACGCGAAACGCTGACATAAGTACACTCCTCTGGCTCATCATCTAATCGCTGCAAAACCATCTGAAGCAGCGAGTGCTCCCCTTCATAAAATCGGACCAATTGATTGCCAATAAAAACATGGCTCGACGGCGATTCCACACCCGGCAAAAAACCGTAGCCTTCTAAAAAATAAAGAAACATATCCTCCTCTCGCTCTGCGTCCGCGATAAACTCTGACAAAGTAGCTTCCGCCAGCAACTTGATGGGGTGGTCCCACGGATGATGCTCCTTCCACCAACAACACCAAAACCACTGCAACTCCGACTGCAACAGCTGGTTCCCTACCTGCTCGGTGTTATATCCGATTAAGGGCAGGCGTAGAGTAAGTGGGCGGTTCGCAGATTTGGGGATCCACACTTCGCGTGGACACGAAATCCATTGGTCTGGGTATTCTTGTTGGGCGCCTTTTGAACGCCAGAAACGGAACCATCCTCTCACTGGTTTGCCTCCTCACACGGTGGGTCAAAGAGTGCGCCAATCCGGTCACCTATGATACCTCCAACAAAGCCTCCAATCGCCCCGCCAATAAAAGTACCCGCACCTGGAGCGATACTACTGCCTATCGCGGCTCCCAATGCAGCGCCTGCGATTCCTCCAACAGCACGCCCAATGGCGCGACCACGATTGCAAGGCTTTGCGGTTGCTATATCAATAGCGTCCAGAGCCAGCCCCACGACTAAAGAGCCTCGTGCGACACAACGCAGTATTCGCGTATGACCCAAGTGTCGCAAAGCGGGCGGTAAGCCCTTGATTGGCACTCCACGGGGAAAGCGTCGGTGGGAATCAAAGATTTTCAACGGACCTGCCTCAGCATTAAAGTGGGTTCCTTTTGTAGGATCATAGTCCCAGTGAAATGTTCGCGTGAAGTTCTTCCGTGTTTGAGGCTGCCCAGGAGCATAGTAGCCGAGCCGAGCGAAGCCGTGCTGGGTCGGGCGATTGTATCTATACAAGGCATACTCAAGACCAGCTCCAAAGCCTACAAGCCCGCTTGGTATCCCCCTGCATGGATTACACTCACCCGCTACGGCCGTTTTCAACCCATCTGGATCCTTGTATATCACGGGATTAGCCAAACAATACCGATACAGGTTCGGGTCGCCACTGGCTGCGTTTATCGGATCTCTCTGCAGCCATCGTGCGGTGCGGGGGTCGTACTCGCGGGCGCCCACTGGTACAAGCCCCGTGAACGGCACATACGTAGACGCTCTGTTTCAGGTGAAGGTCTGACGGGTGAACAGAGTACGGTCTAGATAAGGTTGCCTCAGTCATAGCATGAGGTGGTTCGTATCCGAGAATCCTCGTGAACTATCGATTGCAACTGCATGGTTCAACACTTTGACTCTATTGCGCATAAGGTATCTGACCCAGTCTAACAAGTTGCTTATCTCGCGCTCGTTTTATCATACAAAGCCTTCTCGGCTTAAATCCGTTAGTAAATCTTCCCCAGCCTTTTTAGGAATGCGATACCACCAAAATCCCAAAGATTCATCCCCCAGAGGAGGCAGAAGTGGGCGATCAACGGGTCGCGTGGCTTTCAGCAAGCGCGCATCCATTGGCTCGATCAACTGCTTCAATGAGGCTTGCCCTTCGTGGCTAAGGCTTTGTATAATCTCTTGCAAGAGATCGCGTGTCGCGAGGTCATTAGTATAATCTTCGATACCCAGCTTATATCCCTGTTCAACTTCCAATACAAACGCTTCCCACTCTTTTAGCAAGTCTGCCAAGCGCCACCTACGACCAGACTCCCGTTCCAGCTTTCTTAAAAACTCCCTGACGTGCTTCCAATCGTCCTTAGAGAAGTGATAAGCCATTCTCTACCTCCTATCTGCAAAGCTGTTTCCGCCAGTATTCCATGCGCTTTTTCGGTTTGAAGTTGCTCTGTTGCAATGATACCCAGTCCGACTACCGACGCCCTCCCCTCAAACTCCACCACACACACCAAACACACAC
>ENA-ORXB01002820-ORXB01002820.1-sediment-metagenome-genome-assembly--contig:-NODE-2820-length-13726-cov-4.361199_pt1 | contig 13726 bp, 21 predicted proteins | sample MGYA00237863_ERZ511475 | MGnify/ENA primary metagenome ERZ511475 (study PRJEB26305, sample SAMN06343858) | sediment metagenome | isolation source: hot spring sediment | place: Canada: British Columbia... | reverse complement strand
AACAGAACCATTACCATCCCCAACCACAACAAGGGCACTAAATCTAAAACGTCTACCACCTTTTACTACCTTAGCTACCCTATTAATACTTATCAACCTGTCTACTAATTGATCCTGAGTCTCTTTTACTTCAAAATCTTCCAAGGCATACCCCCTTTTAAAAGATTAAACCGGCTTCTCTTGCGGCATCAGCTATACTTTTTACCCTGCCATGGTACTTATAACCATTTCTATCAAAAACTACTTTAGTGATTCCCAAAGATTTTGCTTTTTCAGCTATTAACTTGCCTAATGCTTTTGCTGCTTCAATATTTTTCTTGTTTTTAAGATTCTGATCAAAATCTTTCCCCAACGTAGATGCAGATACAAGCGTCTTTCCTTCTTCGTCGTTTATTATTTGAACATATAGATGTTTCAAGCTTCTATAAACACACATACGAGGTCTTTCTTTTGTTCCTGATATCTTTTCCCTAATTCTTATTTTCCTTTTAATTCTTGGCTCCAATTTCTTTGTTGACTTCATAACCTTTTCCCTCTAATTTTTATTTCTTAGCTGCGGCTTTACCCGGTTTGAGTTTTAATACAGTACCAGCTATTCTTACACCTTTACCTTTATAAGCATCAGGTAGTCTTAAAGCTAAAATATTAGCTGCTGTTTGACCCAATATATCTTTATCTATTGAACTTAGTATTATTTTAGTTTGTTTTTCAACAGAGCAACTTACACCCTTTGGCAATTCAAACTTAACAGGATGGGAATATCCCAGAGTAAAATTTAATATATTGCCCTGTAAATCAGCCCTGTAACCTACTCCAAATAATTCAAGCTCCTTGGTAAAACCTTTAGATACACCAACAACCATATTGTTAATCTTAGCTCTCATTAGCCCATGAAATGCCTTTGTTTGATTCTTATCATTCTCTCTTTCCACAACTACCTGATTCCCGTTAATATTAATCTTAATTCCAGGCAACAAATCATGATCCAGAGAACCTTTAGGTCCCTGCACTATAACTTTATTTTCAGTTAGTGTAACTGTAACACCTTTTGGTAATTCAATTGGTTTTCTGCCTATTTTTGACATCATCAAAACTCCTTACCAGATTTTGCAGAGTAGTTCTCCGCCAATATTGTTTTTAATTGCCTCTTTATCAGTCATAACACCCTTGGAAGTACTTAGTATTGCAACACCAAGGCCTCTCTTTACTGGCTGAATAGCCGCATGTTTAACATAAACACGGCGACCTGGTTTACTAACCCTAATCAATGAATTTATTATAGGCCTTTTTTTATCATCATAACCCAGCTTAACCTTAATAACAGGATGATTATCTTTCATCTCTTTTTCATATCCAAGTATAAATCCTTCTTTTTTGAAGATATCTATTATCTTTTCATTAATCTTAGAATACTGAACAATAACCTCAGACTTTTTAGCCATACAACCATTTCTAATTATAGTTAACATATTTGCTATTGTATCCATAAGCCACTCCTACCAACTTGCCTTAGTTACACCTGGTATTTCACCACGTGAGGCTAGATTTCTAAAACATATACGACACATATTAAATTTACGCAAAAAAGCTCTCGGACGACCACACAGAGGACAACGATTATATTGCCTCACTTTAAATTTTGGTTTTCTTGAAGCTTTTACCATCATGCATATTTTAGCCACGAATAATCCTCCTTAATCTCTAAAGGGAAAACCAAAGGCTGTAAGTAACGCCTTTGCTTCCTCATCATTTTTTGCCGTTGTAACAAACGTAATATTCATTCCCTTGATTTTTTCTACTTTATCATAATCAATTTCTGGAAAAATCAACTGCTCTTTAACACCAATGGTGTAATTACCCCTTCCATCAAAGGATTTACTTGAAATGCCTTTAAAATCACGTACTCTTGGAAGCGCCACTGTTAGAAATCTTTCCAGAAATTCATACATTTTATTCCTTCTTAAAGTGACCATAACCCCTATTGGCATACCTTTTCTAAGCTTAAAATTTGATATTGCTTTCTTAGCTTTCGTAACAACAGGCTTTTGCCCGGCAATGAGACTTATCTCTTCAACCGCTTTATCAATAAGCTTTATATTTGCAGTTGCCTCTCCAAGCCCCATATTTATAACAATTTTTTCTAATTTTGGGACCTGACAGATATTTTTATATCCCTGTTCTTTCATCAACTTAGCTTTTATTTCTTTTTCGTATAATTCTTTCAGTCTTGCCATATTATTTACCTCTTAGATAATTTCCCCACATTTTTTGCAATATCTAACTTTACTACCATCATCTAAAATTTTTCTTCCAATCCTAACTCCTCGTGTACACTTTTTACAATAGAGGAGTACTTTTGAAATAGGTAGTGGTTTTTCCTTTTCTATAATCCCACCCTGAGGATTTGCCTGAGTCGGCCTCATATGCCTTTTTACTAAATTTACCTTTTCAACAAGGACTTTACCTTCATCACGTAACACTTTCAATATTTTCCCTGTTTTTCCCTTATCTTTGCCCGACAAAACAACAACCATATCATCTTTTTTTAAATAGGTTTTTAACATAGTTCGAACTCCTACAAAACTTCTGGCGCTAATGATATTATCTTCATAAACCTTTTTGCCCTCAGTTCACGTGCAACTGGTCCAAAAATACGTGTTCCAACAGGCTCTAACTGGTTATTTAACAGAACAGCCGCATTATCATCAAAGCGGATATATGATCCATCAGGACGTCTTACAGCTTTTTTAGTCCTAACAACCACAGCTTTAAGAACATCCCCCTTCTTAACCTTTCCTTCCGGAATGGCTTCCTTGACAGAAATCATTATCAAATCACCAACGGTTGCATATCTTCGTTTAGTACTGCCTACCACCTTTATACACATTACCTTTTTCGCACCAGAATTGTCTGCAACTTCAAGCTTTGTTTGCATCTGAATCATAATTTAGCTCCTTATTATTCTAACCTTCCAAAGTTTGAACTTTTTCTACTATTTGCTTAACTGCCCATCTTTTTTCTTTGCTCAGTGGCCTCGTTTCGACTATCATCACTTTATCACCAATCCTGCACTCGTTCTTTTCATCATGGGCTTTGTATTTTTTCTTTTCACGCACTATTTTCTTATAAATTGGATGGATAAATATACGTTCAACAGCAACAACAACTGTTTTATCCATCTTATCACTAACAACAGTACCTATAAAAGCTTTTGAACTTTTCTTTCGTTCCATGTATTCCTTCCTCATTTATTTAAATTTTTCTCTCTAAGGGCAGTTAACACCCTTGCTAAATCTTTTCTCAAATTTTTAATCTTTGCTGTATTTTCAAGCTGATTAAGGCTCTTCTGCCATTTCAGCCTAAATATTTCTTCCCTTAATTCTTTTATTTTTTCATTTAGCTCGTTTTTTCCCAGTTCTCTAATTTCTGACATCTTCATGATTACTCTTCCTCTCTTGCGACAAATCTTGCTTTTATGGGCAATTTATTAGCAGCAAGTCTAAAAGCTTCTTTAGCTTCTTCCATTGATATACCTTCAACTTCATATAGTATTCTTCCCGGTTTAACAGGACAGACCCAATCAACGGGTGCACCTTTTCCTTTACCCATACGAGTTTCTGCTGGCTTAGCAGTTATTGGTTTATCTGGAAAAATCCTGATCCAGAGCTTACCACCTTTTTTCATTCTTCTTGATATAGCTATACGTGCTGCCTCAATCTGCCTTGTAGTTAAAAAACCCGCTTCCAGCGCCTGCAATCCATAATGTCCAAATGCAACTTCAGTGCCTCTTGTAGCAACCCCTCTGAGCCTTCCTTTCTGCTGCTTTCTGTATTTAACCTTTTTTGGTGTTAACATAAATAAACTCCTTTATCCTATAACCTTTTAAAATCTGCGTATTGACCAACTTCACCTTTAAAAATTGCTACTTTCACACCTATAACACCATATTTCGTTTTAGCTGTAGCTACCCCGTAATCAATATCAGCTCTCAAAGTTTGTAGAGGCACCCTACCTTCTCGATACCATTCAGTACGTGCAATTTCAGCCCCTGCTAACCTTCCAGCACATGATACTTTTATACCCTTAGCGCCCATTCTCATCGCAGCTGTAACAGCCTTTTTCATTGCTCTTCTAAATGCTACCCTTCTTTCAAGCTGCAACGCTACGTTTTCAGCAACAAGGACAGCACTAAGTTCTGGTCTTCTAACTTCTTCGACCTGAACAAAAATTTCACTTTTTGTAAATTTTTGTATCATCTTCTTGAGATTTTCTAACTCAGATCCTTTTCTACCAATAATTATACCAGGTTTTGCCGTATATATTATAACTCTTGCTTTTTCAGGAGAACGCTCTATAACAACATCTGCAATCCCTGCATGATAAAACTGCTTTTTAAGAAAATTTCTTATCTTTAGATCTTCGTGTAGAAATTTTGCATAATCTTTATCAGAAAACCACCGGGAATTCCAAGTTTTATTGATCCCGATTCTTAATCCAATTGGGTTAACTTTCTGTCCCAAGGCATACCTCCTTTATTTCTCATCAAGTACTACTACTAGATGACTATATCTTTTTCTAATAATATCAGCTCTACCCATAGCCTTTGGCATTACCCTTTTCAAAGAAAATGACTGTTCTGCATAAGCATTCTTAACATAAAGACTGTCTATATCGATAATTTTTTTCTGCTCCGCATTAGCTATAGCTGACTTTAAAACCTTTAAAAAGAGTCTAGCACCATTTCTCGGGTTATACCTCAATATATCTAGAGCCTGATTAACATCTTTTCCTCTTATCAATTCTGCAATTAACCCTGCCTTTTGAGGAGAAATTTTTATATACTTTGCTTTAGCTCTTACTTCCATGTTCCCCCCCTACTTACCAGAAACCTTTGATTTTTTGTCACCCGCATGACCATGAAACGTCCTTGTTGGCGCAAACTCACCTAATTTATGACCAACCATATTTTCTGTTACAAAAACAGGTATAAATTTTTTTCCATTATGTACAGCAAAGGTTAACCCAACAAACTCTGGTAGTATAGTAGACCTTCTCGACCAGGTCTTTATAACCTTTTTATCCCCTGTTTCTATAGCTGTTTTTACTTTTTTCATTAAATGGTCGTCAACAAAAGGTCCCTTTTTACTCGATCTTCCCATTTTTATTCCTCACTTATTTTCTTCTTTTTACAATATATACTGAAGTTCTTTTATTACGTCTTGTCTTTAAACCTTTTGCTAATTGCCCCCATGGTGAACAAGGATGCCTACCACCGGAACTTTTTCCTTCACCACCGCCAAGAGGATGATCTATCGGGTTCATAGCAACCCCCCTCACGTGGGGTCTTTTCCCGAGCCAGCGAGATCTCCCAGCTTTACCTATTGAAATATTTTCATGATCCAGATTTCCAACCTGTCCTATCGTTGCCATACAATTTATGTTTATCTTTCTCAGTTCTCCCGATGGCATTTTTATAAGAGCAAAATCTTCTTCTTTACCCATTATTTGAGCAAATGCCCCTGCACTTCTTGCAATCTGACCACCTTTACCTAATTTAAACTCTATATTATAAATCATTGTACCTACTGGAATATTTTTTAATGGTAGCGCATTACCGGGTTTAATTTCAGCTTCAGGTCCAGACATAACTTCATCACCCACTGAAAGCCCAACAGGTGCTATTATGTACCTTCTTTCACCATCTCTATACTTTATAAGGGCAATCCTTGCAGAGCGATTAGGATCATATTCAATCGCTTCCACTATTCCTGGTACACCAAACTTATCTCTTTTAAAATCAATCAGTCTGTATAATCTTTTGTGTCCGCCACCTCTATGCCATGCTGTTATCCTTCCAAAGTGGTTCCTTCCAAAAGCTTTATCAATTTTTACAAGTAATGATTTTTCCGGCTCTTTTTTTGTAATTTCTTCAAAGGTTGAAGTTGTAACAAATCTTCTACCCGGAGACGTAGGTTTATAAATTTTTACAGCCATCTTCTCTACCCTCAGCTTTCAATAAAGTCTAATTTTTCCCCTTCTTTAAGGGTTACTATTGCTTTCTTCCATGCATTAGTCCTTCCAACACTTCTGCCAATACGTTTCCATTTACCTGGCAATATAGCCGTTCTCACATTTTCAACCTTAACTTTAAAGAGTTTTTCTACAGCATCTTTAATTTCTTTCTTCGTAGCAGCTTTATCAACTTTAAAAACAATCTTCCTTCCCTCTTTGAGAATAGTTGCTTTCTCCGTTATCACAGGACCTTTTATAACATCATATAACGTTTTCATAGTCCATAAACTCCTTCAATCTTCTCCAATGACTGCTTGTGGAGCATTATATTTTCATATTTCATTACATCGTAAACATTCAGTGAATCAATACATAAGACCCTTACATTTGGTATATTGCGCGCCGATAACTCTACTTCCTTATTCTTTGATGGTATTACAACCAACGTATTATTTACATTGAATGCTTTAAGTATAGATATAAAATGCTTCGTCTTAATTTCAGGAAGTTTTATATCATCAATTATAAAAAGCTTATTTTCTTTTGTTTTTAAGCTTAAAGCAGATCTCATTGCCGCTCTTCTGACCTTTTTTGGCACAGTGTATGAGTAATCTCTTGGTTTAGGACCAAAGATAATTGCTCCCTTTCTCCATAAAGGTGAACGAATTGAACCTACTCTTGCTCTACCAGTACCCTTTTGTTTCCACGGTTTTTTACCACCACCAGAAACTTCTCCTCTTGTTTTTGTAGACGCTGTACCTTGCCTTTTGTTTGCTAACTGCATCTTAATGACTGTATGTATCAAATAATCCTTAACTGGGCCAAAGAAAACAGCATCGCTCACTTCGATTTCATCTACTTTAGTAAAATTCTGATCATAAACAGGCATCTTAGCCATGATATTGCTCCTTAACAATTATGCACTCTTTTTTATAGCATTCTTAATTATCACAAGTGAATTATTAGCACCTGGGATAGCACCTCTAATTAAAACTATATTTCTATCAGCAAAGATTTTCTCTATTTTTAAATTCTGAATAGTCACTCTCTCATTTCCCATATGTCCTGGATATCTTTTACCCTTCCATACTCTTGACGGGAAAGCACTGGAACCAGCAGAACCTGGGGCTCTATGAAACATTGAACCATGCGTTGCTCTACCACCTTTGAAATTATGTCTCTTCATTACCCCTTGAAATCCCTTACCCTTTGAAAGAGCAGTAACATCTATAAATTCACCTTCAGAGAAAACATCACTTACACTTATTTGTTGTCCTACTTCAAACTGCTCCACATTATCGAACTTAACTTCTTTAAGAAAATAAAATGCCCTTTCTCCAGCTTTTTTAAAATGCCCTAGCATTGGTTTTGTAACTCTGGTTATTTTTTTCTCTCCAAAACCAAGTTGCAATGCATTATACCCCTCTTTTTCTTTTACTTTTTTCTGAACAACATAATTCGGGGTAACTTCAACTACCGTTACTGGAACAATTTCACCAGCCTCATTGAAGTATTGTGTCATGCCTAATTTTTTTCCCAAAATACCTTTCATGGCACCTTATCCTTTTAGCTTAATTTGACCTCAACATCCACACCCGCAGACAATTCCAGTTTCATTAAAGCATCGATGGTCTGCTGTGTTGGATGGAGTATATCCATTAGTCTCATATGTACTCTCATCTCAAATTGTTCCCTTGACTTTTTATCCACATGAGGAGAACGCAAAACTGTAAACCTGCTTATTTTTGTTGGAAGCGGTATTGGTCCTACAACCTTCGCTCCAGTTTTTTTAGCAGTATCTACAATTTCACTCACTGATTGATCCAATAATCTGTGATCAAAAGCTTTTAATTTAATACGTATTTTCTGGCTATTCATAAATAACCGCCTTACCCTTTTAATTTTATTCTAAAATTTCTGTAACAACACCAGCACCTATAGTTCTACCACCTTCACGAATAGCAAACCTGAGTTCCTTCTCTAATGCAACAGGTGTTATCAACTCTACCGTTATCGTCGTGTTATCCCCTGGCATTACCATCTCCACTCCTTCCTGTAATGTAACAACTCCCGTCACATCCGTCGTCCTAAAATAAAACTGCGGCCTATATCCATTAAAGAATGGTGTATGCCTTCCACCTTCTTCCTTCGTCAATATGTATACCTCCCCCTTAAACTTCCTGTGCGGCGTTATACTCCCTGGTTTCGCTAATACCATACCACGCTCTACTTCCTCCTTCTTCGTGCCCCTCAATAAACACCCTATGTTGTCTCCTGCCCTTCCTTCATCAAGTATCTTCCTGAACATCTCCACACCCGTCACAACCGTCTTCTTCGTCTCTCCTAACCCCACTATCTCTACCTCATCTCCTACTTTGATTATCCCCCTCTCTACCCTTCCTGTCACAACAGTACCCCTACCTGAAATGCTAAATACATCCTCTATCGGCATCAAAAAGGGCTTGTCTATGTCCCTAACTGGCTCAGGAATATAATCATCACACGCCTTTATCAAATCCCATATGCACTGCGCCCACTTAGGATCCTCAGGATTCTCCAACGCCTTCAACGCACTACCCCTTATTATCGGTAAATCATCCCCAGGAAATCCATACTTGCTCAATAACTCCCTAACCTCTAACTCAACTAAATCCAATAACTCAGGATCATCCACCATGTCACATTTATTTAAAAATACTACTATATACGGAACATTAACCTGCCTCGCTAATAATACATGCTCCCTCGTCTGTGGCATAGGTCCATCCGCAGCACTAACCACCAATATCGCACCATCCATCTGCGCAGCCCCCGTTATCATGTTCTTTACATAATCAGCATGACCAGGACAATCTACATGCGCATAATGCCTCTTCTCACTCTCATACTCCACATGCGCCGTCGCTATCGTTATACCACGCTCCCTCTCCTCAGGCGCCTTGTCTATCTGATCAAATGGCGTAAACTGCGCTAATCCCTTCGTCGATAATACCCTCGTTATCGCTGCCGTCAACGTCGTCTTCCCATGATCCACATGCCCTATCGTACCAACATTAACATGCGGCTTCTTCCTCTCAAACTTTGCCTTTGCCATATAAAGCCTCCTACTTACCTGCTCTTAATTTTAATATTTGTTCAGCTATATTAGCTGGTACTGGTTCATAATGGGAGAACTGCATTGTATATGTTGCTCTACCCTGGGTCATTGAACGCAAATCAGTCGCATATCCAAACATCTCTGCCAACGGGACAAAACATGTTATTACCTGTGCATTCCCACGCATTTCCATACCCTGAATTCTGCCTCTCCTTGAATTTAAATCACCCATTACATCTCCCATAAAATTCTCTGGCGTCACAACTTCAACTTTCATAATGGGTTCAAGAAGAATCGGCTTTGCCTTCATAAAGGCTTCTTTGAAACCCATAGAAGCAGCTATCTTAAAAGCCATTTCGGATGAATCAACTTCATGATAAGAACCATCAAAAAGTGTAACTTTAATATCTATAACGGGATAACCTGCAAGAACACCCAACTCCATAGCTTCCCTAACACCTTTTTCAATTGCAGGTATATATTCTTTAGGTACAACACCACCTACAATCTTATTCTCAAAGATAAAACCACTTCCTGGCTCGAGGGGCTCAACTGATAACCAACAATGACCATACTGTCCTCTACCACCTGTCTGCCTGATATATTTACCTTCTGCTTGCGCTTTAGCTGTAATAGTCTCTTTATAAGCAACCTGAGGCTTACCAACATTTGCCTCTACCTTAAACTCCCTCATCAATCTATCTATAATAATCTCTAAATGTAACTCTCCCATACCAGAAATGATAGTCTGTCCGGTTTCTTCATCGGTTTTTACTCTAAATGATGGATCTTCAACAGCAAGTTTCTGAAGAGATGAACCTAATTTTTCCTGGTCTGCCTTTGTTTTGGGTTCCACAGCAATGGATATAACAGGCTCTGGAAACTCCATAGCTTCAAGAATTATGGGATTATTTTCATCGCATAGAGTATCGCCCGTGGTGGTAAACTTCAGACCTACCGCAGCAGCAATATCACCTGCGAGAACTTCTTTTATATCTTCTCTTTTATTTGCGTGCATCTTAAGAAGTCTACCAATTCGTTCCTTTTTATCTTTTGATGCATTGTATACATAACTGCCCGATTCAAGACGCCCTGAATAAACTCTAAAATACGTAAGTTGTCCTACGTAAGGATCTGTCATTATTTTGAAAGCTAAAGCCGCAAAAGGTTCATCATCACTAACAATTCTTTGAGCCTCTTTGCCATCTGGTGTTTTACCCTGAACAGGCGGTATATCCAATGGAGATGGCAAATAATCAACAACAGCATCAAGCAGTGGTTGGACTCCTTTATTTTTAAAAGCCGAACCACATAGAACAGGAACCAGCTTAAGACTTAATGTCCCTTTTCTAATAGCAGCCTTTAGCTCGTCTATTGTAACTTCCTGCCCCTCTAAGAATTTCTCCATTATAGTGTCATCTACATCAGAAACTCTTTCAATCATTTTCTCACGCCATTCTTTAGCAAGAGCTAACATATCCTGGGGTATTTGCTCTTCATGAAATTTGGCACCTAATGTTTCCTCATCCCATACAATAGCCTTCATCTCAACAAGGTCAATAACACCAACGAATTTATCCTCAGCCCCCAATGGAATTTGCACAGGGACAGGAATTGTACCAAGTCTCTCATATATTGACTGAGTGGATTTAAAGAAATCAGCTCCCACCCTATCCATCTTGTTTATGAACGCAATCCTGGGAACTTTATATTTATCAGCCTGTCTCCAGACCGTTTCAGATTGTGGTTGAACACCTGCTACAGCATCAAATACTGCCACTGCTCCATCAAGTACCTTAAGAGAACGTTCTACTTCAATGGTAAAATCAACATGTCCTGGAGTATCAATAATATTAATTCTATGATTTTTCCAGAAGCAGGTTGTAGTTGCAGACGTTATTGTAATACCCCTTTCCTGCTCCTGCTCCATCCAGTCCATTGTTGCTGTACCCTCATGGACTTCACCAATTTTATATGATACACCTGTATAATAAAGGATTCTTTCTGTTACAGTCGTTTTTCCTGCATCAATATGAGCCATTATTCCGATATTTCTACATCTTTCTAAAGGTATTGTCCTTGCCAATGTCCTACTCCTAAAAATTTATTACCAGCGAAAATGTGAAAATGCTTTATTCGCTTCAGCCATCTTATGAACATCTTCTCTCTTTTTAACAGCACCACCCTTATTGTTATAAGCATCAAGGAGCTCACTAGCCAACTTATTAACCATCATTCTTTCATTTCTACTTCTTGCGGCATTCAAGATCCATCTTATAGCAAGAGAGATTTTTCTTTCTGGTCTTACTTCCATTGGAACCTGATAGGTAGCACCGCCAACTCTTCTGGGTCTAACTTCTATTTGAGGCTTCACATTTTCCATTGCCTGCTTAAATACCTGAAGTCCATCCATATTAGTCTTGTTTTTTATTATTTCCATGGCCTCATAAAAAATCTTCTGAGAAACAGACTTCTTACCAGATCTCATCATGCAATTAATAAACTTGGCAACTACTACATCGTTGTAAACTGGATCTGGTAAAATTTCTCTTTGCTGTGCTCTTCTTCTTCTAGCCATTTTTAACCCCGCAAATTATGATTTTGGTCTCTTCGTCCCATATTTGGAACGGCTTTTTTTACGATTCTGCACACCACCTGCGTCTAATGCACCACGCACTATGTGATACCTAACACCGGGCAAATCTTTCACCCTGCCACCCCTAACAAGAACAACTGAATGTTCTTGAAGATTATGTCCTTCACCAGGAATATAAGATGTTACTTCATAACCATTTGTCATTCTAACCCTCGCCACTTTACGCAGCGCTGAATTTGGCTTCTTTGGAGTTGTTGTATAAACTCTGACACAAACTCCTCTTCTCTGGGGACACAGAGTTAGAGCTGGGGATTTAGATTTCTTCTTAACCTTTTCTCTGCCTTTTCTCACCAATTGGTTTATTGTTGGCATATTCACCTCTCAAAAAATCAAAATACCTTCCTGCTAACAAAACGTTAGCTTAAAAAGTATATTTAAGTAACTATCTTCTGTCAAGCTAAAAATTCTAATCTGTAATTCTTTTTAGCTTGCCAATTTAAGACTATGAAAGATACAACAAAATTGGGGGTCTTGTCAATAAAATATTTATTATCAAAAATTTTTTTATCTTACTGCCAACAAATGTTCTTATAATTACACCAATCACAATTTTTCAGGTCTTCCGTTGGAGTAAAGATGTCTTCTGAAATTATCTCTTCAATTAATTTAATTATAATGAAATCTATAAATTTAGCATTTTTAAGAATCTCAGTTTCATCATTAAATAATCGTATTTCTGATTGTGATAAATCCTTTTTCTCCAGCAAGAAGTAGCTGGCATTTGAAGGTTTTTCTTTACATTCATTGTGATTAATCAAAAGGAAAATATAAAACATTAGCTGTATACTTTTAAAACTTTTTTGCCATTCATCTCTTTTATTGGGATTAAACATTTTCCATTTAAATTTATATTTATCTTCTTTGGATGCTTTCTTGTAGTCTACTACAAAAACTACGCCATCCCTTTTTTCAATCCTATCAATTTTTCCTTTAATATTAATTTTTCCTATACCTAGAATTGTTATATCAGTCTTGTATTCCTTTTCTAATTCCAGTAACTCAATCTGGTTTGCATTAACAAAATTTTTATATCCTTTTATAAAATCTGTCAACTTTTCCCTAATCTGATATTTAAGTATTAGTAGCCTTCCATAGACATTACCACCAAAACTTTTTGCAAAGCACTGATCTATAACATTTGCAAATTTTTTCTCATCAAAATCAATTCTTTTGTCCGAAAAGTATAAATTCAGTATTTCATGGATTAACTGTCCCACATCTTGTCCGCCTAAGTCTTCAATGATTTCATCTCTTTGATCGGGTAGTAAAACATATTGATAGTAAAATTTAAGCGGACAGTTATAATAGGTATCAACTGCACTGGCTGAGTATGTTATAGTTTTAAGATAAGCTTTTATTTCAACTGTTTTTTCTATTTCTTTTGGTTTGTAAGGCGAAAGACTAATATTGTAGCTTATAGTATTTATGAAAGTATCATTTAAATTTTTGACTCTTTTTTGTTTTTCCCAGATTATTTTTTCTATGAACCTGCTTTTTTCCCTGTTATCATTCTCCACATAAAATAGTGAAACTTTTTTAGCACCAGAGATTAGGTTATTTAAATAGTATTCAAAAAGGATATCTTTTTCCAAATACGTAGGGATATGAAGTCTTTTTCTTACATCGAATGGAAGTAGCTCATCTTCCCTTTCAGAATTGGGTATGATACCTTCATTCATATCAATGATATATACATTATCAAACTTTAGGTTACGGGATTCAAGAAAACCCAATACCTGAATATCTTTTAAAGGAGTGCCGTGAAATGGAACGTTATAAAGGCTGATAAACTTCTTGAGAAATTCAAAATACTCAAAGGCATTATTAAACTTCTCATCAGCAAATAGGGAATTTTCAAGGTCAATGAGAGCAGACACAAAAGCTTCGCAATAGGGAAAGAAAAGAATGTGTTTTTTTGCTGTTGTCCTTTCATATACAAAGTTTATTAATTCTTTTAGCTT
>ENA-ORXB01002818-ORXB01002818.1-sediment-metagenome-genome-assembly--contig:-NODE-2818-length-13729-cov-2.657633_pt1 | contig 13729 bp, 11 predicted proteins | sample MGYA00237863_ERZ511475 | MGnify/ENA primary metagenome ERZ511475 (study PRJEB26305, sample SAMN06343858) | sediment metagenome | isolation source: hot spring sediment | place: Canada: British Columbia... | reverse complement strand
ACGCGGCGTTAGGGGAGTTTGCTTCCCGGGCGATCAACCTCACCAAGATCGAGTCGCGCCCCGCCCGGCGAAGCATCGGGCATTACATCTTCTTTGTTGATTGTGAAGGGCACCGGGAAGACCCACCTGTTGCCGCCGCCCTGACGGCCATCAAAACACAGAGTACCTTCTTCAGGATCCTGGGCTCTTACCCCCGGTGGGAGGGTGAAAGATGTTTGGACGGGTAGCGATTATCGGGCTGGGGCTGATCGGCGGTTCGCTGGGGATGGCGCTCAGGCGGGTGGGTCTGGCGGCGGAGGTTGTCGGCGTGGGGCGAAACTATGAAAACTTACGTCTGGCGGTAGAAGTGGGCGCAGCGGACTGGGTAACCACCGACCCGAAAAGCGGCGTTGCGGGCGCCGCGGTGGTGGTGGTAGCCGCGCCGGTAAGTACGGTGGGGCCGGTAATCACTGAAATAGCCCCGTTTCTCAGCCCCGGCACTGTGGTCACCGATGTGGGGAGCACCAAAGCCGCGATTGTCCGGGCGGTGGAGCCGGTTGCCGCGGCCCACTCATTTTTCTTTGTCGGCGGCCACCCGATGGCCGGGTCGGAAAAGACAGGGGTCAGGAACGCCGATCCCTATCTTTTTGAAAACGCTTATTACGTTCTGACGCCTACGCCTGCCACCGATCCGGACGCGCTGGAAAAAGTGCGGCAGATGGCGGAAGGAGTGGGGGCCCGCGTCATCAAGCTTGCACCGGAGATCCATGATTTTTACGTGGCGGCGGTAAGTCACCTGCCCCACTGCGTTGCCGCCGCCCTGGTCAACACCATCGGCGTTTTGGCGGAGCGGGAGGCGGTTTTGCCTCTTGCCGCCGGCGGTTTTCGGGATACGACGCGGGTGGCGGCGGGAGACGCAGCCCTCTGGCGGGATATACTTTTATCGAACCGCGAAGCCGTGCTGGCGATGCTGGGGCGGTACCGGGAGGTGCTCCAGGAACTGGCCGACCTGCTCAGCGCGGGTGACACGGCAGGGCTGGAAGAATGGCTCAAAAAAGCCCACCTCTTGCGCCAGGCGGTGCCGGCCAAGAGCAAGGGGTACCTTCCCGAGCTCTGCGAGATCGTGGTGACGGTTCCCGATGAACCAGGCGTCATCGCCCGTCTGGCCGGCATTTTAGGTGATGCCGGCATCAACATCTGCGACATCGAAATCCTCCGGGTGCGGGAAGGCGAAGGCGGGACAATCAGGCTCGGCTTTGCCACCACTGCCGACCAGGAGGAGGCGGTGCGGCTGCTGCGCGAAGCCGGGATAGAGACCCGGAAACGATAACCAGGAGATATTCGGGTATTTTTACCGGAAATTGAACGGACCATAGAGGTCCATCATCTTTAGCCTAACTTAAAACTGTGAACTTCGAACGGACCGCAGAGGTCCATCAGTTTGAGCTCGAACGTTGAACGGACCTGAAAGGTCTATCAGTCTAAGCTCAGAGGGGGTTTTCTTCTTGGAACTCACCATCCGGCCGGTGCGCGTTTTAAAAGGAAAGGTCGCGGTACCGGGGGACAAGTCTATCTCTCACCGGGCGCTGATGCTCGGCGCAATAGCCACAGGCGAGACGGTAATCGAGAATTTTTTAGAGGGCGAAGACTGTTTAGCAACCCTTGCCTGCTTCCGGGCTATGGGCGTAGAGATCGAAGGGCCGGCGGCAGGGCGGGTGGTGGTGCGTGGCCGGGGACTGGACGGCCTCTCCGAACCGGCAGATGTTCTTGACGCACGGAACTCCGGCACCACGATGCGCCTTTTGCTCGGCATCCTGGCAGGGCAGCCGTTTTTCAGCGTGCTCACAGGAGACGAAAGCCTGCGGCGGCGCCCGATGGGCCGGGTGGTAAAACCGCTCCGGGAGATGGGCGCAAAGATTATGGGGCGCAGCGGTGGCGAATTAGCACCGCTGGCCGTAAGCGGCGGCGAACTCAAGCCGCTGGACTTTTGTTCGCCCATAGCGAGCGCCCAGGTCAAATCCGCCGTCCTGTTAGCCGGGCTTTACACCCCCGGAGAGACGAGCGTCACCGAGCCGGCGCTTTCCCGTGACCACACCGAGCGGATGCTTCGGCACTTCGGGGCCGCCGTGACCCGCAACGGGCTGACGGTTACCGTAAAGGGAGGCCCGGTCCTAAAAGGCACCTTCCTTCGCGTTCCCGGGGACATCTCTTCGGCAGCCTTCCTGATGGTAGCCGCCTCTATTGTCCCGGAAGCCGCCGTTACCATAGAAGGGGTGGGGCTCAACCCTACCCGCACCGGGATCCTGGACGTGCTTCGGGAAATGGGCGCCCGGTTGGAAGTGGAGCCTGTAGGTGAAACCGGCGGCGAACCTTACGGCAACATCACCGTCTATTCCTCCAGCCTCAGGGGAGTGGAAATCGGCGGCGCGCTCATCCCCCGGCTGATTGACGAGGTCCCGGTGCTGACGGTTGCCGCTGCATACGCCGGCGGTAAAACCGTTATCCGGAATGCTGCCGAGCTTAAGCACAAGGAGTCGGACCGGCTGAAAACGATGGCCGAGGGCCTTATCCGAATGGGCGCCTTGGTGGAAGAACTGCCGGACGGGCTAATCATCCACGGCGGAAAAAAGCTGTCCGGAGCGGCAGTTGAGAGCTATGGCGACCACCGGGTAGCGATGGCCTTTGCGGTGGCCGGCTTGGCGGCCCGAGGAGAAACGGTGGTGAAAGAAGCGGACGTGGTTAGGGTTTCCTTTCCGGGGTTTACCGAAACTTTTTTGCAATTAAATACGGAATAATTATTTTTAAAAAGGAAACGTGGCGGAAATGTCGAATTCAATCCAAGAAAAGAAAAGGGCAGGTTCTCAGGTTTGCGAATCGCCATAGACGGACCGGCGGGAGCGGGGAAAAGCACCGTAGCCAAAAAGATAGCCGAACGCCTCGGCATGGCGTATGTGGATACCGGCGCGATGTACCGGGCTGTCGCCCTGGCGGCGCTCAGGGAGGGGATCTCCTGTGACGATGCCGAAGGCTTGGCCCGCCTGGCGGAGAAGTTGGAGATCGGGTTTGGCCGGGGTAGAGGCGGAGAGACCACCATTTTTTTGGACGGGCAGGAGGTCAGCCGGGAAATCCGTACCCCTGCCGTTTCCCGTTTTGTCTCTTTGGTGGCTCGGGTGCCGGCGGTGAGACGGCACCTGACGGAAAAACAGCAGCAGATGGCGGCTTCCGGCAGGGTGGTAATGGAGGGACGGGATATCGGAACGGTTGTGCTGCCGGATGCCGAGAAAAAATTTTTTCTGACGGCTACGGTTGAAGAACGTGCAAAGCGTCGTTTTCTTGAAGCGGCGAATAACGGATACGGGATTACGTTAGAGGACCAGGTAAAAGAGATTGTGAACCGTGATGCTTGCGACGCACAGAGGGAAGTGGCGCCGCTTGCTCCGGCACCGGATGCGGTAATTATTGACACCACGGGGAAAAGCCCCGACGAGGTGGTGGCGGTGATCCTCGCGCTGGTGCAGGGAGGCTAAAGCAGCGTGGTTTACTGGTTTGCCTGGGGCCTGTTGAGGGTTCTGCTTCCAGTGCTGCGCCGGTGGAAGGTGGAAGGAGCAGGCAACCTCCCGTCCGGGGAGGGGGTCATCGTCGTTGCCAACCACCAGAGTTACTGGGATCCGGTGGTTTTAGGAGCGGCACTTCACCGCCGCGTTTACTTCATCGCCAAGGAGGAGCTTTTCCGGATACCACTTTTCGGGTCGCTGCTCCGGATCCTCGGCGCTTTTCCCGTACGGCGGGAAGCGTTTGACCGCAAGGCCTTAAAGACCGCTCTCGATTACCTGATGCGCGGCCGGGTGGTGGGCGTTTTCCCTGAAGGGCGGCGCAGCCATACGGGTGATCTCCTGCCTGCGCAGCCGGGCGCAGCGATCTTAGCACTGAAAACCGGCGCGCCGGTGGTTCCTGTAGCACTCATCGGCACCCGCGGGGTTTGCGGCAAGGTACGGGTGCGAGTAGGGAAGCCTTTTTACCTGAAAACAGGAGGGAAAAAGCCGACACGGGAAGAAATAGTAGAAGGTGGAGAGAAAATGATGGCGGCGATCGCGACGCTGATGAGGAGCGAATCCTGAGGCAAAATGGAAGTAAAAAAGGCGGCGCGGGCAGGTTTTTGCTTCGGCGTAAAAAGGGCGATAGACCTGGCGCTCAAAGCGCGTAACGAAAATCCCGGAGCACTTTTCACTCTGGGGCCTTTGATCCACAACCCTCAGGTAGTAAAGCTCCTATCCGATAAGGGCATTCAGGTGATTGAAGAACTGGCGGCCGCCAAAGAGGGGACATTGATCATCCGGTCCCACGGGGTGGAACCCGAAGTTCTTGCGGCCGCCGAAAAAAAGGGTTTGGCGGTGGTGGATGCTACCTGCCCTTTTGTAAAGAGGGCCCAGCAGTTAGCCCGGGACCTGGCGGAACAGGGATATACCGTGGTGGTGGTAGGGGATCAGGACCACCCGGAAGTCAGGGGAATTGTAGGCTGGACCTCCGGACACGCCCGGGTAGTGGAAAATCCGGAGGAAGCCGTAAGACTTCCTGAGTTCCCGCGTCTCGGCGTGATTGCTCAAACGACGCAACCGCAAGCGAACTTTGAGGCGGTGGTGGAAGTACTCCGGCAGCGTAACGCCGAAGTAAAAGTCTTTAGCACCATCTGCCACGCCGTAGCCAAACGACAGGAGGCGGCGCTAGATCTGGCCCGGCGGGTTGAGGTGATGGTGGTTGTCGGCGGATACGAAAGTGCCAACACCCAGAAGCTGACCCGTCTCTGCCTGGAGACCGGAACGCCGACTTACCAAATCGAAACCGCCGCCGAACTTAAAGCCGAGTGGTTTGCGGGTGTAAAAGTTGCCGGGCTTACTGCCGGAGCATCTACACCTGACTGGATTATTGAGGAGGTAGAGAGGCGCATGAAGGAATTGGGCGAAGGAAACGAAGCGACCCAGGAGATGCAGCCGACGGAGGTTAAGCCCCTCCGCGGTGGTGAAATTGTAAAAGGAGTAGTTGTGGAAATAAACCAGAACGAAGTCCTGGTAGACGTAGGCGCAAAATCAGAAGGGGTGATCCCCCTCCGGGAGTTATCCTGCTGTGAAATCACCTCCCCGCACGAGGTTGTAAGCGTGGGAGATGAGATAGATGTCTGGGTGGTCAAAGCGGAGGACAGCGAAGGCCGGATTATCCTCTCCAAAGGGCGGGCAGATGCGGAAAAGGCGTGGCAGGAACTCCAGGTGGCGTTTGAAAACGGGACGCCGGTTGAGGGAACGGTCCGGGAGGTTGTAAAGGGCGGTCTCATTGTTGATTTGGGTGTGCGGGCTTTCTTACCGGCCTCTCTGGTAGAACGCGGCTATGTGGAGGACCTGTCCAAGTATGTCGGGGAAAAGATAGCCTGTAAGGTTATCGAACTCAACCGCGCCCGGAAGAAAGTCATCCTCTCCCGAAAGGCTGTTCTGGAAGAGGAGTACCAGGAAAAACGCAAAGAAACCTTGGCGTCCCTTCAGGAAGGAGCGGTAGTAAAGGGGGTTGTCCGGCGGTTAACCTCTTTCGGCGCTTTCGTAGACATCGGCGGTATAGACGGGCTGCTCCATATTTCGGAAATCTCCTACCACCGGGTCAACCACCCTTCCGAGGCCTTAAACGTGGGCGACGTTATCGAAGTCAAAATCATCAGGGTGGATCAAGAAAACGAAAAGATCAGTCTTTCGCTCAAGCAGGTCCTTCCCGACCCCTGGGAAAATGCTGCCACCAAGTACCCGGTGGGCAGCCTGGTCCAGGCGAAGGTGGTGCGCCTCGTCCCGTTTGGCGCGTTTGTGGAATTGGAACCAGGAGTAGAAGGCCTGGTGCATATCTCGCATTTTGCCGACTGGCATGTGGCCCGGCCCGAGGATGTCTTGAGCGAAGGGGATGTGATCACGGTCAAGGTTTTAAACGTTGACCCTGCAGAAAAGCGGATCCGGCTCTCACTCCGAGAAGCCATCCGGGAGAAGGAAAACGCGGTAAGCCGGGAGGCTGAAGAAACCGGGGCGGAAGAGGAACGTCCTGCTGAGGATTCCGGTACTGATCCCGGCGATGTTTTCCGCGACCTGGTACACGAAAGTTAAAGGTAGCTATTCAGCCCGTCACCTAACACTTACCCCGCACTCAACTCAGCTGGTAAAAGCAGCGCGGTTCCGGTAATTTTTGCAATGGAGTTGAGTGCGGGGCGGCGAGAAATGATGCAGTACAGCATTGTTGTTTATCGCCGCGCCCCCCAGAGTGATGAATAGTTACGGTTAAAGTCGATACCGGCAAATACTGAGACCCAAGCGCTGCCGAGAGGCGGCGCTTAATTTTTCCGGGACGTATATTTACTGCAAAAAAGGATAGCCTTAAAATGACCGCCTTGTAAAAGTCCCGAAACTGCCGGGAGTAACCCCGTTACCTTGGCGGGCGGAAGTTTGTGAAAAAACGGGAGGCTGCGAAAAACGACCCGGCAAAAACAGATGTCGGATAATGATGTCAGAGGTCAAAATCTTTGCTTTGTAAGAATTCGCTTTGCGAATTCCTTCAAAAATATTCTGGCTTCTGAGTTCTGGCTTCTGTTAGTAAGGCGAAGTTTACCAAGCGGTTTCCTAAAGGAGTAGGTGGTATGGACAGGTTCCCCATCGGGCTTCTTTTACTGATCATCCTTTCCCTGCTTATCTACTTAGGGTTGGGGCACCGGGTGCTCGACCGGATGCGTTTGAGCGACCGGGCAGCACTCATGATCATTGCGGCGCTCCTTTTAGGCAGCCTCATTGACATCCCGCTGGCCGCCCGTCCTTCAGTAGTTTCGGTCAATGACGGCGGCGCCCTGGTACCGCTGGGAGTCGCGGTTTACCTGCTCGCCGGTGCCGGCACACGCGAGGAACGGACGCGGGCGATCTGGGGAGCCGTTTTGACCGGTGCCGTGGTCTACTTCATCGGAACTTATCTGATGCGTGGACTGAGGGAACCGGCAGGGCGTTTTGACTTCCTGGACCCGCTTTATCTTTACCCCTTGGTCGCCGGCGCAGTGGCCTACGCAACGGGACGCTCCCGGCGGGCAGCCTTCGTGGCGGCAACGTTAGGGGTGCTTTTAGGCGACATCTTCCACTACATCAGGATCGCTGGAGCGCGGGCGCCGGGCCGGGTGGATATCGGCGGCGGCGGGGTCTTCGACGCCATCGTGCTTTCGGGGATTTTTGCGGTCCTCCTTGCCGAAGTGATCGGCGAAGTGCGGGAGCGTATCCAGGGCGGCCCCTCCGAAGAGGGGCGGGAACCGGCGCTCCTGACCAACCTCCGGTCTCCCGAATCTTCCGACATAGAAAAGGGGGATAAAGGTGGTACGCAACAGTAAACTGAGAATATTCTTAGGGCTTTTTCTGATCGCCGCTGGCTTGGGAGGCGGCTTCTTTACCGCCAAGGCAACATTGCCGGTACTATCTACTGCAGCGGCGGTTTTCAAGATGGATGACGAACTCAAGCCGGGGGAGTTTTTTACGGTGGTTGACGAGGACCGCCGGGTTATTGATTACCTCGCCAGAGCGGTGACCACCGGCGATGAACTGGTCACCGCTGAAGGCAAATATTACCGGGTAGAGAAGATAAGCGGCCGGATAGCGCAGGCGCGGCTTTTGGGCGTGGACCGGGATATCTTAGCGTGGGAAGAATATTTTGACCGGGCCGTGGTTCCGGTAGGTATCTTCGGTACGCGGCGGGAGGTCGCCATTTACCACACCCACAGCGACGAATCCTATGTTCCGACCGACGGTGCAGCGGCCATCCCTTACCGGGGCGGTATCCTCAAAGTAGGCGACCGGCTGACGCAAAACCTGCAAACCAACGGCGCCCGCGTCGCTCACGACAAAACGCCGCACGACCCGCACGACGCCTACGCCTACATCCGGTCAAGGAAGACGACGGTACGCCTCCTGCGGACCAACCCCATCGCCCTTTTTGACGTCCACCGGGACGGTATTCCCGACCCGGACTTTTACCGGAAGCAGATTGCCGGCACCTCCGTCGGGCAGATCCGCCTGGTCGTCGGGCGGCAGAACCCGCGGATGTCGTCAAACCTGGACTTTGCCAAACGCCTGATGACTTACGCCAACCGGCTACACCCAGGGTTGGTGAAAGGGATTTTCTTAGGGCGCGGCAGTTACAACCAGGACCTCTCTCCAACCGCCATCTTACTCGAGTGCGGCACCCATACCCTGACGCGTCCGGAAGCAGAACGGGGTGTGGGACTCTTAGCCGATGCGGTTCCCGTCGTTTTGGGACTGACCGGTCCCCGGCCCGGGATGCCGGAGATGTCCAAACCCGTAACCGATAAAACGGCAAAGACCCCCGGCGCCTGGCGGGCTTTTGCCTGGATCCTGGTCGCTACCGTCATTGGTGTCGGCGGCTACCTGCTCATCAGCGCCGGAAGCTGGGAAAGAGCCCGCGAACGCCTGACCGGCTTCTGGCGGCGAGAGGCCAACGTCCTCCGGGGTCCGAACCGGCAGCGAGAGGATGAAAAACCGTAGGTGGAGATCATTTACCATTGTTTCGGGGGGACGCACTCCTCCGTGCTGGCGGCGGCGCTGCACACCGGGATGATTTCCCACCGCCGGCTGCCCGCAGGCGACCGTCTGCTTCGCCTCCCGTTTCTTGATACCCAGGACGGGAGCAACCACGGGCAGCTTTATTTTTTCGGCACTGACGAAGGCGGCAACCGGATATTCATTTTAGGACGCCGCCGGGACGCCGGAGCGCTTACCCTCATCCTCAACGGAGCCACAGGGGAAGAACCGGTGCGGGAGATCCTGCTGGTAAGCGCAATGCCCTGCGTTCCCCTTCTTCTCAAGATAGGCGGGTTTATCTCCCGGCGGCTGCAATTCACCCGTCTGGGACGGCCGCTGGTGCTCGCCGGGCTGCGCCGGGGATACCCGTGTTTACGGGAACTCGTCTACCGGGTGAAAAAAGAGGTGGCGGAAGGGTAGGAGAAGATGAAACTCGTTTATTACGACTCCCGGGGACTTCCGCTCGCGGCGGTAGTGGCGGCCATCAGGACGGGTCGTCTGCCGCAAAACGGCGCATTCAAAGCAGCAGCGCTCTTCAGCCTGCCGCTTATCAATTCTCCCCGGGCTTTCGTTTACTATGGGACGGACGAAAAAAAGAGGAAGGTTTACGCCCTCTGGTGTAAAGCGGACCCGCTGCTCATTCCCCGGTTCTTCCGGGCGCGGGAGGAGCTTGGCCGGGAAGCGGGGGAATGGTTCCTGTTGCCGGTGGACGGTGTACCGGGCACCGCTGCCCTGCGCATAGCAGGCGGCTTGCCCGTGCCGGCTCGGGCTGGGGAAGAGAATTCTTCTACCGGGCGGTACAGCGGTACTACCCCCGCTTTTTACAACTTGCCCTGAAGGAAACTTGACGGGTAACGGCGGGAATAGGATAATGGTGGATATAACGCCGGAACCGGAGAGAAAAAATGCGGGGATTAAAAATCAACGCGGTGGAGCCGGGAAGTGTTGCCGCCGCCGCAGGGCTTGAGGCCGGAGATATCCTTACGGCCATCGGCGGTATGCCGGTTAAAGATATAATTGACTACCATTTTTTGCTGGCAACGGCAAAGCCGGTGCTGATGATACAGCGCGGGGACCGGGAATTCGCCGTCGAGTTACGAGACGAAGCGACGCAAAGGCTCGGGATAAGCTTTGCCATGCCGTTTGGCCGCATCCGCCAATGCACTAACCGCTGCCTCTTTTGTTTTGTGGACCAACAGCCGCCGGGGCTGCGTCCGAGCCTCTGTTTTAAAGATGACGACTACCGCCTCTCCTTCTGGGAGGGGAACTTTATCACCCTCACCAACTGCACCCGCGGCGACTTTAACCGCATTGTCAATCAGCGGCTCAGCCCCCTCTACGTTTCAGTGCATACCACCAACCCGGAACTGCGTGCCCGGATGATGGGAAACCCCCAGGCGGCAAAAATCGGCGAACAGCTTCGCATCCTGGCCGGCGGCGGAATCACCATCCACACCCAGGTGGTGCTCTGCCCCGGCCTGAATAACGGCGCGGAGCTTGCCCGGACGGTGGCCGACCTGGCAGCCCTTTACCCGGCAGTGCAATCAGTGGCCGTCGTACCGGTCGGTTTAACAAGGTACCGGGGCGCCCTGTACCCCCTGCGCCCGCTCACGCCGGAGGAAGCGGCGCAGGTGATAGAAGAGGTGGCCCGGTGGCAGCGGGAGTACCGGCGGCGCTACGGGAGCAGGATCGTTTTCGCGGCGGACGAGCTTTATTTGAGCGGAGGAAAACCCGTCCCCGCGGCGAAAGAGTACGAAGGCTTTCCGCAATTAGAGAACGGCGTGGGTCTGGTACGGCGGTTTTTTGACGCCTGGAAGCGGGTGGAAAAAAGGCTGCCGCCGAAAACCGCACCTCGCCGGGCGGCGATAGTCACGGGGACGATGGCCCAGGCGGTGCTCGCCCCGGTGGTGGCCCGGCTCAACCGGGTTGAAGGGCTGCAGGTGGCGCTTCTTCCGGTAACCAACCGCTTCTTCGGCCCGACCGTTACGGTGGCCGGCCTTTTGACCGGACAGGATATCCGCGAAGCACTGCAAAAGGTGCCACGGCCCGACCTGGTTCTGGTTCCCGCAGTAGCCCTGAAAGAACAGCGCCTGTTCTTGGACGATCTGACTTGTGACGAAGTTGCCGGGGCGGTGGGGTGCCCCGTGGTTCCGGCGGCGAACCCCCGCGAATTAGTGACGGCACTGGGCGTCGAGCTCGAACGCCGAACTTTAAATTAAATATAAGTGTAGCGGCCAGCCGTTTAAAAGTTCAACAGTTCGACAGTTTAACAGTTCAATAGTTTATTAGACCCAAAAGATCCATCATTTTCAGCCCGAACCGTGAACTATCGAACTATCGAACTGGCGAACTGGCCTTAAAGGTCCGTCACCTTAAGCCCAACTTCGAACTGACTTTAAAGGTCTATCATTTTTAGCTTGAACCGTGAAAGAGGTGTCCTAATGAATGATAAACCGGTAGTCGCCGTCGTCGGGCGGCCGAATGTGGGCAAATCCACCCTTTTCAACCGGCTGGTAGGAGGGCGGGTAGCAATCGTCGAGCCTGAGCCGGGCGTTACCAGGGACAGGATTTACCGGGAAGCGGAATGGAACGGGCGGGAGTTTGTGCTGGTTGATACCGGCGGGGTAGTAGAGGAGGCGGCAAACACGATCGAGGCCGCCATCAAAAAACAGGTAGCACAGGCGATAGAAGAAGCGAACCTGGTTCTCTTTGTGGTGGATGCTCTGGCCGGCGTGCTGCCCGAAGACCGGGCCGTAGCCGGTATCTTGCGGCGGTCGGGCAAGCCGGTGCTTTTGATAGCCAACAAGGTTGACCGCTTCGACCCGCCCCCGGCGCTGGGCGAGTTCTATGCCCTCGGTATGGGAGAGCCGCTCCCGGTTTCGGCAGCGCAGGGACTCAATACCGGCGACCTCCTTGATACGATCGTCGCCTCCCTCCCCGCAAAAAAAGCCGTAAAAAAAGAAGGCGTGGCTTTACGCGTAGCGGTCGTTGGGCGCCCGAACGCCGGCAAGTCTTCCCTGGTCAACGCCATTTTAGGCGAGGAAAGGGTCATCGTCAGCGAGACGCCCGGGACGACCCGGGACGCGGTGGACACGCCGTTTGAACGAGGAGAGCGGCGGTACGTCCTGATTGATACCGCCGGCATTCGCCGCAAAGGGCGCACCGAGCGGGGGGTGGAGGTGCTTTCGGTGGTTATGGCCCGCAAGGCCATCGAGCGGGCACAGGTTTGCCTCTTGGTGGTGGACGGCAGCGAAGGGGTCACCGCCCAGGACGCGCACGTGGCGGGCTTGATCCAGGAGGCGGGCAAGGGCGTGGTGGTGGTGGTGAACAAAGCCGACACGCTCACCAGGGAAGGCAAAAAGCGCCTTTTGGAGGACGTGGAGTTCAAGCTCAAGTTCCTCAAGGACACCCCTTGCCTTTTTGTCTCCGCCCTCACCGGTGCGGGTGTGGGTAAGCTCCTGCCGCAAGCTTTAAAGGTGGGGGAAAACTTCCAGCGCCGCATCGGCACCGGTGAGCTCAACCGGGTGCTACGGGCCGCCTGGGAAAGCCACCCGCCCCCGGGGGGAAAGGGCCCGGCCAAGCTGTACTACGCCACCCAGGTGGGAACCGCCCCACCGCGCTTTAAGCTTTTTACCAACCTCAAAGGGGAGCTGCACTTTTCCTACCTGCGTTTTTTGGAAAACGCCCTGCGGCAGGCGTTCCCCTTGGCCGGGGTGCCGGTTCGGTTTATGATTGTGGGGAAGCCGTAGGAGCGGCCCATGGTGCAATTTCGACCCACCGCCCGGGAAATCGTGGCCAAGATCGTGTACTACGGCCCCCCCATGGGCGGAAAAACCACCAACCTCAGGATGCTCCATTCGGGGTATCCCGAAGAGGTGCGGGGCAACCTCATCGAGTTGCCGGCGGGGAACGACCGCACGATTTTCTTCGATTACCTGCCGCTGACCTTTCGCAAGCTGCGCGGCATGGACCTCCGCATCCAGCTCTATACCGTGCCCGGCCAGGTGCGATTTGACTATACCCGCCAGCAGGTGCTGAGAGGCGTGGACGGCGTGGTGTTCGTGGCTGACTCCCAGCGGGAAGCCACGCAGGCCAACCGCGACTCCTGGGCCAACTTGAAGAAAAACCTGGCGCTGCAGGGGCTCTTCCTGGATCGCCTGCCGCACGTTTTGCAGTACAACAAGCGGGACCTGGAAGACATCGTTTCTGTGGAAGAGCTTGACCAGGCCCTCAACGAGTTCAACGCTCCTTTTTTTGAAGCCATTGCCATCCAGGGCATTGGGGTGGAGGAAACCCTCCAGGCCATTGTCAAGCTGGTGGTGCGGTCGCTGCGGGATCGCTTCAACCTGGGGGTGGAGGGTCAGCCGGGTTTGCAGGCGGTGCCGCCTCCGAAGACCGAAGAGCTGGTGACCCGGCCGGTGGCCGTGGCTCCCCAGCCCCTGCCGCGCCAGGAGCCCGTGCTGCCAGAGCCCCTGCCGCCACCGGAGATCACCCCTCCCACCTTGTCCTTTGCGCCCACAGCCGAACCGGAAGCGGTGGTGCTGGAAATGCCGCTGCCCTCCCCTGTGGCTGCCGAAGAGCCCACGGTGGCCAACCCCGATTCCGCTGTCGAGGCGTTTGCCGCCGAACCTCCAACCCCGAAAACCTTGCCACCGGAACCGGAGTTTGTTCTTCCCGAAGCCGGGGAGCCGCTGTCCCTGGGCCCGCTGCCTGGCGTGGGGGAAGAACCGCCAATGGAAATCGAGCTTCCTCCCCTGGCTGAATCCCCTCCAGCAGCACCCTGGGAAGAGCCCGCAGAGGTGCCTCCCGCGGAGGCCGGTCTGGCGCTGGATGCGCCGCCCTTTGGGGCGGAGCCCCAGGAAGAAGTGGCCCTTCCGGGTGAGCCTGCGGTCCAGCTCCCCAGTGCGGAGGCTTCCACAAGCCCGAACGAAGAGCCTTTTGCCCCGGAGTTGCCAGAAGGCGAGCCGCTAGCACCGCCGGCTTTCGAGGAAGCGCCGGTGCCGGAGGAAGCGGAAAGGGGCGAAGCGGCTTTCCCGCCAGAAACCAGTGTTTCCGCAGCCCAACTGCAGGAACCGCTTGCTCCCATTGCCGATCTTGCCGGCGATCCTTTCGTGGTAGAGGAGCTCCCGGCGGCCAGCGCCAGCGAGCCGAGCAGGGCC
>ENA-ORXB01002813-ORXB01002813.1-sediment-metagenome-genome-assembly--contig:-NODE-2813-length-13755-cov-3.786299_pt1 | contig 13755 bp, 11 predicted proteins | sample MGYA00237863_ERZ511475 | MGnify/ENA primary metagenome ERZ511475 (study PRJEB26305, sample SAMN06343858) | sediment metagenome | isolation source: hot spring sediment | place: Canada: British Columbia... | reverse complement strand
CCTCGCTTGGCAAGCTCTTCGTCCGTATAATTTGCCTCATGCTGCATTCTCGAGGTTAAAGCAACCATGGCCAAATTATGAGCGTTCATAATATCATTAATGTCGCCTGTTAATCCAAGCGAGAACTCAGTCATTGGAATAAGAAGTGCGTTTCCACCGCCAGCAGCAGTACCTTTAATATTCATCGTTGGGCCACCTGAAGGCTGCCTTAGTGCACCGCCCACACTCTTACCTAGATAGCCAAAGCCCTGGACAAGGCCCATGGAAACCGTCGTCTTCCCCTCTCCTAGAGGAGTTGGTGTAATTGCGGTAACTTCAATGTATTTGCCATCGGGTTTATCTTTAAGACGATCCATAATTTTAAGAAAATCAAGCTTTGGAGTTTTGCCATGCGGGATCATCTCATCTTTTTCAAGTCCTAATTTTTCAATCCATTCTTCAGGAGTAGGGAGGTACTTTTCAGCCTCCTCAGCAATTTGCCAATCCTTGAACTTAGTAGGATCCATAGATCGAGGATTGTAAGTCTTCTCTTTCACTGTTGCCATGAGACCTCCTTATTATCTTAAGCACCTTTTGCTTTTAAGACTAAAACCCTTCAGCCAGCTGACTGAAGGTTTTTAAAAGCTAATTTTTTAGCATAATAGTCGAAATATTATAACCCCTAAGCCGTGATTATAGCAAAGTTTGGTAAATACTATAAACTATTCTTTAGCAGTTCCACCAGCTTATCGTTTAAATTACAGATCGCGCATTTATTCACTTTGTTAATCGACTTTACCTCGCTAAAAGCTAGCTGTGTTAATTTTTAAGCTTATACTCATCAGATGATTTGCAGCAATCTAAAAGACGTAAACGGTCGTCATGGAGCTGCCAGCGTTAAATAACAAAGGTGAACGGCATTATGGCAGGAGAATAATTTCTATTTAACCAAATGCAATAAATGGACCACTAAATACCAAGAATAGCTTTCAATTGTTGGCCTCTCCTGCGACTTACTGGAATTTCACTCTGCTGATTGCTCCTTACTTTCAACACATAACTTCTTCCGTACATAGGCACGATTTCAACCACGTGGCGCAGGTTTACAATATATCCTCGATGAACTCTCAAGAATGATTTGTTACGTAGCCTGTCCTCAAGTGTCTTTAGGGTGAACCTAGTAATGTAGGTATTATCTGCTGTGTGTACAAAAACAATATCGTTTCGGCTTGAGATAAAAACAATGTCTTTTATGGGCAGCAACAAGGTCTTCCCTCTGCTCTCAACTGGTATCCTGTCAATATCAATTAGCGACCTCTCTGTTACAGGCTCAGGCTGAGTAGCAATATGCTGCATGCCTTTTCTTCTTTCTACCTTAGCAATTGCCTGGAGCAATCTATCCTCGTCAATGGGCTTGACCAGGTAATCGACAGCCTCAAGTTCAAAAGCTTTTACAGCATGCTCGCTATATGCTGTGACAAATACAATCGCTGGTGCATGCGGCAACTGCTTTATAAGCTCGACAACTTCAAGCCCGCTTAAGCCAGGCATTTTTATGTCAATAAAAACCAGATCATAATTCAAGGCCTTGATAAGCTCTAGTGCTTCACTTGCATTGGTAGCCTCACCAACAACTTGCACATTTGCTACCTTCTCCAGTAAATACCTAAGTTCAGACCTTGCTGGGGCCTCGTCATCAACTATTAATGTTTTAAGCTTCATCTTTCTTGCTCCTCGAGATCGGAATCTTTAAATGAACCCGAGTGCCAACGCCTACAGTGCTTTCAATCTTCACGTTATATTCTTCCCCGTAAAGGCTCATAAGCCTCTCATTTACGTTGCTTAAACCAATGCCGCTGCCTTTACCATAACCAAATTTTAACACCTGGTCTAGTTCTTCGTCTGAAATTCCGCAGCCATTATCTTCAACTGTTATATGCATGTCACCCTCATACAATCTTGCGATAATTTTAATCTCAAGATTTCGCTCTTCGCAGAAGCCATGCTTTACAGCATTTTCAACTATTGGCTGAATAGTAAGGGCGGGCAGGACGCAGGCTTGAGCATCATTATCAATATCAAATTCAATATCTAATCGATCGCCAAATCTAGCTTTCTCGAGAACCAAATAGTTCGATATATAGTCCAATTCCTGAGCAAGTGTTATAAAACCTTCCTTCCACTCAAGCGATTTCCTGAAAAAATCTGAAAATTGAATGAGGAGCTTTCTAGCCTTTTGTGGATCTGTTCTTATAAATGCGGTTATAGTGTTTAGAGTATTAAACAGAAAGTGTGGATTTATTTGGGCTTGAAGGGCTCTGAGTTCCGCATGGTAAGCAAGCTCTTTTTGGCGATCAAGTTCAGAAAGTTCGATTTGCGTACTTAAAAGTTGGGCCAGCCCTTCCGCAACAGCCACTCGACTTTCTGTAAGCTTGTTTGGGTTATCATAATAGAATTTTAGTGTCCCTGCTGCTTTGCCCATTTTTTCAAGGGGAACGACTATTGCTGCCTTAAGACGACAGTTTACCATTGGGCATCCTATTTCAGCTTTAGACCCAAGAATCCTGGTTGAGCTTGAGTTAATTGCCTCTTTGGTTGCCCTTGTAAGAATAGGCTTTCCGGCCAGATGATGATCCTCACCAACACCCCTGAACGCTAAGATTGTGCTTCTATCAGTTATAGAAACAGCAATCGCATCCATCTCCCCATGTATAATCTTGACAACTTCAGCAGCAGATTCAAAATTCAACCCTTTTCTTAAGTAGGGGAGTGTTTTTCGTGCAATTTCAAGTATCTGATGTGACTGTTTAGCTTTATTATGCTCGGCTTCGCTTGCAAGTCTAAAAAGCGTAAGCGCCGCAAAGACGGTTGCGGTTGAAGGTATTGCAAGAAGGAAGAAGAAAAATGAGCCTGCTTGCATTCCAACTAGGTAAACATTCAAATAGATAATAGCAAGCGCAAGCAGGCTGCCAAATATAAGGCTGCCAATAAAATAATAAAAGGTATTAAGGTGGTTTTCTTCCCACTTTTTAATTTTCATCGCAGAAACCACCTATATTTCATATTCTTTGCAAGTTTAGAAAACAATAACAACTATAAATCAAGCCCTAATCTGGGCGCAAATGAAATTTTTAAATGCACGCTTAGAATCTCTTAATTATAGCGCAAGAATTTGCCTTTGGATATTCTCATTCATTTTATTCCCAAAGCCTTGGTTAAATAACAAGGGCTGTGAGAAAATCCATGGGCAACCTTAATAAAAAGACTTCAAAAGCGCGGCTTAAAACAACTGGCGGGCTCTGATTCGCCCAAGCTCAATACCTGATGGCAAGAGCTTTATATAGCCAGCTAGAAGACCGCATATTTTGGCTTGCGATGGAAAGGGTGTGTAAATACTGATAAGCTTATTGCTAACCGATTCAATAATCCCAATGGCAATTGTATTCCAAGCAGCATCTTGTAGCCCAACAAGAAGCCCAACTGGATCCATTCTGCCATCCAAGAAATCAGGTGGATAAAGGACTAACTCGCTTAGACTAAACGTCTTAAGACTAGCATTTTGAAAATACCTTTTGTACTGGCTTTGCCGATATTCCTTTCTTTCCAGGGATGATTTTCTTCTTACCTCCTTGGCAGGCCGTACGTGCAAAACTTCCAAGCTCCAACATCCAGCAAGCCAGGATAATATCGGCTTAAGTTCGTTTGTTCTCTCAATTGCTATGACGATTTGGGGTTTAAGAAGCTCCAGCTTGCTGCTTTTTAAAATCAATCCATATGGTGGTTGGATTAAGCCACTGCTGTCAAAAATCACCGTATCGGCGCCTGCTTTGAAAGTCGCATCAACCATAAGCTTGCTCCCAACTGCAACGCGGGTTAATTGCCCGACCGGATTGTTGTTGCCTACAAAGTAAAGCGACTGGGTGTGAAAAGAAGCCGGTAAATGATCTTTGGCAATCATCATACCGATAGTGGTTGGTGGGCCTATTGTCGATTGCCCAAGATCAGCATCAACGAGGCCGACTCTTAAGCCGTGATTAAGATACGTGCGAGCAAGGGCTTTGGAAAGAGTAGTCTTTCCGGTATCAGTACCGCCTAGAATAAAGACAAGGGTTGGCTGTTTCTTAAGAAGAATTTGTGGTATGTCACCGATGCTTATCTGGTTCTTCATCTAGTCAGCTCAACTATTAATTTTTTAGCCTTCTCTAAAACTTCTCGCTCACTTTTATAGGTAAGCTTTTCAATTGCGTCATCAATTGGAAACCAGCGCACTTCATCAACCTCCCAATCGTGTTTTGCTATGTCACCGCCAGTATGTTCCAAAAGAAAAAAATGGACAAATTTGTGAAAGCGCACCTCTTTCGGGCGCCAGTAGAACCAGTAATCGATCGTATCTATCTTACGCATAAGCTTGCCAGTTAAGCCAGTCTCCTCACTAACTTCACGAAGGGCAGCATCTTCCAAGCTTTCCCCTTTTTCAACAAGCCCCTTTGGCAAGCTCCAAATTTTTCCGCTATCTCTTGCAGTTATAGCAACCTCGACTTTGTCGCCACTAACTCTAAAAATCACCCCGCCAGCGGAAACAATAGTTGCAATCTTCATGTGTTCCTCCAGCCAATCTTAGCCAATTTAACCAATACATCATAATCTAATGATAGAATACTTCCCAAAGAGATGGTGTATGAAGCTAAAAATAAACAAGGGGATTTCAAGCAAGTCGCAAATCAACCAATACTACTCAACTTTAAGGCCTGTGGATGCAGCCGTTCTATTTCGGCCAGCTTCCTTTGCCATGTAAAGTGCCTCATCAGCTTTCTTTATTAAATCTACCGGCTCATTCATCTCTGATGAGAAGGAACTTATACCGATGCTTAATGTAAGCTGTATTGTGTTATCGGAAAATTGTATTGGGCTTGCCTCGACCTTGCGTCGGAGCTTTTCACCAACCTTAAATGCTTGCTCTGCATTTGTCTCTGGCAAAATCAGCGCAAATTCGTCACCGCCATATCTTGCAGCAAGGTCTGACTGGCGGATATTTCCTTTAAGGATTGCAGCAAGCGCTTTTAGTACAGCATCGCCTGTTATATGTCCATACGAGTCGTTGATTTCTTTAAAACGGTCGGCGTCAATCATCATAAGTGATAACTCAGAACCATATCGCTTGGCCCTGTTAAATTCAATAGCAAGGCGTTCGTTAAAGCTCTTATGGTTAGCAAGCCCGGTTAGACCATCGGTTACTGCTGTTTCCCTAAGTTGAGCTATCATACGATCGTAAACCTTTTTCTGGAACGGAAAACATGCACCCCAATCCGCAATTCCCTGATAGATAGCAATTGCCTGTTCTCTGCATGTTCGATAACCGCATGAACCGCAGTTTAGCTCATCGGCTGGGCCAAATTTTTCTCCTTCAATAAGTATTTCACGCAATGCTGACTCGCTTGGCATTGGCAGATTAACCTTCTTATTTGAAAAAACTCTGGACATCTTGATTTTGGGTAAGTATGGGGCTACTTGGTCAAATGTTAGCTGCTCAGATGCTTTTGCAAGCCGATTCTTGCATCCCTCAGAAACAATATGCTTGCGCTGGTGAATAGATAATTCGGTGTCCATGCCAGGCCCATCGATACAACCATCGCAAGCAAGAAGGTCAACAAATTTGGCTTTAAGCGTGCCAGTAGAGATCGCATCTACTAGCCAATCCAGGTTATCAACGCCACGGATGACTAAAAGACTCGAGTCAAGCATATTGTGCTGGGCAATAATCAGCCGTGGAAATCCGCCAGCAACTGAATAATCTCGTCTGATTTCAGGCCTTGCTACCTTCTCTATTGTAAAGTCGCTCCTCAATCCAATAATGCGCATAATAAGCAGATGTTTAAATTCTTTAAATGTAAGGACTGCGCTTATTGAGTCGTATGTTTTGGCCTCGTACTTTGCTGCTATGCAAGGGGTAACATAAACTACCTCAATATCATCACCATAAAGACCCTTAGTGATTTTTGCCTGTGCGACCACGGGGCTTATAATTGAAGCCATGTAGACGTTTAAGTCGGGATAATATTTTTCGATCCACATTGTTGCTGCTGGGCATGTCGACCTTATAACTGGAAAGTCATTGTTGGAATCAAAGTACTGCAAGTATTGCCTGGCAACCATTTCCTCCCCAAGAATTGTGTCCTCAAAACCAGAAAAGCCAGCCTGATCAATTAAAAATGCTAGCTGTTCTCTTGACATCGGGTAAAACGAGGCTAGATATTCAGGCGCTAAAATAGCTATAGTTCTTTTGCCCGTGGAGAGAAACGTAAAAGCCTTTTCTAGGTCCTTTCCAAGCTCTATGGATTCTTTGGAGCAGGCCAAGATACAGCGCCCGCAGTAAATACAGCGCTCATCTATTATTTCTACCTGTCTGCCGACCGTCTTTATTGCTTTTACCGGACACACCCGCACGCATGCATAACATTCAGTGCAGTGCCCTTTTCTTATGGATAATACGCTCATGTATATAAATCCTTGTTTCTATTATAGCTGCCTTGCATGCTAAGTTGTAGATGGCAATTGATAGGCACTCTTCTTTTTTACCAAGCTAGCCTGAAATCTTGCTTAGGACTAAACAGAAGATAAATAAAAAGCTAAAGCCAAAAGGAGGGATTACATGCGGCCGCCAGGGATTATACGCGGCCGTCATCTGAAATATCAACTATCTGGGCATTTGCTGCGGTAATAAGATCTACAGGCTTTATCTTTAGGACAGCATTCATCTGCCCTCCACATGTATATATAAATGGGATTGCAAGAAGTCTTAGGTCAACATATACAGGCATTTGATTTGCATGAGCAAGTGGTGGGATACTTCCAACCACATAGCCGGTTAGACTAACTATGTCTTTGGGATTCATCAGTTTTACTTTGCTAGCCTTTGTAACCTGTTTGACTTTCTTTAGATCAAGCCTGCGATTGCCTGGTATCACAGCTATTGCTGGATTATCATCAATCTTAATTATCAGTGTTTTTCCAACCTCAGATTGATCCAAGCCTAAACAGGCTGCAGCCATTGCGGCGCTGCTGGCAGACATTTCAATAAGACTAATTTCATGCGGTATTTCTAGTGATAAAAGGAAATTGTGTAGATCAATGCTGGTCCTCATCTGCTCCCCTCCATTGACCATAAAACCCTCATCCTCAAGAAAAATCGTACCACTATGTAGCTTCTTTGACAAGCTGTCTGTGTGCAGGCAATGTATAATCCCTCAAGGCTAAGCTTGTCGGATTATTTTAAATGCGGTTTCAACAGCTTCTTGTGCTGTGTCAACTGGGATTATTCCTTCGTCTTTTTCTCCGTCTCTAAATAGCCCCCAGGTTCTTAGGCCAATTACCGGCTTTTCCATTTTCAGTGCAAGTCCGATTTCAGATAGCGTACCATAGCCCACTCCTATTGCAATTACAGCATCTGCCGAGCGAATAATAATTGCATTACGTGCGTGGCCCATATCGGTAGGAATTGCAACATCAAGATATTTGGAGGAGCCAGCACGACTAGACCCTGGCAGAATACCAACCGTTCTACCGCCGGCCTCCTTTGCACCGCGCGCTGCCGAATTCATAACACCGCCAAGACCTCCGCAGACAAGAATAGCCCCTTGCTTAGCAATTAGCTTGCCAACTTCATAGGCTAGATTATTTAAATCTTCCCTTTCTGCTCCAACACCAATCACCGATATATAAGTTTGAGTTTGCATATCATCCTCCTCACTTCAGGGTCTAGGACCTCTAATCTCTTTTATAATGTCTTTCAATATTTTAACCGCTGCTTTTTTATCTAGTGGATCGTTCCAGTTACCGCATTTTGGCGATTGGACACATGATGGACAACCATCTTTACATGAGCACTGCTCAATTACCTCTAGTGTTCTTTGCAAATGATCCTCCGCAACCCAAAATCCTCGCCTTGCAATACCAATACCACCTTCAAAACCATCATAGATAAAAATAGTCGCTCTTTCCGTATATGGATGATAAGGTGTAGACATCCCTCCAATATCCCAGCGATCACACATTGCAAACATTGGAAGCATAGCTATACCTGCATGCTCGATAGCGTGGATTCCGCCAGCAAGCATGTACTTTTCAAAATTTAGCCTATCGATGATATCATTTGGCAAGCTTAACCATACTGCTTCAGTTTGGAATTGAAGTGGCGGCATCTCTAATTCCACTACATCGATAATCTGGCCGGTAAGAGATCTTTTCTTTCTATAGCCCATGACATGAGTTATAACATCAACCATACCAAAACTCAGCTTAACATCACCAATCCTTCGACTCTCGATTTCTGAAACGACATCAATCCATGTATCTTTACGCGGCTCGGTGTAATAATCCCCTTTGCTTTTCACAACAAGTGCTATCTGATTTTCAAAATCCAGCAAGCGAACTAAGTAGGGATCACCCTGGTGAAGATATATAGCTCCTGGGTACACTTCGAAAAAAGCTTGGGTTTGCTCGATGGTCCCAAGTAATTGTCCGCTATCCTCCTCGACTATATCGTAGACCGATTCAGATGCAGACCTTAAATTGACTTTCCGCGCTGGAAAACCCGGCGCGCTTAAAAACCACTTTGATTTATGTTCCCTTAGTTTGCCGGCTGAAGTAAGAAAATCTAATGTGACGCTAAAGCTTTCGCCAAAATAGAATTTATCATCAATTGAGAGCGGCAATTCGTATGCTGCGCATAGTAGGTGCTTACCCAAGATTTTTAGGTTATCCAAATCAACAATAGATTCCTCAAAACTTCTGCCAAAGAAATATCCGGGGTTGTTTATATAATATTGATCTAGGGGGTCGCTGCCAGCCACAAAGATAGCTAAAGATTCCTCGGTCGCACGGCCTGCACGCCCAGCCTGCTGCCAAGTTGAAGATATTGTGCCAGGAAATCCATTTATTATGCTAGCATCAAGTGAGCCCACATCTATGCCAAGCTCTAGAGCATTGGTAGCCGAAACTCCAAGAAGTTCGCCTGAAAAAAGACGTCTTTCTATATCTCTTCTCTGGGAAGGAAGATAGCCTGCCCGATACGATGCAATCTGCGAGGCAATATCTAGGCGATCACTAAGTATACGTCTTACATAGTTTAAAACTAGTTCAGATACTTTTCTTGATTTGCTAAACACAATTGCTTTTACATGTTCCTTTGAGAGCTCACCAAGAAGCCATGCGGCTTCCCAATTTGCACTTTTCCTCTCTCCTAGAGCCTCATCAACAAGTGGCGGGTTCCAAAAAACCCAAGTCCTCTTACCACATGGTGATCCATCATCAACCACAACCTCGACATCTAGACCCGTGAGTTTCTCAGCAAGCTCTTTTGGGTTTCTAACGGTTGCTGAGGCCATTATAAATTGAGGGTGACTTCCATAATGGTGGCATAAACGACGAAGCCTCCTAATTAGCTGAGCTACATTTGAACCAAACACCCCCCTTAGCACATGTACCTCGTCAATTACCACATACTTAAGGTTAAGCAAAAAATTTCCCCACTGCTTGTGGTAGGGCAAGATTCCAACGTGAAGCATATCGGGATTGCTAAGCATGATAGAGGTCCATCTTCTGATATCTCGACGTTTATCATACGGGGTATCTCCATCAAAAGTCGCAACCTCAAACGGGAGATCAAGCTCTTTGAGTACTCGCATCTGATCCTGTGCTAAAGCCTTAGTCGGAAAAAGATATAGCGCTCTTGCCCTTCTATTTGAAATAATCTCTTCAATGACTGGCAAGTTGTAGCAAAGACTTTTACCGCTTGCTGTGCCACTTGTAACCAGTACATTTTTACCCTCTTTTACAAGGTCTATAACTCTTGCTTGGTGGGTGTAAAGGCTTGATATTCCAACTTGATTTAATATACCCTTTAATTCCTCCGAAAGTCGATTTTTGGGACTAGCAAAGGTTGCGGGTTTTCCCGGCAAAACGCGCTGATGAACAATTTGCCCCCGATATTCAGGCTTTTGCTGGATGTGATCTAAGAAACTGGTGATATCAACCATACCTTATTATTAGCACAAAAACAGGGGGCCCTGCCTTTTAGATGTGTTAATTCTCTTATTTATGCCCATAAATAGGGATACAGGGGGCGCCCATGAAAATCAGGCGTGACGGCTCACGTATTAGCAAATTCAATACCTTTCTGTTAAAAAGGTTTGTGCCGGATTATGAGAATGTAAAAAGCGATAGTGTACGTGCAGCTTACGGATATCTTGAAGGAGTTCTTGGCACAATTTCTGAAGTCTTCCTTTTTGTATCAAAGCTTATAATTGGCATCTTTATCGGAAGCATTGCGATGATAGCTGAGGCTTTTCATAGTCTATCTGACATTGTTTCTTCGCTTATTGTAATTATTGGATTTCGTGTGGCCAAGCAGCCGCCTGATCCAGAACACCCCTTTGGCCACGGGCGATTTGAATCAATCGCAACGTTGGTGTCCGCCGTTATACTTGTCATTTTGGGAATTGAGATTGCCAGGGACTCTATCGAGCGCCTGATTCGACCAACTCCAGTTATCGTCAACATATTTGCAATCACAGTTCTAATTTTAACCGTTATCCTAAAGGAATTTCTTGCAAGAGTTGCAATTGATCTTGGCCGAAGAATTGAAGCACAGATTTTGGTTGCAGATTCTCTTAACCAGCGCATTGATAGTTTGGCTGCGATTATCGTCCTTGTTGGTCTAATTGGCGTTGTGCTTGGCGCTAATCGCCTGGATGCTCTCGCTGCACTTGCTGTTGTTGGATTTATCTTATACACTGCTTATGACATCGCAAGAGATGCTTCCAATTTTCTTTTAGGCAGAGCACCCGGCGAAGATATGGTTGAGCTTATTAGGCTGATTGCCCGCTCGGTCAAAGGAGTTAAGGGTGCGCATGCTATATTTGTTCATGATTATGGTACTAGAAAAGCGGTTACGCTGCACATCCTGGTTGACAAAAATCTCTCCGTTGAAGAAGGACATGACATTGCAACCGAAGTAGAAAGAAAGATAGCTGAGACAATAACCGGCGCCACAGTTGATGCTCATGTAGGCCCGGCACACGAGCTAAAGAAAAGGGCAGGTTAACTAAAAGACAACCAAAAGAAAAATTAGAAATCTTCTCTTATAAAGATGGTGTTGACCATGGTCAAAGAATCAATTAGAACAGGCCTTAGCTTTGGTCTAACTTCAGGAATTATAACAACACTGGGATTGCTAATTGGTCTAGCCTCCGGAACAAATTCAAAACTAGCAGTAATTGGAGGCATCTTAACCATCGCGATTGCAGACGCATTTTCAGATGCGCTTGGCATTCACATCTCTGAAGAATCGCAAGCTAAGCACACCGAAAGAGAGATTTGGGAGTCAACTATTACAACATTTGCCGCCAAATTCTTTTTCGCCTCTATATTTATAGCACCCATACTTCTTCTAAGCCTTCCAGTAGCAGCCGTTGTAAGCATAATAATTGGTCTTGCTCTTATAAGCATTATCAGCTTTTTTGTCGCAAGAGCAGAAGGGATAAAACCCTCAAGAGCAATAGCAGAGCATGTGGCTGTAGCAATAGTAGTTATAATTGCAACTTACTACGTTGGCAAATGGATAGCAAGAATATTTTCGTAGACTGTGGCGGTTTTCATCGTGGTTTTGTATCTTTTAAAACAGGTGCACCAGCACATTACGCCTCGACCAACTTTTCAGCAATCTGGACAGCGTTAAGCGCAGCACCTTTTCTTATCTGATCCCCTACAACCCAGAAGTTTAGGCCGTTTACCTGTGAGATGTCCTCTCTTATGCGCCCAACAAAGCAATCATCCTTGCCCGAAGCAAAGAGGGGCATGGGATACTTCTTATTTGCTGGATCATCGATAACCTGTAGACCTGGTGCTGCAGCAAAAAGCTCGCGAGCCTTTTCCGCCGTTATCTTTTTTTCTGTCTCAACGTTTATTGATTCGGAGTGCGCCCGTATAACAGGTACTCGTACGCAAGTTGGGCTAACCATGATGTTTGGGTCCCCCATTATTTTACGTGTCTCGTTTACCATCTTCATCTCTTCTTTTGTGTACCCGTTATCTTGAAAGACATCGATATGTGGAATTAGGTTGAAGAGAAGCTGATAAGCAAAGAACTCGACATTTATCTCCTTGCCTTCGGCAAATTGCTTTGTCTGGCTTATAAGCTCGCTCATTCCCTTAGCACCAGCTCCTGAAGCCGATTGGTAAGAGGATACAACAACACGCTTTACCTTTCCATAATCATGAAGAGGCTTTAAGGCAACAAGCATTATTATGGTTGTGCAGTTTGGATTGGCAATAATCCCCTGGTGCTTCTTAATATCATGAGGATTTACCTCTGGAACAACAAGAGGCACCTCGTCATCCATGCGAAATGCACTTGAATTATCAACAACAACCGCGCCGGCCTCGACAGCAGCTGGTGCAAATTCCTTACTTATTGATGCACCGGCTGAGAAGAGAGCGATGTCAACGCCCCCAAAAGAGTTTTTGGTTAGTTCCTCAACTGGAATTTCCTCTCCCTTAAATGGAAACTTCTTACCAGCTGAACGTGCAGATGCCAGAAGTTTTAACTTTCCAACAGGGAAATTTCGCTGTTCAAGAACAAGGCGCATCTCCTCGCCAACCGCACCAGAGGCTCCAACAATTGCTACATTATAAAGTTTCACTTGTAACTGCCTCCTCGCTTAGTTGAAAGTGGTCATGAAGCGCCCGCACGGCATCTTCAACATGCTTTTCTTCAATGATGCAGGCAATCCTAATCGGGGAGGTGCTAATCATCTGAATGTTTATCCCGTTTTTAGCTAACACATCAAACATGTCGGCAGCAACACCTGGATGGCTTTTCATGCCGGCGCCAACAATTGCTACCTTTGCAATTCCCTTATCATGGGCATAGCCCTTGGCGCCAAGCTCTTCCACAATACCCTTTATTATGTTCTCAGCTTTTAGCAGGTCATCTATGCTAAGGGTAAAAGAAATATCAGTATATCCCTCGTAGCTTACTGTCTGCACAATCATATCAACGTTAATATTGGCTGCCGCCAGCGGCCTAAAGATCTTAGCTGCTATACCCGGCCGATCTGGTACGCCAAATATTGTCATTTTACCCTCACCTGTATCATGGGTTACCCCGCTAATGATGGGCCTTTCCATCTTACTATCTTCCTCCTTAACAACGGTGCCTGTGCCACCGGTAAAGCTTGACTTAACATGTATAACAACGCCATGATTCCTTGCAAATTCAACTGAGCGAAGCTGCAGCACCTTCGCGCCGGTTGCTGCCATCTCAAGCATCTCTTCATATGTAATTTCCGAAACAAGCGATGCGTCTGGCACAATTCGAGGATCAGCCGTAAAGACCCCTTCGACATCCGTGTAAATCTCGCATTTTTCTGCCTTAAGGCTTGCGGCAAGTGCAACCGCGGTGGTGTCAGAGCCCCCTCGCCCCAGAGTGGTTATATCATTATCAATTGTCACGCCTTGAAAACCTGCAACAATTACAATCTTTCCTTTATCCAGCTCCTCTAAGACCCTTTCTGATTTAACATCAAGAATCCTTGCTTTTGTATGGCTATCATCAGTTAATATACCAACTTGGTAGCCAGTAAACGATATTGCATCATGCCCTAGGGCATAGATAGCCATAGCTAGAAGCGCCACAGAAATTTGCTCGCCCGTTGAAAGCAGCATGTCCATCTCACGCTCTGGCGGGTTTGGCGAAATTTGTCTTGCCAGGCCGATAAG
>ENA-ORXB01002809-ORXB01002809.1-sediment-metagenome-genome-assembly--contig:-NODE-2809-length-13773-cov-3.077906_pt1 | contig 13773 bp, 11 predicted proteins | sample MGYA00237863_ERZ511475 | MGnify/ENA primary metagenome ERZ511475 (study PRJEB26305, sample SAMN06343858) | sediment metagenome | isolation source: hot spring sediment | place: Canada: British Columbia... | reverse complement strand
GGTCCCGCCGAACGAGTCTCAGGCCTTCGGCTCGCCTGCCCGGGCGATCCGCTCGTGAATCCGCTCCATCAGGCGGCGGTGGACCTCCTCGGGAAGGGGATGCAGGTCGACGCCCTTGAAGACCTTCAGCGTTTTCTTGGTCGTGTCGAAAACCACCCAGCAGTTGGGACACTCGTTGACGTGGCGCTCCACCTCTCGCCGCAGCTCGGCGTCCTCGGTCTCGTCCAGATACTCGTTGAGCGCTGTCAGAAAGTCCTTACAGGTAAGCAAAGATGTCATCCCCCTTGCGTTTGAAGAATCGCGTGAGCCGCTCGCGTAACTGAAGGCGCGCCCTTAGCAGCCGGCTCTTGACCGCCGGAATCGACAGCTCGAGCAGATTGGCCGTCTCCTCGGTCGAGAGATCCTCGATGTCCCGCAGGATGAAGACGGTACGGAAGGCGGGTCGCAGCGAGGCGATCGCTTCGTGCAGGATGGCGCGAATCTCCTCCTGCGAGTACTTCTGCTCGGGATTCTCCTCCCAGACGGCGATCTCGCGCACCATGGTCTCCTCGCCCGTATCGACGCCCTCGTCGAGCGAGACCGTCTTGTCGGACCGCCGCTTGCGGAGCTTCATCAACGCCTCATTTACCGCGATGCGCACCAGCCAGGTGTAAAACTTCGAGTTGCCCTGGAAGCCGTCGAGGTGGGAATAGGCCTTCAGGAAGGTCTCCTGAAGCACGTCTTCGGCGTCCTCGTCGTTATTGGTGATGTTCTTGGCGAGCCGGAAGATTCGTCGTTCGTACTTGTGGACGAGCTGTTCGAAGGCGGAGGCGTCCCCTTGGCGGGCCCGGGCGACGAGCCCGGCGTCGCCGTTGAGCTCCGCCGATACGGTGGTTTGTTCCATCAGAGGCGGGAATATCCTGCTTCTACTATAGCAACGGGCATGCTAGGCTGGAATTCCTGACCCCTTATGAGTGAGATTACCGTCACGCTTCCCGACGGCCGCCACGAGCAGGTGCCCGCCGGCACGACGCCGCTCGAGATCGCGCGGAAACTCGGGCGCAAGCTGGCCGCGGAGGCCATCGTCGCGCGCGTCAACGGCGAGCTGTTCGATCTGACCCGGCCGCTGTCGAGCGACGCCACGCTCGAGTTTCTCACTCCCAAGGATCCCGAAGCGCTCGAAGTCTACCGGCACTCGACCGCGCACCTGATGGCGGCGGCCGTGCTCGAGCTGTTTCCCGAAACCAAGTTGGGCATCGGTCCGCCGACCGAGACCGGCTTTTTCTACGATTTTCAGCGCGACGAGCCCTTTACGCCGGAGGATCTCGAGAAGATCGAGGCGAAAATGTGGGAGCTCCAGAAGCGGGATCTGCCTTACGGGCGCATCCTGACGCCGAAAAGCGAGGGGCTCAAGAAATACGCCGCGATGGGCGAGCACATGAAGTGCGAGCTGATCGAGGAGAAGGCCGGCGACGTCTTCACCGAATACACGCTCGGGCCGCGCTTTGTCGATTTCTGCCGCGGGCCGCACGTGCCTTCGACCTCGCGCATCAAGGCGTTCAAGCTGTTGTCGGTCGCCGGCGCCTACTGGAAAGGCGACGAGAGGAACCATCAGATGCAGCGCATCTATGGGACCTCGTTCTTCACCCACCAGGAGCTGGAAGCCTATCTCAAACAGCTTGACGAGGCCAAAAAGCGCGACCACCGCAAGCTGGGCCAGGAACTGGATCTGTTCAGCATTCAAGAGCTGGCCGGGCCGGGGCTGATCTTCTTTCACCCCAAGGGCGCCCTGGTGCGGAAAATCATGGAAGACTGGATGCGCGAGCAGTACCTGGCGCGCGGCTACTCGCTGGTGTTTACCCCGCACGTGGCGCGCGCGGAGCTGTGGAAGCGATCCGGCCACTACAACTTTTACGCCGACAACATGTTCAAACGGATGGAGCTGGACGACGCCGAATACCAGCTCAAGCCGATGAACTGCCCCTTCCACATCCTGATTTACAAGGATCGCCAGCGCAGTTACCGCGACCTGCCGATCCGCTACGGCGAGCTCGGCACCGTCTACCGCTACGAACGCTCGGGCGTCATGCACGGCTTGCTGCGCGTGCGCGGCTTCACCCAGGACGATGCCCACATCTTCTGCACGCCGGAGCAGATCGAAGACGAGGTGGTGGGGTGCCTGGAGTTCGCGCTCGACGTGCTGCGCACCTTCGGCTTTGCCGACTACAAAGCCGAGCTTTCCACCTGGGACGGGGGCGCCAGCGGCAAGTATGACGGCGAGCCGGCGCAATGGGAGCTGGCCGAGCGCGCCTTGAAGAACGCCGTCGACCGGCTTTCGATCCAGGCGGCCCTGGTGCCCGACGAGGCGGCTTTCTACGGCCCGAAGGTCGACGTCAAGCTGGTGGATGCCATCGGCCGCACCTGGCAGCTTTCGACCATCCAGTTCGACTTCACGCTGCCACGGCGCTTCGAGCTCGAATACGTTGGCGAGGACGGCAAAGCGCACCAGCCCCTGATGGTTCATCGCGCGCTGTTCGGCTCGGTGGAACGCTTTTTCGGGATCTTGCTCGAGCATTACGCCGGAGCCTTCCCGGTCTGGCTGGCCCCTGTGCAGGCCGTCGTGCTGCCGATCACCGACCGGCACTTGGACTACGCGCGGGGTGTGGCCGCGCGGCTGAGGGCCGCCGGCGTGCGGGCCGGCGTGGACGACCGCAAGGAAAAAGTGAACCTCAAGATCCGCGAGGCGCAGCTTCAGAAGGTGCCGTTCATGTTGGTGGTGGGCGATCGTGAGGCGGCCTCCGGCACGGTGGCGGTGCGCAACCGCCGCCACGGCGACCTGGGCGCCCGATCGGTCGAGGAGTTCCTGGCCGACATCGGGCGGCTCATCGGGGAAAAGACGCCTCAGGAGTGACCGGCCGGCCCGGTAAAATAGAGGTTTGGCAGCGCCAGCGGGCCAACCCTCCCTCCGCGTTCGATCTCTGCGCAAAGCCTACCGGGACGTCATCGCCGTCGACGGCGTCGACCTGGAGGTCTGGTCGGGCGAATGTTTCGGCTTGTTAGGGCCGAACGGCGCCGGCAAGACGACGACCATCGAAATTTGCGAGGGACTGCTCGAGCCTGATAGCGGCACGGTCGAGCTGTTCGGCCTCACTTGGGCGCGCCACGGCGCCGAATTGCGCCAGCGGCTCGGGGTCCAGCTCCAGGACACCCAGCTCTCGGAAAAGCTCACCGTCGGGGAGACCGTGCGGTTGTTCCGCAGCTTCTACCGGCGCGGTCCCTCGGTTGAGGAGGTCATCCGGATGGTGCAGCTCGAGGAGAAGCGCAAGGCTCGCGTCGGCGCGCTCTCGGGCGGCCAGAAGCAACGGCTGGCGATGGCCTGCGCGCTCGTCGGGGATCCGGATCTGCTCTTTCTCGACGAGCCGACCACGGGCCTGGACCCGCAGGCCCGGCGCCAGCTCTGGGAGCTGATCGGCCGGCTCAAGCGCGAGGGGCGCACCGTCATCCTCACCACGCATTACATGGAGGAGGCCGAGCGGCTGTGCGACCGCGTAGCCATCATCGACCGCGGCCGCATCATCGCGCTCGGCGCGCCGGGCGAGCTGATCGGCCTGCTCGGCGCCGGCCACGTGGTCGAGTTTGCCGTCGACAGCGGCCGGGAGGCGCCTCCGCCCGCCGTGCTCGAGGCGATCGAGGGCGTCGTAGCCGTGCGCGCGCTCGATTCCAGCTATCAGCTTCAGGTGAGCGAACTGCACCGGGCGGTGCCGGCGCTGCTGGCGGAGTTCGGGCGCCGAGGCCTGGCCGTCACCGAGCTGCGCACCCATTCGGCCTCGCTCGAGGACGTCTTCGTGGCGCTCACCGGGAGGCATCTGCGCGATGAGTGACCTGCTGGTTTCCGCTCCGGCGGATCGCCGGAGCGTCCTCCGGCTGTTGCGGCCTTCGCTCGTCCAGTTGACGCTGGTCCGCTTCCGCGAGTTCTGGCGCGAGCCGGAAGCGGTCTTCTGGGTCTTCGTCTTCCCGATCCTGCTGGCGGCCGGTTTGGGCATCGCCTTCGAGAGCCGTCCGGCCGAACGGCTCCGGATTGCGGCCGCCGACGGAGCCCTGGCGGAGATGTTGGCCGCCGAACCGTCGCTTGCCGTCGAGGTCATGACTCCGGCCGCCGCCGAGCAGGCCCTGCGCCGGGGAAGGATCCTGCTTTATGCGACCGCCGACGGCGCCGGTCGGCTCCGGCTTCGCTACGACGACGGCATTGCCGAGGCGCGCACCGCGCACCTGCTCGCCGCACGCGCCGCCCAGCGCGCCGCCGGCGCACCCGAACCCGTGGCGGTCGCCGAGGAGGCGGTGCGCGAACCCGGCTCGCGCTACATCGACTTCCTCATCCCCGGCCTGCTCGGCCTGAACCTGATGGGCAGCGGCATGTGGGGCATCGGCTTCGCCATCGTCGACGCCCGCCGCAAGAAGCTGCTCAAGCGGCTGCTGGCCTCGCCGATGTCGCGCACCGAGTATCTGCTCTCGTTCCTGCTGTCGCGCCTGGTGCTGCTGCTCGTGGAAGTCTTCGCCCTGCTGGGCTTCGGGGCGTGGGTCTTCGGCGTACCGGTGCGCGGCGCCCTCTGGGAGCTGCTGCTCGTCTGCGTGCTGGCTTCGCTGGCGTTCACCTCGCTCGGCCTGCTGATCGCCTCGCGGGCGCGGACGATCGAGGCGGCAAGCGGGCTGATGAACTTCGTCATGCTGCCGATGTGGGTCTTCTCCGGCGTCTTCTTCTCCTCGGAGCGATTCCCCGACGCGATGCAGCCCCTCATCCGATTGTTGCCGCTCACGGCGGTCAACGAAGCGCTGCGCCGCAACATCCTCGAAGGGGCGCCGCTGGCCTCCCTCGGCCCGCAGACGGCTATCATCGGGGCTTGGCTTGTGATAAGCTTCCTCACCGCGCTGCGCCTGTTCCGCTGGCGGTAGGACGTCTCGGGTCCAAACGGATGTCTCCGTCCGGAACCGGGCGGATTGGCGTAAGATGACTCTAGACGGCTGACCGGCGGGAACCGGCTCGGCGGCCGGCCGTCGATGGGACCTTACTCAACAAGCGCGCAAGAGTCGATCGACGAGGAGGACCTATGAATATTCAGCTCAAGGATGCGCGGTCCGAGGCGTGGGTGGTGCTCGCGATTTTTGTCGTGGTCTCGACCGTGGCGTGCGGCCCGGCGGCGCCGCCGCCCCCGGCGCCGGGCACGCCGGAGTTCAATTGGCTCCGGGCGCAAGAGGCTTACAAAGCGGGCGACTTTGACCGCGCCACCGATCTGCTGGTCGAGGTGGCCGAAAGCACCAGCGAGCTGGCCGCCAAGGCTCAGCCGTGGGCGCTCGTCACCGCCATCGGGCTGGCTCACGCCTACATGGAGCTGGCCGACAAGCTGAACGAAGGCGCCGACCGCAACCGCAAGGATCCCGCCGCGTTCCGGCGCGTCGCCAACGAGTACAAGGTCAAAGCCCGGACGACCGCCTGGCAGTATGCGCGCGTGGCCTACCGCTTCATCAACGCCAACAAAGACAAGGAAGTGACGCTCGGCATGACGCTGCCGGAGGCGACCTTCGACGATCCGGTGCAGTACAAGAAACTGGCGGTCGGCCAGATGATCCCCGAGGGCGAGATCCTCGCCATGCAGCGCGAGGTGGTTCGGCGGGAGATCTTGCGGGCCGCTTGCCAGGCGGTGAATGCGCCCAAAGATCCGGCCAAGGCGCGAGCGGCGTTTCAGGGCGGGGAGGCCAAAATTGCCGGGCCGGTCTTCCTGCTGGCGGTCGCCAACGGCCTGTACGACGTCGCGGAGATGTTCGGGCCGAAGAAGCTCGACCAGCCGCACCGGCTGAAGGACGTCTATGACAGTGCCGAGGCGGCGCTGGCGCTGATCAAGGACAATAAGGACGCCCGGGAGCTGATGAAGAAGGTCGCGGCGGCCCGAAAGAAGATGAAGGTGTAGGCCGGCGGCGGGCTGCTGGGCACAGCCTTTCGCGGCGCCGCGCGGCCCGGAGGCCCCGTCGCGGGCGTGCAGCCGCTCGCCTCCGCCGTTCCGATATGATACCTTAAAAGCATCGATTTTCCTGAAGCGCGAAATTCGTGCCCGAAGGGGCGGGGGTGCAATCGCGGGCGCGTGGTCGCCTCCATCCCAGTCAGCTCCGGCAGCACCCTGTTCGCGCTGATTCATCGGTAAATGGCCGAGGAGAGATCGTTCGAGTGATGTTCCCAGTCAGAGTTGCCGGCGTCATGGCGTTCCTGGCTTCCCTGGGGGTGGCTGCCACGCCCCCGGGAGATGCCCGGGAAGGTTCCCGTGTGTTCACCACCCAGAGGTGCGTTGCCTGTCATAGCTTCGGCGGCCAGGGCGGCAAGACCGCGCCCGATCTGGCGCGCAAGCCTGAGGGCCGCTACACACCCTCGCTGCTGGCGGCGGCGCTTTGGAACCATGCTCCCGAGATGTGGTCGGCCATGGAGCAGGCGCGGGTGCGCCGGCCGCAACTCAGCGTCCAGCAGGCCGCCGATCTGTTCGCCTACTTCTACACGGCGCGTTACTTCGAGCAGCCGGGCGATGCCGGACGCGGCAAGCAGGTGTTCGCCTCAAAAGGGTGCAACGGCTGCCACGGCGAGGCCTCGGGCGGCTCGGCGGGCGCCCCTCCCGTCAGCCAGTGGGCTTCGCTGGCTGACCCGATCGAGCTCGCGCGCGCCATGTGGAACCACGCGCCCCAGATGCTCGCCGCCATGGGCTCGAAGGCCGCGTGGCCGCAACTGTCGCCCCAGGAGATGAACGATCTGCTCGTCTGGGCCCAGAACCTGCCCGCTGTCAAACGGGCGCGCCGCGAGCGGCGCTTCGCTCCGGCTTCGGCGCCCACAGGCGAGCTGCTGTTCCGGGAAAAAGGTTGCGCCGGATGCCACACCGGCTCGCAGGCGCTCACCGGCCGCCTGACGGGTCAGACCCTCGCCGGCCTGGCCGCGGCAATGTGGAATCACGCGCCCCAGATGCGCGACCGCGCGCAAGAGCTGCGTCCCGAGGAGATGACGCGGCTGGTCGGCTACCTCTGGTCAATCCAGTATTTCGACAATGCGGGTGATCCGGTAAAGGGGGCGCAGATCGTTCAGGAGAAGCGCTGCACCTCCTGTCACGGCGTCGAGGGTAGCGGTGCTCCAAGTTTCCGGCAGTTGGCCGGCCGGCTCGACGCCATCGCGTTCGTCTCCGGCGTATGGAGGCACGGTCCGGAGATGCTCGAGCCGATGAAGAAGCAGAACGTCGCCTGGCCGCGTTTCTCCGGTGACGAACTGTCGCACCTGCTCGCCTACATCAACTCGCTCTAGCCGGCCGGGCGGCCGGCCTCTGGTGGCCCGATCAGGCGGCGCGCGCGGCGAAAGACGGCGGCGAACATCGCTTCGGTCAACCGCCCGGTGAGCGTGTTCTGCTGGCTGGGGTGGTAGGAGCTGATGAGCACGGGCAAGCTCGGGGCGATCCGGTGCTCGCGGTCGTGAGCGAAGGCGTAAGTGGAACGGCGCGGAATCAGCTTCCTGTCCTTGAGCAGCCCGAGATAGACGTCAAAGGCCAGCCGGCCGAGAGCCACCACGACCTTGACGTTTGCGAGCAGGTCGAGCTCGCGCTCCAGGTACTCGCGACAGTTGGCGATCTCTTCCCGCGAAGGTTTGTTGGCGGGCGGGGCGCATCGGAGGACCGCGGTGATGTAGGCGTCGAGGAGCCGGAGGCCGTCCTCGCGCGAGCGGCTTTCCGGCTGGGAGGCGAATCCGGTTCGGTAGAGCACCCGGTAGAGCAGATCGCCGGAGCGATCGCCGGTGAAGATCCGGCCGGTACGGTTGGCGCCGTGAGCCGCCGGCGCCAGGCCGATGATCAACAGCCGCGCCGCCGGATCGCCGAAGGAGGGGATCGGGCGGCCCCAGTAGTCCCAGTCCCGCCAGGCGCGCCGTTTCCGTTCGGCGACGAGCCGGCAGTGGCGCCGGAGGCGCTCGCACCGCTCGCAGGCGATCACCCGGCTCTGAAGCTCGGCCAGAGTCTCCCCCGAAGGATGCATCGCGCTCCCGTTGAGAGTAACATCATAGTGCGGAGGTTCTATTCATGGCTGAAAGCGTGACACGTCGACGATTCGTGGCCGCGGCGGGTGCCGGAGGGCTCGGCCTGGCCTACGCTTCCAACTCCAAGCTGGCCGTGCTCGGCGGCGAGCCGGTGCGCAAGGCCCCGTTCCCGGGCTGGCCGGTGATCGGCAGCCCGGAGGAAAACGGGCTCATGGAGGTGCTGCGCAGCGGCAAGTGGTTCCGGGGCTACGGCGATGTCGTCAATCGCTTCGAGAAGCAGTACGCCGAACTCACCGGAGCTAAGCACTGCCTGGCCACCTCGAGCGGCACGGCCGCCCTGTTCACCTCGCTCAATGCGCTGGATGTGGGCCCGGGCGACGAGGTGCTCGTTCCCCCGTACACCTTCATTGCGACCATCAACGTCGTGCTGCTCCAGCACGCCATCCCCATCTTCGTCGACACCGACATCGAAACGTTCCAGATGGATGTCACCAAGGTGGAGCCGGCCATCACCGACCGCACGGCCGCCATCATCCCCGTACATCTGGGCGGCGCCGCCGTGAACATGGACACGCTGCTGGCGATCGCGCACAAGCGCAAGATCCCCGTCATCGAGGACGCCTGCCAGGCGCACTTGGGAGAATGGCGCGGCAAGAAGGTGGGCACGCTCGGCACGACCGGCTGCTTCAGCTTCCAGGCGTCGAAGAACTTGAACTCGGGCGAAGGCGGCGCGGTCTTGACCAACAACGACGAGCTGGCCGAAAAGGCTTACGCGTTCCACAACAACGGCCGCGGCAAAGGCGTGGGCGGCTATACGTTCTCCTACCGCGCCCAGGGCTCCAACGAGCGGATGACGGAGTTTCAGGCCGCGCTGCTTCTGGCGCAGATGACGCGCCTGGAGGAGCAGGCGCGGCTGCGCGAACACAACGCTGCCTATCTCACTCAGATGCTGAACGAAATTCCCGGCATCCAGGTGGCCAAGACCTACAGCGGTTGCACGCGCAACGCCTACCACCTGTTCATGTTCCGCTATCGCAAGGAGGCGTTCGCCGAGGCCCCCCTCGAGAAATTCCTCAAGACGCTGCGGGCCGAGGGCATTCCCTGCTCGGCCGGCTACAGCCCGCTCAACAAGGAGCCGTTCATCAAGAACGTTTTGAACTCGAAGGGCTACCGCCGCATCTACCCCGAGAAGCTGCTCAAGCAGTGGGAAGAGCGCAACCAGTGCCCCATGAACGACCGGCTGTGCCAGGAGGCGGTCTGGCTCACGCAGACCATGCTGCTCGGCACGCGCCAGGACATGGAGCAGATCGCCGCGGCGGTCCGCAAGATCCACGCCAACGCAGGCGATCTGCGCTCGGTTTAGCGCGCACCAACCGGTCGCAGCACCACCCGTTCCAGTTGCATCGCCGGGACGCCGCGCGGCTGGGCCTGGACTTCGAGCTTCTGCTCACCCGGGCCCAGCTCGAGCTCGCCGACAGTGAAGCTCTTGAAGACCCAGTCGTGGCCCGTGGGCTCCACTTTGCCCGCCAGCTTGCCTGAGGCGGTGACGATCGTGAACTCGGTTCCCGCCGAGGCGCGTCCGGCGCCGTAGCGGATCTCCACCCGATAGCGCCCCCCTTTGGGAAGTGCGAAGGTCCACACCGGCACGTCGGCCGCCCGGCTCCACTGGGTGAGAAAGACCCGCCCGAGAGCGTTCTCTTTTTTCGCCCGCTGGCCGAAATCGGTGCGGATCTCGCAGGATTCCGCGCCGAGCGTCACGGCGCCGTCGGCGCCCGGGCGAACGGCGTAAGGCGTAACGACGGGGGCGCCGTCGAGCTCGAGCATGACGACGCTGGCGACCTCGTCCGGCGGCTCCTCCGGGAGCGAGACCACGACATCGTCGCCATCACGGCGCGTGGGGAGTGCGACGCCCGGGTCGGCAAGCAGGCGCGCCGACTGGACCAGATTCTTGAGTCCCGGCACGCGCAGCAGGCGGTCGGTGGGCCACTGGAAAACATGCAGGTACAACCGGTTGCCTTTCACTGTGGCGCGGCCGAAGAACGGCAGGCGGGCGAAGGGGCTCGCCGAGCTGGCATAGATCGCCTCGCCGTTCACCTTCATCCACGCGCCGATCGCCTCCAGGCGCGAGACGAACTCCGGCTGAATGCGGCCGTCGGGCATCGGCCCCACGTTGAGCAATAGGTTGCCGCCCTTGCTCACCACTTCGATGAGCATGCGGATCAGGTCGCGCTCCGTCTTGAATTCGGTCTCGTACTTGTTGTAGCCCCAACTGTCGTTGTTGATGGTGACGCAGGCCTCCCACAAGATCGGCTTGCCGCTCGGGTCGGTGAGGCCGATATCGGGGACGTACTGCTCCGGCGTGCCGAAATCGGCGCGGTTGCCCGGCCTGCGCTGGTAGAGCCGGTCGTTGATCAGCGTGTTCGGCTGAAGGTTGCGGACGAACTCGTAGATCTCGTCTTCTTTGCCCAGGTCTTTGAGCGTGTCCTCCCATTCGCCGTCGAACCAGACCACCGCCACCTCGCCGAACTCGGTGAGCAGCTCGCGGAGCTGGGCCTTCATGAACTCGATGTAGCGCAGGTTGTTCCCGCCCGCTTTCGGATCCGCGGCCTCCCAGGCCCGGCGCGGCCGGTAGTCGGGATGATGCCAGTCCATGATGGAGTGATAAAAGCCCAGGCGCATGGCGCGCCGTCGCGCCGCCTCGGCCAGCTCCTTGAGCGGATCGCCGGGGTAGGGCGTGATCTCCATGTCGTAGTCGCTCACTTTGCTGCGCCAGATGCTGAAGCCGTCGTGGTGCTTGGAGGTGATGACGATGTAGCGTGCGCCGGCTTTCTCAAACAGCGCCACCCAGGCTTCGGGGTCGTAGCGCACCGGATTGAAGCGCCGGGCGTAGTTGTCGTATTCGGCCTGCGGGATCTGGAGCATGTGCCGGGCCCATTCATGACGTCCGATCACCGCGTAGGGCCCCCAGTGGATGAAGATGCCGAACTTGGCTTCGCGAAACCAGCGCGTCCGCTCGACCTCCTCCAGGCGCGCCTGTGCGGGAGTCGCCGCCGCAGCGCGAATCTCCAGCACGGCGTCCGGCCCCGCGCCTTTCGGCGTGGCAAAGCTCCGTAGGAGCCGCCGCTCGGGCACCGAGACCACCGCCACCAGATCGAGCGACTGGATGCCCGCATAGGCGCGCCGCCCGTCCGCGGAAAGATGCAAGGAAAGCGGCGGGCCGGGCAGGCGGATCTCGGCAATTTGCTTGCGCGAGGCGATATCCGCGATTCCGACTCCTTCGCCGGCCTGGAGGTTGTAGACCAGCTCTCGACCGTCCGGAGTGATGGCGATCCGGCCCGGACCTTTGCCGGTGGCGATCGTGCCGATGCGCTCCTTGCGCGCCGTGTCGATGATCGAGATCGTGTTACCCTCCGAGTTGGTCACGTAAAGGAACTTGCCGTCAAGCGACAGCACGCCGCCCTGAGGGCGCGCGTCGGTGGGGATCAGCTTGAGCGCGCCGGTTTCCAGATGAATGGCCGCGATCGTCCCCGAGGCCGTGTTGCTGACGAAGGCCCTCTCGGCGCGCGGTCCAAGCGTCACCATGTGCGGATCGGCGCCCTGGGTGTCGAAGCGGCGGAGTACCTTCCGGGCCACAGGATCGACCAGAATCAGCGCGTCCGGATTCTCGGTCGTGACGGCGAGACGGCCCGTCCGGGGGTCGACGGCGATGCCGTGCGGCCGCCGGTAGGGCCCGAGATCGATCACGCCGATCCGCGCACGTCGCTCGAGATCGATGATCGAAATCGTGTTGCCGCCCTCGCCCGGATCGGTCATCCACAGGATGCCGTTATCGGTGACATAGGCGTAGCGGCCGTCCGGCGCGAGCGCCATCTCATGCGGATGCTTTCCGACCGGCACCGTCGCCAGAAGCTTGCCGTCCTCCGTGTAGAAGCCGACCGAATCGGCGATCTTGTGCCCCACCACCAACACGGTTTCCCCGGCAGCCGCCGCCGGGCAGACAATGGAACACAGCCAGTACAGAATCAGAGAGGTGAATGCCGTGAGCCGCATCGCTTTTGCCTCGCTGCAAGAGGAATGCGCCTACCAGCTTATCGCGCCGCCGGCTCGCCGCACGTTTCTGGCGAGCGCAGCGGGCGCGCTGGCGGCCGCTTTCAGCTCCCGGGCCGAGTCGCGCCAGAGCCTGCACCGCGACTTCGAGACGGCGCTTGCCGGTGTGGAATATTTCGTCTTCGGCAACGGGTCGATCTTTGCCGCGCTTCAGGCGGCGCGCCGGCCTGAGGCGGCCACGCACGGCGGGCTGCTGGTAATGTCGCCGGAGCGCTTCGGGCGCAAGTTCAGCACCTTCCTGTACGTGCCCGAGCGCGGCTTGAGAAACTCGCGCATCGGCGTCTGGGTCAACGGCGTCGAATACGCTCCCGAACCCGGCTCGAGCGAAGCCCGTTGGGAGTATCCCGACGAGATTCCGACGGTTACGCTGGCCTGGCCGGCCGGCGGCTGCCGCGTCCGCGAGCAGCTCTGGTGCCCGGCTCTGGAACCCGCGCTTGTGCGCCTGGTCTCGGTGGAGAATGCAGGGTCCTCGCCGGCGAGCGTGCGCCTCATCGCGCGGCTCGACGCCAACCGGGTCCTGTTCGACGAGTACGAGGTGGACCGCCTGGAGGGCGTTCTCACGGCCGTGGGTTACCAGCGGTTGACCCTGTTCGCCCTCCTGCCGGCCCTTACCGGCGACCGGCACCTCGAGGTGCGCCTCGATTCGATTCCACCCGGCGGCACGGCGAGCGCCACATTTGTTCTGCTGCTCGATACGCCGCGCGAGCGCTTCCTTCGGCGCGGCCTGGACCGCGTCCGCGCAGAGACCTCCGAGTGCTGGCGGCGCCGCGCCGCCTTGCGCACCGGTCATGCCGGGCTCGACCATCTGTTCCGCACCTCCGCCACCGGGCTGCGCGCCGCCGTCGCCCTGTCGGGCAAGATGGACGGCAGCATCTGGCAGTACAACTTCGAATGGGTCCGCGACCAGACCATGGTCGCCCTTGGCGCGCTGCTAGCCGGACATGACGACGTGGCGCGCCGCCTTCTGGAGCGCATCCTCACTCGCTCGGTGAGCGAGGACGGCAACACCGTGGAGGCCGGCCGGTTCCGGACGCCGGAGACGATGGAGCTCGATCAAAACGGCGAGCTCCTCTACGGACTCTGGATGTGGTGGGCTTGGACCGGCGAGGACATCCTGATCCGCCGCTACTGGCCGAAGATCCGCGCCGTGGCGGAGTATGTTCTCAGGCCCGAGTTCGGTTTCGATGAGACCGGCCTGCTCAAGAACTCCCGCGAATTCTGGGAGCGCGACCCCTCGTTCGGCGTACGAGAGGGCTTCGAGCTGGCCTATCAGGTCTGGAACATCGCCGCCCTGCCCAAGGCGGCCGAGATGGCGCGGCGGATGGGTGACGAGGCGAGTGCGGTCCGGTGGGAAGCCGCCGCCGCCCGGATGCGCCGGGCGCTGCTCGAACACCCGCGCTTCGCGCTGGTCGACGGCGGCCGGTTCATCAAGCGGCGCCTGGCGACCGGAGAGGTGCAGCGGACCTTCGAGCCGGCGGACCGCTCGCTGTTTCCTCCGGGAATGCCCCTGCGGGAGGAGACGGTCTCCTATTGCGAACCGGACGCCACCCTGGCGCTGCCGGTCGCGCTCGAGCTGGTCGATCCGGCTTCCGAGCTGGCCCGAAGAACGCTCGAGGAGCTGGAGGCGCTTTGGAACCAGC
>ENA-ORXB01002807-ORXB01002807.1-sediment-metagenome-genome-assembly--contig:-NODE-2807-length-13778-cov-4.430261_pt1 | contig 13778 bp, 8 predicted proteins | sample MGYA00237863_ERZ511475 | MGnify/ENA primary metagenome ERZ511475 (study PRJEB26305, sample SAMN06343858) | sediment metagenome | isolation source: hot spring sediment | place: Canada: British Columbia... | reverse complement strand
CAAGCCCAGCAGCACGTACACGGAAAGGTCGATACCCGCCTCCCTGACCCGGCGCTAATCGTAGAGGCGCTGAACGCCCTTAACCCGGCCATCGTGGCCAACGCGCTGAACGCGCATCCCGAGATAAGCGAGAGGCTATCCAGTTTGATGCCTCCTTCCCTGGGGCAACCCATAGCCCAGGGTCTTTCGGGGAATCCCGCCTTCCTGGGCGAGTTGTTGAAGAACCTGGATGCGGCGCCGATCGCTGCCGCTTTGTCCGCACACACCGACTTTATTTACAACCTGCTCAGTCAGATATCACCCAGCGTGACCGCGGCCATGGTGCGGGGGTCCAACCGCAACCCCGCTTTCTTGGCCTCGGTGATCTCCAACCTGGATCCGAATACGGTGGCGGGGGCCTTGAACAAGGCGACCGAGTCCATAAATCCCACCTTTATGACTGATCTCCTGGCCAACCTAGGGGGAGCAATGGGCGAGGCGGTGTCCCAAGGAACCACCGAAAACTGGATGGCCGGCAAGAACTTCCTGGAGGCGGTGATAAGATATCTAAACCCGGCGGTGATCGCGGGGGCGGTGAACGCCAACCCTGGCTTCCTCAAGGGTTTTCTGGCCGCAACCAGCCCCACCACGGCCATGTATCTGGCCAGGGGAATCAACGCCAACGTGGACAAGCAACCTATGGGGCAGGATCTTCTCTCCGTGCTTATCGCCAACGTCTCCAAGGATGCGGCGGTGGCCATGGCTCAGGGCATTAACCAGAACGTCAGCCAGCACGGCGTGGCGGACAACTTCCTCACCGGAATGTTGGCCAACACCTCCGGGCCCGTGGGGGTGGCCATTGCCAACGGCCTGAACAGCAACCCGGGTTTCATCCAGTCGGTAGTGGCCAATATCTCTCCGGATACCGCGGAGGCCGCCGCCAAGGCCATCAACCTGAGTTGCCAGAAGGCCAAGGCGAATCCAAAATACGCTTTCTTACGCAAGCTTCTGGCCAATCTGGGTCCCGAGGCGGCGGCGCAGTCGGCGAAGGGCCTGGAGGCCAACAGAGATATAGAGCCCTTGGTAAGCAACCTTCTCATCAAGCTCAACGGGCCCCTGGTGGCGGAGGATCTCGTCGCCGGCCTGAACGCCAACGCCAGCAGCAAACATCTGATTAAGGGCGTGCTTGCGAACCTTAACGCGACCACGGGGGTCACCATCGCTATCGCCCTTAACGCCAACCAGAAGATGACCGAGTGGATGCTCGGGGCTTTGGACCCGAAGGGGATTGCCGATTTGCTCAAGGACAACACCCCCTTCCTCTCCAGCCTCATCTCCAACCTGGACGGCTCGGTAATCGCGGAGGCCATAAACCAGGAATACCAATTCAGCAGTAAAGAAGAGCCTAACGATAAGCCCTTCCTGGAAGCCCTGATGGCCGAGATGAACGGGGCGGATACCGCCAAGCTTCTGAATGAGTATGGCTTCAACTTCATCTCAGGACTGGTCGAGAACCTCAACGGCGAGATGGTGGCCAAGGCCATTAACGAGAGCCCCAAGGCGGTGGATTTCCTGAGTGAGTTGATAGCCTACATGGACCCGTACGACGTCGCCGCCCTGACCAGCAGAAGCAATCCCAACGGGGCGCTAAAGGATCTCTGGATTTACGTGGTGGTATACTGGAGCAACCTCAACTTCGGCCAGTGGGATTCCTACTTGGTGTACAAGATGCTGGACGCCGGGGTTTGGGTTCCGCCCAATGCGCCTGACTGGCCATATTGGTAATCAAGCGAGTTCCCTTAAAGCCGGATGGGATATAAAAGGTGAACAGGCGGAACCAGCGAAGGATTTAGCGGTAAAACACCCGGAAATTAGAAAATCCACTTAGCTCTCATTAGCGTGAGTCTTCCCCCTCATGGCGCTCAAAGCCGGGATAGCGGTTGTTGTCGTCGCGCGTCCCGAAAGGCGGCCGGAGAACCCATTGACAGCGACATGCGCCGGCCATATAATTTTTCATATTACTTAGCAATGCTAAAGGATTAAGATGAAGACAATCGTCGAAGTAAAGGATCTGGTAAAAAAGTACGACGGGTTGGAAGCGGTCAAGGGTATATCCTTCGAGGTGCGAAGGGGCGAGATCTTCGGCTTCCTCGGACCCAACGGCGCCGGCAAGACCACCACCATCAATATTTTATGCACCCTTCTGAGTCCTACCTCGGGCACGGCAACCCTGAACGGCCTTGACGTGGTCCGGGAAAAGGATAAGGTGAGGGAGTCCATCGGATTGGTCTTTCAGGATCCTTCCCTGGATGAAAGGCTGACCGCCCGCGAGAACCTCGAGTTCCACGCCTATGCCTACCGGGTCCCCAAAGATGTTAGAGAGGAGCGCATCGACGAGGTGCTGAACATGGTGGAACTCGCCGATCGCGGGAAGGACCGGGTGGAGACTTTCTCCGGAGGCATGAAGCGGCGCCTGGAGATAGCGCGGGGCCTGTTGCATTACCCCAAGGTTCTCTTTCTGGATGAACCTACCATAGGGCTGGACCCCCAGACCCGCAATTCCATTTGGGAATATATACAAGAGCTTAAAAGAAAGCACGACATCACCATCTTTCTGACTACCCATTACATGGACGAGGCTGAAAACTGCGACCGGATAGCCATCATCGATTACGGGGAGATAATCGCCCTGGACACGCCGGAGGCGCTCAAGTCCCAGGTGGGAGGAGACGTGGTGCAGATAAGAACCGATAACGACCGGGAGGCGGAAAAAGTGCTTGTGGAGCGCTTCGGCGTGGAGTTGATACAGGATCGTCAAGGGGGAGATTGCTTGTGCTTCGAGGTGGAGAGCGCCGAGCGTTTTATTCCCGGCTTTATAAGGGATTTCCCCATCCCCATCAACTCCATCAGCATGCACAGACCCACCCTGGACGACGTTTTTCTTAAATTGACGGGTCACGACATCCGCCCGGACGGTGCCGACGAGATGGCGAGCTTGCGCCTGGCGGCTCGCGGCTTCCGGGGTCCGGCGGCAAGGCGATAGGAGGGTTGAGTTGACGGAGGCAAGCGCGGCGCTCGAAAACGCGGGATACAGCAAGGCCCTGCACAAGCTGGTTATCGGCATCTATATCACCTGGTTGCGTGACGTGAAGCGCTTTTTCCGGGACCGCATCCGCCTCATCGGCGCCTTCGCGCAGCCACTTATCTACCTCTTTATCCTGGGCACCGGCATGCAATCCGCTTTCCAGTCCTTCGGCGGCAGCGAGACCAAGTACGTCACTTTCATGTACCCGGGCATCGTAAGTATGACCGTGCTCTTCACATCCATGTTCTCTGCCATATCCATAATCTGGGACAGAGAATTCGGGTTTTTGAAGGAAATGCTGGTGGCGCCCATCCCGCGCTCCTCCATCGCCATAGGGAAGATCTTCGGCGGCGGCACTACCGCCATCATGCAGGGGTTCATACTCCTGCTCCTCATGCCCCTGGTAGGCATTTCCTATAACCTGGAGAAACTAGTCATGATGATAGTGGTCATGTTTCTTCTCGCCTTGAGCCTGACCGGTTTCGGGGTGTTGATCGCCTCGCGTATGCGGACCATGGAAGGTTTTCCCATCGTCATGAACTTTGTCCTCCTGCCCATGTTTTTCCTCTCCGGGGCCATGTTCCCGCTCCAGAACCTGCCCGGGTGGATGCGGGTTCTTACCAAGATCAACCCCATGACCTACGCGGTTGACGCCATGCGGGGCGTGGCCTTGAAGGGAATCCAGGTAAGCTCGATGACCATAAGTTTGCCCGAGGTGCCGGCCAGCCTTGCCGTGAATCCGGATTTCATTAATTGGGCAAACCAAGCCAAGGCAGCCATACCGCAGATACCCCAGCTCAAGGTGCAGTACTATCCCCTAGGGCTTGATATCCTGGTCATCGTGGGCGTGGGGGTGGCGTTGATGCTTCTGGCCATGTGGCGTTTCAGCAAGACCGAATAAGCTTAAGCCATCCTCCAGAAATCCCGCATTTTGCACTTGCGCCATATGCGGCATTTTTGCCTTGCCGCCGGGGAATAGATGCCCAAGAGTGTTTGTGTTCGAAGGTGAAATAAGCTCATTTTACCTGGTAAAAAATGATATAATCATAAACATGGAGGGGCAAATTCCACTTGTGCTGGCGACGGCATCAGGCTTGATCAGTCTAGCCTTGGGATTGTATGTGTATCTAAACAGTCGCCAGAGGCTGCCTAACAGGCTTTTCTGCCTCATGACCATCTTCATAGCCTGGTGGGCGTTTGGGGAAGCCATGACCATAAGCGCCGCAACCCTTGGCGGCAAGATATTCTGGACCAAGTTCCAGGGTATCGGTGAGGCCTCCTTGGTTCCCACCTACCTGCTCATTTCGCTTTATTTCCCCAGGCCAAAAAAAATCCTGCGAGAAAGGCGAAAGGCGGTGCCCGTCATCGCCGCCATTTGCGCTCCGTTTGTGCTGACCATAATATTCCTATTCACCACCAAGCTGGTCTATTCGGGGTACTACCTTTCGAGGAGCTCCTCCGGGGTCTCCGTGCAGCGAACCGCCTTTTTCTATGCCGTGACCGCTATCGCTTTCGCCGAAGTGATCCTGGCCTCGATCCTCTATCTGAGGGAGCGAAGACGCAGCGTGTCCAAAGCGATGCGCAAGGGTTTATTGGTGATGGCGCTGGCCCCTGCCCCCATGCTCCTAGCCAATGTGGTCCAGAACCTGAAGCTGTACCCCCGCCTAAATACTCTCCAGTTCAGTCTCTTATTCGTGATCCTCATAGGTTACGGCATACTGCGCTACGGTATCTTCATCGATATTCGGGCCATAACCAAGCGGCTGCTGACCCATGCCGCGGTGATGGCCCTTAACCTGAGCCTGTTCACCCTGCTGTGCGTTTATTATGTCTTCGTGCTGGATCTGGGGAGGGGAATTTCCGCCTATATCCTCTTTGTGCTCACCGGAATCCCCTTCATGCTCGCCTATCATGCGGAGGTGGAGTGGGCAAGCAGGATAACCGACCGCTTCTTCTCCAGCCGGGAGCTTAAGGAGGCCAGGCTGCTGCAGGAGCTTAGCTATTCCATCCGCACCGTGCGCAACCTAAAGGATCTGGCGGAAAGGGTAGTGGGTGAGGTGCGGGAATCGCTTTCTCTCGCTGCCTGCGCCCTGATGGTGAAGGAGGATGACCTATACCGGACCATAGGATATTCTTTCCATCCGCGGACCATTGCTTCCGGGCTCAGCGGTTTGGTGGAGGCCGGCGCTCTTGTGAGGAAGTGGGGAAACTGGTTCGGCCTGGAAGATGAGGAGGGGATATACTCGGGCTACTGGGAGTTGGGAGAGGAAATATTGCGCGGGGAATCGAAGCTTAGCCGTGTCGCCCGCGGTATCATGAGGATTTATCGCGGTCAAGGTGAATTGCTCGAACTCATATGGCCACAGGAAGAAGGAAGCGAAACTATAAGCGTTCCTCTAGAGGTCGGCGGGGAGGAGGTAGGTCTCCTGTGGATGGTGGGCAGGCCAGTCCGTTTCAGTCTGCGGGAACTCGATTTCATCGTCGCTCTCTCCACCCAGGTGGCGGTGTCCCTGAAAAACTCGCAGTTGCTGCAGGAGTTGCTGGACAAGAGTGCGCGGCTCCAGCAACTTATCCATCGCGCCACCACCGCCCAGGAAGAGGAGAGAGTACGTATCTCAAGGGAGTTGCATGACGGCCTCGTACCCTATTTCATGGACATCATTTTCAAGTTAGAGTTGTTGGAGGATCTGGTGGGAGAGAAGGCAGGGGGCCTTCTGCAGGAGGTGAAAGAGAAGGCCAGGGAGGGGTTCCGGGACCTACGCGGAGTCATCGCCGACCTACGGCCTTCCTCGCTGGATGTCCTGGGGCTGGAGAAGTCGCTGGCTACCTACCTGGAAAGATTCGGTCTTGAGAATGGGATGGAAGTGGAGTTCAATGGCTGGGGTAACTTGAGCGGGCTTGACCCTCTGGTCGAGGTGACCGCCTTCAGGGTGGCCCAGGAGACCTTGTCCAACGTGGCCCGCCACGCCAGAGCAAGCAAGATAAAGCTTTCCCTGGGCGGGGACGATGGACGCATGGAAATGGTTATCGAGGATAACGGGGTGGGTTTCCTGGAGAGGGAAGTAATGAAAAGGGTCATGTCCGGCGAGTGCTTGGGAATAAGGGGCATGAAGGAACGGGCCGAGCTGATGCAAGGAGAATTAAAGATCGAGTCGCGTCCGGGGAGCGGTACCAGGGTAAAATTTGCCGTGCCCTTGGTTGGCAGATAGGAGGGTGAATTTTGGGAAGCGCCATACGTCTGGCCATCGTGGACGATCACGAAATCGTTCGCTTGGGAATCCATCGCGTGCTGGAGGGCGAGGACCACATACGCCTGGTCGGGGAGGCCGAAAACGGGGAGGAAGCCATAGCCATGGCCCGTAGGTGCAAACCCCAGGTGATGTTGGTGGATGTGAAACTCCCGGACATAAGCGGTATCGAGGTGGTTCAAAGGTTGAAGAGCGATCCCGAAACCGCCCGCGTGCAAGCCATTATCCTGACCGTGTACGACGATCTGGAGATCGCCGCGGAAGCCATACGCGCCGGCGCCGTGGGTTATATCCTTAAAGACTGCGGCAAGGACCAGCTTCTCAAGGCCATCAATTCCGCCATGGAAGGGGTGCCCCTGATCTCTCCGGCCATTACCGAGAAAATGATGAGCATCCTCTACCCCCATTTCGGCATGCAGAAAACCGCCTTGCCCCAGGATAGCGCCCTCCTGGCGTTAACTGACCGGGAGTACGACGTTCTGCGCTTGATTGCCAAAGGATACAGCAATAAGGCCGTGGCCAAGGAGCTGAGAATCACCATTAGCACCGTAAAGACTCACCTCAGGCATATATATAGCAAGTTGGGCGTGGAAGACCGGGCGCAGGTGATCATCAAAGCCATCAAGGAGGGTGTCATCTAGCAATCAGGCCGACACTCGGCCATCAGACTAGTGGAGAAAAGAGGTATCCCAGCGTTTCGGTAGGATCTTTAGGTTGACCGAGAAGGAATGGGCCCGCGTCCGGTCTCGAAAACGAAAAGCATAAAGCAAAAGAGGTTCATCTCCCAAAAGTGTGGGTAGAGCCAAGATGTTGGATGCGGCATGATTCAGAAAAGAGCAGGCAGTTAAGGCGCTTGTGAACCGTCAAACGCCGGATGTCAGTCGGTAAATCCACATTTTATGGCGAAGAGCCTAAAAGAATATGGCCAAATTCTCTTTGCAGCGCCACCTAGTTGTGATATATTTTCTAGCTAGTCAAGCAAAGCCGGGGATTCTCCATCGAGAAGGGCGAGAGGCGTTAGTGAGGTTTGGTTGATATCTTTCCTTCTTGGATATATCGAGAGACCTTAATTGGCCGGCTCCGCGTGATCCACGAGAACCCCTGTCCGTAAGGCTTATATCGCATAAACATAAAACTGTCTTGCGAAAAAGCGGCCGAATAGGGAAAGTTATGCGTCGGGCCGGGCTTATCTCGAGCGGTTGAATTATGCCGAGCGGTTAGGGATTGCCGTTACAGCTGGGAAAGCGTAAAGGGGGAAAGCGATGAAGGATGGGTTGTCGGGAAATAATATAGTGGACCCTGAAGTACGCAAGGGCTTAGATCCGGTGCGGGAAGAAGTGGTTCGTTTTTTCAGGGATCATCCCTTTCTCCTGGTAAGCGAGGGTAGGCTCGCCGTTCTGCTCTGCAGGCCTGTGGAAATGGTGACGGCGGCGGTAAACGCTTTGGAGGGGGAAGGCTTTCTTTTCAGAAAGGGTGAGGAAACCCTACTTTGCGTAGAAGGCTGCCTGGTGGAGGCGAAACCTACATGAGCGCCTCAAGCTGTTAGATAGGAAAAGAATCAACTTGACCCCCTAAACCTCTTCTCTTGAATCGAGCCTAAAAGGTCTGACCCATATTCCTCACGGGATAATACCCTGCGCGGCGAGGAGACAATCATGCTTTCCGCGCGCGGAGGAACGGCCAGCTTTTCACAACCGTCTTATGCTCGTGGCCGCATGCCTGAAGATTGTTCGATAATTAGCTTGTTGTTAAGGATCATATACTATTGTTATTATATAGGGCATGTAGAGAGGCAATTTGCGGGAGGCGATTTGGCAAAGGAGAAAGTGCCGAACCGAAGAAGTCGTAAGCGGGCGCTGGGGATGGTGCTGGCGGCGTTGCTTCTGTCCATGGTTCTCCAGCCGTCAACCGGCGTGGGCAAAGCGGGCGCCGCGGGAGGCAAGATAACCTTTATAGGGCATGGCAAGGGGCACGGCGTGGGCATGTGCATGGCCGGGGTGTATTACCGTGCCCTGCGCGGCGAGGAATACCGTAATATAATCCGCACTTACTATACCGGGGTCGGCTTCTCGAGCATAAGCGACGACATGACCTTGAGGGTCCTTTGCCGGGACAACGTCATACGCACCTACAGCATGCGTGAATACCTCTACCGCTTGCAGGAAGAGCCCGACAGCTGGCCCTCGGAGGGATTGAAGGTGCTGATGTTGGCGGCGCGCACTTACGCCCTGTCCTGCGTCTTGCGGGGCAAGCATGCCGCTCAGGGATATGATATATGCCCTTATGGGAGTTGCTGCCAGGCTTTCAACGAGCAGATCAACCCGTCTACGAGGCCAAATACGGTAGCGGCGGTAAACACCACGGCAGGGGAAATAATAACCTACCAAGGACAGCCCATCGTTGCCGCCTACAGCTCTTGCTGTGGTGGTTACACGGCTAGCGCCAGCGAGGTATGGGGAGGAACGGGATATCCCTACTGGCAGCCGGTGCCGGATGATGCCTGTGCCCTGGACGTCAATCACGACTGGCAGGTCATTATGACCTGGGAGGAATTGCAGTCCAAGCTCAACGGCAACCCCTCCACCGCCGTAGGAACCCTTTACGGCTTCGACGTGCTTTCCCGGGGGGTTTCCGGCCGCGTGCTCAGCGTGCGCATTGACGGCAGCGCGGGCACCAAGACGGTGAGCGGGTCTCTTTTCGCTTCCGTAGTGGGGCTGCAGACCAATTTCTTCTTTGTCGGACAACAAGCCCGGAATTTCGACGAGTACCTGCTGATCCAGAATCCGGGGGATACGGACGCCCAGTGCAAAGTGACCTACATGTTCCCGGGCGGGGGCACCATGGATGAGCTCTGCGTGGTGAAAGCGCACTCTCGCTTCACCATCTGCGTGAACGACCGCGTCCAGAACGCGGAGGTCTCGGCCAGGATTTCTTCGGACCAACCGGTGGTGGCCGAGCGGGCCATGTACTTCGATTTCCTGGGCTCGGGAAGAAATGACGGTCATGCCTGCATGGGGGTGAAGGAACCGGCAGAAAAGTGGTATTTCGCAGAGGGCTACACGGGAGGCGATTTCGATACCTTTATACTAGTTCAGAATCCTAATGATACCGAGGCTCACCTTACGGCGTCCTTCCTAGGCAAAACAGGAGTGGAGGATGAATTCAACTACACCCTGGAACCGGACTCGCGCTTGACCATCTGGATGGACCAGGAGCCGGGACTGGATGATGGAGAGTTTTCCACCCAACTGGTGTGCGACCTGCCGGTGGTGGCGGAAAGAGCGATGTACTTCAATTACCAAGGCAAAAACGGCGGCACGGCCTCTGAAGGTACCCCTGAACCCGCCGGCAGATGGTTTTTTTCGGAAGGCTATACTGGAGGCGATTTCGACACCTGGATTCTCTTGGCCAACCCCAACCAGGCTCCGGCCAAGGTCACCCTAACTTTCATGTTGCCGGACGGCCATACCAAGGAACTTCCGTGGGAGGTGCCGGCACAGAGCCGATCCACGGTTCATGTCGACGATATCCCGGGCATGGAAAACACCGCCTTCTCCACCGGCGTGGAATCGAATCTTCCCCTGGTCGCGGAGCGCGCCATGTACTTCAACTACGAACGGAAGGACGGGGGACATGACGTCATGGGCATTAAGGAGCCCTCGGAGCGCTGGTATTTCGCGGAGGGTTATACCGCCGAGGAGTTCGACACCTACCTGCTGCTGCAAAATCCCCATTCCGACCAGGCGGAGGTCTCGCTTACCTTCATGCTCGGGGATGGAAGCACCGTGAAGCGGAAGATAAGCATCGTGCCGCATTCACGGTACACGGTTCATGTCGACGATATCCCGGAGCTGGCGGGCGCGGAATTTTCCACCTTCGTGGAATCGAGCCTCCCGCTGGTAGCCGAGCGCGCCATGTACTTCAATTACCGCAAGCGAAGCGGCGGCAGTTGTGCGCAAGGGACACCCGCCCCTTCACAGGTATGGTATTTCGCCGAGGGCTATACCGGGAGCTGAGACAGACGGTGTGCGATTTCCCACCCGAGAGGGCGTTTCGGTTAGAATAATCATGTTGCATCATTTTGCACAGGAGCGTACGGGAGGTTGAAATGGCGGAGATCATAGCTGTAAGGGGGCGGGAGATACTTGATTCGCGTGGCAATCCGACCGTGGAGGCGGACGTGGAACTGGCGGGCGGTGTGAAGGCCAGGGCGGCCGTTCCTTCCGGGGCATCCACCGGCGCCTTCGAGGCCTTGGAGCTGAGGGACGGGGGACCAAGGTATGGCGGCAAAGGCGTGACTAAGGCAGTTCGAAATATTAACGAGGAAATAGCCCCCCGCTTGAGAGGTATGGACGCCTCCGACCAGGGCCAGGTGGACAAGTTCCTCATCGAGCTGGACGGGAGCGAGGACAAGTCCCGACTCGGCGCCAACGCCATCCTGGCCGTTTCCATGGCCGTGGCCAAGGCGCGGGCGTCGGAGTTGGAAAAGCCCCTCTACGCTTACCTGGGGGGTGACGAGGGCAACACGCTTCCGGTGCCCATGATGAATATATTGAACGGCGGTGCGCATGCCGACAATAACGTGGACATTCAGGAATTCATGATCCTTCCCTGGGGCGTGCCCGATTTTCGCGAGGCCCTTCGCGTGGGGGCCGAGGTGTATCACGCGCTGCGAGGGGTGCTCAGGGGGAAAGGGTTGGGCACCGGCATAGGGGATGAGGGCGGTTTCGCGCCCAATCTGCAGAACAATCGCGAGGCCCTGGAGGTGATCGTGGAGGCGGTTAACGCCGCCGGCTACAAGCCGGGGGAGGATGTGGCGCTGGCCGTGGACGTGGCGCCAAGCGACCTTTTCAGCGAGGGCATCTATAACTTCAGCGGCGAGGGAAGAAAGATGGATGCCGGCGAGCTGGTGGATTATTACCAGGAATTGCTGGATGATTTTCCTATCGTATCCATAGAGGACGGCATGGCCGAGGAGGACTGGGATGGCTGGGCGCTCCTGACCTCAAGGCTCGGCGAAAAGGTAAGGTTGGTAGGCGACGACGTCTTCGTCACCAATAAAAAACGTTTCCGGAGGGGGATCGACGAGGGGATAGCCAACGCCATCCTTATTAAGCTCAACCAGATCGGCACCGTTTCCGAAACCCTGGAAGTAATGCGCATGGCCGGGGAAGCCGGGTACCTCTGTGTGGTCTCCCACCGATCCGGAGAAACCGAGGATACCACCATCGCCGACCTGGCGGTGGCCACCAACTGCGGGCTCATAAAGACGGGGGCGCCCGCGCGTACGGACAGGGTTTGTAAATATAACCAGCTTCTGCGCATCGAGGAGGAGCTGGGAGGCGCGGCCGTTTTTCCGGGGAGAAGGGCGCTGGGAAGCTAGGAGCGATGCGGGACTGAGTGCGGCGGGGAACGCCGACGGTGCGGTAAGGGGGAGCCATTATTTCCAGGCGTTTTGTGGTGATCATCATCGCCATGCTGGCCTCCTGCGCCATTCTGGTGGGCATCAGTTATCTTATGCTGACCATACTTTCCGGAATGATCGTAGTTCCCAGGACGCCGGTGCGTGAACTCGCCTGGGAAGGCGAGCTTGTCCTACCCCTGCACGATGATCGGGTCGCAGACCTTCACATCTCGGCAGACGGGCGTTACTTGGCTTTCATGGTCCCGGACGGGGAAGAGGCCCTATCCAGCTTGAAGGTGACCGACCTGGCCTCCGATTATGCTGAGGTCCGGAGCATCAACGTCAGCAGCGAGAGGTTCGCTTGGTTAGGGGAAAACGACACCCTGGTTTTCGAAGATGAAGGGGATATACAACTGCTGCAGGTTGCGGATGGAACCCTAAACAACCTGACCGCCAGCCCGGAGCTTGACCGTGATCCCTTGCCCAGTCCGGATGGCAATTATATCCTCTGGACCAGGGTGCCTGGAGGGTCCGAAGGTGTTGAGGGGGGCGTATGGGGGTTATGGGTAATGAGTTCCGACGGTAGCGATAAGTCATATCAGGCGCCTCTCGCCGACCTGGTTACCTGGCATCCGGAAGGGAACAGGTTGGTATCCCGCTCAAGAAGTTCCAGCGGCGAAGGAGACGTGGACGGAAATATCCTGCAAACCGCGGTGCTTGGGGCGGGAAGGTGGGACTATTACGCCGAGTGTGAGGAAGAAGTGAGGTATATCTGGTGGCCTCGAGACAATGATTTGCTGTACGTTTCACCATATACGGTCGGTGATAAGGAAATGGGAGTATGGACACTGGTAAAGAGATCCGACTTATTGAAGAAAGTGGTTTCAACGGAGGGGTTAGGCTACGATGTGAGACGCTACAGCTTCTACCCCGATGGCCAAGGTAGGCGTTTAGCCTATATAGGGGAAAGAGGCCTGGAATATTTGGACTACCAGGAAAAGGTAATCTATCGCTATACCGGTCTCGATGCCAAGGTCCCGCTGGCTTGGAGCGAGAATGCGGATCACATTTATTATGTGGGGGCGGGGGGAATTTACAGGGTGCCGGCGAGAGGAGATTAAACGGTGGAGGGAAAAACCAAGATAGTGGCGACGCTTGGCCCGTCTTGCCGCGATGAAGATCTGATCCAGTCCATGATCAGGGCCGGGATGAGCGTCGCCAGGATCAATGCTTCTCATGCCGATAGCAACGTTATAAGGGAAGAGATGGCGTCGTTAAGAGAAGCCTCGCGAAAAGCGGGAAGGGAAGTGGGGGCCATCCTCGATCTCATGGGACCTAAGTTGAGAGTGGGGGAAATTGCCAACAACGGAGCCGTTCTTGCCGAGGGCCAGGACTTCATCCTAACCTCGCGCCAAATAATAGGAGACAGCCGGAGCGTTAGCGTGAGCAACCCGGAGATCATATCCGCCTTGAAGCGGGGCAATACCGTTCTGCTGGATGACGGATCCCTGCGGCTGGAGGTGGAAGAGATATCCGGGAGCGACGTGTTATGCAAGGTGAGAAACGGCGGCATCCTCAGGTCCCGCAAAGGGATCAACCTTCCGGGGGTGGAGCTCGATTTGGAGCCGTTGACCGAGAAGGACCGGCGGGATCTGGGGCTGGGGCTGGAGATCGGCGTCGACTGCGTAGCCCTCTCTTTCGTGCGCTCGTCCCGGGATATAGCGGAACTGCGTCGCTATTTACGTGCTATGGGATCCGATATGCCCATCATGGCCAAGATCGAGAAAAGGGAAGCGGTGGCGGATATCGAAGCGGTGGTGCGGGAGGCGGACGCGGTCATGGTGGCTAGGGGCGATCTGGGCGTGGAGATGGACCTGGAAGACATTCCCTTGCTGCAGAAAAGAATCATCGCCGTAGCCGCCAGGCAGGGCAAGCCGGTGATAACCGCCACTCAGATGCTGCAGAGCATGATTTCCAGCCCCACGCCGACCAGAGCCGAGGTTACCGATGTGGCCAACGCCATCTTCGACGGCAGCGATGGGGTGATGCTCTCAGGCGAGAC
>ENA-ORXB01002806-ORXB01002806.1-sediment-metagenome-genome-assembly--contig:-NODE-2806-length-13795-cov-4.006050_pt1 | contig 13795 bp, 11 predicted proteins | sample MGYA00237863_ERZ511475 | MGnify/ENA primary metagenome ERZ511475 (study PRJEB26305, sample SAMN06343858) | sediment metagenome | isolation source: hot spring sediment | place: Canada: British Columbia... | reverse complement strand
CTCTGCGGAGACGACCACCGCATCGGGCTCCTGGGGGTCAAACCAGCGGCCCTCCTGCAGCCGGGGCCGGTACAGCCGGGTGTCGGCGGGCAATCCCCAAAGCCGTGCCTGCACGCCGTCCAGCCAGCAGTCGGCAAGGGTCCAGGCCTCGGCCCTATAGACGCCGGGGACGCTCTCGAGCTGTTGGGCAAAGTCGTTGCCCACCGGCTCGCTGAACCATACCCACACGTCGGCACCATACATCACAAAGGCGTCATCGATGGTGTGGTTCACTGAGGTGCGTGTGGCCTGCGTGGCGAGGAACGAGGCGACGGCCAGGGCGATGACGCTGATGGTGACCAGGCTGCGGCCCTTGCGACGGGCCAGGTTCCGGGCGGCCATGGCCAGCGTTGGAGGCAGGTTGGCCAGGCGGCGCAGTCCCTCCTCGAGCCAGCCGCGCCCAAAGGCCGGTGCGATCCCATACCCCTGCAAGGCCAGGCGCACCGGTGTTCGCGCGCCAATCCAGGCGGGAATCAGCCCGGCGAGGAGCGTCACCCCGATGCCCACTGCCGTTCCGAGGAGCACCCCCCGCGGGGCGAGCCGGAAGGGGACCTCGACATTTCCCAGGGCGGCGACCAGCCGCAGCAGCCACCAGCCGACAAGGGCGCCGAGGAGCAGGCCGAGGAGCGTGCCGAGCAGCCCGTAGACGGCCGTCGTGTACAGGTAGAGCTGGATGATCTGGGCCCGGCTGCCTCCGATCGCCTTGATGATCCCGACCTCGCGGACCTGCTCGGCCAGCAGGGCCAGCAGCGTGTTGATGACCAGGAAGCTGCTCACGCCAAGGCCCACGGTCGAGAAGACGGTCAGGAGCACGAGCAGCCCATCCAGCTCGCGCTTGCCCGGAAAGTTCTGTGGGTCGCGGATGAGCGGTTCGCTATGCCATATGCCGCGGCGCTCGAGAAGGCGGTCGATGCGAGTGACCGTCTCCTGTGCCAGAGCTACATCGTGCAGCCGGACGAGGAGCTGGTTGTACCCTTCTATGCCGAGCTGCCGGCGCACTTCACTAGCGGGCACGTAGGCGCGGGTGATGCTGGTGAGCACGGTTGAGAGGTAGCTCGGACTGCGGCTAAAGCCCGAGATGGTCAGCGTACGCTCGCGCAGGTCCCTCCCGTCGCGGTAGACGATCTCCTGATCAAGCTGAAGGGGCGCAATGTCCCGGGCCGAGACCTCGATCAGCACCTCGCCCGGCCGCGGCGGGCGGCCGGAGACAATGCTGAACTGATTGAGGGTGATGGAGGTAAAGTCGGGAATGCCGATCAGCTCGAGGTCGCGCCAGGAGGTACCGACACGCCACCTGGTGTGCAGGCTCGCGCGCAGCTCGGCGCGGTCGACGTTCGGGACGGATTCGAGCGCGCGCAACAGCCCCGGCGAGGCGTTCCAGACCCAGTACTGGAGGTCAGCCTGCGAGGTATTGGCATAAGTCTCGGCTTGGGCCCGGGCGATGTTCTGCCCGAGAGAGACAATGGCCACCAGGCCGGCAACGCCAACGGCGATGCCGAGGACGGTGAGCGACGAGCGCAGCGGCCGGCGGGCAAGGTCTCGCAGGGCCTTGCGTAGGAGAGCTGGCGCGTGCATGAGGGGATTATACTACCGGCAGGCGGTCGCGGGGAAACGGGGCGGTTCCTCCCTCGGCGAAGGGGCGAGGTTGTATCGGCAGGGAGGGCGGTGGATCGCGATAACGCGAAAGGGGCTGGACCACGAAAACGCGAAACAGCGCGAAAACTCGAAGAAGGGGCCGGGGGCGCAAGGTGGCGCCGTCTCTTTCGCGTTTTCGCCGTTTTCGCGCTTTCGTGGTCCGGGTCCCCCGCTGCTACGGCCCGACGGAGCGGCTTTGGCTTACTTTACGCTCTCGTACACCCATGGTATAATCCCGCCGTCGACGGCCGGCCCGAAGGGCCGGCGCGCAGCGCGTCGCAGATTCCCCATGATGCTGATGACTACTCTCTCACCTGGGCGCGCTGTTCCAAGGCGTCGTCGCTGAGGAGTAGTGAGCTTGAGAGCTGATGCCACAAAGGCCCGGGCCGCAGGGGCGCTAGTGGGCGACCTGCGGTCCTCTGAGGCCGAGTCGCGTTGGCGAGCGGCAGCGGGCCTGGCGCAGGTGCGAAAGGTGGAGGCGGTTCAGGCCCTCGGCTCGGCGCTCTCCGATCCGGAACCGTTTGTACGTTGCGCAGCAGCCCAGAGCCTGGGCGAGATCGCCCGGCAGGCGAGCGAGGCAGCGGTACGAGTGGCCGCGGGGCAGGCCGTGCTGGAAGCAGCTGCCGCCCCCGAGGCGGGCACACGGGCTGCCGCCGCTGATGCGGTGGCCGCGTGGAAGGACAACGCACCGCTCGAGCCGGTGCTCGCGCTGATCCGCGACGCAGATGCAACGGTGCGGGCGGCGGCGGCTCGGGCCCTTGGCCTGGCGGGAAGCCAGGCCTTGCCGGTGGTTTCTCCGGCTCTGCAGCAGGCACTTGAGGACACGGATGCCGAAGTGCGCCGCATGGCAGCGAACGCGCTGGCCTGGTGCCGCGATACGTCCTCCTGCGGTGCCTTGCGCAAGAGGCTGAGCGACCCGGCGGGCACCGTTCGGGCGGCCGCACTGCGGGCACTGGCAAGGCTGGATAGTCGCGGCGAGGTGTCGGCGGTGCTGCCGCTGCTGGAGGACCGAGATATCGCGGTGCGTGTTGAGGCTATCCGCTTGCTTCGGCTGCGGGGCACGCGCGACTGTATCCCGGCGCTGGCAGCCCTGAAGGACGATCCCGCACCGGTTGGCGAGGCTACCCTCGGGGCGCTGGCCGAGGCTGCGAGCGAGGACATCGCGCGGCGGTATACGCCGTGGCCGATGCGTCTGCTGCCGCGGCGCCGTCCGTAGCTTCCGCAGAGGAGAGGGTCGGGATGGCGAGGTTTGGCGGCGACCCGTTAGCGCCCGAGCAGGACGAGCTTGTGAGGTCTTTTGTGGCCGCCGTGACCGATCGGCACCTCGAGGTCCCGGCCATGCTGCTTCTGGAGATTGCCGGGCCGTTCAACCTGCTCATCCAGCAGGCGCTGTTGCTGACCCATCCGCTGCTGCGCCCCTGGATCGGCGAGCGGCCGCTGCGTTGGGCCGAGGTGCTGGAGGAGAGCGGTGCCATCGACCGGGCTCTGCGGCTGCTCTCGGCCTCTCGGGCGCCCGGCAAGGCGGAGCGCCACGAACGGGCATCGGGGAGGCAGTAGGGACAGGCCGGGCGCAGGCCTCTGCAGTGAGGGGAATGGATGGACCTGCTCAGGCTGCTATGGGAGACGACCTCTATCACTCCGGAAGGCCTCACTGCCCTCGCCGGCCTCCTGGCCTTTGCCGCGCTGATCCTGGCCCTCACGCTGCGCGCGAGTCGAGTCGGACCGTTTGCGGTGCGGCCGCTGGCGGCAGCGGAGCGCGTGCGCGGCGTCCTCGGGCGAGCCATGGAGACGGGAGAGCCGCTGCACGTCGCCCTCGGAATCGGCGGGATCGGTGATGTGAGCACCGCCGATACGCTGGCCGGGCTTTCCCTGGTCTCTTTCCTGGCTGACCGCGGCGCCCTGGCCGAGGTGCCGGTGCGGGTGCGCCTGGCGCAGCCGACGGCGCTGGTCGGCGCCATCGCCGTCCTGCAGCGAGGCGCTGAGGTCACCGGCTATCCCGAGGCGTACGAGCCGACCCAGGCCGCATTCGTTGCCCCGGTCCCGCTGGCCTACGCGGCCGGCACTGCTGAGGCCCTCCGCCTTGAGCCACCGGCGGCCAATGCCATGGTCGGGGCATTCGGTGCCGAGGTCCTTCTCCCCGCGCAGGCTGGCCGTGAGCAGCCGCAGATGGTGCAGGTCGGTGGCACGAGCGATCCTTCGACCCTTCCTCTCCTGTTCGCGATGACAGAGGCCCCGCTTCTGGGCGAGGAGGTCTATGCTCTGGGCGCCGCCTTCGGGCGCGCCGACCATACGGGGAGCCTGGCAGCGCAGGACGTGTTCCGGGCGCTAGTGGCGTTTGGGATTGTTCTGGGCGCAGTGCTGGCGCTGGTCATAGCCTAGAGGAACCCATGAGACGGATTCTGCCGGCCCTTGTTGCCCTGCTCGTCGGCCTGGTCGTGCTGCTCGACTATTTCCTGGAGAACCCGGTTCTCGACGCTCTGGGTAGCTTTCTCCTGGAAGGCGCCATCATCCTCGCCGCGTTTGCCCTGCTCCTGGGCCTCTGGAACCTCCTCCTTGTTCACGAGCGAAAGGTGCGCCGCCGCGAACGTGGCTGGCCGGCGAGCATCGTCATCCTGCTCAGCACTCTGGGCGGCCTGGCGGTGGGGCTGGCGGGGTGGCGCTCCGGCGCTCTGGACTGGTTCTATCGCTATGTGCTTTTTCCTCTCGAGGCGAGTACAGGGGCACTGCTCGCCTTCGTCGTCGTATCTGCGGCAGTGCGGCTCTGGCGCCTCGGCAGCCTGGAAGGCACCGTCATGCTGGTGGTGGGAGCGATCGTTCTCGCCGGCACCCTGCTGCCGCAGGGCGGTGCCCTCGGGGTGCTCACACCGCTGCGCGAGTGGATTGTTTCTGTCCCTGCCCTGGCTGCGGTGCGTGGCATTCTTCTGGGGGTCGCCCTCGGGATCATGGCGACCGGCCTGCGGGTTCTCCTGTGGATAGACCGACCGTATGAGTGAGAGGGCGATCCGGTAGGGGGCCTGGCCGATGATCTTCTGCCAAGCATGCGGGACGACCAACCGGGAGGGCAGCCGCTTCTGCAACCAATGTGGCGCCCGTCTCAGCGAGACGGCCGATATCGCATGCCCGCGCTGCGGGGCGCCCAACGCGCCGGATGCGCCGCACTGTCAGAAGTGCGGCCTAGACCTCGCCCGCGGTAGAAACGACGTCTGGGAGGGGCCGCTGCCCCGGGTAGAGGTGCCGGAGGAGGGCACGCCGGAGGCGCCTGAGCAGCCTCGCCGCCGTCCGGAGGGAGTGCCGCTCAGGAGGCGCCCTCACGGCCTGCCGCCATGGCTGGATAGTGCCGAGCAACCGGAGGAGGCCTCTTCAGAGCTGGAGGCGGGGGCTCTCCTGCCGGGGGAAGGGGAGCTTGCGCTCGAGCGGGACGAGGGCGAGTGGTCGGGCGAGGCAATCCCGATCGAGCCGGTGGTCGGCGTGCCCTACCGGGCGCGAGAGCGCCCCGAGCAGCCACCGACCCCCGAGGAGCAAAAAGCTGCCGACCTGTTCGCAGCCGTCTCGGCTGAAGATGTCTTCGCCTCCCTGCAGCCGGGAGCGGAGGAGGAGCAGTCCGAGAGGGCAGGCCGGCCCGAGACGTGGCTGCGCGTGCTGGTCGCGCTGACGCTCTTGGTGGCGGTCATCGTGCCGGTGCTTCTGCGGGGCGGGCCACTTTCGGCAGAGGGTTCAGTGCCCGCGCCGGTTGCCGCGGCCGCACGGGCGATCCAGCAGGTTCCGCCGGGCGCGACGGTGTTGGTGGCCTTTGAGTACGATGCCGGCCTGGCGGGAGACCTCCAGCCGGTGGCTGAGGCTGTCATCGGCGAGTTTCTGAGCCGGGACCTGCACATCCTCACGGTCAGCACGCAGCCGGAAGGCGCGGCGCTGGCCGAGATGGCGCTCGAGCGCGTGCTGCGCGCCCGCGGCGATGCCGGTGCTCGTAGCAGGGTCGTGAACCTGGGCTACCTCACCGGCGGGCAGGCGGCCATCCGGGCACTGGCGGTGAGCATCCCATCGGTCATCAGGTCGGACTGGGAAGGCCGGCCCCTCGCGGGAAACCCCGCAGTGGCAGGGCTGGGCGGCGCAGGCACCCTGCCGCTCGTTGTCGTGTTGGGGCGCGACCTGCTTGCCGTACAGGCCTGGATCGAGCAGTTGGGCGCCCCCTTCAACACGCCACTGGTCGCCGGTGTTCCTGCACTGGTCGAGCCTGCGCTCGTCCCGTACCAGACGGCCGGACGGCTGCAGGGCGTGGTTGGCGGCCTGGCGGGCGCGGCGGCTTTCGAGCGCCTGGCAGGGCGGCCGGGGGTTGGGGTGAGGTCACTGGCAGCGGTGCGGGCCGGGGCCTGGGCCGCTGGCCTGCTGGCGATCACCGCGAACATTGGGTTTGCCCTGGGGCGCCTGCTGCGCAGGCGGGGGCCATAGAGGAGACGCGGCATGCTCACGTGGCCGACCTTGCCACCTCCAACTGTCGAAGGGATTGGAGTCACGGTGGCTGCCGTCCTCACCCTGGCGGTGCTGAGCGCGGCCTTGGGTTCGAATCGCGTGTCGCGCCTGGCCTTTGCGGTGCTCGTGGGGGCAGCGGTCGGGTACGCGACGACGCTCGCCTGGTGGCTGGTGCTGTGGCCCCGGATCATGCGTCTGGTGCGCGACCCGTTGCGGGAGTGGCCGCTTCTGGTGTGGTTCGCGCTGGGGCTGCTGCTGGTAGTGAGAGGGCTGGGGGCTGCCTCCGCCGTAAGCAGTGTGCCCCTGGCCTTTCTGGTAGGGGTCGGCGTGGCTCTGGCCGCGGCCGGTGCAGCCCTTGGGACAGGGCTGCCGCTGGCGCTGGTGCCCTGGCCGGGCTATGGGGCGGCTGTGCAGCCGGCCTGGGCCAAAGCTCTCAACACGTTGATTGTGGCGATAGGCACTACGGGTGTGCTCTTGCGCTTTGCCTATACGACCGGCAGCCAGAGCCGCCTGGGACGGCTCTGGGGCGGGCTCGCCCGTAACTGGGGGCGTATCGGCTACCTCTTCATTTTGATCGGGTTCGGCACGCTTTTCGCCACCGCCATCATCTCCCTGGTGGGGGTGCTCGTGTCGCGGTTACAGTTCCTCCTGGTCGACTGGCTGTTGGTAGTTCGGGGCTAGAGTCGATATGGCCGACGGGACCGCCGCAGGAACCTACCTCCTCGTCGATGTGGGTCACGTGCTGACCCATGTGGCGTATGTAGCCCCCGTGGAGGGGGTGGCACGCCTCGTGGCCCTTGCCGAAGCGAGCACCACCAACGCCCTGGCCGACGGCGGGCTGCTGGAAGGGGTGCGGCGGGCGATTGCGAACCTCCATGTGCTCATCGGCCGGCAGATACTCGAGCCCAGCGGGGAGCTGAAGCGGCCCAGCGATGATGACGGGCACGGAGTTGACGGCGTCGTGCTGACGACCAGCCTGGCGCCGACCCTCCGCGTGGCCGTGGTCGGCCTGACGCGTGACCTGAGCCTGGCCAGCGCCGTCCGTGCTGCCACCCTTCCCTATGTCACGATCGTGCGAACGATCTGCCTGGAGAGCTCGACGCGACGCTGGGAGACGGAGGACCTCCAGGCCCTGGCAGGCGATCCCCCCGATGCGGTGGTGATGGTCGGCGGCATTGATGGTGGGCCGGTTGCGCCCATTCGGGACATGGGGGAGATGCTCAGCGCCGCCTACTCGGTGTTACCGGAAGGCGCGCGCCCGGTGATGATCTTTGCCGGGAACGCCCGCGCTCATCGGCCGCTCATCGCGGCGTTCTCCGGTGTGACGGACCTGCGGCTGGTCGCCAACGTCCGGCCTACCGCTCAAAGCGAGAGCCTGGAGGAGTTGCGGGCGACGCTGACGAGGCTCTTCTATGCGCGCCAGGTGAGCCAGGCCGAGGAACTCCAGGCGGTGAGCCGATGGGCCCAGTCCGTTATCCTGTCCGATCTGGACGCTATGGCCCGCTCGCTGCGCTTCCTGGCGCGCCGGTACAGCCTGGGCAAGGGCCTTCTGGGCGTGGATGTGGGTGGCAACGGCAGCCGGGTGCTCCTGGTGCGACCGCAGGGCGAGGCGCTCACCTGGACCTCACCTTTCGGCTGTGGCGCGGCGGTGGCTGCCCTTCGCGACCTGGGCGATCCGACCGCGGTGATGCGCTGGATGCACCATCGCCTTTCCTGGGCCGAAGTCTGGGATCGGCTGAGCAATGTGGAGGTGCGACCGGCCGGTGTGCCGCAGACCGAAGAGGACTGGGACCTGCAGCAGGCCTCGGCGCGTGAGTCGCTGCGACGAACCTGGAGCGGTGCGCTCGCGGCCTGGGGGCAGGGGCGCGCCGAGGCGATCTGTCAGGAGGCCGATGTGGTGGTCGCACGTGGGAGCGTCCTCAACCGCGCGCGGACCCCGGGCTGTGCAGCGCTGATGCTCATCGATGCGCTGCAGCTGACCGGCCTCGTGCGGCTGACGCTGGATTGGGCAAACATCCTTCCAGGGCTGGCGGGATTGGCGCGGACCGATGGGCTCTCGGCGGTGCAGGTGCTGGACTACGACGGCCTCATGGACCTGGGCACACTGGTGGCGCCGGCAGGATGGGGGCGCGCGGGCACGCCGGCCCTGCGGGCGCGCATGCTCGTGCAGGGCGAGCTGCGCGCTGAAGTGTCCGTCCCCGCGGGCAGCATCCGCCGGCTGCCATTGGGCGTCAACGAGATGGCGCAGCTCGAGCTCTATCCTGCCCGTGGCTTCGACCTTGGAGCGGGCCGACCGGGCCGTCCCGGAGTGGCGGAGGTCCGCGGCGGGGCTCTGGGGGTCATCATCGATGCGCGCGGGCGGCCCCTGCAGCTCCCGGCCGATGAGGCGGAGCGGGCAAGGGCCCTCGAGACCTGGGAACGGGAGATCGATGGAGCATGAGAGCTGAGCCAGTGGCCAGCCGGCTCTACGTGCAGACGGTGGTTGAGCAGGAGCGGCGCCTGCCGGAGGCCGGGGAGGTTCTCGTCTCTGCGGGCGACTGGGTGCGGGCCGAGGATGTCATCGCTCGGTGCGAAGTGCCCGGGCGAGTCAGGGTGATCGACCTTGCGGCCGAGCTTGGCATCGCGGTTGGGCGTGTGCCACGCTCCCTCCGGGTGACGGTCGGGCAGGAGGTGCAGGCCGGTGAGGTCCTCGCCGCGACGGGCCTCATGGGATGGCGGACGGTGCGCACGCCCGTCGCCGGGCGTGTCGCGGAGGTGGCAGCCGGGCGCCTCTTCATCGAGGAGCTGCCGCAGAAGGTCGAGTTGCAGGCCCTGCTGCCCGGGCAGGTGAGCCGGGTCATACCCGGATGGGGGGCAGTGATCCGGGCTACGGTGTCGCGCGTGGTAGGTGTGTGGGGCTGCGGCGAACCGCTCAGTGGACCGCTCGTCATGCGCACGCAGCGCGGGGACGAGACTCTGCAATGGATTGGCATCGACCTGACGTGCCGTGGTAAAATAGTCGTCGGCGGGCTCTGCCTGGACAACCGGGTGCTGCTGCGAGCGGCCCGTTTTCGCGTCTCGGGGCTGGTCGTGGGCGGGCTGGCCGAGCACCTGCGGGCCAAGGCGAAAGAGCTCGGGCTTGTCGTGATGGTGACCGACGGGTTGGGTGCCGTGCCCATGGCGGGGCCGATCCTCGAGCTTTTGGCACAGCACGAGGGACGGCAGGCGCTTGTGAGCGGGGGCCGCAGCGAGCCCGCGGCAGAGCCGCCCGCGCTCAGCATCCCGCTCGGGTCCATGCGGGGGCCGCTGCACGTGGCGCCCGAGCGGCCACTCGCGGTTGGCGATCGGGTTCGCCTGACGCGGGCCCCGCACCTGGGTGCCCTGGGCTGGGTGCGCACCATCGAAGAGGTTGACGGCCAGACCCGGGTTGGCGTCCGGTTGGAAAGTGGAGAGATCACGACGGTCGACTACAGGAACCTGGAGAGGCTAAGCTAGAGCGCTACTGGAGGGGATATGCCTCTGACCCGCCAGCAGGTAGAGCACATTGCCGAGCTGGCCAAGCTGGCTCTGAGCCCGGAGGAGATAGAGCGCTTCCAGGAGCAGCTATGGGCCATCCTGGACTATGCTGCTGTGCTGCAGCGCGTGGATACCGACGCCATCCCGCCGACAGCTCAGGTGATCGAGTTGAGGAACGTCATGCGTCCGGACGTTGTGCGCCCGTCGCTGCCGGTTGAGGATGTGCTGGCCAACGCCCCGTCCCGGAAGGATTCCTTCTTCTGCGTACCCCCTGTCATCGAGGTTGCCCCATAGAGCACATGGCGCGACGAGGACGCAAGGCACACCGGCCACTCTGGCCGGTAGGCCGGGATGCCGATGGACCTGGCGACCTTGTGGCAGCCTCCGAGCGCCCGGAGGGCAAGTCTAGATGGATGTGACGAGACTGACGATCCTTGAGGCGCGGCGCCTGCTGCGGCGCGGCGAGATCTCGGCGGTCGAGCTGACCGAGAGTGTGCTGGACAGGATCGTCGCCGTGGATAATCAGGTCAGGGCGTATCTCACCCTGACCCCTGACCTCGCCCTTGAGCAGGCCAGGGAGGCCGACCGGCGCCTGACAGCCGCGCGGCACTCGGGCGAGGAGGACTTGCCGACCCTGCTGGGCATACCGATGGCGGTCAAGGACGTGCTGTGCACGGAGGGCGTGCCGACCACCTGCGGGTCGAAGATCCTGGAGGGGTTCCTCCCCCCGTACGACGCAACCGTGGTGGCGCGCCTTGCGCAGGCGGGCTATGTCCTCCTTGGCAAGACGAACACGGACGAGTTCGCCATGGGCTCGTCGACCGAGAATTCGGCGTACTTTACCACGCGTAACCCGTGGGACCTGGGCCGCGTGCCCGGGGGCTCGAGCGGCGGCAGCGCGGCAGCGGTTGCGGCCGGTGAGGCGCTCGGCGCCCTCGGGACCGATACAGGTGGCAGCGTCCGGCAGCCGGCGGCGCTGTGCGGCGTCGTTGGCCTGAAGCCGACCTACGGGCGCGTGTCGCGCTACGGGCTGGTGGCCTTTGCCTCGTCCCTCGATCAGGTCGGCACGCTGACCCGCGATGTGGCCGACAGCGCTTTGCTCCTCGGCATCATCGCCGGGCACGATGAGTACGATGCCACGTCGGTCGACCTGCCGGTCCCTGACTACCTGGGGGCTCTGCACCCCGACATCGCCGGCCTTCGCATCGGCGTGCCGGAGGAGTATTTCGGGCCCGGCATGGATCCGGCCGTCGAGGTGACGGTGCGAGAAGCGCTGAAGCAGCTCGAGGCGCTCGGCGCCCGGCTGGAGGCTGTCTCCATGCCGCACACGGACCTGGCGCTGCCGGTGTATTACCTGATTGCGCCGGCGGAGGCCTCGTCCAACCTGGCGCGCTATGACGGTGTGAAGTACGGTTACTCGGCGCCGGGCGCGGATGCGCTGTGGGAGCTGTACAAGCGCACGCGGGGAGAGGGCTTTGGCGCAGAGGTCAAGCGCCGCATCATGCTGGGCACCTATGCGCTCTCGGCCGGATACTATGATGCGTACTATCTGAAGGCCCAGAAGGTCCGCACGCTGATCAAGCAGGACTTTGACCGGGCCTTTGAGAGGGTGGATGTGCTGGCGGTGCCCACAAGCCCGACGGTCGCTTTTCCCATTGGCGCCCGGGTCGAGGACCCGCTGCAAATGTACCTCTCGGACGTCTACACCCTGTCGCTGAACCTGGCAGGCCTGTGTGGGATCTCGGTCCCATGTGGCTTTGCGGATGGGTTGCCGGTCGGCCTCCAGATTCTGGGCCGTGCCTTTGACGAGGCGACCATCCTGCGCGTCGCCTACGCCTACGAGCAGTCCACTCCCTGGCACACCTGCCATCCGAACCTGTCCGCCGGGCAGGAGGCTGCCTCAGAGGGTTGAGCGCCCCCTGGGCTCGCAACGGGGGAGAGAGATGGCAAGACGATGCCCGCTGGGGCGGGCAGAAACGAGACAGAAAGAGAGAGGGAGGTGCCCATGAAGGTCATCATCCCTTTGGCCGGGTTTGGGACTCGCCTGCGCCCCCATACGTGGTCCAAACCAAAGCCTTTGGTCAACGTTGCCGGAAAGCCGGTCCTCGGGCATATCCTGGACAAGCTCACCGGCCTCGACATTGACGAGATTGTGTTCGTCACAGGCTACCTCGGCGAGCAGATCGAGGCGTATGTGAGCTCCCACTACAGCTTTCCCGCCCGCTACGTGGAGCAGAAGGAACTGAAAGGGCAGGCCCATGCGCTGTACCTGACCCGCGATCACGTGCAGGGGCCGGTGCTGATCATCTTTGTGGATACGATCTTTGAGACCGACCTCTCCGACCTGGCCTCAGCGCCTGGCGACGGTGTGCTCTACGTGAAGCAGGTCGAAGACCCGCGTCGCTTCGGCGTGGCCGTGCTGCAGGATGGCTGGGTGGCCCGGCTCATCGAAAAGCCTACGTCCTTCGAGCACAACCTGGCGGTCATCGGCGTCTACTACCTGCGCGATTCCGCCTGGCTGATGAGCGCCATCGAGGAGCTCATCCGCCGTGACATCAAGACTCAGGGCGAATACTTCCTCGCCGATGCGCTGCAACTGATGATCGATCAGGGCGCCCGGCTTGCCGCGCGACAGCTTGAGGTGTGGGAGGATTGCGGCAAGCCCGAGACGCTCTTGCACACGAACCGCTACCTGCTCGACCATGGCCACAGTCAAACCGTGCCGACCGAGAACTCGATCGTCATCCCGCCGGTGTACATCGCGCCGTCGGCGAAGGTGATCAACTCGATCGTGGGACCCTACGTGACGCTGGCCGACGAGAGCGTGATCCGCAACAGCATTGTGCGCGACTCGATTATCGACGAGCGTTCGCACATCGAGTATGCCATGCTCTCGGGGTCGCTCATCGGGCGCGATGCGCGCGTTTCCGGCGCCTTCGAGCGGCTGAACGTAGGGGATTCGTCTGAGGTGAGCATCGCGGACGAATGAGAGGGCGGGGTTGCCCAATGTGGCGCTTGCGCGGGGCGGACGTGGCTCCCCTCAGCGGAGGAGGGGCTCTTCGCTGTCACAGGAGGATCAACGATGATCGTCGGTATTCCGCGGGAGATCAAGGACAACGAGTATCGGGTTGCACTGACCCCGGGCGGCGTCGAGTCGCTGGTGCGGGCCGGCCATACCGTGCTGGTCGAGCAGGGTGCCGGGGTTGGCAGCGGCTTCTCCGATGAGCAGTATGTGCGCGGCGGTGCCAAGATCGAGCCGGACCCGGCAAGGGTCTGGGCCATGGCCGACATGGTGCTCAAGGTCAAGGAGCCGCTGCCGCAGGAGTATCGGTTCTTCCGGGAGGGGCTGCTCCTATTCACGTACCTGCATCTGGCGGCTGAGAGGGAGCTGACGCATGCGCTCCTCGCGCGCAAGGTCACGGCCATAGCCTACGAGACGGTTCAGCGCGCCGATGGGTCGCTGCCGCTGCTCATGCCCATGAGTCAGATCGCCGGACGCATGGCCGCGCAGGTCGCCGCCCACTATCTGGAGCGGACGGCCGGCGGACGGGGCAAGCTCCTCGGCGGGGTGCCCGGGGTGCGTCCTGCCGATGTGGTGATCATTGGCGGCGGCACCGTGGGCACGAACGCCGCCCAGATCGCCCTGGGCATGGGGGCGCACGTGATCGTGATCGAGGAAAGCGCGGACCGCCTTCGCTATCTGAGCGAGATTCTCCACGGCAACCTCACGACTCTCTCCTCTAACCCACGCAACATCGCCGATGCGGTGCAGCATGCGGATGTAGTGATCGGCGCGGTGCTCAAGCCCGGCGCCAAGGCGCCGCATCTGGTGACGTATGAGATGATCCGGACGATGACGCCCGGGACGGTGGTGATCGACGTGGCCGTCGACCAGGGTGGCTGCGTCGAGACGAGCCGGCCAACGTCGCACAGCGATCCGGTCTTCACAGTCGACGGGGTACTCCACTACTGTGTGCCGAACATGCCCGGGGCGGTGCCTCGCACGTCGACCTACGCCCTGTCCAACGTCACCGAGCCCTACGCGTTGCGGCTGGCCGACCTGGGGTTTGCGCGGGCGGTGCAGGCCGATCCGGCGCTGGCCAAGGGGGTGAACACCTGCTGCGGGCACATCACCTGCCAGGCGGTGGCGGAAGCCTTT
>ENA-ORXB01002805-ORXB01002805.1-sediment-metagenome-genome-assembly--contig:-NODE-2805-length-13815-cov-3.143107_pt1 | contig 13815 bp, 17 predicted proteins | sample MGYA00237863_ERZ511475 | MGnify/ENA primary metagenome ERZ511475 (study PRJEB26305, sample SAMN06343858) | sediment metagenome | isolation source: hot spring sediment | place: Canada: British Columbia... | reverse complement strand
AGAAAGCCTTCAAAAGAGGAGGTGCTTATGCACAACCTCAAGGTTTTAGAAAAAGTTCTTAGAGAGGAGGGTCAGCAATGGATAAGGTAAAGGTTTTGCTTTTATCCTTAGCAAAGGCAAGCACGGACGGAGACAAACTCAATGAAGAGGTTATAAAAGCCTATATGCAAACTATCAGGAATTATCCACCTGAGCTTGTTCTTTCGGTTCTTTCAAAATACTCATACCTGCCACCTGTGGAAGAGCTTTCTAAAAAGCTTGAAGAGAAGAAAACTCTCCTTGCCTTTGAAATGCTCCAGAGAGCTATGGAAAAAGCAGGTAAGTATGGTGCTGTGGTTTTTGAAGACAAAAAGCTTCAGGCATTTGTAAGACTTATGGGGGGCTGGCTGGAAGTATGCGATATGCCAGAGAGAGAGCTTCGTTACTGGTTTTTTAAACTTTACCCGTCCATAGAATCCATAGAAGAAGACAGGCATGAGGAAGTTTTCACAACAGAATTCACTTTTGACGATGCAAAGGTTCTGAGAGTAAAGGCTTTAGGAGGTGATAAGCCAAAAGCCCTGGGGGCAGGAAATGTGGTGGAAGAAAGAAATCTTAAAGGCACTCAAGGAAATAATGCCTGAAGAGATTGACTATGAGATAAAACAGATAAAGCCCATAGAAAAGCTTATCTACAGGATAGACCTTGAGGACGAGGACCACAGGTTTGTGGTAATCTTGAGGCTAAAACCCGTAGAAGAAGCTGAAGAGGAAGAAGGGACAGGAAGATACAAGCTTTTGAGATACACCTTTGAAGAAAAGAAAAAGGGGGTGAAGAATGCAGGAGCTTTTTGAACCTTCTTTTGATGAGCTGGCAGAGAGAGCCTTACTGGGGGGTATGATAGTAGAGCCAAAGCTTATTTCTGTGGCACTCTCAAGGGGTTTGAAGGAAGAGGACTTTTATTTTGAAAAGCACAGGAAGGTTTATGCACTTTTGAAGGTTCTGTATCAGGAATATGGGGAAAACTGGGACGATGTGGTGGCTTTAGAGCTGGCACGGAAAGAGAGCATTCCTTTAGAGAGGAATTTCCTCTGGGTGCTTGCAGAAGAGGGGGCTACTTCAGAGGTTTTATTTGAGAGTGCCTTAAGGATTGTTAAGGAGCATAGCACATTTAACAGGCTAAAAGAGCAGGCTATAAAGCTTTTGAAAGCAAAAAGCATAGAAGAGGCTCAGGTAGCAAGAGAGGAGCTGATTGCCTTCAAGGAAGAGGTGCTTGAGATAGAACCTTTTGAGAGAATTGTAAGTGAGGGTATAGAAGAGCTGAAGTTGATGATGGAAAGTGAAAAGCTCATTCTGGGACTGGAGACAGGCTTTTTTGAGCTTGACACGCTTACTTCTGGTTTTGAGCCAGGGAATTTAATCCTTATAGGGGCAAGACCGGGCATGGGTAAAAGCTCTTTCATGCTTTCTATAGCTCTAAACATGGCAAGAAAGGGCAAGAGGGTGGTGGTATTTTCTTTGGAGATGTCAAAGAAGCAGATTCTTCACAGGATTTTTTCTCTTAGCAGTGGCGTGCCTCTTAAAAACATTCGCATGGGCATGATTACAAAGGAGGATTTCCCTAAGATAGTAGAGGCGGGGCTGGAGCTAAGAAGACTGCCTGTTGTGTTTGATTGTTCTCCTGCCAGAACCACCTTAGAAATAAGGAGCATAGCCCAGCTAAAGCAGGCAGACATTATTTTCATAGACTATCTTCAGCTTATAACTCCACCAAAGCAGTATTCTTCAAGGCAGGAAGAGGTAGCAGCAATTTCAAGAAGCCTGAAGCTAATTGCCAAAGACTTAAACATTCCTGTGGTAGCTCTTGTCCAGCTTTCCCGTCAGACAGAACACCGCTCAGACAAAAGACCTACGCTTGCAGATATTCGTGAGTCAGGTCAAATAGAGCAGGATGCGGATATTGTCATGTTCCTCTATAGACCTGAATACTACAAGAAAAATCCCTCTCCAGAAGAGGCAGGGCTTGTAGAGGTGATAGTGGCTAAAAACAGGCAGGGGGCATGCGGAACGGTGAGGCTCAGATTTGATAAAAACACCACAGGCTTTTATCCCTTTCCTGCCTCTTATTCAGCTTATTCAGAAAGCCCAGAAGAGGAAATTGAGGAAAGTATTGATTTTTGAGGCTTTCACGAGATTTTTCTGTGGAATTCCCCAGAAAAATTATAAAACTACTTGACAAAGTCCTAAATTTGTGGTATAATAATAGGTATCATGAAGAAGGAGGTGGCAGGTATGAAAAAGCCTGTGGTAGTTGTTTTAGTTAAAGACGGAAAGGCAAAGCTAATAAGGAAAGATGAATTAAGGAAATACGTTCTGATAGGGGAGATACCTGAGGAGCTTGCCCTTGTGCTGGAACATATCCTTACATGCCTTGAGATAGCTAAGAAAAACTAAGTAGGAGGTAGAACATGAGCGTAAGTATTTATGTAGAAGTAAGCGGAAGGACTTACGATGTTAAAGAAAAGCTAAAAAGCTTGGGTTTAAGGTGGAATGGTGATAGAAAGGTGTGGAAGGGGACGGTAAGTGAGGAGGCACTCAGGGAACTTGGTGAGCTTGCGGACAAATTTCCAATAGAGATAAAGACAAGAAGGAAAAGGCATGAGCTTACGTATGAAGATGAAGTTGATCATGACTTGCTTGAAAAGGTTTATGCAATCGTTGGTGAAAAAATAAAAGCGGTTATTCCTTATGCAAATCCTTACTCTCACTACGTTCATGACAGAAAGGTAGTATTTACTGCAGGAGAGCTAAAAGACGGGAAGGTTAAAGTGGTAGCAAGAGTAAAAGGTAATAAAGGAGAAGTTCTTCTTTCTGAAAATGCATACAAAAAGACAGCAAAGGAGCTTTTAGAGAAGGCTCAAAGAGTTTATAAGAGCGTAGAAGATTACAGATTGGAAAACTATCTTGAATTCTTGAGAGAAAAAGAAGAGGCTGAAAGATACAGATACACAAACTCCACATGGGTGCGTTGCTGGGAGTGTGGAAGACTTATACCCCCAGGGCAAGCTACGAAAGACTTCAATGGTGCATGGTATTGTGGATGCTAAGGAGGTTCTGTCATGAGCATAAGAGTTGAAGGTGTTATAGACCTACCTCATGTAGATTTGAAAGACCTTGACACTCTGTATGAACTCTTTCTCTTCCTACAGGAAAACAACATCAGCGTAGGCTCTTTTAATCCAAAGGAGTGGCTTTACATACTCAAAGACGGAGTTATGAAAGTCATTCATAAAGAGAGAGACTGGAGCTACTTTGAATTCCACCAAGATGGTCGGTTCTTCATAGACAAGCACTATACGATTACAGAGAAGCAGGCAGACGACGCTGTAAAGGCAATAAGAGAGTTCTACCCAATGGTTAAGAAGGCTTTAGAGGTTCTAAAAAGCGTGCCAAATGCAAAGCTAAGCTACGACAGAGAAAGAGAAAAGCTTGTAATAGAGGTAGAAGAGCTATGAAGAAGGTGGTGTTTGAAATAGACAAAGAGGGGAAGGTCTTGATAAGAGCAGAAGGCTATCAGGGCAATCAGTGTGAATACTCTCCTAATGTGAAAAAACTCCTTGAGCTGTTGAAAGCTCAGGGGGAGATAGACAAAGTAGAAAAGCTCTATGAAGAAAAACAAACACAAACACAAGAGGAGGTCTGGTAATGTTTTATGTGGTAAGGACTAAAGACTACAGGAGAGTTATAGACAAGATAGTCAGTAGCTATCAGAGGAAAAACATAGAGGAAGGCACTCAGTATAGAGTTTTTGTCTATTCACCAGCAATAGAAACTGTGGAGGGACAAAGCTTTGACAGAGAGAGCTTTTTCAGAGCTTTGAAAGACGGACAAGAGCATGTGTATATCTTCAGGAATTTCTGTCCTTTCAGTGCTGATGAGATAGCTCACATGGTAGAAAAATACATGCTTGGCTCTTCACCCGTTGATGTTTATGTGCTGTCAGCCACTTATGAGATACCCCAAGAGGTCTCTTCTCATGTGGTAGAGATAGACGACTATCTTCCTTCTCAAGAAGAGGCTGGAGAGGATTACTTTCAGGGGCTATCTTCTGTTGAAGTAAAGAAAGCCAAAAGGCTTGGGAAAGACTTGAAAGATGCAAGAAAGGAAATACTTAAGCAGGCAGGTGGAATACTTGAAGTCTTTGAGCCTTATGAGGTTGAGCAGGCGGTGGGTTTAGGAGAGGTTATAGAGCTTATAAAGGCTATGAAAGGTCATGGAAAGGGAACGCTTTTGATGGGTGTGCCTGGGACAGGGAAAACGCTTATAGCCAAGAACCTCTCTAAGGAAGATGTGGTTGTAAGGTTTAACTTTTCTGCGGTGTATTCAAAGTATGTGGGGGAAAGTGAAAGGAACTTGAGGATAGCCTTGAAAACTCTTGAGCAGTTTGGGAATTGTTTTGTCTTCATAGATGAATTTGAGAAAGCCCTTAGCACAGGACAAGGAGACAGCGGAGTATCCAGAAGGCTCTTGGGAGAGTTTTTATCGTGGCTTGAGGACAGAAAGAGAGGACAATACATAATAGCCACTCTTAACGACCTTACCAACATACCTGTTGAGCTGGTGAGAACTGGCAGGTGGGACTTCATGCTGGGGCTTACTCCACCGCCTCAATCAGTGAGAAACCAGATAATAGACTACTACGCTCAGAAATACTCACTGCCTTTTGACGCAAAGCTTGCAAGCATTCAAGGAATAACACCTGCGGACATAGCCACCATCTACAGAGTTGCCTATGTGGTAGGGCTTGACAAGGCAAAAAGGTATGTAAAGCTCACAAAGGACCTGCATCCTCATTTTGACAGGCTTGTGGAGCTTGTAAAGAAATACACGGTGCTTGTGTGGGAGGAAGACATACATGAGCTTGTATAAGTGGCAAAAAGAGTGCTTAGAGCTTATAAAAGACAGGAACGGGATAATCTCTGCCCCTACCAACGCAGGAAAGACAAAAGTGGCATACCTGTGGATGGATGTAAAGGGGGCTGTAGAGGGCAGGCACAAGATAATCTACACAGTGCCTATAAAGGCTCTGGCTAATGAAAAAACAGACGAATTAATCCAGCTCTATGGAAAAGAGCATGTGGGAATAGAGACGGGAGATGTGAAAGTAAGAGAAAACTCACCAATTCTGGTCTGCACGCAGGAGATATACACAAGGAAGTATGCCCGCCAAAAGAAGAACTTCAAGGTGGTTATGGACGAATTTCACTACATCTTTTCTGCAAAAGACAGAGCAAGGGCATACATAGACGGCATAAGATACGCTCAGAAGAGCCACAGGCTACTTATCATGAGTGCTACTCTCTCTAAGCCTGACAGGATAAGGACTTACCTTGAGAAGAACACAGGCAAGGACTTTGTGCTGTATGAGACGGACTTTAGACCTACAAAGCTCATATTTACTGAAAAAGTCTTCACTCTGAAAGACATACCACCTTATAGCCTTGTGTATGTCTTCAATACATATGCTATAGACCGCATGGTTAGAAGACTTACCGCTGAGTATCCTCAACTGCCAATACTCAAGAGAAGAAAAATACAGAAAATAGCTCAAGACTTTAAAGTCAATCTTGAGAAGTTTCCAGAAGTTCTCCACGGCATAGCTAAATACCATGCAAAGCTCACATACACGGAAAAGAGGTTTATAGAGCGTCTTGTCAGAGAGGGCTTTATCAGCATAGTCTTTGCCACAAGTGCCTTAGGAGTGGGGGTCAATCTTCCCTTTCAGTGGGTTTTGTTTGCTACCTTGAAAGTGCCGACTGGCAGAGGAGAGCAGGATTGGCTTTCCAAGATAGACTTTGTCCAGCTTGCAGGAAGGGCTGGAAGGAAAGGGTTCTTTGATGAGGGGTATGTAGGTTTTCTAAAGCATGACTATGTGCCTTATGAGAACTTTTGTGAAAGCCATGACCACTACAGAACTCTTCTTGTAAAGCCCTTAGAAGAGCCTGTTATAAAGCTCACACTCGATTTAGAGGGTGTAGTGAAAGGACACAAAGACTTTGATGAGGAGATAGAGTATGTGTCAAAGTATTCAGAGCCACCGCTGACAGAGGAAGAGGTCAAAAGGCTAAGGCAGTGGGCGGAAAGTGTAAAGAAGACGCTCTCAGGACTTTCAGAGCTTGAAAGAACCGCTCTTTCTAAGTTTTATCTTCCTGAGCTTGAGCTTGAGGAAAATATAAGACTTGCCAAGCTTATAGTCAGCAGGCAGGCAAAGCTTTATGAAAACAAGAAATACAGGGTCTTTTATTCTTCTGACCTTGAGAGCTTTATAGCAAGAGATGACGAGGTAAAAGAACTGCTTGTCATAAGAAAGATAATGAGGACTTTGCAAGGTAAGAAGTTTGAAGACACTTATCTGTATTTTGAAGGGCTTGAAGAAGTAGAAAAGAGGATAAAAGAGCTTGACCCATTACTTCTGGAGGTAGGCTGATGGTAGGAGTGCTTATGCTTTATAATGACGAAAGGTCAAGAGGAGAGCTACACTTAGCAAACGGATACTTTTATGATGGCCTTGTGGCTATTAAGGAAAACTCAAGGCAGGAGCCATTGCCAAAAGGCTACTACATTGTGAAGTTTATAGAAGAGCGTCAGGGCAAATACGGAAAGTATCCTTATGTATCAATGCTGAAAAAGTTGCCTCTTGACCTTGCTTTTCTTGAGACGGTGCTGTGCCTTTCTGAGCTTTCTCTTCACACACAGAGAGACCTCTTAAGTCTTCTTGACCACATATTCACAAGCCCTAAGGAAAAAGAAAGAGCTGTCAATCTTCTTAACTGCATAGCTATAGCGGACAGAAAAGAACTTCTGATAGAAAGAGAGCCTTTAGATGACAGTCTTTTGAAAGAGCTTGATATAAACTATGAGGAGGTGGTAAAAAGCTATGAAGAGATACTTAGAGATAGACAAAGCAGGCAGAGTGAGGACTTTCAAGGGGGACTTTCCGACATTAGAGAGACAACTAAGAGAGAAAAGAGAAGAAAGGATAAGTCAAATAGTGCCTCAAGGCAAAGTCAGAAGAGCTTTCTGGATAGTTCTAAGAAAGGCTTTTGAGCTTGTAAGGTTTGAGAAGGGCGTGGAGTGGCTGAGAAGCTGGAAAACAAGCTGGGTTGTGGTGGTGGATGGAAAGGAGATAGCTCATTTCAAAGACAGAAAGAAAGCTCTTGAGTTTGAAAAAGAGTTTTTCATCAAGAGGGGGCTATGAGGAGCATTTTTCCTTATACCAGTCTTTCACTCCCTCTGGGTTAAAGCCATAGTATCTTGAAATGACCGCATTGCCTTTGATAAGCACTAAGGTAGGAGAACCCCACACCCCATACATCCTTGCAAGCTCCCTGTTTTCTTCTATAGACACTACCCTGTAAGGCATGGACATTCTTTCAAGGTAATGCTTTGCCACATTGCAGGAGCTACAGCCTGTCTGGGTAAAAAGCAATATAAGACACTCCGCAAGCATAGAGAATAATATAGCATTTCAGTTTTTCTGGGGAATTCCCCAGAAAAGCCTGCCCCTGCCCTCAGCAATCCTGCCTTTTTTTCAGTCCTTGTCTTTCAAAGCTTTCCTAAAATCACCACTCTCAAAGCTTTGATTTTCAAAGTTTCCACCTTAGTGTTCCTAAGATGGAAAAATTTTTGTAAGGAAATACCTTTTCCAGATAGATACAGAAACACAGAAGAAGATAAATAAGTGTCTTGTAGAGCTTACCTATTTGCAGGAGGGCAAGCTGGTGGGGAAAGAAGAACTAAACGGGTGCAGGTGAAAGCCTATAATATCTTCTATGCTTACCTCTACATATCTATCCTCTCTTTCTCACCTCTCAGAAAAATCTTTGCAGACCAAATCCTATGCCTTATCTTTGCTTGAAGACTTCACAGGTGGCTATGTAGTAGATGCGGTAGAGTTCTCTCAATTTCTCAAAGAAAAAGGACTTTCTAATTCCACTATCAGAATGGTTCTTGAAGAAGTTCAAAGGTTTTTCCTATGGCTGTCAGAGAGAGGCTATATAGCAAGGCTGGAAAGAAAGAAAGAGGCTTTTAGAGTGCTAAGGACAAATAAAAGGAAAAGTGCCTTTACAGATGGGGAGCTAAAGGTGATTTTTGACTACATGAAAAGTCAAGCACACCCTATATTCTACATTTTCAGTCTTGTCCTGCTTCACTCAGGAATTAGACTTTCCTCAGCACTTGCCTTAAGAAGTGAAGACCTTGAAGTTAAGAGGTTCAGGCTCTCTACAGAAGACTTTGAGGTAGTGGAAAAAGAGCTTTTACTTTTGAATGTTAGACACTCCAAATATGGCAAGACCTATCAGGCAGGCATGCCACTCCTAAGTGAAGAGGAAAAAGAGACCTTAAAGAGGTTTTTCAGCCAGAGGAAAGATAAAGACCTGTGGCAATATGGCTGGAAGTTTCCAAAGACTGTAAAAACCGTTAGACTTAATGAAGACACGGTTCATAAGTTCTATCAGAAGCTTTCAAAGGAGACAGGCATAAAGGTTTATCCTCACCGTTTTAGATACACCTATGCCTCAAGGCTTATAGCACATGGCTTTTCTCCAGCACTGGTTCAGTCATGGCTGGGGCATTCTACCGCTAAGCTAACTCTTGAGGTTTATACACAGGCTATGTTAGAGAAGGAAATCCTGAGGTGGTTAGGCTCCTGAGAAACTCAAGCCAGAGAAGAAGGAAGTCCCTATACTCTATGCTTGAAAGCACATTAACAAGAAAAGACTGATTGAAAAGAGTTTTATCTCCTTGAGGTGGTATCCAGCCACAATACATGCAAAGCTCTTCCAAGGTTTTGACATTATCTATTCCAAACTTCTTTGCTACCTCTAAACTCTTCTCTGTGAGTATTTCATAGAGCCTCTGAGGATTTTCAAAGTTTAACTTAAGAAGTTGCATGTAGTTTTTTATGTGTTCTTCCGTGAAGCCCTTGAGGTTGTGTCTTAGAACTATCCACAGAAGCCATTCACCGCCACCGTAGGTAGAGTTCCATGTAGGGTCAGGCTCTTTAAAGTAGCAGTGTCCAAGCTCATGGACTATTACATGGAAAGGCGGTCTTTTCTTTCTGAAGGATACTTCATTTGTATCCATGAAGGCTATTCCCTCTGTCCTTGACGCATATCTGGGTAGAGAAGACAGCTTTTTTTCATACTCCTCCTTGCTTATAAGCCCGCTTTCTAATAACATCTGCCAGAACTCAATCTCATCAATCACCTCAGGATTTTTATCCGCTACTGCATACTCCTCTTGCCAGTCCAATACTTTGACAAAGTAGGCATAGTCATAAAGCTTTGGGAACTTTTCTTTCAAAAGACTTGCCTCTGGATAAGTTTCAAGTAGCTCCATAAGTAGCATGCCAAATACCTCCTTTATTATTCATAACCCCCAGAGGTGGCTTTTCCTGACATAGAGTTATTATACCTTTTTCTGTGGAATTCCCCAGAAAAATTTTGTATAATTTTTGGCATGTTAGAGGACAAGCTGAGGGATATAGTAAAGCAGAGGATTGGAGCAAGCAAAGAGGGGCTTGAACCTGTGGATGTGGTAGATGAGATAATATCAGGACACGATTATTTTAAAATCCGACAATGAGCTTTATGGGGAGTTTGTCTTCACCAGAAGAGATTTTGAGCTGGGAGAGGTTATGGTGGTGGGTAAAGTAATACTGAGCATTCAAAAATACTCTTGAAATAATTTCCTCCTGAACTTAAAATTTTCCATAAGCCTGTAGGAAGGCGGAACTTTGGCTTCCCAAAAGAAGGTTAGCCTCTCAGGGAGAGAAAAAACAGAGCCTATAAAGACCCTCTTTCTTCTTTCCCTGAGAGGTTTTAAGCCTCTACCTCCTTCCCTCTGCTCCCGCTGAGGGGGGAAGGCAGGCATTCAGAGGGTAAGTCCAAGCCTTACTCGGGGGATAACCCCCAGCTTGGAGACTGCCCTCTGGCTGTCCTGCCGACCTCCCTCTGGCGGGAGAGGCAGGACAGTCTATCAGCGGGGTAGGAGGATACCATGGTAAAGTTTTCCACAATCCCAACCCCAATTTTTTACAAATCTAAAAATGCTGCCCGTGATAAATTTGTTAAGGGCAGCATTTTTAAGAAGGGGGAAGAAATTTTTATAGTGGCTCTCATAGAGAGCCACGGGGGTGCAAAAAAGCACCCCGTGCTTCTTCATTTTCATTACAAAGGGGGCAGTGCTTCCGATTGGAGGCACTACTGCTCTCTTGAGCCTCAACACTTCCCTCCTGAAATTCCTCAGGAGGTGAAAAGCCTCTATGAGGAATATTTCAGGGAGGGAGCGGATGAATGCTGGAGGAAGCACCCCAATCCCCATATTCCCCATATAAAAGGAATCATGGCAGGGGATTATGTGGTAGGGTGCAAACACTGCGAGGAGGCATTTGTAAAAGCCTCCTTTGCATTTGCAGTGGATGATTTTGAAATCATTGACCTTACTCCCTCCCCCGCCTCCACCATAGAGGATAAAGAATGGTGGAGGAGATACTTAGAGGAGGGCTACAATCTCTTGCTTGAAGGCCCTCCTGGGGAAGGGAAGAGCAGAATAGCGTATCAGATAGCTTCCCAGCTCGTATCAGAGGGCTGGGAAGCTATCTATATTGACGGAGGACCCCACGTGGGGGCAAAAGACCTCTTAGGTGGGGTCAGCATAAGAGGGGGCAGCACCACCTACCGCCCCGGGCTTCTTCTCAAAGCCTTTATGCAGGCTGAGAAGGGGCAAAGGGTGGTAGTGGTGATAGATGAATTGCCCAGAATACCAGTGCGGGAGCAGGGTATCCTCGTTGCCTCCCTATTCCCTAAGTGGATAGGGGGCAAGAGGGTATTCACCCTCTCGGTCCCCGAACTGGGGAGAACCTTTTTCGCCCCAGCTGAGAACCTGTGGTTCATAGCCACAGGTAATCTCGGTGAGGGGTATGTCAACTCTGCCCTCTCCGACAAAGCTTTGGAGGAGAGGTTTGCATCTGAAACAATCACGATGTCCTTAGATCAGGTGCAGACCCTCCTCACAGAGCTTATTATCGAAAGAGGCTTCTCCCCCTCCCTGGCTCAAAAGCTTGTAGAGGTCAGGGAGAAGATGGAGATAGCCTATGATGAGGGGGCTGTGGCTACCTTCCTCTCCTATCGTCAGCTTGAAAGAGCAGTAAAGCTGGCAAGGAAAGAGGAAGAAGTACCACAGCTTCTTCTCAAATACTACAGCAGGGATATAGAGGAGAGGGCAGTGCTTGAAAAGGCACTGCAAGGGGTCTTTACCTGACCCCTGCTTTCCTCTTATCCCTGAAGGAGGTAAAAGATGGTAGGTGTAGGGCTGGATATCAAAAGCTTGTATTTAAAGTACCTTTGGAAAGAGGGAGTGTTTGAAACACTCCCTCCCACCCCCAGACCCATAGAGGTGGGGGTGGTAAGAAGACCCCCTGGCTCCTGGACACCAGCGGAGTTGAGGGGGAAGTTTCAGAAAAAAGACCTTATCACCCTCCCCTCTACGGAGGAGGGTGATAAGGTGTTAAGGACTTTTTTACATGAGCTGGGACACGCCCTTTTCACCCCCACTCCCTCCCAGAACCCAAAGTTCTGGGAAGAGTATCAGGAGCTGGGGGATGTCTTAAATGTTGTTGAGGACCTCAGGATTGAGGGCAAAATGTCCGAAATCCTGGGGTTTGATTTGGGGAAGTTCCCCCCCTCTGAAAAGCCCACAGCTTATGTGGGCAACCTGTTATCTATAATGGTCTATCTCCACCTTGGCTACAAGGTGGAGTGTCCAGAGGGGGGTGAAAAGTTAATAAAAAGAGCGGAGAGGCTCCTGAGGAGGCTCTACAAAGCCTCAGCGTGGAGTTCTCTCCGCTTAGCCAGATACTTTAAGGAAAAATTCCCATACCTTTGCCCGCCCCAACCCATAGAGGGTTGGGCAAAGGATATAAGGTGGGAAGCTCCTCAGAAATATGAAAGCCTTGAAGAACCTGGGGGCTTCCTGTCTGGGAAGGAGAAAAGAGGAGGGGAGTGGTTTGAGCAAGTCCCTCCTCCAGAACTCCCTCCTGCCATAATAAGACTGGCGAGGGAGCTTTTCAAGGCTCCTGAGCCAGAGTGGGTGCCTTCCTCCTCAGGAAGGCTTGTAGTCTCCTCATACTTGCGGGGAGATGAAGAGCCTTTCGTGAGGCAGGAGGAACTCCCCACGATCCACCCACTTATTGTGGTGGATACGTCGGGGAGTATGTTTCGGGTTCAGGAGGAGGTCAGGATGCTCCTCTATGCCCTGTATAAAGCAGGGCTAAAGGGGAGTGTCCTGCTTGTAAAGAATGAAACAGTCAAAAAAGTCCCCGTTAGGGACGCTTACAAGGCGTCCTTTAAGGGGATGACAGAGGGGCTGTGGGCTTGCGCTCGTTTCATAAATTCAAGCCCCTTAACAATAATTATTTCTGACCTTGCCTTGTCCCGTGAGGATGAGAGCAAGGTCAGAAAGAGCTTCTCCAAAAAGCCCAATGTATATTGGGTGTATTGGGGAAGCTATAAAGGGAAATTTTTGGAAAATGCCCTGCAACTGGAAATCCCCAGGAGCAGGGTGATAGCTGAGGACACCCTTGAGGGGTGTCTTAAGAAGCTATCAAGACTTCTCAGGGGCTAAGCCCACGCCCCTTCCCTCCTTTTTCTCCCCGCCTTCCTTTTCAAAAATCAATCTCCAGTTCTCCCAAAACCCTGTCAATTTCTTCCTTCAGCAAGCTTGCAAAAACATTAATCCCTTCATCTTTCAGCACGATAGAGACAGGCACACCTCTGAAGTTTGCATAAACCACATGCACTTCTTTTAAACCTTTTGTCATCAGCCTTGGCAAATTCAAAATGTTTGCCCTTATCCTCTCAATATCATATTTGCCAAAAGCGTATCCCTCTCCACCATGGACAACAGGATTTGGCATCTGCTCATCGTAAAAATGAAACTCCACCCTTGAAAGAATACCATCTTCAGGTGTAGGTGGCAGGAAATAAATCTCATCCTTTTCCTGAGCAAATCTGTGTATTACTGTCAGCACAAGGTTTATGTCTCCCCTCTCATAAGGCTCCCCCCTGAAAAGGTTAATGGTTCTGAACCTACCATCTGGCACAAACTCAATCATACTACCACCTCCTTTCCAAGTATTAACTTCTTTAGCTTTTTGAGAGCAAGCTTGTGTATATGGCTTGCCTTCTTCTGAGAAAAGCCAAGCTTTTCTCCTGCTTCCTTAATAGTATAACCTTCAAAATAGACAAGGCTTATAAGCTCTCTTTCTTTCTCTTCAAGCCTGCTGATGAGGTCTTTTAGCTCCGCCTGATTAAAACCTTTGTCTTCAGCCCCACAGAAAATTTCAAAAGTGTCTTCTTCTCCCTCCTTCACATGCTCATCGTAAGAAAGGAAAGAATTCTTAAGGTTCTTCTCATAGTATTCCTGCACTCTGGACATGATGAGAGGGACAGCTAAGGTAGAAAGAGCATGTTTTTCATCCCAGTCTTCTATTGCCTGATAAAGAGCAAACTTTGCTATATCCTGAACCTCTTCCCAGTCATCTGGGCTTACTCTCATAGACCTCATGACCTTGTAGATAAGTCCTTGATTTTCCTTGTAGAGCCTCTCCTTTTCCTTTTTGAGGGCAAGATAGAGCCTCTGAACCTCTTCATAGCCCTGTAGCTGGCAAGAAATATAGTCCCTTATTATCTCATCCACAAACCTGCCTCTTAGACCTCCACAGGAATAGAGAAGCCTTTCCTGACCTTTTTTGCTTAGCTCAAGATCGGAAG
>ENA-ORXB01002804-ORXB01002804.1-sediment-metagenome-genome-assembly--contig:-NODE-2804-length-13816-cov-2.877065_pt1 | contig 13816 bp, 23 predicted proteins | sample MGYA00237863_ERZ511475 | MGnify/ENA primary metagenome ERZ511475 (study PRJEB26305, sample SAMN06343858) | sediment metagenome | isolation source: hot spring sediment | place: Canada: British Columbia... | reverse complement strand
AATGGGCAGGGGTAGATACCCCTGCCCCCTTTAAAGACAGGCGATTGCTAACGCTCTTTGGGGCAATCTTCAAAGTGTAACGGGATTTACATCTCAACAGAGATACCAGCAACTGCTATAGTTACCGCATTTGCGCTTATTGAAGTGCCGTTGTCCTGCATAGCAACGTAGCATATTTCGTTGTAGAGCAATATGCTGCCTCCAAATATTCTCGGCAGGCCGAAGTAGGCCTTCAGAGCGGCAGGAGTTACGGTTGAAGGAGTACCGGATACTACATTAACTGTATCTGTGGAGGCTATTGGCAGCACGGGTGAAGCTACTCCAAAGTGCTGCGGGTTCTCCTCCGCGCTCGGTATCAGGAGATAGCCCTTCGGGTGTTCTTTATGGTACTTGTCGCCAGTAAGAGCAATCCAGATATACTTCAGATTGGGTGCATATCTTACTCCGAGGTGGGTGAGGAGTATGGCTTCCTTCCTCTGGTCGAAGGGCCAATACAGATCCTGCTCCTCATAGCCAACCTCACCGGTCTCAAACCTGAATCTATACTCGCTGTTTATCGTGGTGGCCTTGGCATTTGTTGCATATCTCATATAAGGCATGATTATGGGCTTATCCTGGAACACCCCGCCAGGCAACCTCTGCCAGTTGTCAACATTTACCGGTATCGCAGGTTTGTTGATGTAAAGTGCCCTCTCACGCCCCCTATCGCTTACAGCAGGTATTGCTGGGAAGTCAAGCACCTTCTTATCCAGTATTTTATCGAGTTCCTCAGCCTTGTACTTGAACCCCACCAACCTGATGCTGAAAGGCCGCGTTATTCCTCCAGCGCCAGCCTTAACTACTGGCCTAATACTATAACGCACCTTCAGCGTGGTCGAAGCGAAAGGAGGATAGTTACTTGCCAAAGCTTCACGTATAGGCTTTCCGAAGTCGTACCTTTCCCCATGAACTATCTTATTAGGGTTGGGGCACATAAGACGGCTGTGTGTGCCGTTTATGTTTATATACTTCTTTATGGGCTGTTCGTCGATTACAAAGGAGACCTCCAAATTTTCCTCCGTCCCGTCCGCCTTTATAGGAGGTTCAATATACGGGAACAGGACTTCTGCGACTTCGTTGCTGTCCAGCTCTCCCTTGCCGAACTGGGCAGAAGGTCTCCACTCGTTGCCAGCCGCAATTTGTGTTGGATTCCACGGGTCGGTAGCAGGATCATATTTCCAGTACCCGATATCAGTAAGTTCAAGTGACATTCTTTACACCTCCCTTATACTTCAACGCCAGCAGAAGCCAACGGCTGGCTTAATGAATTCACCGGAACTGTCGGGATGTAATATGGAGTATAATAACTCGTTGGAACTTGTGCCGACATCGGCTTTATCTTTTGATAAAGCATTGCACCAGTTACCCCGAGGGCACCCATTGCAATGCCTTCCATCAAGCTAGCTACATCGCCACTGAGCTGGGACGAACCTATAACGCCGATGCCAGCTATGCCAAGCCCCGCAATTAACGCATTATCGGCAGGCATTCCAGACTTGTCTTTAAAAGACTCTACATTCTGTCTGAGATACTGCAACCCCGCACCAGTACCGACAGCTCCTGCTATTTCTAATACATCTGACATCCACCTTGTCGGCAGAAAAGGCATCTTTATATCCTCCCTTCAAAAGTTTCCTTGAATCTATTTCGATATCTGAAATATTACATACCTTCTACATAATCATCCTTGCGGTATAAGCCTATTAACCAGGTGTATCGCACCTCCTGTAGCGATTCCAAGCGAGACATTACGCAACGTAGCCGCCTCTTCGGCATAAGCTACGCTCATAGCGATTAGTGTTCCAACCAGGGTCTCCCCTGCAGCCCATATAATGTCAGTTCCACCTTTGCTACGTTGCTACGCCCGGTTGAAGAGAGTGGTAATTGTAGCACTCCCTACAACCCATAGGACATCTGCGCCGCCGGTAAGCACCCCAGCCGGACCCAATGCCCTGACAACCTGCACTCTGGCAGGAACAGGCTCTCTCTCCACTTCTACTTCCGCAAGACCTGGCCTTTTATATCCTGTACGCCGAGGCATAGTTCAATCCTCCTGCGTTGGCTTCGACTATTAGATACCAAGAACGGATTCTCTCATTCTTCCCTGGGTTATACACCTTTTCTGGAATTATTAATTCTTCGGACTCTACAAGTACCTCCTTCTCATTAAATCTGAAGATTGGGGAGTACTTACTATCAGGAGCCTCTATAGGGATAACAGATGGAATCCGTTTTAAGGTTGTATCGAGTATAAACCAAGCCCCGTTCTGTTTTATTGAGGCCCAAACGTGTCCATGGTCTTCAAAATACCCTACGGTAACATAAGAATCCATATTAGGAAAAACTCGTCTTAGCATGGATACAAGCAATACCGCAGTTCCCTCACAGTCTGCTATTCTGTCCCGCAGAACTTCAGCAGGAAACTCCCAAAAGTCAATAGTCGAATAGACCCGTCTGGGCAATATTGGTCCTAAAATTGGTATACTGGAATGGAATGCTATTAATGTATGCCAGTCAAGGGATATTTCGCTTCCAGCCGGATACTGTATATTGTCAATTACCCACTGCCATAAGTCTATAACCGTCCAGTTCTGTCTACTTGATATGATATCTTCAACCATAAAATCATTAGGCCGCACGAAATCGCGGACATCAGTAAGCTCATTGCCGAATCTCTTCCTAACTACCAAACGTCCAACACATCTAGGCATAATAGCCCTCCGTCCGTTCACGTAGCATGCTCACAATTGCAGGACCAAACATGAGTATGCTAATACCAGCTACAATCGCCCAAATATATCCCTTAGCGCCCGGTATATATTTGTTAACTGCCCAAATGATGACTAATACAATACCGATTACAGCCAGGGCTATAAGCAGACCCTTTAAGATGTCCCATATTACTGCCGCCCAGGCGAAATTCTTATACCACCTTATACGCACTGCGGTTCCGTCCTGAAATATGACTTCCTTGTTCTCGGGCCACGGGTCTACTCCAGATGCTTTGAGAAGGCTGTTGGCAGGGTTGACGAAAGCGTCTTTGATTCTGGATATTATTTCGCCAGAACTCCCCTGCCCCTCGAATTTCAGCAGGAGTTCCATTCTTACCCCTTCTTCTTGGGGCTCTACTGACCTCAATGTATTTCCTATAACTTCTATAGACTTAGCTACCGTTTCAGGGCTCGATATCACTATTTTCCCTTCAGCAAGCCGTTGCACACGAAGCATTACCATCGCACCTCAATATATAGAACTCCGAGATTGAATACCCTTCGCATATGGTCTTCCAACCACTCCGGGTATTCTCTGGCTACAGTTCCAAGTTCGCCGTCTCTCTTTTTGAGTTCCTCTATAAGTTCCTTTATTATCTGTCTGGAAAACAATTGAATATCGTGATTCTTTATAGCCCATTTAAAAAAACCGCGTAGCCTTTCATCTACTTTAGACAATTCGCCTACATACCGTTCTGCGATCTCCCTGGCTATATCCTCATTGTTTCTGGCCCTGCTGAGAATCCTGCCCTTTTCCTTTTCTTCAAAGTATTCTAGCCCCTTAAGTGCGTACTCCTTTGCTTTTGAGATTATCAAAGGGCTCTGAAGGTCAATCATACCTCAACTCCCCCAGCTCCTTGATTCGGCATGAGGAATCCGGGTAAAGTGGGGGAAGATTGAGGGACAACCTGTACACCGCAACGCGGACACTGTCCACCTGTAGCGGTTATACTAAAATCTTCACCGCATTGCGGGCATATTGTCCTCTTATCGGGCATAGAAACCGGCATGGAAACCGCAGAACCGGTTTTTCCGCCTTTAATGGATTCTACAGCTATAGGCACTAACTTGGAAAGCTCAAGTGCAATGTTATTGAGGACTTCCCATCGCTTTTCCTGTGCTCTGTATTTCTCTCTGAGTTCCTCGGTTTTCCATTTATCCTCAAACTCCAGTCGCTTTGTTTCAATCTCATTTTTCATCCTCTGAAGTTGAATCTGAAGGTTGGCTTCAACCTCACTTAACCGGTTCGAGCCCTCGGTATTAGGACCAAACATCATCTTTAAGGCCTGAACTACATCAAGCATTTCCTTTACCTGTGTAATCGTATAGCCTCCAGGTTTATCCTGAGTATTTGCTGAAAAGATACCCTTATCTAAAGCATCTAGAACTTTCTCTTTAATCTTCTGAGTGAGCGCATCTTCTTGAGCTGGTTCCCCTCCCTGGCGTGACTTTATCTGTTCAGCCAAAGCTTTTAGAAGCTCCATTTGCTGCATAAATACCTTTGTCTGTAAATCGGCCATAGTTTCAATTAATTTTCCAGTGGCATTCATTTCCTCCACCTTCTGGTTTCTGGTCTCTTCTATAGCCGCCCTTTTTTCCTCGAGCCTTCGTTCGCGCTCTTCATGTAGCATTTTCTGTGTATTTTCAACTGTATTCTGAAGTGTTTCTATAACTGACTTCATAACCCCCGTCCAAAGAGCTTGAGTTTCCCCGTTAGAGCTAGAGAGCTTCTTTACGGCTTCGGCTACAGACTCCAGTTTCTTGCTCTCCAAAACTTGTTGTAAAGCCAAATTCAATACTTCTCCAGCCTCCTTTATCGAAACATTCGGAGCATCAACCCCTAATCTTTGACTAATGGTCTTGCTTATTATATCGCTTACAGAATTAGCTGGCATTTTGCATCTCCTTTCTGCGCTGGTGTAAAGATATCAACGTTTCGGCTATCAACCTGCCCATATTGAACTCCTCCGGGTACAAGGCAAACACCCCAAGAACGCATTCAGTAATGAAATCACTTATAGTTTCAGGGCTATCATCAGGGTAAGCAGCGGGACAACGCGCCTTGGCTTCATAAAAGCAGTCTATTACTACCTGATGAATAGGTATGGGCTTGGTAAAGACTACGCCCTGATAAGGGCTTCTTTTTCCAGAGGAAGCTATAAGTTGCTTTTCTTCAACCTTAAAATCTGACTTATTTTTATTCTTCCAGTCTCCATAAGGAAGAATTCCAGCTTTCACCGCATTGGGCCTCATCCCACCCTCAAAAATCATTTCGCCTTTTTCGTTAAAGAGACCCAGAAGCTTCTCCAGTTCCCCATTCCTCTTGTGCATAATTACATGGCTTATCGCCTTTCTCCAGCCAATGTCATTACCAGGTTCCTCTCTGCCTCTTTCTTCAAACTTCTCACCGCATTCGCACTGCCAGTACAAAGGCATAGCAATTCCCTCCAAATTGACTACCAATACCGTTTTAATGAGTCGTTAGTATGAATTAATAAACGAAAACCCAAAAAGCTTGATTTTCGATTAATCAGCTAATATCTTAGATTCCACAGAAGTTTAACGGCACTCCTTCTATGGGCTTAATCTTCAAACTTTGATTTTTGACTAATTAGAACCGTTATTAGCGGAAATCAAAGAGACCTCAAGAACCTTGATTTTCCTCTAATTTGTAGGCTTATTAGTCAACGGTTAAGCAAAACCAGAACCTTTGAACTTTATGGCCTTTCCTATAAATCCGTTTAAGTCCGATTTTAAATTAATTAAGGGTCTTATTAAGCCTCAATTCAAGCAAGCCTTATAGACCCTAATTCATAACTAATCAACCGTCTAATTAGTTTAATTCCTATATTTCTCAACATCTAATCTTTCTTAGGCTTATAAAAACCTTGATTTTAAACTAACTAAAAACTTCATTAGTTTTTTAATGAACTATATAATGACATCACTCAGAAAGCGAACCATATTCCTCTAGTAGCCCCTGAATCACATCGCTCCTCTGCTCAAAGTACTTCATCTTCCGCTCATCGATAGTATATTGCATGAGCAGGTGAACATATACGACACTTCTGTTCTGGCCTACCCTGTGAATGCGCTTAAGGCTCTGCTGATAATCGCCGAGCGACAGGCCGAAGCTATAATATACGGCATATCGGGCACGGGTGAGGTCTACAGACTGCGCCCCCGTTCGTATTTGAACCGCCAAAATATCCCGCTTGCCGTCCTGCCACAATTTAAGTTCGTCTTTTCTCCCAGAAAACTCGGCATACTTCAATCCGTGCTTCTCTACAACTTCTTTAACTCTATCTAAATCATAGTGAAACTCACAAAACACAATAAGAGGCTCGCCTTGAGGAAAGTCATTCAAGAAATCATCAAATAGCTCTTCCTTCTCATGGCCTATCACTTGGAGGTTACCATCATCATCCCTTATAAAACCACTCGTAAGTTGCTGAAGCCTTATAAGCCTCACAAGAGCATTGTGTATTGTAATCTCTCCGTTCTTAATTTGAGTGATGATCTTTCGCTCGATATCTTTATATATCGCAAGGGATTCCTTGTTCAGGCTTCCGTAACGGTCCTCACGGACGGCCTCCGGTAGCTTAATAACATCTCCCGAAGCCCTGTATGCTATTGAATACAGCTTCTGGGCAAACTCTTCTTCATTTTTATAGTTCCGCTTATATCCTTTAAGGCTTGAATACTTCCGTTCAAAGTCCCAGTAAACCAGACCATAAACCCCAGGGTCCAAGAACCGATATTGCGCCCATATGTCTAAGGGCTTATGATGCAGGGGAGTCCCCGTAAGCCCAATCCTATGCTTGGCACAATCTCTTAACTGTGCCATAAAGAGGGATATCTTGCCATTATGAGTTTTAATTCTATGAAGCTCATCAGCAATAACGAAATCCCACTCCTGTTCTAATGCCCACTGGCCCAGAGGAGGACGCCATATAGCCTCGTAATTCATGATGATTATTACTGGCAGGCTGGCATATTTCATTCGCACCTGTATTCTCCTCAGCCTCTCACGAACGCTTTGGGACATATCGGGAAGGACTATTTGATACTCACGGATGGAATGCTTTTTAAACTCTTGATACCATACCAATAGAGATGATCTAGGGCCGAGACAAAGCACCTTCTCGGCCTTGAAATGATCTACAAGGCCTACCGCAACCTTGCTCTTGCCTGTGCCTAGCTCTGAAAAAAGTCCAACCCCCCGGAACCCCGCATTATACAGCCCGAGGAAAAAATAAAAGGCCTCCTTTTGATGGGGCCACCACGCGGTCTTCGAGGGCGGGTCAGGAAGATTTGCATCCTGGCACACCTTCCTACATTCCGGTATCTTCTTCACTGCTGAAGCAAGATGAAAAAGCTCTGGCGATATCTTCGTTGCAACATTGCCAAACTTTTCAAGGACCTGCTCCGCCAGAAACGGGCTTAGTGGGAGCCTCCCCCAACCCATTGAGTTCACTTTCATACCCGGTATTTGGCCTTTTAGAGAAACGCGGGGAAGAGTTTGTGTTGGTTTAAGATAGATTGACCAGGGGCTGACATCGATGACAAGACCCATAGTTTTCACCTTAAAAACATGTACATTTCAGGGACATTTATTTTTTAACATTTTTGGTTATCATTGGCTAACTTCTGCCTCTCTCTTTTTGCCTCTCTCTTTTATGGATGAAATCAATCACTTTAGTTATCCAATCCTTTTCCAAGGGTATCCCCTTCTTTTCTGCGTATTCTTTTACCTGGGCTATTCGATGGAAGAATTCCTTAAGAAGCCGAACCCTCTTCTGAGTGGGCGGGTATATCCAGCTATAGTTTAAAGACTCTTTCTTACTAATGCGTGTCAGTCGTCTATTCCTCGCCCACTCTCTAAGGGACTCAACCTCAATAAGCCGCCTGCCAGCAGGATTTTTTATGGTCTTTATCTTCCCTCGGGCTATAGCCTTTCTTAGATTCTCGACAGGAATGCCAGAAATAGCTTCAGCCTGGGACAACGTTATATACTCTTCCGAAGCAATATCCCTGGGAACCTCCTTCTGATATGTCCCTAGCTTCCATAACCTGCAATACTTCTCTAGCATGCGAGTATTAACTTCAATATAAGTCCTGTTCTTTGCCTTCCGTTCTCGATAATCAAGGCAATGGAGAATACGCTTCAAAACCTTTAAGCTGATATGATACTTGTACCTAAGATTGTACAAGCCCATGTACACACTTTATCTCACCAGCTCCTTCCGTTTTCTCTCCCATCTAAGTTTCTTTTGTTCCATCTCCCACTTAACAATGTCGTACTCCTTATTCTTAAAATCCAACTGCCATGAATCCCACTTCGCCCTTCCGCATTTCTTAAGTCTTCCATTCGATACCCTTCCAATACAGGTTACAAAACCATTATTGTAAACCCTGACCGCATGGACCAACCCAATCCTGCGGACTAGCCTATATCCTTCTAATGTCTTAATACCATACATCTTTTTCCCCTGTACCACTACCTCTTTTTCCCAGGGGCCTCCGATAATAACCCAACGCACAATCTCACTCGGAAGAATCGGTTGCCTGCAAAACAAACATACAGGCTTATGCCCCCAAACAGACTCGAAATCAACGGTAAAACTGATGGAAGTTATAAAAGGATCCTGCATCCTCGTAATAGCCGTACGGTTCGGCAAATAATTCCCTCTATTTCCAGACTGCATTTCTGTCATCTCCTTTTTCGCTTATTTAAGAAAAAGGCCGCCCTGCCGTCCAGCCTCGCCAGCGCCCGGCGCTATCAGCGCTCTGCCTACACCCGCCCGTCGCGGTCCAGGGCAGCCTGAACTACACCTGTTCTAGTGGATTATAAGGTTTACCTATATCCGTAGGCACTACCCCCTTTAGAACTTAGTAAACATATAAAGGGTCAAATCCCCATCTTCCCACCAATCAATAGACCAACCTATTTCACCAGTAGGGGAAGTCCAATAGAAACCATGCTCTTTGACTAGGCTTTCAACAAAATCAGGATCCCAACCCAGTTTGTTAGCCACTTTCCTCACCAAACTATAAAGTTGCCTTTCAGTATTTACATTGCTACGATGCCACATAACGTCTTTTTCTCGACTGCGATCCATCGCAAGTCCCTCCTTAATGGCGCACCTGCTCCGACTCGAACGGAGAACTCTGGTTTTGGAGACCAGCAGTTTGCCATTAGCCTACAGGTGCTCCTCTTTGTCAATTATTTGGATAGAAATAACCTGTAGTAGAATTAAAGGTCCATGTACTAAAAGTCCGTACATTTGAAGAACAACTCGTAAACGTAGTATATGTAGTATACGCACGTTGCCGGGTACGAACTAACTGACCATCCCATGCCCGTCTGTAATGTTCATGCCCACAGTTTGGGCATAAAATTACCTGCTCCCCTAAATCATCAGGATCATATTCAAAATCTTGATAACTACTACACGCATGACACCACTCCTGAACCTTGCGCCTAGCCATTTGTCTCTTCCTCCTCCCTCGCCGATTCTTTCCCTTTTAACTTTTTTAGCTTAAAATAACACACCTTACAAAGACGGCGACGTCCACTATCGAAGAACCTATCAACTTCTTCCTTTGGACACTCTATAAACGTTTTATCCCGCCACTTATGATAGTCACGTCCACATAACGTTTTCCCTGAAAGATCACCCAGATGAACCACCTTAAACTTAGTCCATACAATCCACATCAATCCGTTCCCCCAATTCTCTGATGAGGAATTTCAGACCATTGACCCTTAGTCAAAGAAATCCATTTTTGTATATCTTTATCTTCAGGTAAAACCTGTAAAACTTCTTCAAATGCACTGCGTATAAGAGCTAAAAATTGACCGCGATTTACATCCCGACCCATTTCATTCGCCTTTTCAATAGCTCTATCAGCCGCCACGAATAGACAATAAGCCAACCTCTTGATAATTTGTTGATTCTTATCAACGTACTCATCAGATATACTCATTTGCTCCAATCCCTCCGACCTTCTCCTAAATTGCTATCAACGGCCACTGCACTTTAGCCATACGCTTCTTAATAAGCTCCACATACTGTGGATTCAACTCAATCCCAATGCTATGCCGACCTAACCTTTCCGCTACTGCTAAAGTGGTTCCTGACCCAGCAAATGGATCAAGAACAACTCCATTAGGAGGACATCCTGCAAGAATACAGGGTTCCACTAATTTTTCAGGAAACGTAGCAAAATGAGCTTTGGGATATGTCTCTGTTGCTACCCACCAAACTGAACGTTTGTTACGACCCAGAGAATTGCCCCAAATCCGATTAATCGCCTCGCTATTTGGCGTACGGTCACATCTTTTCAGCCCTTCATCAAACATCTTCCAACCTGGAGCATGGAGCATTACAGATATTGGTTCCCTTATGGCGTCTGCATCATAAAAGTACTGTTTACTTTTTGCTAGCAAGAATATATATTCATGCGCCTTTGTTGGCCTATCTTTCACACTTTCTGGCATCGCATTTGGTTTAGCCCAGATTATATCGGAACGTAGGTACCACCCGTCTGCTTGTAACGCAAATGCTACCCGCCAAGGAATGCCAATCAAATCTTTTAGTTTAAGACCTATAGGAACTAATCCATAAAATTCTGACCGCTCATGGTACGAGCCTTTATTAGTCTTTTGTAATGGACCGTATCCACCAGACCCTTTTCCGCTACCAGCATAACAATCACCAAGATTAAGCCAAAGTGTCCCGTCCTTCCTTAATACCCGTCGCACTTCGCGAAATATCTCAACTAAATGCTGAACATACAATTCTAGTATAGGCTCTAATCCTAATTCACCGAGCCATGCTCCACATCTACGGCAAAACTGCCCTTGGTGTACTTCTGTTCCACTTACACCTGAACGTGTGTTTCCAACTTGTGCATTTTTACCGTAAAGCGACCCTCGCTTTCGTTCGACTATCTCGTTACTCCATTCATGCTCACATTTTGGATCGCCATTCCAAACTTGTGGTATAGTTTTATAATCCCGCAATCCCCAATAAGGTGGTGATGTTATACAGCAATGCACTGATTCTGGTTCTAACTTTTTCAATTCTTCAAAAGCATTGCCTTGTATCACACGCCAAGCCACTCAATCCGTCCCTCCAACTTTTTCCTTACCTCTTATCTCCCGTAAAAAATCCTCAAACCCGTTCCACGCCTCTTCTTCTGTAAGCTCCCCTTCCTCATCACCCAAATAACCGCAGTCCCCAAACTCATCGCCTTTACCAGGCGTAAAAAACTCGCAATCTTTACACTCTTCGGTCGGGACAAGCGCCCCCTCCGCCACACAGTAAACGCTTTGAATAACCTCCAACTTCATGCTTCATCTCTCCTTATAACCTTGAAGTATGCCAGCTATTCCCTTTTTATATCCTAACAATTGACTTTCTATATACGCACGCTGTTCAGGTGTAGCATAAGCCTCACATTTTCCATCCTCGGTCAGCCAGGGATCCTGGATATTTTTAAAAATCTCACAAGTTCTGCCATTCTTCCAAAGCCATGCACATCCCCTGCACCATTCAGGCATTCTGTTCAACCTCCTTCATATCAGGACCGCCCTGGGTAGAGTAAGAGACTGGACAATGGGTAAGGAGGAGACATACACCTCCTTGTATTAAGTTTTAGGGCGGCCCTGAAAATTTTACTTACGTCCGATTCCATACCTCATCGGATCCGGGATTATAATGACATCTCCAGGTTGAAGTATAGGTCCATCAGCTCCCTGTCGGTTGTTAATATGTCGGATGAACCATACAACTCGACCAGTATGGAGATCGGGATAGTATTTCTTAGCAATCTGCCATAAGGTTTCCCCTGAACCAACAACATAAGCTACACACTCAACTTCTTTCTCTAGTCCGGGCCAGCCCCAGCCCGAAACCCAGGTGTCAATATCACATTGCGAATCCGTCACTGATAAAGCATCTACACTCCGAGGATTTCCAGTTTCCTGGACTCCAGTTTCCTGGACATAGACAGCACCAATGTTATAGATGCAGTGACAGCATACAATGACCGCAACTATAATCAAGATAGCTATTAGCACCCGACCCATTATCGATCCCATCCTACGCATTCAGCACATTCACAGCTCTCTGCCTGCTTGTTTTTCTTTATTTTGTAAACCCTGTAAACAATCGGGTAGTCAGGCCTAGACCTTTCAATTAGGAAAGCAATGTCGCTCATGACGTTAATTGCTTCCTGTTCATCCTCAAATTGTGCAACAATTCTGAGCTGATTGTCACAAAGCACCTGCAAACTCCAAAGCGTTTTTTTCCTTCTAACATCCTGGGTCTCAATAAGCTCTACCCCATTGACCCTGTACAATTGTTTGCCATCTTCACTCCGAATCCAAAAGAACACTACTTCTCACCATCCTTACAAGCAGTAGTCAGGGTTAAAACAAAATCCACTCTGGCAATGGTGTTGGATTCACCACCATGCAACTTAAGTAAAGACATAGCCCGTTCATACACTTCTTCCCATATACCTTTCAAAATCTCTTGCGTCATAGGTTCAATGTCATCTTCATATACTTGGCATTTACGAAGGCCTCTGATTATTCCCTGAGTCAATACCTTAGGACTTTTTATACTCTCTGAGTAACTAGTAGACACACGGACTTCCATTTGACTCCCTCCTTGCTCTATAGATTTTTCAACTTCTCTTGAATCTCCAAAGCCTTTTCCTGCGGAAAAATCACCAGCCACTTCTTCTTGTCAGCCCGCACCGCAAGGAAGTCATTTTCTCCAAGGGCGCTATATAAAAACTTGAATGCATCACTCCCGCGCCGTTTTATTTCCCCTTTCCCGAACCCAGGCACATTTATGGCATCCCCGCTGAAACTACCTCCAGCACTCCCGGATAATGGCACCCTTTCCCCGCCGAATATTTTGCAAAACTCCCTTTCACCCCTCTTCCCCTTTTCGCGGGGTGACCTGCCCCCTGACATTCATAACCCCTCCCGAACCTGTTCAAATATCCTTTTGATTTTGTCTTTGTTGGGTTCCAGATATTTACTGTAAAACTTTTGATATTCTTCTTCTGAACAGAAGTTGGATTTCAGAGGGTCTAGGTTCAGCTTAAAGAACTTCCCTCTAATTAATCCCGCCTCACAGCATCGAAGGCCATGTAATATCGGAAAGAGTTCTGGGTCAAACCGGAATGCTGTAATTAGAATTTTTTGCCAGATATCATGGTCTGGTAAATCGGGCCTCGGGTCTTTCCATCTCTCTGGCATCTGAGCTTCGGGAGCTTGATTGTCTAAGATGTCTTCAAATTCATTGAGCATAAGTTCCATCTTATTTCCACTCCTTTCCCGTGTAAGATAATTGTGATGCAGTACATTACAAGTACATTACACTCAAAGTCCTTGATTTATCTGGCTTTCAGGATTTTTGTAATGTTGTAATGCGTGTAAGGTCCGGAAAACATATAAGATAATTTTACGTGCATATGTTCTAAAACCCCCTCGAAAAAGTCGCTTATTGTTTTGGTACATTACACCTTACAAAATTCCCTCAAACCCGCATCTTATCTGCATTTTTTCCTGCAATGTACTTGTAAGGTTTGTAAGATTTTTGTCTTTTGGCATTACAATTGCATAGGGAAAAATGTATCAATCAATTCTTTTAATGGCCTGGGTAAGCTACTATCAACTTTTAAAACCTGACACCATTTGACTCCATTACCAAGACGAACGGATTTATTGCCTTCATAATATTTTTCTTCTTGCATATATTTTTGGATAGAAGCTTTATCAAACGGTTCTTTGCCAGTTCGCCTGCGGTAATGTTCAGCCCACTTGTTGTATACTCCTGGAAACCAAACATATAGCCTGTTAGCTTCATATCTGATATAGTTATCATCCAGTTCTTTCTCAGTCACGAGAACTGCCACATCATTCCAAAAAATGTTAAGCATATGCTCCTCTTCAACGGTACGTTTAACTTCCTGGCATTCCT
>ENA-ORXB01002797-ORXB01002797.1-sediment-metagenome-genome-assembly--contig:-NODE-2797-length-13859-cov-4.566464_pt1 | contig 13859 bp, 9 predicted proteins | sample MGYA00237863_ERZ511475 | MGnify/ENA primary metagenome ERZ511475 (study PRJEB26305, sample SAMN06343858) | sediment metagenome | isolation source: hot spring sediment | place: Canada: British Columbia... | reverse complement strand
TGGAGAGCAGCCATGCACCGAAACGCACGAACGTTGCCTTCCAGCCAGACGCTTCGTCCACCTTCTCAGCCCACCACGCCCCGTAGCTTGAGCTCGTCAGCAAAGTGGCACCGGGCATAGTGGAGGGGTGTAACCTCTCGGAACACCGGCGCTTCCTTGCTGCAGACCTCTTTGGCGTAGCGGCAGCGCGGATGGAAGTAGCATCCTGATGGCGGGTTGACGGGGCTGGCAACCTCGCCGGGGAGCTTGATCGGATGGTCGCGCCGCCTTGGATCGGGTTTGGGCACCGCGGCCATGAGGGCCTCGGTGTAGGGGTGTTTCGGCGTGTAGTACAGCTCGTCGGTGCTGGCCAGCTCAACAATCTGCCCGACGTACATCACGGCCACGCGGTCGGAGATGTGCTCGACCACGCTCAGGTCGTGGGCGATAAAGATATAGGTCAGGTCGAACTGGGCCTGCAGGTCCTCCAGCAGGTTGAGGACCTGCGCCTGAATGGAGACGTCGAGGGCGGAGACGGGCTCGTCGCAGATGATGAGCTTGGGATTGAGCGCCAGAGCCCGGGCGATGCCGATACGCTGCCGCTGCCCGCCGCTGAAGGCATGCGGATAGCGGCTCATGTACTCCGGGCGCATGCCCACGACCCGCAGGAGGTCGGCCACCCGGTCCTTGAGCTCCTGGCCCTTCGCCACCTTGTTGATCACCAGCGGCTCGGCGATGATCCGCTCTACCGTCATACGCGGGTTGAGCGACGAGAAGGGGTCCTGGAAGATGATCTGCATGTTGGGCCGTACGGCGGCGAGCTCCTTCCGCGACATGCGCTCGAGGTTGACCCAGCCCAGCTTGGGGTCGTTAAAGCGGATCTCGCCGGCGGTCGGCTGCAGGAGCCTGAGGATGGTGCGCCCGGCCGTTGTCTTGCCGCAGCCGCTCTCGCCTACGAGGCCAAGCGTCTCGCCTTTGCGCACAAAGAGGTCAACCCCATCCACCGCGCGCACCGTGCCGACAGTCCGGCGCAGCAGCCCTGACTGAACGGGGAAGTACTTCTTGAGGCCCTTGACATCAAGGAGCAGCTCCTGCTGCATGAGATCAGCCCTGTCCATTGTCTTCCCCCTGCTCGGTATACAGGAAGCAGCGGACGGTGTGGTTCTCGCCCACCTGCGTCGTTGCCGGGACGCGGACGTCGCAGAGGCCCGGCTTGCGGAAATCGCAGCGCGGATGGAAGGGGCAGCCCTCGATGGTGGCGTAGGGGTCGGGCACCACGCCCCGGATCGGCTCGAGGCGCGCCTTGGTGCGGCTGCCCACATGGGGGATGGAGCGCAGCAGCGCCCGCGTGTACGGATGCTGCGGCTCATAGAAGAGTGGCTCGACCGGCGCCTGCTCAACGATCCGTCCAAGGTACATGACGGCCACCGTGTCGCACATCTGCGCCACCACGCCCAGGTTGTGGGTGATGAACACGATGGCCATACCCATGGCGGCCTGCAGCTCGCGCATCAGGTCCAGTATCTGTGCCTCGGTGGTCACATCCAGCGCCGTCGTGGGCTCGTCGGCAAAGAGGACCGATGGCGTGCACGAGAGCGCCATGGCGATCATCGCGCGCTGCCGCATGCCACCGGATAGCTCGTGGGGGTAGCGCTTGACCACCGTCTGCGGGTTGGGCATCCCGGCGCGCGCCAGGATATCGACCGCCCGCTCCTCGGCCTCCTTCTTGGTGCACTTTTGGTGCAGCAGGATGGCCTCCATGATCTGGTCGCCGATGGTGTAGGAAGGGTTGAGGGAGGTCATCGGCTCCTGGAAGATCATGGCCAGCTCGGCACCGCGGATGCTGCGGATCACCGGGCCTTGCGGGTCCAGGTCGGTCAGGTTGACCTCCTCCACCATGCTGTGCCCGTTGTGCTTGTCGCGCTCGCGGTAGAGGAGTATCTCACCTCTGGTGATACGTCCGGGGTGAGGGACGAGCCGCATGATGGAGAGCGCCGTCACGCTTTTGCCGCAGCCGCTCTCACCCACTACGCCCGTCACCTTTCCGGCGGGGATGTCGAGGCTCACGCCGTTCAGCGCCCTCGAAACGCCCAGGTCGGTGAAAAAGTAGACATGGAGGTCTCTGACACGCACGACCAGGCCCTCGGCCCCGGCCGACGATTCTGCTTGCTTGCCCATAGCGCCCTCGCTCCCCTGCCTCTAGATCGAATACGGATCGACGGCATCGCGCAGGCCGTCGCCGAGAAAGCTGAAGAACAGGACGGTGATGACCACGGCGATGCCGGGGATCATCAGCCAGGGATGCTGGACCACCACCGCTACCTGCTGCGCACTCTTCAACAGGGCGCCCCAGCTCACCAGAGGCGGCAGAATACCCAGGCCGAGGAAGCTGAGGGCGGTCTCACCCAGGATCATGTTCGGGATGGCCAGGGCCGCCACCACGATGATGTGGCTGGCCGCGTTGGGCAGCATGTGCACAAAGATGATGCGCGCATCCGAGGCTCCGGCCGCCAGTGCCGCCTGCACAAAGTCGGACTGACGGTAGGCCATGACCTTGGCCCGCAGCTGCCGCGCCAGCCCCGTCCAACCCACTAGCGACAGGATCACCGTGATCAGGAAGTAGCGGTGCAGGGCGGTGAAGGTCGCCGAGATAGGCGGCAGGGCCGCTGCCAGCGCCGCCCACAGCGGCACCGTGGGGAAGGACATGATCAGCTCGATGATGCGCTGCATAACATCATCGGTCAGACCGCCCCAGTAGCCGGAGGCCGTCCCCATGATCGAGCCCAGGATAATGCCGAGGGCCACGCCCACCAGACCGATGGTCATCGAGACCTGCCCGCCCATCAGGATGCGGGCAAACATGTCGCGGCCGAGCTCGTCAGCGCCGAGGAGGTAGAAGCGCTGCGGACGATCCACGTCGAAAAGGTGCACGTCGGACTTGATGAAGCCGAACAGGGTGTAGGGATCGCCCCGGACGAAGAACCTGATCGGGACCTTCTTGTCCCGGTTCTCGATAAAGACGAACTTGAAGCTCTGCTCGTCCAGGACGGTCGCAATCTCGTAGGTATAGGGCCGCAGCGAGAACCGTCCGTCGGGGCCAATGAAGGTGATCGAGTTCGGCTGCCCGAAGATATAGTCCGTGTTCTGGTACATATAGTCGTTCGGCGCCAGGAAGGGCCCGAGGAACACGACCACGTACATCACCGCCAGGCCGATCAGCCCCGTCATCGCCAGGCGGTTGCGGGCAAAGCGCAGGCGCATCAGCTTCCACTGCGACATCTGCCCGACTTCGCTGACAGGCTCGCGCACAAGCTCTTCGGGGATGGGAATGGATGTCTCCGCCTCAGCCATCGCGTCCACCTTTCCGCCTTCTGGCGCCTACTCGAAGCGTATGCGCGGGTCCAGCCACGCCAGCAATATGTCGGCGAGCAGGTTGCCGATCAGGAGCAGGACCGCCAGGAACATGAGGAAGGTCACTGCCAGGTACATGTCCTGCTGCAGGAGCGCCCGGAAGTACAGGGGTCCGGTCGTGGGCATGTTGAGCACAATGGCGACGACCGTCTCCCCGGAGATGATGCCCGGCAGGCTCATGCCCAGGACCATGACCAGCGGGTGCAGGGCGTTCCGTACCGCATGTTTCCAGATCACCGTGCGCTCCGGCAGCCCCTTGGCGCGCGCCGTCTGCACGTACTGCATGTTCAGGACGTCGAGCAGGTTGCCGCGCATGACCCGGCTCAGCCAGGCGGTGCCGCTAGCACCAATGACCAGAATGGGAATCCACAGGTGCTTGAGGAGGTCGACGAACTTGGCCAGGCTCCAGGGCGCGTTACGGTAGGCGCCGGAGAAAAGCCCTCCAACCTCCATGCCCAGCACCTGTTGGGCAAAGACCATCAGCACCAGGGCCAGCAAAAAGTTGGGCACCGAGAGGCCGATGAACTGCAGCACGGTGATGGCATAGTCCGGAATGGTGTAGCGGTGCGTGGCTGAATAGACCCCGACGATGATGGAGACAACCCAGCTAAAGATCATCGTCAGCACGGAGATGAGCACCGTGAACCCGAGGCGCTCCCAGAGCAGCTCCGAGACCGGCAGGCGGTGCTCGAAGGACCTCCCGAAATCGCCCCGCACAAAGCCGGAGAACCACTTCCAGAACTTGAGGTAGATGGGGTCGTTCACCCCATAGCGAATCTCGAGGGCACGGATCTGGTCTGGCGCCATGTCGCCGCCGAGCTGGCGTAGCCGGGCGATCTCGAACTCGAGATAAGAGCCGGGAGGCAGCTCGATGATGAGAAAACCGATGAGGGCCACAAAGATCAGCGTCACAAACATGTAGCCAGACCGGCGGAGTATGTACCGGGCCATCTAAACCCCCTCTGTTCCGCAAGAACCTGATGGACAGGAGGGGGGAGTCGGGCGACTCCCCCCTCCCCATCGCTCAGCGACCGGCCGCTACGCCTTGAAGTAGTAGGTCTCGGGGTTGGTCACGGCCGGATAGGGGATGATCCACGGGTTGACGAACCCGCCGAGCCTGAGCTGCTCCTTCTTGGGCACGTTGCCGAGCTTCTTGCTCTTGAAGATGATGCGCGGATAGTTGGCTACCGTGCCGATGAAGAACGGCCCGTCGTTGATGTGGATGTTGATCATGTCCCACACCATGTGGTGCCGCTTGATCTCGTCGACCTCGATCATGGCCTTGAGGTAGATCTCGGTCAGCTTGGCCACGGGGCCGTCCTTGTAGCCCGGCTCCGTGGAGGCCCAGCGCGGCGGGGTGCGGTCCCACGGGCTCTTGTCGAGCTCGGTGTCCTCCTGCGGCGTGCCCACGAGCATCAGGCGGTTGCCGCACAGCGGGGCCCAGCGCTCGGGCTCGTTCGGCACCATCCAGCTCGGGTACAGCAGGTGATCGGGGCCGTCACCGACCTCCCAGTTGGTATGGATCTCCAGCTTCCCGCCTCTCCAGAGCGGACCAAACTCGGCCGGCGGCATCTGGTTGATGACGATGTTAAGGCCGATGTCCTTCCAGTTCTTCTCGGCGATCTGGAGGACGCTCATGCACTCGTTGCCGGCATCGGCGGGCAGGTCGATGCTGACTGCGAGCTTGGAGCCATCGGGGAACTCGCGCCAGCCGTCGCCATCCACATCCTTGACGCCGATCTCATCGAGGAGCGCCTTGGCCTTGGCCGGGTCATAGTCCACATAGGCGCTGCGCGCCTTCTCGTACATGGCCTGAGCCTCGGCGTTAAAGTTGAACTCGATGGCCTTCGGGCTCATAGTGCCGGTCGTCAGGATGCCGGTGTTGTAGTAGACGACACGCTGGATCGTCGGGCGGTCGAGGGCATGCGACATCGCCTGCTTGAACTTCGGGTTGCGGTACAGGGCGCGGCGCTTGTCATCCGGATGGTCATAGTTCCAGAAGTACATCATGCCGGTGCCGGAGCCCGAGTCCCACAGGACCACATCGTAGCCGCCCTTATCCTGGTTTTCGAGCAGCGTGGAGAGGTCAGCAAGCGTGCAACCGTGGAAGTGGACAAAGTCGGTGCTGCCCTGCATGATGGTGAGCTTCTGGACCTCGGCATCCTGGATGTAGATCGCGTCGATGCCGTCGATGTACGGAAGCTGGTTGCCCTCGGTGTCCACGGCATAGTAGTAGGGGTTCCGATCCCAGGTCTGGCTCACCGAGGCCTCATACTTGGTGAGCATCCAGGGGTTGAGCGTCGGATACTCGGGGTTCTCCATGACCGACATCTTCTGGTCATGGACCTCAAAGTCCTTGTACTCCGGGTTGTACTTGGGATGGAACTGCTTGAGATAGTGCTTGGGCGCGATCCACCGCGGACCGATGTTGGCGTTCACCCACATGGCCAGGCGCTTGGCCGTGAGCGGGGTCGGCTCGACGTACTTGAGCTTGAGGGTATAGTCGTCGACCTTGATGAACTCGACGAGCTTGCCGCCCGCGGAGCCAAAGTCTGGGGGGTTGTCCGGGTGATCCGGGTTGAGGACGAGGTCCTCCCACCAGTAGAGGACATCGTCGACCGTGCAGGGCTCGCCGTCGGACCACTTGAGCCCCTCGCGGATGTGGAAGGTCCACTCGGTGTTATCCGCGTTGGCCGACCAGGTGTCGCAGATGCCCGGGGCGATCTCCATGCCGTCGTTGATCCAGCGCAGCGCCGAGTGGCCGTACTGGCATTCCGCCCAGTAGCCCTGCCACGAGTAGAAGCTGCGGATGCGGCCGCCGTAGGTGCCGATCTCGTTCACCGGGGCGAGCACCAGCGGGTTCTTGGGCAGGCGGTCGGTGAGCGGCGGGAGCTTGCCCTGCTTGACCAGCTCGGCGAGGGCGGGTGCCTCCTTGGCCGGGGCAGCGGTCGGCACCGGGGTGGCCGTGGCCGCCTGGGTGGGGATAGGCGTCGGCGACGCCTGCACGGCAGCCTTGGTAGCGGGCGGCTGTGTGGGTTGTGGCGCTGCCTGGCGCGCGCATGCCGACAGCGCAACGCCAACTGCGGTCATCGCTGACCCAAAGAGGAACTCACGGCGGCTGATCCTCGTAGACATTACGTTTCCTCCTTTTGGATAGACGCTGAATGCCGTACGATACGAGTTCCACGCGCGCAGCTATCCAGTGATCTGTCTATGCGGGGCTCCACCTCCTTTCGCGAGAGACCTCTGTGCAAACCTTTCTCTGCCCGGATGCCACCGCACTACAGCCACGGCGGGGCAGCACAGGCCGGTACCCTGCGGCACCCCAGCCGGCCCTTGGCGTGCCCCAGCGACGGTTCGCGCCTACATCGGGACGCCTCTCGCCGGGGCAACCCGCGTCCGGCCCGGTGGCGCTGCGCAACCGTCGCGCTACGCCGGGACTTGCAGAAGCCGTGCAGGGCGCCATCTCCGCCAGCACGCGGGGGAATGAGCGGCGCGTGCCGATGCGGGTCATCCAACGTGGGATCAGAAGGGGTAAGAAAGGATAATCGAGCGAAGGACGGACAGCTTGCAGCAGGGCGTAGCTCGGGGTGAAAAGCGCGACGCCGCGACAGGGCGTACACCGGCATCCATCCAGCCAGAACGAGCTCATCTGGATGAACCAGCCAGAGGAACCCGGCATCTCTGGGGATACGAGAGGACCAGTTCAGGAGCCCAGATCCCATGTTACCTCTGCCGTTTGCACCACCTTGCCCGCAGCCATTACGGACGATTCGCGCTGTGCGAGGGCAGTATACCATGCGCACAGGGCACTGTCAAGAGTACGCATCTGCCGCTTGAGCGGAGGGACTGCATTCCTCCCGGCAGCTACCCTCCATCCGTACCCTCGGACGTGGTTCTACACTGCCCATAGCCTGCAAAGCTGCCCGCCAGCCGCAGCAGCCGAACTCTGACACCGTCACGCACACGTTCTCAGCCGCCCCAACCCAAATAGCCGCTTGTGGCAACTCTACGCTGTGAACCTGCGCACGAGAGTCAGCGGCAGCTCGACGTGCTGTACAGGCCGGGAGCGGTCGGCCAGGCGAGAGAGCAGGAGCTCGACGGCGATGCGGCCCGACTCCTTCAGGTGTTGGCGGACCGTCGTGAGCCCGACATAGTCGGCGATCTCCAGATCGTCAAAGCCCACAACAGCCAATTGCTCCGGAACGGCCACCCCCCGCTCTCGAGCTGCCTTCAACACCCCCAGCGCCTGCGTGTCGCTCGCAGCAAAGATCGCCGTCGGCGGCTCCGGCAGGTCCAGCAGGCGGTGGGCTTGCTGCCGGGCCTGCTCCAGGCCGTGCGGCGCCAGGGCGATCTGCTCGTCCGCCAGATGGAGCCCGGCCTCTTCGAGAGCCCTGCGAAAGCCTTGCAGGCGCCGGTCACTCGGGTAGATGGCATAGTCCGGGAGATCGGTATCCCCCACAAAGCCGAAGCGGCGGTGCCCTCGCGCCACGAGGTACTCGGCGACAATGCGCCCGCCGGCCTCATCATTGATGGTGATGCTGGAAAGGTCCCGGTGATAGAACTCGATGACGACCGTCTCGAGGCGGCGCTCGATCAGGCGCTGAACTAACCGGTCCTCAAACTCGAGTGAGATGACAATCAGCCCATCGAGCCGCCGCGTTACGGCCAGGCTGTTGAGGTACCCATCTCTCCTGGCCGCGGAATCCACACTGTAGATGACAAGCTCGTAGGGAGAATGGGCCAGCGTGGCCGATATGCCGCTCAGGCGCTCGGTGAACGATGGCTGGGTGAAAAACGGCGCCAGAACGCCAATGCTTCGGCTGCCCTTGCGGGCCCGTTCGACGGCCTCGACCCTCGGCTCGTAGCCCAGGGCATCGATCGCAGCCAGGACCCTGGCGCGCGTGGCCTCCCTGACCCTTTCCGGGGCGTTCAGCACGCGCGACACTGTCGCGATGCTGACCCCCGCCTTCTCCGCGACGTCATACACCGTGACGGCGGCCGTCAAGTCGCGCTGCCGGCCCAAGCAACCCGCCCCTCTCTGCCTTTGAGAGCTTTGGGACAAGCTTCCAGGAAAGCACTTACAATTGGATTGTAGCATGAAAGGCACACAGTGTCAAGATTTGGGTTGGGGCAGGCTTGAGGCGCCATTTGACCCCGCGCTGCGCGGATGCTATAAAGAAACGTGCACCGTCGTGGTGTTGGGCCACCCCAACACCACGCCTGCCAGACGACGCGAGCCCTGGCCTCGGGGGGTGGCACCGATGCCACGGAACGACATGCTCCCGAGGGGTGCGAGGCAGGGGCGACCTGCCCGGCAGTCCGGTCCTGTACGATCAGGAGGAAACCATGGGCACTCCGCGCATGCGTCCGCGTAGCTTTCGTCGAGCCCTGACGCTCCTCGGGCTTATCGTCGTGCTTGTGCTCCCTGCCTGCGGCCGCATCGGACCTCCCCCCGAGCCGGTAACGATCGTCTTTGCCTGCGAGAGAGGGGATGTGGCCTTCTACGAACCCCTCGCCCAGCGCTTCAACCAGGAAAACCCGCGCATCACCGTCCAGGTAGTCGGCATGGACTCGCGCCGGCTGGAGCGCGATCTGGACGACGCCGGCGTCGATGTGCTGACCGCTGCCTTTTCCCTGCGCAACCTGATCAACAGCGGCGCGCTCCTCAACCTCGACCCCTGGATCAGCCAGGACGACTCCTTCGCACCCGATGACTTTTACCCTGGCCTCCTCAAGCTGTACACCTATGAGGGCAAGACGTGGGCCATCCCCTCCGGGGTCGATCCCCTCGTCATGTATTACAACCGGGACCTGCTCGAGCGCTACGGAGCACCTCAGCCCGCAGTCAACTGGACGTGGGAGGATATGCTCATTACCGCCCTGACCGTCCGCGACGTCGAGGCGGGCGTATACGGCTATGCCCCGACCTTTGCCATGCTGGATGCGATGCTCTTCGCCTACCAGCACGGTGGGCACCTCGTCGATGACTGGAACAACCCGGTCCGCACGACCTTTGACGATCCCTTGGTCATTGAGGCGCTGGAGTGGTACGGCAGGCTCTTCCTCGATGAGGGGGTCGCGCCGACGCCCGAGGAAGCGATGCGGGCCTTTGGCGGGCGGGAGCTGGCGGGAGTGAACGGCGTTGTGCAGGGCAAGGTCGCGCTGTGGACCGGCTTCTACTCCTGGCGGGGCGGCACCAGCTTCTGGCCGCGAAAGTGGGAGTTCCGGTGGGGCATGGTCCCGCTGCCGCGAGAGCGCGAATCGGCGACCCTCATGAGCGTCGAGGCCCTGGCCATCGCCTCCAAGACGCAACACCCCCAGGCCTGCTGGCAGTGGCTGGCCTATCTGAGCCGCCAGATGCCCGGCCGCCTTGCCCCGGCGAGGCGCTCCGTAGCAGAGTCCGGCGAGTTTGAGCGGCTGGTCGGCGCCGAGATCGCGGCGGCGGTCCGGGCCTCGCTGGAGCACGCCCTCATCATCCCGCCAGACGCGCCGGAGATCCTCTCCCGGGTCGGTCAGCCCTGGCAGCATGCTATCGAGCAGATTGTGAGCGGCGAGGCGACCGCCGAGGAGGCCCTGCGGGCCGCCCAGCAGCAGGCTAACCCGTAGGGGGCGGGGCCTGCCGGACCGGCCCCCCGCCCCAGTCAGGCCCCTTCAGACGAGGATCCACACCTCCTTGGGAGGGAGGACCGCCGTGCCGCTCAGCCTCTGCCCGGTCAGCAGGTCCTGCAGCTCGCCGGGCAGGCTTACGCTCTGTGGCGTGCCGGTGTGGTTGAGGACGAAGAGCAGGCGCTTCTGGCCCTGCCACCGCGCCGTGACCTCGACGCCGGGCGGCGTGTCCAGGAGCGGCTGTACCCCCGTCGAGCTCAGCAGCTCGTCCACCAGGCGGTCATAGGCCGGCGCGTTGGCAATGGCTCCCACGTACACCGCCCGCCCCTTGCCGTAGCAGTTGACGGTCACTGCGGGCTGCCCGCAGTAGTACTGACCGCCGTAGCGGACCAGGACCTTGGCGCCTTGGGGCGCCAGAACCTCGCACCAGGTATGGGCCAGCAGCTTTTGGGGTGAGACGATCGGCGCGTCGAACACCAGGGGCACGGTAACGTCCGGCCCGAGGGAGTCGTACTCGTCCACCGTCACCCCGCACAGGTCGGCGACCAGCCCGGGCAAGGGCCCCTCGGCCACCCGGTTATAGACATCTTTGGCCCCGGTGCGCACGTCAAAGAGCACCGTGCCGCCCTTCTCCACATAGGCGCGCAGGCGTGCCGCGGCCTCAGGTGAGAGAACATACAGCGCCGGCGCCAGCACCAGCCGATAGCGCCGGAGGTCGGCGCTCCAGGGGATGATATCGACGGGCACGTTGCGCCGATAGAAGGCGACGAAATAGCGTTTGAGGTGCTCAAAGTAGTCAAAGCTTGCGTTGTTGGGCTGGATCTGGAAGGCGAAGGCCGTGTCCCAGTCAAAGATCAGGGCAACCTGCGCGTTGACCTCCGAGCCCACGATCTGCCCCCCGATCCGCTGCAGCTCCCGGCCCATCCGCTGAACCTCATAGTACCGCCGACGGGGCCGGCCGTCGTGATCGAGGATGCCGTGCCAGTACTGCTCGGCGCCAAAGGTGCAGGTGCGCCAGCGGAAATACACGATGGCATCCGCCCCATGGGCGATGGCCTGATAGCTCCACAGGCGGATATCCCCCGGCCGCGGGTTGGGCGAGATAACGGTCGTCCCCGGGGCGCCGCTCTCCTCCTCCATGACCCAGAAGTTGGCACCCTTCCAGCCGCGGATGCAGGTGTGATTGAAGGCAAGCTGCGCAGGGTCGCTGCGGCGCAGGTCGGGGTAGTTGTCCCAAGAGACAAAGTCCAGGTCGCGCGCCAGATCGTAGTAGTTCAGTTCCTGAAAGCCGTTGGCCATAAAGTTGTGAGTCACAAAGTGGCTCGGACACAGCTCGCGGAGGATGTCGACCTGTAGCCGCTGGAAGGCCACGTTCGCGTCCGAGGCAAAACGGCGGTAGTCCAGGGCCAGCCCCGGGTTGGCGGGCAGGGCGTCCGCATAGGGCAGCGGTATCTCCTCCCAGGCGCGGTAGGTGTGGCTCCAAAAGTCGGTGCCCCAGGCCCGATTGAGGGCGTCCAGGCTGCCGTAGCGCGCCGCCAGCCACTCCCGGAACGCCTCCTGACAGGCCTCGCAGTAGCAGCGGGCCGAGTCGTGGCAGCCGAACTCGTTGTCGATCTGCCAGCCGATCACCGAGGGATGGTCGCGATAGTGCGCGGCCATGGCGCGCACGATCCGGGTGGTATAGTGCCGGTAGACCGGCGAGACCAGGCAGACGTTGCGGCGATGCCCGTAGTGGACGCGCCGGCCATCGGCCCGTACGCGCAGGACCTCGGGGTGCTGACGCACCAACCAGGCCGGCGGGGCGGCAGTCGGCGTGCCCAGAACCACCCGAATGCCCCGGGCCGCCAGGTGCTCTATGGCCCGGTCGAGCCAGGCAAAGTCAAAGCGCTCCGGCTCGGGCTCTAGCCTCGTCCAGGCGAACTCGGCCAGGCGAACCAGGTTCAGGCCCGCCTCGGCCATCATCTCGGCATCGGTCGGCCAGCGCTCTTCGGGCCAATGCTCGGGGTAATAGTCAGCGCCGTAGTACATGCGGGGACCTCCACACCGTGAAAAGGGCGGGCATACCTGCCGGTTGTGGCCTGGTATTGTAGGGCGATCCTGTATGGGCGGCAACTTGTTACAGGCCGGGTCATGCGAACTGCGGCAGCCAGGCCGCCGTAGCCTCCAGCATCTCGCGGAGCATCGGCTCGGCGCTCTCCCAATCGCGCACCAGCGGGTCCATACGCAGGGCGTCCAGAGCCAGGCTGCGGTCGCCGTGCAGGGCGGCCTCCAGGGTCAGCTCCATCTCCGCCAGGTGCCAGTTGCAGACGGCTGCCGGCAGTGGCGGAAGCGGCCCCGCAAACTCGGGGTGAACGCCCCAGCGGTCGACCCGGGCAAAGCACTCCACAACCTGCCCCATGGGGAGGTTCGGCACCTGCCCCTCGTTGGGGATATTGACGATAAGGCGGCCGGGCGGGCCTCCCTCCAGCGCCGCGATCAGCGGCGCGAGCTGCTCCCCACTCGGGCGCAGGGGAAGCCGGTCCTCGCCCGATAGCCAGGCCTCGACCTGCGCTTCCTGCAGGCGGTAGGATTCGGCACGGTGCTCGACGGTAGTCGCCTCGATGCCATAGTCGAGGCCCCAGTTGGTCTCCGGGCGCAAAAAGTGCGGGAAGAACTCGGCCACGTGCCGGTCCCCGGCGCCGGGCAGGCACCCCGTATCCTGAAAGATCGTCAGCTTGACCGCCAGCCGATCGATAAAGACGCTCCAGCAGGTGTTCAGCAGGCCCTCGCGGGCAAAATGAAGCGGGCCGTGCGCAGCGAGCCACTCCCGCAACATCGCCAGGCCGTCGCGCTTGCCCGCACGCACCTCGGTGATCCAGGGGAGGTGGTTGATCCCCGCCGCCTGCACCCACACCTCCTCCGGCAAGACCTCGAGGATCCCGGCCAGGCGCGCAGCAAAGTGCGTCACCTCGTGGCACAGACCGATCGTGCGGATGCCCGTCTCGCGGGTAGCCGTCCGGCAGATTTGGGTCATGGGGTTCGTCAGGTTCAGCAGCCAGGCATCGGGGCACCAGGCCTCCATCTGCCGGCAGAGCTCCAGCGTTGCCGGCACGTGCCGGAGGGTGCGGTTGATCCCCGCCGGCCCCACGTTCATTCCTACCGGCAGGCGGACGCCGTAGCGGGCCGGTATCTCCAGGTCGGCACGGACCGCCTCAAGGCCGCCGATAGCCACCGAGAACACCACATAGTCCGCGCCGCGGAGCGCCTCCTCGCGCTCGACCGTCGCCTGCACGCGAATGCGGCTCCCCGTCTCCTCCGAGATCTTGCGGCATAGGGGGAGCATGCGCTCGAGGGCGTTGGGACTGATATCCTGCAGGACGAGGTCGGCCCCGTGGAGCTCTGGCGTCAATGCCAGGTCGATCGTGAGCATCGGCGTCCAGGTGAGGCTGCCGCCACCGATGAAGACAATCTTCATGAGGCGCCTCCTTGAGGGGACATCGCGACACCGGCAGAGAAAGAGCCCCGACCCGGACCAAGTCTAGCATCAAGGGGTCTGTGGGTCAACTTGAGGGGGCGGGGAATCCGACTAGGAGGGGCTCGACTCTGGCCTTTCGCCGCGAGCCTCCCGACATCGTGCAGAGGCCGCCAGGATGGCACCCACCAGCCCAGTGTTGGGGAACCCCTCCCCCGAGCGGGCACGGCGTGCCCACTCGCGGGAGGAGCGCGGGGGCATAGGCGCTAACTTTGGGAGCTGCCGCTCCCGTAGATTCGGCGCGATGAACTCCAGTGCCGGGCCCTGTGCATGCCTCACTCTCTTGAGCCGTCGCCCCATCCCCCTGGGGCATTCCCCGCTTTGCCCGCAGGGCAAAGCGGGGTTAAGC
>ENA-ORXB01002796-ORXB01002796.1-sediment-metagenome-genome-assembly--contig:-NODE-2796-length-13861-cov-3.655615_pt1 | contig 13861 bp, 10 predicted proteins | sample MGYA00237863_ERZ511475 | MGnify/ENA primary metagenome ERZ511475 (study PRJEB26305, sample SAMN06343858) | sediment metagenome | isolation source: hot spring sediment | place: Canada: British Columbia... | reverse complement strand
AGGGATAGGCGCTAAGATGCGCACGTCAGCAGTTGCAAGTGCAAGCGCTATATCGTCAGCTAGATTAAGGATACTATTTACTTTAACTCCTGATGCAAGCTGTAGTTCATATCTTGTAACGGTTGGCCCTTTTACCACTTTTGTTACGCGAGCATCAACATCAAAGTCGCTTAAAACACGCTCGAGGGCTTGGCTGTTTTCCTTAACACCCTTGCTTGCTTTAAAACCAGCCGTAGAGGTTCTTTTTAATAAATCAATTGGCGGCAAAATGTAAAAGGTTGCTCCTTCAAGGTCTTTCTCTATATCGATCTTAAGCTGAGTTGTCGGCTTTGTAAGCAGCGAATTGTCGACAATGACTGGTTCTTGCATCTTTGCTTCAGGCCTTAAAACAACAGGAGACTCAACTTCGGTTTGCCGTTCTTTAATTTTAACTTTTGATAGTTCCCTTTTTGATTTAACTTTTTTATCAAGCATACGGCTGATTAACTTGCTCTTCCCGGCTAATGTGTTAAGTATGTTGCCTACTGATATTCCTGTAGTCATAACGCCGCCAATTAAAAGCCCGGCGCCAAAAATAATATATGAGCCAATATCTGCAAAAAGGAATCGAACAACGTAAGAGACACCTGCGCCAAAAATACCTCCATAGTTAAACAAGCTTTCTTGAGTAAATTGCTTATTAAATGGTACCTGCAAGTGTATCAAAGCAAGAGCGCTCATCATTGCCAAAGCTCCGCCAATAGCCATTGACTCGTTTTTTAAATCAACCTTACGCACTATAAGGCCAAGACCCGCGCCAATCATACCAAATGGAACGCCAAACCTTGCAATTCCAAAGAGCCATTTTAATGTTTGCGCTAAAAGTTGGCCAGCAACGCCTGGAGAATTTGAGTAAAGGCTAACCAGCACCAAAGCCCCAACAGTTATCATGGCTATGCCATAAACCTCTTCCAGATGCTCAATTGGCTGTTTTTTTGTTGTCTTGCTTGTTTTTGCCACAGCTTCTCCTATCTAAGCAATTAAAAATGCGTAAACGACCATCGCATGAACAACCACCGCATGAACAACCACCGCTTTAGGCTCCTTCGGAGCCCGACCGCAGACCACCGACCGCTGGCCGCTACTTTAGGCTCCTTCGGAGCCCGACCGCCGTCTGCCGTGACCTCATACCGCCGACCATAGACCGCTGACCGCTGATAAAACATTTTCACCCCCACCCTGTCCCTCCCCCCTCAAGGGGGAGGGTATTGTATGAGACCCCTCAAGGGGGAGGGTATTGTATGAGACCCCTCAAAGGGGAGGGAATTTGGTTGTGCCTCCCCTCAAAGGGGAGGGTAAGTGTGCCTCCTGTCTTCGGTCCCCGGTCGCTTATGGCAACGATCGACGGTCTGCGCTCGGCAGTCTCGGTTAGCAGTCCTTATTTAATTTTGAACCAGCATTTTGAATTTATCTTAAGCTAGTCAACAACACAGTTAGAGAACCTAAAGCAAAGCAATATAGAGCAAAGATATATAAGCTATGCTTCTTAAGATAATTTATAAAGTATTTTATGGCGATATAGCCAGAGATTGAAGCTGTTATAAACCCAATTGCCAATATTGCTATATCAACATTATGCGTGCTGCCTTTAATAAGCGTTATGGTTTCCTCTAGAGCGCCGGCAATGATTGCCGGAATTGAGAGCAAAAACGAGAATCTAGCTGCTTCTTCTCTTGTAAGGCCTCTAAAAAGGCCGGCCGCTATTGTGCTTCCAGACCTTGAGATACCTGGAAGAATAGCTAGACCTTGTGCAAAACCAATAAACAAAGCATCAAAAAAGCGCATATCTTTGGCTAATGTTTTCATCCTGCCGATTTTTTCGCTAAGTATGAGCAAAACTCCTGTTACAAGCAAAAATATACCAACCATTTTAGGAGATTCTAAGCTATCTTCAAGCAACTTGCCGATAAAGAGGAAAACTATGCCTGCAGGAATGGTGCCAATTATTAAAAACCATGCTAGCCTTCTATATGCATCATCGCCTATCCTTCGCTCTATGATGCTTTTGATAAAGGATGAAAAAAGAAGTTTAATGTCATTAAAGAAAAAAGTTAAAACAGCTACCAGTGTTCCGATATGAACAATAACAAAAAATGGGATATTTTGGCTGCCGCTTATTTTCCATCCAGCAAAAAATGGAAACAGAAGAAGATGGCCTGAACTACTTATTGGAAGGAATTCGGTTAATCCCTGAACAATACCTAGAACTGCTGCTTGTGCTGCATCCATTACTACCTCTTTCAACCCATACTATCCTAAATCTATAACCTAATCTCCAATTTCGAATTTTGAAATTCGAATCTCGATTTTTGATCTCTGCCACCCTATACTTTAACTATCCTATATCTCAACGATTATGGGCATAATCATTGGCCTTCTTTTGATCTTATCATATATGAATGAGCTGAGGGCTCTTCTTACGTCGGCTTTCAAGACAGCCCAATCAGTAATTGATTCAGATGCGGTTTTTTCAAGAGTAGCTACTACTCTTTCCTTTGCCTCATCTAATAGCTCTCCTGATTCCTTTACATAAACAAAACCTCGACTTACCATATCAGGGCCAGCTATCAGTTGGCCGGTCTGCTTATCGATTGTTACAACAACAACCAAAATTCCATCATTTGCAAGCTGCTGCCTATCTCGTAAGACAATGTCTCCGATATCGCCTACACCAAGGCCATCAACAAGAACGGCACCCGCTGTTACACGCTCACCTGTTCTTACAGTACCGTTGCCATTAAATTCTATAACGTCGCCATTGCTAACAATAAAGATGTTTTCCTTTGGAATGCCAAGCTCTTGCGCGAGGTCGGCGTGGTGCTTGAGATGCCTGTATTCTCCATGGATGGGCACGAAGTATTTAGGCTTTACAAGGTTTATAAGGAGCTTTAGCTCCTCCTGTGCACCGTGGCCAGAGACGTGCACGCCGGAAATTGATTCGTAGAAAACGTCTGCACCGCACTTAAAAAGCCTATCAATTGTCTGGAATATTGACTTTTCATTCCCCGGCACCGCGCTTGCCGAGATGATCACCGTGTCGCCTTCTTCAACATTTAACCATTTGTGTTCATGATTAGCCATTCTTGATAGAGCCGATAAAGGCTCACCTTGACTTCCTGTTGATAGCACGCAGATTTTGCTGGGCGGATATTTTTTCATCTCAGCTGGATGAATAAGCATTTTCTTAGGAATCTTCAAGTAGCCCAACTCAGAAGCTATTTCTATATTGTTCGCCATCGTCAATCCAGAGACAGCTACCTTTTTCCCAAATTTTGCAGCAGTATCTATAACTTGCTGTATTCGATGAATATGCGAGGCAAAGCTTGCCACAATTATTCTGCCGCGCGCCGTTTCGAATATCTTTCTTAAGTTTTCACCAACAATTTTCTCTGATGGGGTATAGCCTTCTAATTCAGCATTTGTACTATCGGAGAGAAGAACCAAAACGCCTTTCTCGCTATATGCCGAAAGCTTATCAAACTCAATCACATGGCCGTCAATTGGCGTCTGGTCAAGCTTGAAATCGCCCGAGTGGATAATTGTTCCAATTGGTGTATGAATGGCAATACCAACGCCATCTGGTATGGAATGACTCATTCTGAAAAACTCTAGCCTAAAACGTCCTATTTTTACAGGGTTTTTAGGGTGAATCTCAGTAAGCTTCACGCTGTCAAGCAGTTTATATTCGTTAAGCTTAACCCTGACCAGCCCGAGCGTGAGCTTTGTACCGTATATTCTTGCCTTGACATCTTTTAGAAGATACGGTAATGCACCAATATGGTCTTCATGTCCGTGGGTTAATACAATGCCTTTTAGCTTGCTCTGGTTTCTTTTTATGTAGCTAAAATCGGGTAATACTAAATCGATGCCAAGCATTTCATCCTCAGGGAACATTAATCCGGCATCGATCACTATCATGTCGTTCCCATACTCAACAACAAACATATTTTTGCCAACCTCGCCCAGCCCTCCAAGCGGGACAAGGCGCAGTTTGGCATTATTGTATCTTGCCATTAGGCTTAAATCACTCCTATATTTTCTTCTGAATTTCAACTGCTTTTCTTTGCTTTACATAATTATAAATCCATTATTTTGTCCAAGCCGATTGTAACGCCTGGCCGCTCAGAAACCGCTTTGACTGCCATAAGAACACCCGGCATAAAAGATGTGCGGTCTATCGAATCATGCCTTATAGTCAAGACTTGCCCTACCCCGCCAAATATTACTTCTTGATGCGCAACAAATCCAGGTAGCCTTATGCTGTGAACGTGCACGTTTTCGTATACGCCTCCAAGCGCTCCATTCAGTATTTCGCTTGATTCGACTTTAGGAGCCTTTATTTTAGGCGCAATAAGTTTGGCAGTTTGCATGGCGGTTCCCGAAGGGGCATCCCTTTTTTGATCATGATGAAGCTCGATTATTTCAGCCCGGTTCATGTATCTGGCAGCCAGCTCAGCAAATTTCATCATAAGGACAGCACCTATCGCAAAATTCGGTGCTATGATTGCATTTACACCCTTGTCTGAGCAAAGCTTTCGAATTTCATTGATATTATCTTCGGTAAGACCTGTGGTGCCTATAACAAGATGGATTCCACGCTCCACTGCGGCCTTTATGTTATCCATAGCTGCTGCAGCGTGCGTGAAATCAACCATCACGTTTGCGCCTTTGCGCGAGATGGCTTTTTCTAAGCTTGTTATGCGCACGCCAACTGGCTTTCTACCCAAGAGGTCTCCAATATCTGTGCCTACTTCTTCAGTATCAACAGCTCCATGTAATTCAGTTTCTGGGTCATCTAAGATAGTTTTACAGACCTCTTTGCCCATTTTACCAGCGGCGCCTGTAACAATAACCTTTATCATTTGCTACCTCCAGGCTTATATTAAAAGCTTAAAATAATTTGAGCTTTCTAAAACCAACATCTAGCCGCGTATATAAATCAATCGCACCGAAAAGCTAATGATATTTGGTTGAAAACATTTTATCAATATAAAGATATTTAAGCCATAGCACCATTGGCTTTCATTCCTCTTTGAGCGATTACTAGAATATGGAAATATCTTGCCATTTTAGCCATTGCACTTTTTGCGTTTTCAGTGTAAATTTATGGAAAGATGTAGTATTTTGCTAAAAATCTTAAGGGGGATGCGATAAATCACCCTTCCAAATCTTCACCAATCAAAACAACGTAGCACTTAATCCGCCCTAATTAAAACAGGATAAGCTATATTGGCGCGATAGACAGATACTTGCAAGTAAACTCGATATAAAAGGTAAATAAAGGGTTTTTAGGAGGATGCGATGAGAAGAGGCCAATCTCAAGGAATTCATTTATTGGGACGCTATAAGCTTGTCCTCATGCTAATGGTGGTTACAATACTTTTATGTTTTGGCTCAGCAGCTAATGCGCTGACTGGAGCAATAGTAATTAACAGTGGCGCTGCATATACAGCATCACCATCTGTAACGCTTGCTATATCAGCAACAGATCCGCCTCCGGGCTCTGGTGTATCTCAGATGCGAATATCAAACAACCCCGACCTAAGCGGTGGGACTGGGTGAATAGCTTATGCAACTAGCAGACCTTGGACACTTCAGAGCATAGAAGGAACAAGAACAGTTTATATACAGTTTAAAGATAGGGCAGGAAACTTATCATCAGTTTATTCAGACAGCATCTTCCTTGATACTAATAGTCCTACCGCAACGACCTTTTTAATAAATGATGGCGCAGATATAACAAGATCAAGAAGCGTGACTCTTACCGTTTCAGCGTATGATCCAGACCCAGGCTCCGGCATAAAAAGGATGATGATATCCAACTATCCATCGTTTTATGGAGGAAGGTGGTACAGCTACAGCACAACAAAAGCCTGGAAGCTTGATATTGCAGAAGGTACAACGACTGTTTATATCAAGTTTGAAGATAATGCCGGAAATACATCAACATATAGCGATCAAATATTTCTTGACACAAAAAGGCCAGTAGGACAAAGTGCCCAGTTGGGTGGTGCCATAAGAATAGACAATAATGCTTACGCAGCAAATGACACAACAGTTACCCTTAGTATGTCGGCTTTTGACCTTGCACCAGGCACCGGTGTATCTCAGATGCGAATATCAAACAACCCCGACCTAAGCGGTGGAACTGGATGGATAGCTTATGCGACTAGCTATAATGATTGGGTTCTAAATTCATCAGAGGGAACGCAGACTGTATATATACAATTTAAAGACGGTGCTGGTAATGAATCACTGGTATATAAAGATAGTATCATTCTGGATACTGTAGGCCCTACAGGGAGTGTCTTAATTGAAGGTGGAAGCGAGCGTACCAGATCAAGATGGGTAACACTTTCAATCTCGGCTAATGATACAGAACCTGCTTCTGGCGTGCGCTTCATGAGAATTTCAAACCATTCAGACTTTAGCGACGGAACAGGATGGAAGATATTCTCTGCAACCAAACGGTGGAAGCTAGATTCAACAGAAGGGACAACCACAGTCTACATTCAGTTTATGGATAGGGCTGGGAATATATCGCCAGTTTATTCAGATGAAATATTCTTAGATACAAAGAGACCGGTTGGGTCAAGCTTAAATGCTTTCATAATCAACGACCGTGAATACGCAACAAATACAACAACAGTTTCGCTTAGTATCTCAGCGTATGACCCAGAACCAGGTACTGGCGTCGTTGAGATGATGATTTCAAATAACTATGACTTTAGCGGTGCTACATGGGAGGCTTACGCTACATCAAGAAGCTGGGAGCTTACTCCGGGCGATGGCATAAAAATAGTCTATATTAAATTTAGGGATTTAGCCGGCAATGAATCGTTTGTTTACAGTGATGATATATTCCTGGATACGGTGGCGCCAACTCCATAGAAAAGCTATTTTAGAATTACATTGGGGGCCAATATTTGGCCCCCTATTTGTTGGCAGAGGTATAATTTTGTGCTGGCTTATTCTTTCAAATGTGCAAGGTCTTCAAGGTCAAACGGGCCAATGATGGTTAAAACCATCTTATCCGGTTTAAATAGCTCACCAGCAAGTTCTATAACTTTTTCTCGAGTGATTTCATCAATACGATCAACCAGCTCATCAAGGGATAGTATCTCTCCTCCTGTTATCTCTAGTTTGCCAAGCCTTGTCATCCTGCGGCCAGTACTCTCAAGGCTGAGCATGAGCTGTCCTTTTAAGTGCTCCTTAGCCCTGTAAATCTCTTGGTCGGTAACGCCCCCGCTAACAATATCTTGTATTTGCTCTTTCATTAAGCTAACAACTTTTTCAGTGTTTTCAGGAGCAGTGCCAGCGTAAGCAACTATAAAGCCTGATTCTTCATGCAGGGAATGATAAGAATAGGTTGAATATGCAAGCCCCTTTTTCTCTCTAATTTCCTGAAAAAGGCGTGAGCTCATGCCGCCACCTAGGATGTTATCTAAAATTGATAATGTATAGCGTCTTTGATCTTTAGAAGAAATTGCTTCAGTTCCATAGCAAATGTGGGATTGCTCAGTCTTTTTTGTGTAAACATCAATCTTCTTTTCAACCTCTGGTGTAAATACTTTACGGACTAACTTTTCTTTTTTAGTTTTAGCGTCTCCAAAATGCTTCTGCGTTAGCTCAACCATTGTGTCATGTTCAATATTGCCGGCAGCTGCAATAACAAGGTTCTGAGGAACATACATATTATCAAAGAACTTAACAACATCGCTTCTTGTAAAATTCTCAACGGTTTCTGCATGGCCAAGAATAGGTTTTCCAAGCGGATGAGAAGCCCAAAGCGAAGATGCAAAAAGGTCGTGAATTCTCTCATCTGGGCTGTCTTCGTGCAGATTTATCTCTTCAAGAACAACCCTTTTCTCCGATAAAATGTCAGCCTCATCAAAGCGTGGGTTTTGTAGCATATCTGCAAGTATCTCAAAACCGTTTGCCACATGTCTATCAATTAAGCGTGTGTAGAAGCAGGTATATTCTTTTGATGTAAATGCGTTTAGTTCTCCGCCTAAAGTGTCAAAAGCTTCAGAGATATCGCGAGCTGACCTGGTTTTTGTTCCTTTAAAAAGCAGATGCTCCATAAAGTGAGACATGCCATTGATGGGTTCTGGTTCATCGCGTGTGCCAGCTCCAACCCAGAAGCCAATTGCAACCGAGCGTACTTGTGACATGCGCTCGGTAATCACCGTAATTCCAGATGGAAGGGCTGTCTTTTTATAGAATAGCTCTTTATCCATATTATTTTCTTGCTTTGCCTTTCTCTTCATAAGTAAGACTTGCCTGAAGGCTTATCTTACCTTGCTTATCGATATCAATAATTTTAACTAAGATTTTATCTCCAGCTTTAACTACTGATTCCACGCTTGGTATCCGACCTTTTGCTAGGCGTGAGATGTGTACTAAGCCTTCCTTGCCTGGTAAAATTTCAACAAATGCACCGAAACTTGTTGTTTTGGTAACGGTTCCTAGATATTCTTCTCCGATTTGCGGCTCTTTGGTAAATGCTTCAACTAGCTCGCGAGCGCGCTCGCCTGCTGGTCCATCGGTAGATGCTATAAAGACTGTGCCATCCTCTTGGATATCTATGGTGACCAGATGAGCGCCAACCTCCTCGATAATACCTCTAATGTTTTTACCTTTAGGACCAATAAGGTCTCCAATTTTTTCAACAGGTATCTTAACAGTTATTATGCGAGGTGCATGCTTAGATAGTTCAGGTCTTGGCTCGGGAATTACCTCACGGATGCGGTCTATGATGTATAGTCTTGCTTGGCGCGCCTGCTCGAGCGCTTTAGCTAATATGTCGCTGCCTACACCCTCAACCTTCATATCCATTTGAAGAGCAGTTATTCCTTCAGTAGTCCCGGCAACTTTGAAGTCCATGTCGCCAAGCGCATCTTCAAGTCCAAGAATATCGGTAAGTATTACTACTCTATCTCCTTCCTTTATCAAACCCATGGCAATACCTGCAACAGGAGCTTTGATTTTCACGCCGGCATCCATAAGCGCAAGCGTACTTCCACAAACGCTTGCCATTGAGGAAGAACCATTTGATTCAAGTACCTCAGAAACAATTCGTATTGTATATGGAAATTCTTCTTCTTTTGGAATTACTGGGAGAAGGGCTCTTTCAGCTAGCGCACCATGACCAATTTCCCTTCTCTTTGGGCCTCTTAAGAAGGCAACCTCACCTGTTGCAAATGGTGGAAAATTGTAATGATGAATATACCTTTTTGATTCCTCAAGGCCAAGGCCATCAATCATCTGCTCTTCGCTAATAGTTCCAAGCGTGAGGACTGAGAGAACCTGGGTTTGGCCTCGCGTAAATAGACCAGAGCCATGCGGTCTTGGCAGGACACCTACCTGTATCAAAATAGGTCTTATTTCGTTTGGGCTACGGCCATCAGCGCGGATGCCCTCATCAAGGATCATCCGACGCATCTCTTCCTTTCTTATTTTAGCAAGAACTTTGGAAATGTATGATTCCTTTCCTTCGACTAGGTCCTTAAGCTCTTCCAAAGTCTCATCTTCAATCACCTCTTCTTGCCTTTCGCGCGCAAGTTTGTCTGGGTTTCTAAGAGCTTCCTGAAGCTTACCTGTGGCAAACTCCCTTACCCTTTGCTCAATCTCTTCGTAAGTCATACCTTCAACGGGAGCCTCATAAGTTATTTCAGGAAGCGTATATACTTTAAAATATTCTTCTTTAAAGCGATTTTGGATATCACAGAGCTCTTTAATTGCTTCGTGGGCAACTTCCATTGCTTTAATGATATCGGCCTCGGGGACAATGTTTGCTCCCGCCTCAACCATTAGAATGGCGTTTGGATTTCCAGCCACTACCATATCAAGATCGCTTTTCTCAAGCTCCTGTAAGGTTGGGTTAACGATTATCTCATTACCAATACGGCCAACCCTAACTGCCCCAACCGGCCCATTAAATGGCAAATTTGCAAGAAGAAGAGCTGTGGATGCACCATTTAGTGCAAGAATATCTGGCGGATGCACTTGATCGACAGATAATATCGTTGCTATTATTTGCACCTCGTTATAGAAGCCCTTTGGGAATGATGGTCTTAGCGGCCTATCTATTAGCCGTGCTGTTAAAATCGCTTTTTCGCTTGGACGTGTTTCTCTTTTTATAAAACCGCCAGGGATCTTGCCGGCAGCGTACATTTTTTCTTCAACGTCTACTGTTAGCGGCAAAAAATCAACGCCTTCTGCTGCTTCCTTCTCGGCAGTTGCTGTTACAAGCACTACCGTTTCGCCCATCTGCACTACAACAGAACCATCTGCCTGAAGAGCAAAAAGGCCTGATTGAAACGTTATTTTCTTTCCATAAACTTCAAATTCTTTCTGTACAACCTCTCTAATTTGCACACCTTTTTGTGCATTTGACTCCATTTTAATTCTAAATCCTCCTAAAACTTACCAGATGAGACAAGAAGACCTCACTGCATATATTTGGGCAACCCTCTGGGTTGCCCTTGTCTCACTCTTTAAGATCATTTTAAGCTCTTAGACCAAGCTTAGAAATTAAGTTCCTATATCTTTCAATATCTTTACCTTTTAGGTAATTTAGTAACCTTCTGCGGCGCCCGACCATTTTTAGAAGACCGCGGCGGGAGTGATGATCTTTCTTATGCTCCTTAAGGTGCTCGGTGAGATCATTAATCCTCTTTGTGAGTATGGCGACCTGCACTTCAGGGGAGCCGGTATCGCTTTCATGGACTTTAAATTGGTTAATGATGTCGGTTTTTGCTTCTTTAGCCAACGCCATGTTTTCACCTCCTTATTGTTTACACCGTAAACCACGTAATCGTTGGTGATTCGAAAACCCAGTTTACGGAACTTTACCAATATAAATCAAATCTTAACATAAAGATTTAAGTGCGTAAACGCGTTTAGCAAGATTCATTCTCAAGCACTTCCCTTGCATGCTGAATGTCCGATTGAATCTGGCTTTTTAACTCATCAATGCTCTCAAATCGCATCTCATCTCTAATTCTGTCTACAAGTTCTATATCGATTCTTTTACCATAAATATCTTTCTTAAAACCCAATATGTGCACGTGCAGTTCGGTTTTGGCGACATCAGCAAATGTTGGCGATATTCCAATATCCACAACGCATGGATAATGGCTGCTACTGAGCCAAGCGTAGCCTGCATACACGCCGTTTTTAGGAAGTAATTCATCATGCAAAGTTTCAATATTGGCTGTTGGAAAGCCTATTGCAGAGCCACCGCGGCCAAAACCATGAACAACAATCCCACGATATCTTGGATACCTGCCGGTGAGTTCTTTTACACCTTGTATATCGCCCACCTTAAGCCTCTCTCGAACCTCGGTGCTACTAATTATAACGTCATCCTTTTTTATTTGAGGGACAGCAACAATTTTAAGCCCCTTTGGCCTGCCGTACGAATTCAGGAATGCAACATTTCCGCGCCGCCCCCTGCCAAATGAGAAATCTTCCCCAACTACGACATAGACTGCATGCAGCTTAGCAATTAAAACATCGTCAATAAAGGTCTCAGCCTCCATACTTGCCGTATCTCGTGTAAATGGGATAACCAGCATATAATCTATGCCTAGCTTTTCAATATATTCGGCTTTTAAATCAGTTGCTGTAAGAAGAGGGGGCTCGCTTCCGGGATGGATAATGGCTAAAGGATGCGGCTCAAATGTAATTACAACGCTTTTACCATGGATTATTTTCGCATAATCAACAGCCATTTTAATGATTGTTTGATGGCCTAGATGAACTCCATCAAACACACCAATGGTTACTGCCGCAGGTTCTTTAATATGATTTATGTTCTCAATTCCTCGAATAACTTCCATCTTCTTTTTCTTCTTTATTAGATTTCTAATAAAAGACAACCTCCGGCTTTGTTATTAGTCCGTCATTGCTCTTTCGAATTCCTATTGCAAGCAAAGCGCCCGCTCTATTTTTTATCCTAACAAAACCACCTGGACTCGGCATTTTGCTGATTGAGTAAGGCTCGATCTCTTGTTCAGCAACCTCCTGTCCGTTTAACACAAGCCCTACAACTTCGTCTATAACTACAGCTTCTGGAAGATGTTTTAGGGATTTGTCCAGGCTAATAAGATGCTCCCTTATCCTGTTCTGCGTTAGATTTTCGACGTTAATGGAATCTGATATGGAAAAGATGCCAACCTTGGTTCTTTTAAGACTTTTCAGTGTCGCACCAACACCAAGTCTGCTACCTATATCGTGCACCAAGGTTCTTATATAGGTGCCGCCTGAGCACACAACTTTAAATATAGCGTGACTTTTTCCACCAGCCACAAAGAATTCAGAAAGCTCTAAAGAATATATTCTGACCTTTCTTTCAGGTCGCTCCACTATCTTGCCTTTTCTGGCTAGCTTATAAAGAGGCACTCCACCAACTTTTACTGCAGAAGCCATGGGTGGTATTTGGAGAATATCCCCTATGAACTTAGGCATAACTGCTTTTAGATCATTTATGCTAATTATAGCATTAGATTCTTTTATTATATTTCCGGTTATATCCTGCGTGTCGGTATCGATGCCAAATAGTGCTTCGGCGATGTATTCTTTGGGTTCAATTTCTAGGAAACGGACAATCTTGGTTGCCTTTCCCAAAAGTATGACCAAGACTCCAGTTGCCATAGGATCCAGCGTACCGGCATGGCCAACCTTTTTAATGCCGCTTACCTTCCTTATAACATCAACAATGTCATGCGATGTTGGGCCAGATGGCTTGTTGATAATAAGTATACCGTCCATAAGAATTAAAAATTAAAAAATTAAAAATGCAAAGCTTTGATCCTATCCGATAGCCATTTAGCAGCTTCATCAATTGTCATGTCAAGAGTAGCGCCTGCTGCATTGCGGTGACCGCCACCATCTCGCTCTCTTGCTATAGCTCCCACATCAACAAGACCTTTTGACCTTAGACTTACTCTAAGCTTACCGTCTGCCATCTCTTTAAATATCGCAGCAACGCTTGCTTCTCTAGCTGTTCTTAGATAATCAATAAAATTCTCTGTGTCAGCCACTGAAACCCCCGCTTTGGATAAATCTTCGTTTAAGATATATGAATAAACAAGGCCGCTTTCCTTTACATATTCTGCACGCCCTAAGACCTTAGCTAAGAGCTTCAGTGAGGCAAATGAAATATTTTCGTAGATATTCTTAAAGATATCGTTTGGAACTGCACCAAGGTCAACTAGGTCTGCCGCTACTCTAAGCGTTTTTGCGGTTGTATTTTGATATTGAAACCGCCCGGTATCAGTTACAATCCCAGTATAAAGAAGGCTAGCAATGTCTGAATCAATATCAGCTTTCATAAATTTTAAGAGCTCATAAACAATTTCACACGTAGCGCTGGCGCTAAAATCCAAAATATTTATGGTTCCAAAGCTTGAATTATCAACGTGGTGATCAATATTGATAATTGATTTAAATGAAGACAACTTTTGCTCCATAAGCCCAAGCCTACGTTCATTTGCGCAGTCCAACGCTATCAACAGGTCTGCATTAATACAGCTTTCAAAATTGGTTATGTTAGCTACTTCTGGTAGCCATTTGTATTGATTAGGTATCTTAATGGGCTCCCCCCATGTGGCACAAGTAGTCTTTCCTGACTTCCTTAAAAAATGGTACATGGCTAGCAGGCTGCCGAGAGCATCACCATCAGGTTGTACATGAATAGTTAACACAACCGATTTTGCGCCGTTAATGACGGCTGCTGCTTGCTCAAAGACTTCCTTTAACATACTTATTCTTCTTTCTTCTGTTCTTTTTTGCGAAGCCTTGCTATTACCTTCTC
>ENA-ORXB01002792-ORXB01002792.1-sediment-metagenome-genome-assembly--contig:-NODE-2792-length-13878-cov-3.104847_pt1 | contig 13878 bp, 16 predicted proteins | sample MGYA00237863_ERZ511475 | MGnify/ENA primary metagenome ERZ511475 (study PRJEB26305, sample SAMN06343858) | sediment metagenome | isolation source: hot spring sediment | place: Canada: British Columbia... | reverse complement strand
CGGTGCCACCTCGAGCACGTTCACCCGGTCGCCTCCGCCCCCGGCCTCCGACCTGGGCGCCCCTGGGTGGACAACGCGAGGAGCTCGGCCAGCGCCTGGCTTACGCGTGCTTCGTCGGCGGCGCCGAGCCGCCCCAGCTCGCCCCGCACGAGCCGGTGATCCAGGGTGAAGAGCTTGAACCGTACCTTCGACGGCGCAGGGAGTCCGGCGGCCGACAGGTCCTCGATCGTGCAGTCGAGCGGCCAGGGCGGGTTGGCAGCGGAGGTGATCATGGCCATGACCGAATGGCCCGCGGGGGTGTTGAAGGCTTCCGGATCGGAAAGGACCAGAGCGGGCCGGTTCTTCGCGGTCGCACGGTCGGTGAACGGGAACGGCACGCGCACGACCGCGAAACGCTCAAAGGTCACGGTACGCCTCTTCGTCCGCGGGGCTCGTCCACTCGGAAAGCGTGCCCTCCACCGCCCGCAGGTACTCCAGGTCCCACCGCTTCGCTCGGCGCACGGTTGCCCTCCCGTCCGGGGTGAGCTCCCAGAGGAGCAGGTCGCCCGGCTCGATCTCGAGCGCCTCCCGGACCTCCTTGGGGATGGTGGTCTGGCCCTTGGCGGTGACCTTGCCAGCGGCTTCCATCATCACTCCTCGCAGTATCGCATTGCGTTCTTACCTTACGACGCTCCTTACCGTACTACAAGCTGGCCGCTGTGCCTCAGGCCCAGGTGCCGCGGAAGCGGATCGTGAAGCGCTCGGGGCCGTCGGCGTAGATGAGGCGGTCGGGACGGTCGCCGTCCTGGCGGTGGGTCTTGCCAGCGGGTTCCATCGCCGCTCGGACCCTCTGCTCCCGCATCACTTGCTTAGTTTGCGACTCGCCCCCCCGTGTACGTGCCTCCCGTGTACGTGCCGGGACCTCAGTGTCCATGACCTGACTTGACCCCTTGACGTGACTCGGATATAAGGTCCGAAACTTCGGATCTTCTAACGGATGGCAGAGATGGGAAGGACCTGGGCAGCGGAACAGGCGCGGGGCGCCATCAGGCGTCAGTTGCCCACCCCGCTCCACGTCCAGTTCCGGTACCTGCTGCTCGACCTGATCGAGCGGGGGGAGATCCGCCCGGGTGACAAGCTGCCTCCCGAACGCGAACTGGCCAGTCGATTCGGACGCTGGACGTCGGGCCGGTGTTGCTCCCTCCGAGCGGCGTCCCCGCGATCGTCTCCGTGTCCGACCTTTCAGCCCGCCTCGACGCGAGTGCGGTCGCTTCCCAGGCCCACTTGATCTCGGATGCATCGGTCCTGGTATGCGCGCTGGAGAGTCCGGTGGATGGGGTGCAGGAGGCCTTTCGCATCGGGCGCGCCGGGGGTGCGGTGACGGTGCTCAACGCTTCGCCCGCTGCCCCGCTCGCGCCCGAGCTCGTCGTCCAGACGGACGTACTGGTCGTGAACGAGGAGGAAGGGCGGCTCCTCACCGGTGCGCCCTCGGCCGAGGTGGCGGCCGCGAAGCTCGCGCAGGCGCTCGATCCGAGGGCGGTGATCGTGACCGCTGGCGCCCTCGGCGCGTTCCTCGCTGAGCGTGGAGCATCGGTGGCCCGGATCCCCGCCCCCGCGGTTGAAGTAGTGGACACGACGGGCGCCGGCGACGCATTCGTTGGGGCCATGGCGGCGCGGATGCGGGAGGGAGTGCGGCTTGCGGAGGCGGTGCCGTTCGCGGTCAAGGCGGCCAGCCTCTCCTGCACCCGCCCATTCACGATGCCCTCGTTCCCCACGCGCGCCGAGCTCGGTACGGATCGCGGACCGTAGTCTCCTCGTCCGCCCTCCGCGTGGAGAGCAGCCGGTCGATCCAGGCCATGGCCTTCGTGACGCCAAGGCTCCGCCCGCGAGGCGCAAGCGAACCCGCGCGTGCGGACCGCGTTCCGGCCGGAGGAGAGCTGCGCCCGAGGGCCACCTGGCGGGCGGCGCGCAGGATACGTCCGAGGAGCTCAGCGTCGATCGCGAGCGCGATTCAGACCCAGGTGCCGCGGAAGCGGATCGTGAAGCGCTCGGGGCCGTCGGCGTAGATGAGGCGGTCGGGGCGATCGCCGTCCGAGCCGTCGATCGTGACCCAGCGCTTGAGGCTGGCGCCCGGACCGAGCGTGAGGGAGGTGGGGAAGAAGCGCGTGGCCGGCGCGCCGGGCGGGGGGTTCGGCAGCGGCTCGTGGATCTCGCCGCCGACGTCGACCACGGCGAAGTCCTCGACCGAGACGGGGACCCGTCCGTCCGAGACGTTCGTGACCTCGACGAGGAAGTAGTAGCGGTCGAGGTCCTCGCCGCCGCAGCGGTGGTGGTAGACGGTGCGCAGGTCCCCGCCGATCAGCAACCCCTCCGCGGTGCAGACGCTCGGCCGGTCGCCGAGCGCGTTCACCTTCACCTCGAGGCGCGTGCCGAGCGCGGCCCCGGGGAACGTGGCCGAGACCGAGCCCGGCGGGGGAGGGGAGGCATAGGCCCCGCCCGTGGCGCCCGTCGCAGCGGTGGGGCCCGTGAGCGCGACGCCGCCGTCGCCGTCGCCGCCGTGGAGCAGCCTCGAGCCGGCCCAGAGCACGAGCAGGACCGCGAGCGCGCCGCCGCCGAGCATCGCCCAGGCCCGGACGGCTCGCCCGGCATCCGGCTGGGCGCCCCGGGCGCCGGGTCGGCGCGAGCGGGACGGTGGGGCGCCGCGGGATCCGGGCCTCCGCGATCCGGATCTGCCTCGAGCCATCTCTCCTGCCTATCGTCCTGCGCTCGCGCTACCTGTACCAGGTACGGACCCGGCGCGACGCCGTGCGGTAGGCGAGAAGGGGGCCGGCGCGCGCCCGCCGGGGAAGGCCGCTCCGCGGGGTGGCTCGGTCGAGGGTCCTACCACCACCGGTTCCGCCGCCCGGGCGATACCGGCCGGCGGACGCCCCGGCTACGGTGGAGGGCACGATGGATCGGCTCGGCCAGGGCGTCGGCCGGCTCGCGCGCCGGCTCCGGCGCCGCCTCGGGGGCGAGCTCGGGGCGGTCGCCACCGAGTACGGGCTCCTGCTGCTGTTCGTCGCGCTCGCGATCATCGCGGCCCTCACGGCCTTCGGGCTCGCGGTGCTCCGGCTGTTCCAGGCCGGCGCCGACGCCTTCCCGTGAGCCCGCGCCGGACGGCCCTCGCCCCGCGACCCGCCGCGCGATCCTCTCGGCCTCACCCCAGCACGCGGAACGGTACGCTCACCCGGCACCGGTAGCTGTCGTCCAGGCAGAGGTGCAGCCGGTACCGGCCGGCCGGCAGCGGCCACGGGGCGGGGCCGCGGACGCCCGGCCCGATCGTCGTGCTCCCCTCGACCGTGCCGCGGGTGTAGCGCCAGGCGAGGAACCAGACGCGCTTCGGGTCGGCTCCCGCCCGGTACACCCCGAGCCAGTCGAAGCGGTTCCCCGGCGCGAACGCCCAGGAGACCTCCAGGCGCTGGTCGCCCTCGAGCGTCCGGTCGGCGAGCGAGAGCACGGGCGGCTGGTCCTCGTCCACGAGCACCACCCGGTCCCGCGCGAGCTCGGTCCCGCCGGCCCCGAGCAGCAGCACGTCGTAGGCGCCCTGCGCGAGCCCGGCGGTATCGAGCTCGATCCGCCCATCGACCGCGCCGCCGGTCGGGAGCAGCCGCACCGGGGTCCCTGAGCCCGCCGGCGCGAGCGCCACGCGCTCGCCGGGGTCGCCGGGGGCGTGGAACCAGACCGGGAGCGGGCTGCCCGTCCGTGAGCGCTCGCGCTCGGCGGCGACGAAGACCGGCGGGGTGGCCGGCGTCACCGAGAAGGTCGAGACGACCGCGCGGTGATCGCTCGGCCAGGGCCGCACGACGATGTCGGCGTTCGCGCGGGACTCGCCGACGACGCGGCTCGCGAGGGGCTCGGCGGCGCCGGCCGCCCACACGAGGTCGATCCGGTCGTGGACGTCCCAGTCGTAGACGAACGGCGGCGGGTACCCCGGCGTCCAGGTGAAGCCCGGCTCGGCCACCGGGTCGGGGTGCACCGCGCGGTAGGAGTCGACGAAGCCGGCCTCCTCCATGGCGAGCGAGACCGGCCAGCGGACGGGGTACGGGAGGCCGCGGGCCTCGACCGCCTCCCGCGTCCAGTCCCGCCACGAGGGTGCGTTGAAGTCACCGGTGAAGAAGGTCGGGACGCCGGCCGCAAGGAGCGGCCCCAGCGCGGTGAGGTGCCCCGCGATCGCCCGCAGCCGGGTGTTCGCCTCCTGCTCGAGCGCGGCCTCGCGGTCCATGCCGCGGTTCACGATCCGGTAGGGCGTGTACGGGCAGCAGGGCAGGTGGGTGTTGGCGATCGCCGCGACCCGGCCGGGGCCGAGCACGAGGTACGCCCACCGGCCGTCGCTGCCCTCGGGCTCGAGGATGGGGTAGCGCGAGATCACGTGCATCCGCGGCGAGGCGTGGAAGCCGAGCGCCCGGGCGATCCGCCGCAGCCGGGCGTAGGGCTCCTGCATGCCGACGACGTCGGCCCGGGCGGCCTCGATGGCCTCGATGACTTTCCCGAGGTCGGTCTGGGTGGCGCCGTACCAGATGTTGAAGGTCATCACCCGCAGGCGCACCGGCTCGGGCGCGGCCCCGACCGGCGGGGCGAGCGCCCCCAGGAGGAGCGCGACCACCGCGAGCCCAGAGCCGAGCCGCCGGACCCGCCGCCGCACGGCCGAGCCCCGCCCGACCGGATGCCTCCCTGCGATGTCCATCCTCGCCACCCCCTCCCGCGCAGGCGTCTCGCGGGATACGCTAGCGCCGACCCGCGAGCGGAAGGAAGGCCCCCATGAGCGAGCAGGCGGATCTGGTCCTGGCGAACGCCGCCGTGTACACGGTGGACGCGGCTAGGCGGTGGGCGCAGGCGGTGGCGATCCGGGGTGGGCGCATCGCGGCCGTCGGCACCGACGCCGACGTGCGCGAGCTCGTCGGCCCGCGCACCGAGGTGATCGACCTCGGCGGGCGGATGGTGCTCCCCGGCTTCCAGGACGCCCACGTCCACCCGCCCTCAGCCGGGGTCGAGATGCTCCAGTGCGAGCTCCTCGACCTCCACGGCCTCGACGCCTACCGGGAGGCGATCCGCTCCTACGCCGAGTCCCACCCCGACGCCGAGTGGATCCTCGGCGGCGGCTGGGCGATGGACGTGTTCCCCGGCGGCGTGCCGACCAAGGACATCCTCGACGAGCTCGTGCCGGACCGGCCCGTGTACCTGCCGAGCCGCGACGGCCACAGCGCGTGGGTGAACTCGGAGGCGCTGAAGCGCGCCGGCATCACCCGGGACACGCCCGATCCGTCCGACGGCAGGATCGAGCGGGACGAGCTCGGCGAGCCGATCGGCGCGCTCCAGGAGGGGGCGATGCGCCTGGTGGGGGACCTCGCGCCGGAGCCGACCCAGGAGGAGTGGGAGCGGGGGCTCCTCGAGGCCCAGCGGTACCTGCACTCGCTCGGCATCACCGCCTGGCAGGACGCGATCGTCGGCGGGTCCTACCCGACGCTCGAGGCCTACCTCGCCGTGGCCGGCCGAGGCGAGCTCACCGCGCGCGTCGTCGGCGCGCTGTGGTGGGACCGCTACCGGGGGCTCGAGCAGATCCCCGAGCTCCTCGAGGCCCGCGCCCGGGGGCCGGTGGGGCGCTTCCGCGCGAGCACCGTGAAGATCATGCTCGACGGGGTCTGCGAGAACTTCACCGCGGCCGTGCTCGAGCCCTACCTCGACGCCGAGGGCCGGCCGACCGACAACCGGGGGATCCTCTTCGTCGAGCCCGACCTGCTGAGCGAGGCCGTGACGCGCCTGGACGCCGAGGGGTTCCAGGTCCACTTCCACGCGCTCGCCGACCGGGCGGTCCGGGTGGGGCTCGATGCGATCGAGGCGGCCCTGCGCGCGAACGGCCCGAGCGACCACCGGCACCACCTCGCGCACATCCAGATCGTGCACCCCGAGGACATCCCGCGGTTCCGGCGCCTGCGCGCCGTCGCGAACGCCCAGCCGCTGTGGGCCGCCCACGAGTCGCAGATGGACGACCTCACGATCCCCTTCCTCGGCGAGCCGCGGTGGCGTTGGCAGTACCCGTTCGGCAGCCTCGTCCGGGCCGGCGCGGTGCTCGCGATGGGCAGCGACTGGGGCGTCTCGAGCCCGAACCCGCTCGAGGAGATCCACGTGGCGGTGAACCGGGTGATGCCGCCCGATTACCCCTACACGGTCGAGAACCGCGAGGTCTTCCTGCCCGAGGAGCGCCTGGACCTGCCGACGGCCATCGCCGCGTTCACCATGGGCTCGGCCTACGTGAACCACCTCGACCGCGAGACCGGCTCGATCGAGGTCGGCAAGCTCGCCGACCTCGTCGTGCTCGACCGGAACCTCTTCGAGCACCCCATGGAGGAGATCTCGCAGGCGAAGGTCCTGCTCACGCTCGTCGAGGGCGAGCGGGTCCACGCCGCGGGCGATCTCGCCTGATGCCGGGCCTCGGCGGGGCGGACCGCGGGTCAGCGCGGAGGCTTCCCTTCCGCGCATCGGGCTGCTATGCTGCCCCTACGGCCTGAACGGCCGTTCAATCACGATCGTCCCGGTGGGGGCACCTGGTTGGAGGTGATGGACGTGCAGCGCGTTCCCGCGCCGATCGACCCGAAGAGCCTGGAGCCGGTGCTGCGGCCCTCGCTGGCCGCGAGCCGCACGTTGCCGGCCGAGGCGTACCTGTCCGAGGAGGTCTTCGCCTGGGAGGTGGAGCACCTGTTCGCCGGCGGCTGGGTGTGCGTCGGGCGCACGGAGGACCTCACCGAGCCCGGCGACCAGCGGGCCGTGCGGGTGGGCTCGGAGGGCATCCTGCTCGTCCGCGGCGAGGACGGGGAGCTCCGCGGCTTCCACAACGCCTGCCGCCACCGCGGGCACGAGCTCCTGTACCCCGGCGAGCACCGCCGCGAGCGCGTCGTGAAGTGCCCGTACCACTCGTGGGTGTTCGGCCTGGACGGGGCGTTGCGCGCGGCCCCGCGCTTCGGGGACCTACCGGGGTTCGACAAGGCCGACTACCCGCTCATCCCCGCCGCCGTCGCCGAGTGGCACGGCTGGGTCTTCGTGAACGCGAGCGGGGACGCGGGGCCCTTCGCCGAGTGGGTCGGCAACCTCGAGGAGCTCGTCGCGCCCTGGGAGCCCGAGCGGATGTTCGTCGGCGCCGGGCACGAGTACGTGGTGCGGGCCAACTGGAAGACGATCACCGAGAACTACCACGAGTGCTACCACTGCCCGAGCATCCACCCCGAGCTCTGCAAGGTGACGCCGCCGGACTCGGGCGAGAACTACATCCCGACGGGGCTGTGGGTCGGCGGCTCGATGGAGCTCATGGACTTCGCCGAGACGATGTCGCTCACCGGGGAGTCCAAGGGGGTCCGGATCCGCGGGCTGAACGACAAGCAGGCCCGCGAGGTCTACTACTGGGGCCTGTTCCCGAACCTGCTCATCAGCCCGCACCCGGACTACGTGATGACCCACCGCTTCGAGCCGCTCGGTCCGGGCGAGACGAAGGTCGAGTGCCTCTGGCTGTTCCCGCCGGAGGCGCGCGAGCGGCCGGACTTCGACCCCTCCTACGCGGCCGAGTTCTGGGACATCACGAACCGCGAGGACTGGGCGGCCTGCGAGTCGGTCCACCGGGGGCTCTCCTCGCGCGGCTACCGGCAGGGACCGTTCGCCCGCAGCGAGGACGAGGTCTACGTCTTCATGGCGATGGTCGCCCGGGCCTACCTCGACGGGGCGGCCTCGGTCCCGCCGCGCCTCGAGGAGCTCGAGGCGCGCACCGCCTGAGCCCCTGACCGGTAGTCAGGGCCCGCGCTTGGCGCCGTCCGGCGCCGGCCGCACGATGAGGGCTGCGCCCCGGTGGGGGAGCGCGCCCGAGGCCGCGCGTGGCTCGCGGCCGGGCGGCCGGGACATGGACCCGGACGTGGCGCCGGGTGACGGAGCCGGGAGGAGGACAGGTGGCGTTCGACATGAGCCTGGTGCAGCGCGGGGCGCGCCTGCGTCGCACCCCGTACTTCGAGTCGACCCAGAAGCGCGACCCGAAGGGCTACACGGTCTACAACCACATGCTGTTCCCGATCCGCTTCGACACGTTCGAGGCGGAGTTCGAGGCGCTGCTGAACGACGTCACGCTCTGGGACGTCGCGGTCGAGCGGTGCCTGGAGATCTCCGGCCCGGACGGGTTCCGGTTCGCGCAGCTGCTCACGCCGCGGGACCTGTCCAAGTGCGCGGTGGGGCAGGGCAAGTACGTGATGATCTGCGACTCCGACGGCGGGATCATCAACGACCCCGTGCTCACGCGGATGGACGAGAACACGTTCTGGTTCGCCCTCGCCTCTTCGGACGCGCTGCTGTTCGCCCGGGGCCTGAAGAACGCCTACCCCGACCTGGACGTCACGATCCGCGAGGCCGAGGCCGCGCCGCTGCAGGTCCAGGGGCCGAAGTCCAAGCCCCTCATGGCCAAGCTCGTGGGCGAGCAGATCCTCGACCTCAAGTACTACTGGTGGCGCCGGGCCGAGATCGCCGGCGTGCCGGTCGTGATCACCCGCACCGGGTGGACCTCGGAGGTGGGGTACGAGGTCTACACGCTCGATCCCTCCCGGGGCGTGGACGTCTACGAAGCGATCATGGAGGCCGGCCAGGAGTTCAACATCAAGGCCACGGGGCCGAGCGACATCCGGCGGATCGAGGGCGGCATCTTCAACTGGGGCGCCGACATGACCTACGAGAACAACCCCCTGGAGATGGGCCTGGAGCGCCTCATCGACTGGGACCTGCCGGATGCGGCGAGCATCTCCCTCCCGGCGCTGCGGCGCATCAAGGCCGAGGGCGTGAAGCGGCGGATCGTGGGGGTCGAGCTCGACGGGCCGCCCTTCGAGGCCCTGAACTACACGAAGTGGCCGGTCCTCGAGGGGGGCCAGCGCATCGGCAAGGTCACCTCGGCGATCCACTCGCCGCGCCTGGGCAAGAACATCGGGTACGCCTGGGTGCCGATCGAGCGCTCGGAGCTCGGCACGACGCTCACGGTCGAGTCGGAGTGGGGCACCCGCACGGCGACGGTGGTGCCGATGCCCTTCGTGGACCCGGACAAGAAGATCCCGGTCTCGTAGGCGCGGTCCGGCCGGTTGCGCCGGCGCACGGGCTTGAACGATGATTCAACCGCCGTGCGGAGGGCGTGCGGGGGAGGTGCCCGCGAGGTGAGGAGGACGCGGAGGCGGCTCGACCGGAGGCCGCCGGCCACGGCGCCCCCGGTGCGCGGGGTGCGGCGGGCCGTGCTCGAGCTCGAGCGCCTCACGAAGGAGGCCCTCTTCGACTGCCGGATGTGCGGGCAGTGCATCCTGCACTCGACCGGGCTGTCCTGCCCCATGCGGTGCCCGAAGAACCTCCGCAACGGCCCCTGCGGCGGGGTGCTCCAGGACGGCAGCTGCGAGGTCCTGCCCGACCGGCCGTGCGTGTGGGTGCAGGCCTTCGAGGGCTCGCGGCGGCTGCCGCTGTGGCGGGATCACCTGCGCCACATCCAGAAGCCGGTGGACTGGCGGCTGCAGGAGACCTCCTCGTGGGAGAACCTGCTCACCGGCCGGGACGGTCACGCGCCGCCCGGCTGGCTCGCGGCCGAGCGGGGGAGCGCCCACGCCGGGACGGTGGGGGATCCGTGAGGGAGCCGCGCAGCCACCTCGAGCGCCTCCTGCGCTCCGACGTCTTCGTGGTGACGGCCGAGATGCCGACCGTGGACGGCGCCGATCCCTCGGTCGTCCACCGCATCGCCGAGGGGCTCCGCGGCCGGGTGGACGCGGTGAACTGCACCGACAACAGCTCGGCCCACCCCCACCTGTCGAGCGTCGCCGCCGGCCACCTGCTGCTCGACGCCGGGGTCGAGCCGATCGTCCAGCTCACCTGCCGGGACCGCAACCGCCTGGCGCTCCAGGCGGACCTCCTCGGGGCGGCGGCCCTCGGCGTGCGCAACGTCTGCCTCATGACCGGCGACGACGTCACCGCCGGCGACCACCCCGAGGCGAAGCCCCTCTACGACCTGGACTCGATCCACCTCATCCGCACCGCGAGGATCCTGCGGGACGAGGGCGTGTACCTGTCGGGGCGCAAGCTCGAGCACCCGCCCGAGTACCTCATCGGGGCGGTGGAGAACCCCTTCGCGCCGCCGCTCGAGCTCCGCCCGATGCGCCTCGGCAAGAAGATCGAGGCCGGCGCCGAGCTCATCCAGACCCAGATCTGCTTCGACCTGCCGCGCCTGCGCCTGTTCCTCGCCCGGGCGGGGGACCTCGGCCTGCTCGGGCTCGTGCCGATCCTCGTGGGGGTGTTCGTGCCGCGGACGGCCCGGGCGCTCCGGTACCTGCGGGATGAGGTCCCCGGCATCGACGTGCCCGAGGAGGTGCTCGCGCGGATGGAGGCGGCGCCGGCCGATCGCCAGCCGGACGTCGGGGTGGCCATCGCGACCGAGATCGTGCAGGGGGTCCGCGAGCTCCCCGGCGTGCGCGGCGTCCACCTCATGGCGATCCGCAACGAGGAGGGGCTCCACCGGGTCATCGAGGGGGCGGGGCTCCTGCCGCGCCCGGAGCCGACCCCGGTCGGCTAGCCTGGGGGCGAGAACCCGCCGAGGACGTCCGGCGAACGGTGGGTGGAGCGGCCGGTCGCAGGTCCGGGCAGGAGGCCGACATGAAGCGTGCGCTCGTCGTGATCGCCCTCGCGGCGCTCGTCGTGCCCGCGTGCACGCGGACGGTCATCGAGCGGGTGGTGGTCTCGCCGGCCGAGCCGGCGGGGGAGACGGCCGCGCTCGACGCCCGCGGGAGGACCATCGTGCGGCTGGTCGAGCGGGTGCGTCCGGCGGTCGTGAACGTCACCACGGACACGTTCAGCGCCTCGCTGATCGGCGGGGGCGGCGGTCGGGGCGTCGGCAGCGGGTTCATCGTCCGGCCCGACGGGATCGTCGTGACCAACTACCACGTGGTCGAGCGCGCCCAGCGCATCACCGTCATCACCCCGCCGCCGAACCCCGAGCGGTACGAGGCGCGGGTCATCGGGGGCGACCCCTCCGCGGACCTTGCGGTGCTGAAGATCGACGCCCAGGGGCTGCCGACGATCCCCCTCGGGAGCTCGGCCGAGCTGAAGCTCGGGCAGCCGGTCGTCGCGATCGGCTACGCGCTCGCGCTCGAGGGCGGGCCCACGGTGACGGCCGGGATCGTCTCGGCCCTGGACCGGACGATCAGCGCCCAGGACCCCGCGTGCGACCCGAGCGTGTGCCCGAACGGGCTGCGCACCTACACCCACGTGATCCAGACCGACGCGGCGATCAACCCGGGGAACTCGGGCGGGCCCCTGCTGAACCTGGCCGGCGAGGTCGTCGGCATCAACTCGGCCGGGGCCGGGCAAGCCGAGAACATCGGCTTCGCCATCGCGATCGACGCGGCCAAGCCGACGATCGAGCGGGCGATCGAGCATCCGGCGGCCCCCGTCGCCTACCTGGGGGTCGTGACCGAGGACGTGACGGAGGCCCTCGCGTTCCAGTTCGGCCTGCCGGTCACCCAGGGCGCCTACGTCGTCGACCTCGCGCCGAAGGGACCGGCGGACGAGGCCGGCGTGCGGGTCGGCGACGTCATCGTGTCCTTCGACGGGAAGCCGGTCCCGGACTCGGACACCCTCGGCGAGCTCATCCGGGCTCGCGCGCCCGGCGACCGGGTGCCGCTCGTCGTGGTCTCGCCGGACGGCTCCCGCCGGAGCCTCGTCGCGACCCTGGGCGTGAACCCGCTGCCGCGGACCTGAGCGCGGGCGCCGGGCGGTAGGCTCGGTCCGTGCGGCGGATCGAGGTGCGCGTGGGCGCCCTGGCCGGGATCGGCCTGTTCCTGCACGCCTCCTGGTTCCTCGTGCTCGGCCTCGTCGTGTGGGCCACGGCCGGGGCCTTCGCCGAGATCTACCCCGAGCTGCCGTGGGCCGAGCGCGCCGGCATGGGGCTCGCGGCGGGGCTCGCGTTCTTCGGCTGCCTCGTCGTGCACGAGCTCGCGCACGCCCTCGCCGCCCGGCGCCTCGGCGTCGCCGTGCGCCGGATCACCCTGTTCCTGTTCGGGGGCGTGGCCGAGATCGCGGGGGAGCTGCCGAGCGCCTCGGCCGAGTTCGCCGTGGCCCTCGTCGGGCCGGCGACCTCGCTCCTGCTCGGCTCGGCCTTCGGCCTCCTCGCGGTCCGCGTCGGGGGCTCCCCGGCCCTGGAGGGCGTGACGGGGACCCTCGCGCTCGTGAACCTCGGCGTGGCCCTGTTCAACCTGCTGCCGGGCCTGCCGCTCGACGGCGGCCGGCTGCTGCGCTCGGTGCTGTGGAGCCGCACCGGCTCCTTCGCGCGGGCGACGCGCGTCGCCGGGCTCCTCGGGCGCGGGATCGGCGTCGCGATGGCGCTGGCCGGTGTGCTCGTCGCGGCGCTCGGGCGCGAGCCGGCCGCCCTGTGGTACGTGCCGATGGGGGGCTTCCTCGTGCTGCTCGCCTCCCGCGCGAGCCGATCGGCCGGGCCACCCGACGCGGCGGGTGCGTTAGCCTGGGAACGTGAGGGTCCGACTGCGCAACCCCGACCGTGAGGTCGAGCTCGCCGGCGCGCGCACCGTGCAGGAGGTGCTCGCCCAGCTCGCGATCGACCCGGACACCGTGCTGGTGATCCGGGACGGCGAGCTGCTCACCCGCCGCGACCGGGTCCGCGAGGAGGACCGGCTCGAGATCCGGCCGGTGATCTCGGGGGGCGCCGGGTAATGAGCGGGATGCGCTGCCGCCGCTGCCGCCGCCCGGCCGTGATCGAGGTGCGGCGCCACAACGCCGCCTTCTGCCGGGACTGCTTCATCCACCACGTCCACGAGCAGGTCCGCCGGGCGATCGAGGCCTTCGACATGTTCACGCCGCAGGACCGGATCCTCGTCGCGGTCTCCGGCGGGAAGGACTCGCTCGCCCTGTGGGACATCCTGCTCGAGCTCGGGTACCGGGCCTCGGGCCTGTACGTGGGGCTCGGCATCGGGGGCTACTCGACCCGCTCGGCGGAGCTCGTGCGGGCCTTCGCGCGCGGGCGCGGGGCCGAGCTCATCGAGGTCGACCTCGCGACCGAGTACGGCTTCGACATCCCGACCGCCGGACGGCGCGGCGCACGCTCGAGCTGCTCGGTGTGCGGGCTGTCGAAGCGCTACGTGTTCAACCGGGTGGCGATGGAGCGCGGGTTCGACGTGCTCGCGACCGGCCACAACCTCGACGACGAGGCGGCAACCCTCCTCGGCAACACGCTGCGCTGGCAGACCGACTACATCGCCCGCCAGTTCCCCGTCCTGCCCGCCGAGGACGGGCTGCGGCGCAAGGTGAAGCCGCTGTACCGGCTCTCGGAGCTCGAGACCGCCGCCTACGCCTTCCTGCGGGGCATCGAGTACGTGGTGGAGGAGTGCCCGCTCGTCGCCGGCAACACGCAGCTGCGCTACAAGGAGGCGCTGAACCTGCTCGAGGCGACCTCGCCGGGGACCAAGGCCCAGTTCTTCCTCTCGTTCCTCGAGCGGGCGGCGCCCCTGTTCGCGCGGCAGGACGAGGTCGCGCTGCGCCCCTGCGAGCGCTGCGGCCAGCCGACGACCGGCCGGTTCTGCGCGTTCTGCCGGACCCGGGCGCAGCTCCTCGGGGAGCCGCTCGCGCCGCCGGTCACGGACCGGGAGGTGGCCGCGGGAGCCTCCGAGGAGGTCCTGCCGGCCGAGATCCACGGCGGGGGAGCCGGATGAGCCGCCCCTTCGAGCCGGGGGAGCGGGTCCTGCTGGTCGATCGGCGCGGCCGGCGCTACCTCGTGCGGCTCGAGCCCGGGGGGACCTGGCACTCGCACGGCGGGGCGCTGCCCCACGACCTCGTGCTCGGCGAGCCCGAGGGCGTCGTGGT
>ENA-ORXB01002791-ORXB01002791.1-sediment-metagenome-genome-assembly--contig:-NODE-2791-length-13879-cov-5.081003_pt1 | contig 13879 bp, 6 predicted proteins | sample MGYA00237863_ERZ511475 | MGnify/ENA primary metagenome ERZ511475 (study PRJEB26305, sample SAMN06343858) | sediment metagenome | isolation source: hot spring sediment | place: Canada: British Columbia... | reverse complement strand
TCGCTCGAACCGATCCTCTCCGGCTTGCGCCATCTCCGCTTCCGCGGGCACGAGGTGATCCTCTTCCACATTCTGCATCATGACGAAGTGGAGTTCCCGCTCTACGGCAACCTCCGCTTCATCGCTCTGGAGGGAACCGAGGAATTGCTCACGCGTCCGCATTTGATTCGGCCGGCCTACCTGCGGATCGTGCAGCAGTATTTGCAGGACATTCGCAAAGGGTGCGACGGCAGCGGGGTCGACTACGTGCAGATGCTCACCCATCGATCCCTGGGCAACGCTTTGGCGGAGTACCTGGTCCGGCGTTTGAAGAAGTGACGGCCAGGAAGCCGGGGAAGGCTGTTGCGCTAGGGAAGGAAGGAGATTCCAGAGACGGGAGCGGAACGGAGAGGGTAGCCAGAGCAGGGGTGAGGCGGAGCCAAAGACGTAACCGCGAGCGAAACACGCAAGGGGTCGAGGAGGACAGACCAGCCGAGGGCGAGAGGATGACATCCGAAACTGGCGTCGATGGGAGAAACAGCAACGGCCCAACGGCCCGGAAGCGGGGGTGGAGTCTCGGAGCGTGGCGGCGCGGCTGGCGCTTGGCCCTTCTGCTGGGGGCTGTTCTCGCCGGCATCTTCGCCGCGGGAGCCTACACCGGGGCGCTCTGGCACTACTTCCCCCGCCATGACCTGGACCGCTGGCAAGGGCGCTGGCGGATCGCCATCGAGGAACGGGTCACACCCAACACGATTCGGGTGGCCGGCCCGCGCTGGGAATACGAAGGGCAGGACGGCGTGCGGGCCTACCGCCTGGAATTGGACACCACCGCGGAACCGCGGCGGCTGGCCCTGGAACTGCTCGATACCCGCGGCCTGCAAGGCCCAACGCCCCGCCTCCACGGCCTGTATACTTTTGAAGGCCGAAACCGGGTCCGTGTCGTCCTGTTGCCGCAGTCCGAGCCGCTGCCCAACCGCTGGGAGGACGCCGAGCATGTGCTGACCCTCTTGCGGGAGTGACACCCGTGTTCGACCGTCTTGCCCAGCCAAGGAACCGAATGCCAACGGACCGTTCAGGAGAAGCGTCAGTCTTTCGAGGAACCAAGATTACCGGATTTCGAGGAACCGAGACCACCGGATTTCGAGGATTCGAGGGAACCGGCGTAGAATCGAGACAGACAGGGAAAAGGGAGATGACGCTGCGATGCAATTTGCCGCTCCGATGATGCTGGCCGGGGCCGCCGCGATCAGCATACCGATTGTGCTGCATCTGTTTTACCGGGCGCGCTACAAGCCGCTGCCCTGGGCGCCGATGCACTTTCTGCGCCAAGCGATCGAGCAGACCAGCCGCCGCCTGCGCTTCCAGGAATGGCTGCTGTTGCTCCTGCGCTGCCTGGCTATTGTGCTGCTGGCCCTGGCGCTGGCTCGGCCCGGTTGGAGCGGCTCGTCGATGAGCAGCCGGGGCCAGGCCGTGGACGCCGTCTTCCTCGTCGATGTCTCCTACAGCATGGGGGCGATGGATGGCGAAGTCCGCCGCTTGGACCGAGCCAAGGAAGCGGCTCAAGCCGTGCTGGACACGTTGCCGCCGCTTTCCTCCATCCAGGTGGTGACGTTCGCCGATCGGGCCTGGTGGGTTGGCCCGCAACAGCGGTACAACTGGGATCAAGCCCGTCAGCTTTTGCAAGGATTAGAACCGACGGCTTTAAGCACCGATCTTCTCCCCGGCCTGGAAGCGGCTCTGGAGGCGGCCCAAAGCGGCACGGCGGCAGCCAAGGAGTTCTACATCTTCACCGACCTGCAACGCCTGGGCTGGGACCGGCAGGCCGAAGCCTTGCGCGGCAAAATGGAGCAGCTCCGCCAGCTCGGCTCCATCGTGCTGGTCCACTGCGCCCATCCCCAGCGGCGTCCGGCCAATGTCACCGTCGAAAGCGTGCAATGGGTGGGAACAATTCCCCACACGCGCACCCGCGTGCCGTTCACCATCTTGCTGCGGAATAGCGGCCAGGTGCCGGTGCGCGGCTTACGCGTCGCCCTGGAAATCGACGACCGCTCGGTGGAAAAAGACGCCGTGCAACTGGACCAAATCGAACCCGGCCAGACTTACCCGGTGACGCTCACCGGCGGGCTGGAGGAAGCCGGCGTGCGCCTGGTCCAGGCCCGCATCCAAGGCGATGAGTTACCCGGCGACAACCTCCACCTGACGACCCTGCTCGTGCGGGACAAGGTGCGGGTGCTCCTGGTGGATGGCACTCCCAATCCCGATGATCCCCTGCAAGCGGGGGACCACTTCGTGCGCACCGCTCTCAATCCCACGGGCAACCCGGATTACTTCATCGAGACGGAATCGGTGGGGGCGGTTGAGGCCGGGCCGCGCCACCTGGACGGCAAGGATGCGGTCTATCTGCTCAATGCCCCGCTGCGCTCGCCGGAGAACCCGGTGCGCGGCCTGAGTCCGGAATTTCTGGACGAATTGGCCCGTTTCGTCCAGCGCGGCGGGGGCTTGATCATCGCGGCGGGGGACCATGTCGACCCGAAGCAGTACACCGAGGTGCTGGGACCGTCAGGCCGGGACCTGCTCCCTCTGCCGCTCAAGGGATACCACCTTACGTCGGAGAAGAAGCCGTATCGTTTGTCCGCTCCGTCCGTGGCCGTGGATTCCTTCCTGGCGGACTTCCGCAAGCCGGGTTACGCCGAAGCTCTGGAACGCCTCGCCCTCTTCCGCATGCTCGCGGTCGAGGAACCGGGACCAGGCCGGGTATTGATCCGTGACACCGACGGCCGCCCCTATCTGCTCCAGCGCCGCCTCGGCGCAGGCGAAGTCCTCCTCATCACCAGCTCCCTGGACGAGCGCTGGTGCAACTTCTCTGCGGACCCCGGTTCCTTCCACGTTCCCTTGGCCATGCTAACGATCAAACACCTGACCGGTCTCAAACAACCGGGCGGCGTGCTCACGGCGGGGGAAACTTTGACCTGGGTCCTGCCTCCGACTGTCCAAACGGAAGCGTGGGACCTCCTCCTGCCGCCCCGGCCCGGACAGCATGAGACGGAACGCGTCACTGTGCCGCTGCAAAAGGACGCCAACGGCCAGCGCTTCCTGAGTTGGAATGATACCTTCCAAGCGGGGGTGTACCGCTTCGTACCTCGCGGGCTATCCGCGGATACCACGACGGAGATGACCGCAACTTTTGCCGTCAATCCGGACCTGCGGGAAGCCACGTCCCTGGTCTTGGCCAGTGCGGAGGAGATCAGCCAATGGCTGGGCTTTTCCCCGGCCATCATTCCGGCGGGATCAGATACGGCAGCGGCTGTGACCCAACTGCGCATCCGCGGCGAATGGACGGAATACTTCCTCGTGGGACTGTTGCTGCTGTTGGTGGCGGAGTCGGCTTGGGCGTGGCTGTGCGGGCGGGCCTGGTGAGAAGTCTCCTCCCGGTTCGCCCAACCCCAGCTTGACGAACTCCTGGTTTGCGAACTTCCGGCTTGCCGAACGAGACGAGGAGACAGACGAACGGGACAGATAACAGGCCAATAACGAAAACGACGGGTATCCTCTGCGGAAAATACCGGAGGCGAGTGGAACGAGAAGGCATCCATGAACGCTTTATGGCTGATAGTGCCGTTGTGGGCGGAGATGCAACGCCGGGGCTGGTTTCCCCTGTGGCTGGCGATTCTGCTGGGTTTGGCGGCGGCGGCGGCGGTGATTCGGCTCTATCTGCGGGAATCGGAGCGCCTCGGCGTCTTCCCCCGCTTGCTCCTCGCTTCGCTCCGCATCATACTCGTGCTGCTGGTGGCCTTTTTGCTGCTGCGTCCGGCGTGGGTCCACCGGGATGAACGGAGCCGACAGCGGCCTATTGCCGTGCTCATCGACGTGTCCCAAAGCATGGCCCAACGGGATGCCCGCCCCAACAGCGACGACCAGTGGCGGCTGGCCCTGGCATGGGGTTTGACCGATCCCCGCGCGCCGTTCCCGCCCAGCGGCTTCCCCGACGCCAGTCTGCGCGACCGCCTGCCGGATCGCCCCAGCCGCCTGCAACTGGTCCAGGCCGTGCTCACCCATCCCCAACTCAACTTACTCGCTCGCTTGGCTCAGAAGGGACCCCTGGAAGTGTACACCTTCGGCCGGCAGCGCTACTCCCGCAGCACCACGCAGTGGGAGTGGCTGAAGGAACTGCAAGCGGAGGAAAGCGGCACCGCTTTGGCCGACGCCGCCTTGGAGCTGCTCCAGCGGGATGAGCTGGACCTGCCAGCGGCCATTGTGATCCTCAGCGACGGGCGGGATAACGCCAGCCGGAGCAACTTCGAAGAGCTGGCCCGGCAGTGCGTCCGCCGTCGGGTGCCGCTGCACATTTACGGCGTCGGGGTGTCCAGTGTCAGCCAGGTGCAGGCGGCCTTCGGTCCGGCCCACCCCGGCGATGCCGTCAGTCCCGAAGCCCAAGCCGCCGCCGGCCTCGATGTGCCCAACACCCTTTTCGTGGACGACATCGCCGCCATTCCGGTGCGTTACACCGTCTTTGGCGTGCCCGCAGGCCAAGTGGAACTCGTGCTGCACTACGGCGAGCGGGAAGTCGCCCGCAAAACCCAGGACATCCGCCTGACACCCGACGAGCAGCAGAAAGGCAAAACCTTCGCAGACCTGCTGCGCTTTGTGCCGACCAAGGAGGATGCCGCCGCCAGCAAGCAGGAATACACGCTCACCATCACGCTCAGCGCCGGAGATGCCGCCGCCCCGCTCAAGCTCACCACCACGTTGCGCCGCCCCGCTCAGGTGGTCAACCGCCAGCTCAAGGTCCTGGCGATCGATTACCGCTCCCGGTACGACTTCCAGTATTTGCAGCGCTGGCTGCTGCGGGACCGGCGGGTGCAAGCCCGCTTCTACCTGATCGACGGCGACAAAGCGGCCATGCGCTCCGGCCCTCCCTGGCTGCCGGAATTGACCCGCGAGATCAACGGTACCCTCAGCCTCGACGCCGACGAGTTCCGCACCTTGCTCTTCGACTTCGATCTGCTCATTCTCGGCGATGTGCCCAGAAACTTTTTCACCCGGCAGCAGGCGGAGCTGATCAAACAGTTTGTGGTGGAAGGGGGAGGCTTGATCCACATTGCCGGGCGTTGGCATGCCCCAGCCGGTTGGGCCGAACCCGGCGTGGCGGACCCCAAAGCCCGCCATCCCTTGGCGGAGATTTTGCCCGTGGAGTTGGAGCCGGTCCGCTTCCCCTTGGAAGACCCCGGCGCCCCGCGCCCCTTCGTCCCCGTGCCGGCTCCCGCCGTGGCCCGCGCCCCCTTGCTTACCCTCGTCGATGACCCCGAACGCAACGCCGCCCTTTGGGGCGAACTCGGAAAACCCCCTCGTGATGACCCCCAGCAGCTCAAACCGATGTTCTGGTACTACCCGGTGCGTCGCGTCAAACCCGCGGCGGAAGTCTTCCTGGTTCACCCCACGGACCGCACTCCCCCCCCGGACAATAAACCCATGCCCTTGCTCGTCGGCCACTACTACGGCAAGGGGTATGTCCTCTACGTCGGCTTCTGCGACACCTGGCGCTGGCGCTACAACACGCGGGACAAATACTTCGGCCGCTTCTGGACTCAAGCGGTCTACACCGCCGGCATTCCACGGATCGCGGGAACCCGCCGCACGCAACTGACCCCGGCTGCCACGCAACCAGTGCTCGGCCAAACCGGCGAAGTTTATGCCCGCATCTACTCGGACCGCTACGAGCCGTTCACCGCCGCGGAGGTTAGCGCCACCCTGATCCACCACGATGGCGACCCGAATGATCCGCAGGCCCGCCGCAGCATCACCTTCCGCAAAGTCCCCGGTGTCGAAGGGGAATATGTGGCTACCCTGCCCTACGACCGGATCGGCCGCTTCGAGCTGCGCCTGGACCCGCTCAACGGCCAACCCGCCAGCTTGCCTTACACCGTGATCTACCCGGAAAACCACGAACTGGCTCCTGGACCTATGGCGGAAGCCGCCCTGCGCCGCCTGGCCTACGCCTCCCGCGAGGGCGCCGAGGAGGGGTTCTACCGCGAAGAGCACCTGGCCGCCCTGCCCGATGCCGTGCAAACTCAACTGGCCCCCCTCTCCCGTCGTCAGGAACTGCTCCTCTGGAACCGCTGGATGCTCCTGGCCATCATCGCCCTGTTAACCGCCGAGTGGGTCCTGCGCCGCTTCCAGGGATTGAGTTAGCCCCAGGTGGGCGACCCCGTTGGGGTCCTGGTTGAGACGATGGAGGCCGGATCGCTGGCTTACCCGGAGTGACAAGACAAGACCCTAACCTGGATGAAGAGAGAGAAGGCAGCGTGATAGGGACCATGCACACGATTCTGCGACAACTACGCCGCTGGCGCTCGCGGGAACGGTTACTGCGGCTGGCCTGGGGACTAGGACGCACCCTGGCGGTGCTCCTGGCGGTGCTCGCGGGGGCATGCCTGATCGACTGGTTCATCGATCGTTACTCCGGTTCGCAAACCTGGCGGGATTGGCGCAATTCGAGCTGGCTGCTCTGGCCTGCCGATCCGCTCGACACGGGGGAAACCCCCTTCTGGCTGGTCCGCCTGCCCTTGACCGCCGGCCAAGTGGCCCTCGCCGCCTGGCTGCTTTACCACTGGGTCTATCGCCCCGTGCGGCAGACACCCCCGATCGACGACCTGGCATTCCAAGCCGAGCAGGCCTTCCCCGCCTTCGAGCACCGCTTGGTCACCGCGGTGCAACTGAACCGCCGCGGAGCGAAAACCCAGGGTATGTCCCGCGCCTTGATCGCCCAGGTCACCGAGGAGGCGGAAGCCTTGGCCCAGCGCTACGACTTCCTCAGCCTGCTGGATACCAGCCGCTGGCAAAAAGCCCTGGCTTGGCTCCTCCCCGTGCTGATGGGCTGGGGGCTGTTCGTCGCGATCAATCCCAGCTTGGCCGCCGTGCTGGTGCTGCGCCAGGCCCTGCTGCCTGTGGACATTCCCCGCCGCATCCACCTGGAGAACCTCACGCCGGAACTCTGGCCGGTCGGCGCCGATGTCACGGTGCGTGTGCGCGTCACGGGCCGCTTCCGGGAGGACCTGGTCGGCGTGCTACGCCTGGTTCCCGATGGCCAGCCCGAAGAGTTTTACGAGTTGCATTGGGCCAGAACTTTGGACGACGGCAGCGCCGAGTTTGAGACCCGCCTGCCGCCGATGTCCCAGGATTTCTCCTTCCTGGCACGCCTGGGGGATGGTCGGATGCGGGAGCCGGGCCGGGTCCGTTTCGAGCCGCCGCCGCAATTGGCCCCGGACGATCCCTCCTCCCCGCCGTTGATCGGCGAGATCGAACTGCCCGCTTGGCTGGGCCGGCGCCCGGATGGTTCCCCCTACCTCCGCCGCAACGACGGTTGGAGCCGAGGCGAAATCGTCGATGCCCTGCCCCAATCCCGCCTGCGAATCACCGCCCGCTTCAACAAGCCGGTGGCGCAAGCCTACCTGGTCCCCATCCTCCGCGGTGAAGGACTCCGCGAGCACCCCCTCGTCCCGCTTCCCCCTCTGGTGCTCGCCGAGGACCGCCGCTCCGCCTTCTGGACCCTGCCGGCTCAGCCGCGCCTCATCGCCTACCGCCTCGACCTGACCGATGACTACGGCTTCACCAATCCCCTGCCCATCCGCCGCAATATCCGCCTCTGGGAAGATCGGCCTCCGGTGGTCGAATGGAAACCTGAATCGACCCGCGATCCGAATCGCGCCTCCGCGGACTGGGCGCCCGGTGTCAACCCCAAGGACTTCGAATGGGACATGCCCTTGGCCCCCAACGGCCGAATCCAGGTCATCTACGTGGCGCGCTCCGACGCTGGCATCGGCCGAGCCAACATCGCCTACCGCGTGGTGCCGCGGGGTATCCCCGCCGACGCTTACCCCGAAGAGATACGCCGCATCCAGCACCCCCGCGATGATCCCCAAGGATTGGTCTTCCAACGCTTGCCCCTGCGCCCCTTCACCGGCAACCCCCAAGAGCTGCAATTGGGAGAATTCATCCTCGACTTGGGCAAGTTTGAGAAGTCCGGCAAGTTCGGCGAAGTCGAATTGTACCACCTGCCTGCCAGCGATCCCTGGGAGGAACCGTCGGGATTGGTCGCCGGAGGATGTAAAAACTTCGAGATCGCCGGGCTGCAAAAACGGCTCCCCGATGGCTCCTGGGCGAAACTGGAAGTCGGCGATACGGTTGAATTGTATGTGGAGGTGTACGACCGCCTCACGCCCCTGGCCTGGTCCGCAACCCGCCGGGGAATTTTTCCTCTGCCCCAATTGGCTGCTATGGACCGCGAGACCCTCCTGAGCTTGCCCCGCACGGCCCAAGGCGATCTGGACCTCTCCCGCTTGCCGCCCCGACCCGCGGGCTACCCGCGCGAAGCCAAACGCAAATTCGTCGTCACCGAAGCCGACGCCGAAATCGCCTTCCGCCTGCGGGATGAAGGACGCCAACGCCTCCGCGAAAAACTCCAGCAAATTGCCGAAGACCAAACCCGGGTGTTTCAACCGAAAAGGTGATTGCCTGACCCCTTGGTTTCAACCCACCATGATGGAGACCCCTACCCCCGGATGATGCCCCACCCCCGCTGTGTTATCACCCAAAATGCATAATGAGGCTTCTTAAGGTAAAATCCGAACCCGCGGAGCAAACGCGCCCCCTACGTGCTACGTCCAATACTGTAAGGAGAAGTGTAAGGAGAACTGCCCTCCCCCGCCCGCACGAGCCGCCGCCGTCATCCCGCGGGGGAACGGAGCTGAGGAAGAAGCGGATTCGAGCAGCAACGCGAAAACCAGGGAGGAAATAAGGAACAAAGAGCGAACCGAATGGAAGCGCGGAGCCTTCGCCAATGGGCACGCCGGAGTTGGAAGCCGAATAAGCAATCCAAGTAGGAATTTTTCGTTCACATTTGGGTTGCAAAACAGAGGATTCTCGAAGATACTGGGATAAGATACATTGAAGGATTTGACACTTACGGGGGAGTCCCTCCAGGAGACTGACGATGAGCGCGATACGCCGCCGTGTTTGGGCCGGTGTCCTGATGCTCGGCAGCTTGACCTCGCTAGTATTGGCCCAGGAACCGGACCCGGTGCAGCAGCGGGAGCAACAGAAGCGGATCCAGGGCCGCGTGGCAGAGGTGGCCCGGCGCGCCAGCTCCACCCTCGATGCCATGACCTACCAGCGGCTCTCGCCGTCCCTGGAGCGGAAAATGCTCGAAGAGGTCGCCCGCGGCTTGCGCGAACTCAGCCAGGAGCAGATCGAGCAAGTCCTGCGGCACCTGGAAGAGGCAGTGGCGGCCCAGCAAGCCGGAAATGCCCAAGCCCAAACCCAAGCCCAGCAGCAAGCTTACGCCAAACAGCGCGAGATCATCTCCCAGTTGCGCAGCATGCTCATCAAGCTGGACATTATTCGCAATCTGGATGAAGCCGCCGCTCGCCTGGACGCCGCCGCGGAAAAACAATTGGCCCTCAATGCCGAGACCCTGACCGCCGCCCGCCTCCCCCGCCGCGGCATCCGCCGCTTCGGAGATGATCGCTTGGAATTGGCCAACGAACAGCAGGACCTCCGCACCGAAATCGCCGCCCTCTTCCAGCAGATCGAGAACCTGATTCCGCACCTGACTCCGCAGCAAAAAGACCGCTTGGAACAGGCCGAGTATGCCGTCCGTTCCCGCCGTCTGCTCCAGGAGTTGCAAGGCACCATCACCCTGCTCCGCGAGGGGCAATGGGAACTGGCCACAGACCGTCAGCGCCGCCATGCCAAGGAACTCAAGGACCTGGCCCACGCCCTGCGCACTCCACCGGCGGACCCTGTCGCCGCCCTCAAACAGGCCCAGGAGAAACTCCAGCGCGCCATCGACGCCCAGAAGAAAGTCCAGGAGCAAACCCGCGAACCGGCTAACCCCGAACAGCTCGAACAGGCCCGCCGCCAGGGAGTGGACCCCAACCTCCTGCGCGGCCAGGACCTCGCCAATCAGCAGGCCAAAGCCGAATTCGCCGCCCGTGATGCCCGCAAAGCCGCCGAAGATGCGGCCCGCGAAGTCGCCGACCTGCTCAAACCTGTCGAAAATCAACAGTGGAAGGCCGAAGACGCCCTGCGCCAGGGCAAACTCGACGAGGCCCAGCAGCCCCAACAGCAAGCCCTCGATAAACTCCAGCAGGCCAAAGAAGAGATCGACCGCCGTATTGCCGCCGCCGAACGAGCGAAGGTCGATCCCCGCGCTGCCGTAGAACAGGCCGCAGAGCGCCTCGACAAACTCATCCAGCAGCAGAAGGACGCCCACGCCGCCGCCCAACGCGCGGAAAAGAACCCCGACCGCCTGCCCCTCGCCCAAGCCCTGCAAAAGGAAACGAACCAAAACGCCCAGCAGCTCCAGCAGACTCCCCTGCCCCCCAATCCCGCCTTCCAGCAGGCCCTCCAGCAGGCCGCCGAGGCCATGCAACAGGCCCAAAATAAACTCGACGCCCAGGATGCCCGCCAGGCCCAGCCTGACCAGCAACGCGCCCTCCAAGCCCTCGAACGTGCCAAGCAAGCCCTCGAACGCCAACTCCAGGCCATCGACCAGCGCCGTGAAGACATCGCCCGACTCGAAGAACTGAAAAACCAGCTCGAAGAACTCGCCAAAAACGAACGCGACATCGCCGACAAAGCCCAAAAGGCCGAGCAGCCCGAACAGAACCGTGACCTGGCCCAAAAACAGGAACAGCTCCAGCCGCCCACCGGCCAGGTCCAAGAGCAGCTTCAGCAAATGGCCCAGCGCCAACAGGCCGCCGACCCCCAAGCCGCTCAGCCGCTGCAAAAGGCTGCCGAGGCCGTCCAGCAAGCCCAGCAAAACCAGCAGCAAGCCCGCGACAACCTCCAGAAAAACCAACCCCAGCCGGCCGCCCAGCAAGCCCAGCAGGCCGCCGACAAACTCCAGCAAGCCGCCCGTGAGGTCCAGGAACAACTCAACCAGAAACGCGGCGAAGAAGCCAACGACCAGGCTGCCCTCCAACCCCAACGCCTCGACCCCAACAACGCCGCCCAGCAACTCCAGCAGGCCATCGAACAGGCCCAACGCGCCGCCGAACAGGCCCAAAAGGCCAACATGGCCCAGCAGCAGGCCAACAACAATCCCCAGCAGCAAGCCCAACCCCAACAGGGCCAACCCAACAATCCGCAGCAGGCCAACAACAACCCCCAACAACAGGGCCAACCCCAGCAGGGCCAACCCAACAACCCGCAGCAGGCCAACAACAACCCCCAACAACAGGGTCAACCCCAGCAGGGACAACCCAACCTCGCCGAACTCCAAAAGCAGTTGGCCCGCGACGCCCAACAGCAGCAGCTTCCTGAAGCTGCTCAAGCCGCCGACAAGGCCGCCCAAGCCCTTGAACAAGGCGACCTTCCCAAAGCTATCGAGAATCAGCAGAAAGCCCTCGATGAGCTGAACAAAGCCGCCCAACAGCAGGCCAACAACGGCCAACAACAACAGCCCGGCCAACAACAGGGCAACATGGGCCAACAACCCGGTCAACAACAGGGCAACATGGGACAGCAGCCCGGTCAGCAGCAAGCCAACAACGGACAACAGCAACAGCCCGGCCAACAACAGGGCAACATGGGCCAACAACCCGGTCAGCAGCAGGCCAACAACGGCCAACAACAACAGCCCGGACAGCAACAGGGGAACATGGGCCAACAACCGGGCCAACAGCCCGGAGCGGCTCAACTCGCCCAGCGGCAGCAACAACTGCTCGATGCGGCACGGGCGCTCCAGCAATCCCAGCAGGCGAACAACGCCGCTCAGGCCGCCTTGCAGCAAGCCCAGGCTAACACCCCCATGTCCGTGCAGAACCAACTGCAGCAGGCCCAGCAGCAGCTCCAACAGGCGGCCCAGCAACTCCAACAGGGTCAGCCGGGCCAGGCGGGTCAAAATCAACAGCAAGCCGCCCAGCAACTGCAACAGGCCCTGCAAGCGCTGCAAGCGGCTCAGCAGCAGGCCCAGGCTAATAACGGCCAGCAGCCCGGCCAACAACAGGCCAACAACGGCCAGCAGCCCGGCCAACAAGGGAACATGGGTCAACAGCCCGGCCAGCAACCCGGACAGCAGCAAGCCAACAATCCCAGCCAGCAGCAAGGCCCCGGCCGACCCATGAATCAAACGATCAGTGAAGGAGACCAAAACGGCGACGACAAGCTCAACAAGGCCGGTTCCAGCGGTAACCTCGCCACCGGCGATGGCTCCTTCATCCAACTGCGCAGCAAGGAACGGGAACGGGTCCAGCAAGGCGCCGACGCCCGACTGCCCGCCGAGTTCCGCGAACTGATCAAACTGTTCAACATGAACATCAAAAATGCCAAGCCCGCCCCCACTGGCGGCGGCAAATGATCGTCACCGTGGCGAACGCGGGGGGGTGCTTCCCCTCCCCGGCGGCTCCCAGTTGAGGATGCGACGCATGAAACGATGGGCTTCCTTCCTGGCCGTAGTTCTGTTCCCCGCCTGTCTTGCGGGAGTGGGCATCACCGCCTTGCCAGCCCAGGAACCGCCGGAGGCCGATAAGCCCCCGCCCGCCCCCTTCGATGACCGGGTCACGATCGATCCCGAAGTGCAAGCCGCCATCGACAAAGCCCTGCGCTTCCTCGCCCGCGTCCAGCTCTCCGACGGCTCCTGGGGCAATACCGCCATGACCGGCTTTGCCCTCCTCGCCTTCATGGCCAATGGCCACCTCCCCAATCAAGGCGAACATGGCAAAGTCGTCTCCGCCGGCGTCCGCCACCTCATCACTCAAACCCGCGAGGATGGCTACCTCATCAATGCTCGCGGCGGCAACATGTACTGCCACGGCATCGCCGCTCTGGCTTTGACCCAGGTCGTCAGTATGACTGGCGATGAAGACGTCCGCAAAGTCACCAAAAAAGCCATCGACCTGATCCTCAAAACCCAAAACTACGAAGGCGGCTGGCGCTACGATCCCTCCCCCACCGGCGCGGACATCTCCGTGACCATCATGCAGGTCATGGCCCTGCGCGGCGCCAAAGACATCGGCCTGCACGTCCCCGATAAAGTCCTGGAAAACTCCATCAAATACATCAACCGCTGCCGCGATGCCCGCACGGGCGGCTACCGCTACATGCCCTACTCCGCCGGCGCCGGCTTCGCCCGCACCGCCGCCGGCATCTGCGTCCTGCAACTCTGCGGCAAATACGACGCCGAGGAAATCCAGCAAGGCGTCCGCTTCCTCGAACGTGTCGGCGATGACCGCGCCCACTTCTGGTACGGCCACTACTATGCCGCCCACGCCCTCAACCAGGTCGGCGGCGAAGTCTGGGAACGCTACTACAAACGCATGCGCGACTTCCTCCTCGCCCCCGGCTACCAACGCCCCACCGGCGAATGGTACGACCCCCGCCGCGAACCCCAATACGGCCCCGTCTATCAAACCTCCATCGCCGTCCTCATCCTGAGCATCCCCGCTCACTACCTGCCCATCTACCAAAAGTGATCCCCGCCCTGGAACCGGAACCGCTCCCCACGCCCCACTCCCCTCGCCCCTTCGCCGAACGGCAGGTCTTCCCTGTTCCCACATGCTCAGCGATCCCGACGCCACAACGGGAAGGTTCGCCTGCTCCATGAACCTGGGCAAGCCGGTCCCTGCCAGGCCCGGCGCCGGCTCACCCCTACTCTTGGACCGCTTGATGTCAGTGATTGGACAGCCTGGTGTCAATCACTGGACAGCCTGAGATCAGGAGATCGTCCCCCAGCGAAAATCACCAGGGGCAGCAGACCGAGACGGAACCGGGCTATGCCGCTCCTCATTATGTCAGTGGGAAGTCGCTAGCGTTGAAGGCGTGCGATTACGGAATGGCCAGGATGGTCAGGTTGGGAGGGGTGGTCCAGCCGCTGGGCAGCAGGTCTACCCCCACGCCGCCG
>ENA-ORXB01002790-ORXB01002790.1-sediment-metagenome-genome-assembly--contig:-NODE-2790-length-13881-cov-3.920892_pt1 | contig 13881 bp, 12 predicted proteins | sample MGYA00237863_ERZ511475 | MGnify/ENA primary metagenome ERZ511475 (study PRJEB26305, sample SAMN06343858) | sediment metagenome | isolation source: hot spring sediment | place: Canada: British Columbia... | reverse complement strand
GAATAATATGGTATAAGATGGTGGCGGTGAGGGTATGAAGCTGGAGCGGGCGCGCTATGTCGTGGTGCGCAAGGTGGAAGAGACGTTGCGCCGCCGGGGCATGGTCGATGTCGGGGACCTGGTGCTGGTGGCGGTGTCGGGGGGTCCCGATTCCCTCGTGCTCCTGGACGCGCTGGCCCGCCTCGCGGGCGGCCTGGGGATCTCGTTGCGCGTAGTGCACGTGGACCACGGCGTGCGCCCGTCTTCCGGCGAGGAGGCCGCCTTCGTGCGCGAGGTGGCGGCCCATTACGGCTTTCCCTGCCACGTGGAACGCCTGGAGGGAAATCGCGCGGGGCGGAAAGAGAGCCCCGAGGAGAGGTTGAGAAACGAGCGCTACCGCGTCTTCGAGGCCCTGCTCGCGGAGACGGGCGCTCGCCGCCTCGCCACCGGACATACCGCCGACGACAGGGTGGAGACCTTCCTGCTCCGGATGATCTCGGGGGCGGGGGTGTCGGGCCTGGCCTCCATCCCCCCGGTGCGCGGTCCCTACATACGGCCGCTCATCGCCGTGTGGCGCGAGGAGGTGGAGGGGTACGCGCGTTTTCTCCCCTTTCCGCCCCGTCTGGACGAGAGCAACCTCGATCTCTCCATCCCGCGCAACCGCGTGCGGCACGAGCTGCTGCCGCTGCTTGAGCGGGGGTACAACCCCTCCGTGCGGCGCACCCTGCTGGCGGAGGCGGAAATGCTCTCGGAGGCGGCGGAGGCGCTGCGCGGGCGGGCGTCGGAGGCCGCGGCCGCCATGGCCTCTTACGGGGAGGGGGCATGGCGCCTGGACGTCGAGGGGGCGCGCGGACTGGACACGGCCACGCAGCGGGAGCTCATCGCCGGGATGCTGCGCGGGCTGGGGCGCGAGCCCGCCTTCCGCGTCGTAGAGGACATCCGCCTGAAGCTCCTGGAAGGCAAAGGCAACCCCTCCCTGGACCTGGGCTACGGCATGAGGGCGCGCAGGAGCTACGGGCGGATCGTCATGGGCCCGGCCCCGGGTGAGGCGGAGGCCCCGCGGGTGGAGGTGCCCGGCGAGGGCGCGTATTCCCTCGGAGCGTCCGGCGCGGTCCTCACGGTGGAGATCAGGGAATCCCGGGGCGAGGATCCCGCGAGCGCGGCACGCGGCGGGGACACGGCGTGGCTGGACGCGGACCTGCTGCGCTTTCCCCTGCTGGTCCGGGGCGTGCGCCCCGGTGACCGCTTCCATCCCCTTGGGTCTCCCGGGAGGCGCAAACTGCAGGACTTCCTGGTGGACCTCAAGGTGCCACGCGAGCGAAGGCGCGGGATCGCGGTGCTGGAGTCCGGGGGGGAGATCGTTTGGGTGCTGGGGATGCGTATCGACGAGAGGTTCAAGGTGCGCGGGGACACGCGGCGCATAGCCGTGCTGCGCCTGGGCGGGTGGCCGTCGTGACCCGGGGTCCGGGTTCAGGGAGCGCCGGAAGGAGACGATAAGTATAGAGCCGGCGGCGGAGCGTGAGAGGCCGGGCCGCGCCTTTCGACGGGCCCGTTTAGGTCTTGCGGCGCGGGAGCGGGGGAGTGAGCGGATCATACCCCCTTGGGAGCGCAGGGGTGATAATGGGAACATGACGGAGAAGAGGCCGGGAAAGGTGCTCCTCGGCGGCGAGGAGATAAGGAGGCGCACGGAGGAGCTGGCGCGGGAGATAACCCGCGATTACGCGGGGCGCGACCTGGTCATGGTGGGCGTGCTCAAGGGCGCCTTCGTCTTTCTGGCCGACCTGGCCCGGCGCGTCGAGCTGCCGCTGGAGATCGATTTCGTGGCCGTTTCCAGCTACGGGGCGGACACGGAATCCTCGGGGGTGGTGAGAATCGTAAAGGATCTGGATCTGGACATATCTGGCAAGCATGTCCTACTGGTGGAGGACATCGTGGACACCGGCCTTACGCTGGCCTATCTTGTCCAGATGCTCAAGCAGAGGGGTCCCGCCTCGGTGGAGGTATGCGCCTTGCTTAACAAACCGGATACGCGTAAGGTTGATATTGAGGTCAAGTATTGCGGCTTCGAGGTTCCTCCGCTCTTCGTAGTGGGTTACGGTCTGGACTTTGCGGAGAAATACCGCCAATTGCCTTACGTGGTTGCCTTGGAGGAGCAAGAAAGGAGAGTTGACGAGACTTGAATATGGGAAACAAAAGGCTGTGGAGAACGGCCATCTTCTACCTGGCCATAGTTTTCGTGGTCATTTTGGTGTGGACCAAGTCGCCCAGCATTTTTGGCAACACCAAGACCAAGGACCTCAGCTGGTTCGAGGACCGACTGGCGGAGGGGCAGATAGGCACCGTGACCATCAAGGACAAGGACCACCTGGCGGTGGGTACCCTGCAATCCGGAGAGGAATTCGAGGTAAGCTTTCCGGCGGAATACACTTCCGACCTGGTGAATAAGATAAACGATTACCGCCAGAAGGCCTCTTCCGAGGACCCTGAGATCGCCTCCAAGTACCAGGCCTACAAGAGCTTGGAGATCAAGGTGGACACCCAGGGGGGGTTCGATTTCCTGGGCATAGTGCTCAACCTGCTGCCCTTCCTGCTCATCGTGGTGCTTTTCTTTTTCCTCTTCCAGCAGATGCAAGGAGGAGGGAGCAAGGTCATGTCCTTCGGCAAGAGCCGGGCCAAGCTGATGACCAAGGACCAGCCCCGCGTGACCTTCAAGGACGTGGCGGGCATTGACGAGGCGGTAGAGGAGCTGCAGGAGATCAAGGAATTCCTGGCCAGCCCGGCCAAGTTCCAGGCCCTGGGGGCCAAGATCCCCAAGGGCGTCCTCCTTTACGGTCCGCCGGGCGCGGGCAAGACCCTCCTGGCCAAGGCGGTGGCCGGCGAGGCCGGCGTGCCATTCTTTTCCATATCCGGCTCGGATTTCGTGGAGATGTTCGTGGGCGTGGGCGCCTCGCGGGTGCGGGACCTCTTCGAGCAGGCCAAGGCCTCGGCCCCGGCCATCATTTTTATGGACGAGATAGACGCCGTAGGTAGGCACCGCGGGGCCGGGCTGGGCGGCGGGCATGACGAGAGGGAGCAGACCCTCAACCAGCTCCTGGTGGAGATGGACGGGTTCGATATGAAGACCGGGGTCATCCTCATCGCCGCCACCAACCGGCCGGACATCCTGGATCCGGCCCTCCTGCGCCCGGGACGCTTCGACCGCCAGATCGTGGTGGACCGCCCGGACCTGCAGGGCCGCTTGGGTATCCTCAAGGTGCATACCCGTGACAAGCCCCTGGCCGACGACGTGGACCTTGAGGTCCTGGCGCGACGCACCCCGGGATTCACCGGGGCGGACCTGGCCAACCTGGTGAACGAGGCCGCTTTGCTCTCGGCGAGGCACGGCAAGAAGAAACTGGACATGCAGGAGATGGAGGAGGCCATCGACCGCGTCATGGCAGGGCCGGAGCGGCGCACCCGCCTGATCAGCGACAAGGAGAAGGAGATCATCGCCTATCACGAGACCGGCCATGCCCTGGTGGCGCACAAGCTCCCCAACGCCGACCCGGTGCACAAGATATCCATCATCCCCAGAGGGCAGGCCTTGGGTTACACCCTCACCCTTCCCCTGGAGGACAAGTACCTGGTCACCAAGTCCGAGCTGGTGGACGAGCTGTCCATGCTCCTGGGAGGCCGGGTGGCCGAGGAGATGGTCTTCGGGGAGCTGACCACCGGCGACCAGAACGATATCGAGAAGGCCACCAAGCTGGCGCGCAAGATGGTCTGCGAGTTCGGCATGAGCGAGAAGCTGGGCCCGCTTACCCTAGGACAGAAGCAGGAGGAGGTCTTCCTGGGACGCGACCTCTACACCCACCAGGATTACAGCGACCAGATCGCTTATGAGATAGACCGCGAGGTGAGGAGGCTGGTGGACGAGGCCTACAACCGGGCCAGGGATATCCTCACGGAAAACCGGGACCGGCTGGACGCCATCGCCAGGGCGCTGATCGAGCGGGAAACCCTGGAAAAGGATGAGCTGCTAGCCCTTCTGGAGGGCAAGGAGATCCAGGAGAAGTCTGCGGAGCACGGCGCGGAGGCTGAGGAGGCAGCCGCCGCCAAACGCGAGGAAGTCAAGCCCGCCCCCATCAAGGGCAAGCCGGCCATCCAACCCGAGTAACTCGAAAAATGGGGTCAGCCCCCGAAATTCGAAAAACTCGCTATTTTTCATCGGGAATTTCTCTTCTTCGGGGAAAGTTTTTCGAATTTCGGGGGCTGACCCCAAAATTCGAAAGGTTGGAAGTTGTAGTCGGCGTTTTTTTCTATGGATGATAGGTCCAAGGCGGCGCCGGCCAGCGCTATGGGGCAGGCAATAAACCGCTGCCGAGGTAAGCGCGTAACCCCTTACCTTTGGGTTATAATAGGCGGGAAACACCGTTAGGAGGAGGCAAGTGGATAAGGAGAAAATAATACAGGGTGTGCGCATGGTACTGGAGGGGATAGGGGAGGACCTGGAGCGCGAGGGGCTTCAAAAAACGCCCGAGCGCGTGGCCAAAATGTACGAGGAGATCCTCAGCGGCATGGACGTGGACCCGGCCAGCGTGATCCGCGCCATGTTCACGGAGGAGCACGAGGAAATGATCGTGGTAAAGGACATTCCCCTCTATTCCATATGCGAGCATCACATGATGCCCTTCCTAGGCAAGGCGCACGTCGCCTATATCCCGGGACCCGAGGGCCAGATAACCGGCATCAGCAAGCTGGCGCGGGTGGTGGACGTGCTGAGCAAGCGGCTGCAGGTGCAGGAGCGGCTGACCACCGACATCGCGGATACCTTAGTGAAGGCCCTGAGGCCCCGGGGCGTGCTGGTGGTAATCGAGGCCGAGCACCTATGCATGTCCATGCGGGGGGTGAAGAAGCCGGGCGCCCTCACCATAACCTCGGCGGTGCGGGGCACCTTCCACACCAACGCCGCGTCGCGGGCAGAGGCCATGGCCCTTATACGGCGGAAGAGCTGAGAGGACGGCATGCGTTTCAACCCCCGTTTTCTGGAAGTCGCCGACCTGGAAGACGCCCGCTCCCGCCTGGAGGAGCTGAAGTCCAGCGACGAGGGTGTATCCATCATGGCTCCCAAGATGGTGCACCGCGTGATCCACGTGGACAACGTGGATTCCAGGGCGGCGAACATTCTTAAGCAGGATATGCTGGCCCTGGGCGGCGAGGTTTCCCTGCCGCGGGACGTCTTCGACTGGGAGAAGAAGGTGCCGGTGCTCATCTCCGGTAACCTTAGGCAGTACAAGAGGCTGGTCGCCAAGCTGAAGCGCCAGCCTTTCGGTCTCAAGGTGCTGGCCGACGAGCTTGAACGCCTGCTAAAAAATACCACCTCTGCCGGAAGGACCCTCAGGCTCAAGGGAAAGGAATACCCTCTGGACGAGCGCACCCTTATCATGGGGGTGGTCAACGTGACCCCCGACTCCTTCTCCGACGGCGGGCTTTTCCGGGACGCCCAAGCGGCGGTGGAGCACGCCATGCGCTTGGTGGAGGAGGGAGCGGACATCCTGGACATCGGCGGCGAATCCACCCGGCCGGGGTCGGACCCTGTTCCCATAAAGGAGGAGCTGGATAGAGTGATGCCGGTGATCGAGAAACTGGCCGGTCTGACCGAGGTGCCCATATCCATAGATACCACCAAGGCGGAGGTGGCGAGGCGAGCCCTGGATGCCGGGTGCGCCATGGTCAACGACATAAGCGCCATGCGCCTCGACGCGGAGATGCTTCCCCTGGTGGCCTCCAGGGGTGTCCCCTTCTGCCTTATGCATATGCAGGGGATGCCCAAGGACATGCAGGAGAACCCCCATTACGACGACGTGGTGGGGGAGATAGCCGCCTTCCTGCGGGAGAGGGCGGAAGCGGCGGAGGAGGCGGGCGCCGATCCCTCCAACATCATCATCGACCCCGGTATCGGTTTCGGCAAGACCCTCCACCATAATCTGGAAATACTGCGCCGTTTGGGCGAGTTCAAATCCCTGGGGTACGCTCTCCTGCTGGGGACCTCGCGCAAGTCCTTCATCGGGCGCATACTGGACCTCCCGGTGGAGGAGAGGCTGGAGGGCACGGCGGCCAGCGTGGCCCTGGGAGTGGCCGCCGGGGCGGACATAGTGCGCGTTCACGACGTGAAGGAGATGGCGAGAGTGGTCCGCGTGGCGGAAGCCATCGTGGGCAAGGGGCAAGGGAAGGAGCAGAGGTGGGAAGAGCCCAGAAACTGAAGCAGCAGCGCAAGGAAGAGCAATTCGAGCTGGAGAAGGAAAAGAAGAGAGCGTTTTACCGCAAGATCCTCATCGCGGCACTAACCATCCTAGCCATAGGGGTGACCGTCTTCCTCATCATCCTGGTGAACTCCCTTAAAAAGGAGGAGGCGGCGAAGCCCAAGGTGGAGTCGGCCAAGCAGATGATCCTGGAGACCACCAAGGGGCAGATCGTCGTGGACCTCTTTACGTCGGACACCCCGCTCACCGTGGACCATATCACCAACCTGGCGGAGCAAGGCTTCTACGACAATCTGCGCTGGTACCGGGTAGAGGACTTCGTGGTCCAGACCGGAAGCCACACTCAGTCGCTGCTGGCCGAATCGGGAGAAGCGGAGCCGGACCAGGCTGCCCTGGACCAGGCCATGCAGGAGGACCAGGGGGTGGGCACGGTGCTGGACGAGGTGGGCCAACCCAACGTGCGCGGCTCCATAGCCATGGCCAAGCCCAGCGACCCGCAGACCCAGAAGCCCATGGCCAACTCCGCCAGGACGGATTTCTACATCTTAAAGACCGACGCCTCCTGGCTGGACAGCGACTATACCGTCTTCGGCCGGGTGGTGAAGGGCATGGACGTGGTGGACTCCTTGGAAACCACGGACTACCTGCTCTCCGTGAAGATCAAGGACAAGTAGAGATGGCCTCCCGGGGCAAGACGGTCAAAAAGGAAAAGACTGGAAAGACTTGCAGGATAATCGTATCCGGCCTCAAGGTCTTCGCTTATCACGGCTGCACTCCCCGGGAGAAGGAGAAAGGCCAGAACTTCTACCTGGACATGGAGTTGGAATACGACTGCTCCCGGGCGACGGCCTGCGACGATCTCTCCCAGGCCGTGGACTACGACCGCTTGGTCTCGGAAGTGCATGAAATCGCCGCCGGGGAAAGATATGATCTTATAGAGACGCTGGCCGCGAGGATCGGCGCATACCTCCGAGAGGCCACCCCCGCCGACACGGTGCTGGTGAGGGTGCGCAAACCGGAGGCCCCCCTGGCGCACGAGGTGCGCGAGGTGGCGGTGGAGATGGTTTTCGAAAAGGATGGCTGAAGAAACGCGAACCGCTTTCCTGGGCCTGGGAAGCAACCTGGGCGACCGGAAGCAAAACCTCCTTTCCGCCCTGCGCCTGCTGGACGGCATGGAGGGCATAAAGGTGGAGGAGGTGTCCTCGGTTTACGAGACGGAGCCATGGGGGGTGTTGGACCAACCGCTTTTCCTGAATATGGTAGCGGAGATTTCGACCAGCCGTGACCCCCATGGGGTGCTGGAAGCCTGTCGTCAGGTGGAGAAGGAATTGGGCCGGGTGCGCGGCGAGAAATGGGGGCCACGCCTCATCGACGTGGATATACTTCTCTACGGCGATCTTGAGGTTAGGGAGGAGGACCTGGTCATACCTCACCCACACCTTACGGAGAGGGATTTCGTGATCATTCCCCTCCTGGAGATAGAGCCGGATGTTTCCCTGCCCGGGAAAGGCAAGCTGTCATCCGGTTACCGGCCTGGTGAAGTAAGCGGGGTGAGGAAGGCTTTCCGTTACGATAAGGAGGAATGGCATGGCTAGGAAGGACCGCTTCGTGATCATCGGAGGCGGCAGGGTGGGAACCGCGGTGGGAAGCATACTGCAGAGCAAGGGGGCCGAGGTGGCAGCTGTGGCCAGCCGCAGCGAGCAGTCCTTGGAGCAGGCAGCCAAGTACATAAAGGGCGCGCTCCTCACTTCCGATGTGGTCAAGGCGGCCAAGAGGGGCAACGTGATCATCATTACCACCCCCGATGACCTCATCGCCGATACTTGCCTCAGCCTGGCCAGCGGCGGGGCGGTAAAGAAAGGCCAGTTCATAGTGCACATGAGCGGTGCCCTGGGGCTGGATATCTTGGAGCCGGCGGAGGAAATGGGGGCCCGCACGGTAAGCATCCATCCCCTTCAGACTTTCGCCGACGTGCCGGGGGCCATAAAAAGGATGCCCGGATCGACTTTCGCCGTGACCGCGCGCGACCCCAAGACCCACGCGTGGGCCGAGTCCCTGGTACGCTTGCTGGGAGGCAAGCCGGTTACCCTGGCGGAAAAGGACAAGACCCTCTATCACATCGGGGCGGTGGTGGCCAGCAATCTCTTGGTGGCCCTGGAGCACGCCGCGGAGCTCATTTACCAGGAAATAGGAATGCATCAGGAGCAGGCCTTGAAAGCCCTGCTTCCCCTCATCGAGGGAACGGTGGATAACCTCAAGAGGCACGGCACGGAGAAGGCGCTTACCGGCCCCGTGGCCAGGGGGGATATCGGGGTGCTGCGCCGGCACCTGGAGCGCTTGGAGCGTGACGACCGCGAGCCCTTGCTGCAAGCCTACGCCGCCCTGAGCCTTTACGCCCTGGACCTCGCGGAGGCCGAGGTGAGCAAATCGCGCTGCGAGGAAATCGAGGAACTCCTCCGCCATTATTTGTAAACACGGGGCGTGATAAGCGGCGCACTTTAACCGTTATAACGAGACATCCCGGACCGATCGAGAAGCAGACCCCCAAACATTATTGTTTGCCCGCACCGCAGTCATTGCGAGAAGCGGCCCTTAGAACGCCATTGCGAGACGCCTCTTCAAACATCATCGCGAGAAGCCACAAAACCCGATAGCGAAAGCCCCCTCACCGTCATCGCGAGGAACGGCCCCTAGAAGGCAATTGCGAGAAGCCACAGAATCAGACAGCGAAAGCTCCCCCAACGTAGCAACGAGATATCCCGGACCGATCGCGAAGCAGACCCCAAACGTTATTGCTTGCCCGCACCACAGTCATTGCGAGGAGCGCAAGCGACGAAAGCAAACCCTACCACCCCGCTCTCCGTATTACCGGAAAGGAACGTCGCAACCAACGAAAGGGATGCAATCAACGCAGCCACCAAGCGCGGAATATTTCGAGTAAAATAGAACCAACAATAAACAGCATGGTGGGGCGAGCCAAATCGTCCTCCCTTAAAGACCGCACGGGACGTGAAATGTTTTTAGGAGCACCCGGATGAATATCTTAACCTCACCGCAAGAGATGCGTCGTATGATAAAGGAACGACGGGCTAGCGGCGAAAAAGTTGGCCTGGTCCCGACCATGGGCTTCTTTCATCAAGGGCATGTCTCCCTCATGCGGGCGGCAAGGTTGGAGAACGATTTCGTGGTGGTGAGCATCTTCGTCAACCCCACCCAGTTCGGTCCCCGGGAGGACCTCGAAGCCTATCCCCGGGATCTCGACCGCGATGTTCGCATGGCTTCCGAGGTCGGCGTGGACTGCATATTCCACCCTCGGGTGGAGGACATGTATCCCCAACCATATTTTACCTATGTAGACGTGGAGGAGATAACCGACACCCTATGCGGCGCCAGCCGGCCCGGCCATTTTCGCGGCGTGGCCACGGTGGTGGCCAAGCTCTTCAATATCATACCCGCCCACCGCGCCTACTTCGGGCTCAAGGATGCCCAGCAGGCGCTGGTCATCCGCAAAATGGTGGAGGACCTCAACTTCGACATCGAGGTGGTCGTCTGCCCCACGGTGAGAGAAAGCGACGGCTTGGCCATGAGCTCCCGCAACACTTACCTGGAAGCGGAGGAGAGGCGGGCCGCCACCGTCCTCTACCGCTCCCTAAAGAAAGCCGAGGAGCTGGTCCGCGAGGGTGAAAGGGACCCGGCGGTGATAAAGGCCCACATGAAGGGGCTCCTGGACGAGGAGCCCCTGGTCGAGCCGGAGTACGTGGAGATTGTGGATTACCGCCTTCTACGGCCGCTGGAACGCCTGGAAGGCGAGGTGCTCATCGCTCTCGCCGCTCGCGTGGGCAAGGCACGCCTCATCGACAACACCCTCCTCCAACTCTAACTCCCCTCGAAATCCAGGTTCGAAATCCGGGGTCGAAATCCGGGGTCAGCCCCCGAAATCCGGGGTCAGCCCCCGAAATTCGAAACCATCATTTCGAAAAACGGGGTCAGCCCCCGAAATTCGAAAAAACTGCGCCCTGTTTGGCTCCCTCTATGGCCGGAACTTGCGTTATGCTATAGTAATGGTGGAGATTTTCCGACTTCTACCTTGTAAAGGCCTTGTTTGCGAGCGAAGCGGGGCTTGAGGAATGACCATACAGAGGATAATGCTCAAAAGCAAGATACATCGGGCCACGCTCACGGCGACCGAGTTGAACTACGAGGGAAGCATTGCCATCGACAGCCAGTTGCTGCGCGAAGCCGATTTGCTGCCCGGCGAGCAGGTCCACGTGCTCAATCTAAACAATGGCAAACGGCTGATAACCTACGTGATCGAGGCGCCAGCGGGTTCGGGTACCGTAATGCTCAATGGGCCGGCTGCGCGGGCGGGATCGGTCGGAGACCAAGTGATTATTCTTGCCTTCGTCGTAGTTTCGGAGGACAAGGCGCGCATCATGCGGGCCAGAACGGTATACGTCGACACCCAGAACCGTCCATGTCCTTCGCCGCCCAAAGATTGATTTCCGGGCAACAACTCAGCGGCGGCCGCAGCTACCTGGCGCAAACGACGCGGAAACCGACGTCGCCTTGACCGGTGCCTTCTGGGCGGAAGTCGCGCGCCGCCGAACGGCACTGGAACGCCTCAAAAGCATATCCGCCGCCGCGGACAACCCGCGCCGTGGGCAGCGGCGAGCCGGCTGTAGGCCCCCGCGGATCGACGCCAGGCGAGTGGCGGTAATAGTCCGGTGCGAAGAAGTCTGCGCACCATTCGGGCAGATTGCCGTGCATGTCGTACAGTCCCCAGGGGTTGGGGCGTTTCATTCCTACCGGTTGGACTCGGCCGGACGAATTGGCTGCGTACCAGGCGAATTCGGCCAATGCGGCTTCGCCGTCGCCGAACGAGAAACGGCTTGCGCTGCCGGCGCGGCAGGCGTATTCCCACTCGGCCTCGGTCGGCAGCCGGTACACTCGGCCGCTTTGCTTTTCGGCCGGCAGGTTGCTCAGGTTTTGACAAAAAGCCTGGGCATGGGCGAAACTTTCCTTGATCGGCAGCTTTCCCGCCGGCGAAGCACGCAACTGTGCCTTCAACTCGTCGGAGGTAACAGTGCCCTGCTTAGTCGGGTCGTCGAGCTTCAATTCCAGGAACTCGACGTACTCGCCCTGGGTAACCTCGTACATGCCGATATAGAACGGCTTGCTGATCCGCACCCGATGCTGCGGCCCTTCGCTGGCGATGTTGCTTGTGTAATTAGGACTAGCGTTGCGAGCGGCGGCTTCCTTGGTCACAGCCTCGATTTCGGCCGGGGAACTACCCATCTCGAACTCGCCGGCGGAGACCAGCACCAGTTTCATCCCCAGCGAGTTTTCGATCACCCGGGGCACGCGGCTATTGTGGGGTAGTCGTCGCTCCATGCGGGCCACATCGGCCATTCGCTTATCGAGCCGCACCTGATCGAGCGTGCTCAGGCCGCGAATGGTATTCAGGTGCAGCGGTTGCACCGGTTCGTACCACGTGGCAGCGTGCAGGCGGAGCGAATCGGCCTCTTTCGGGTTTTTTCGCTGCTGGGCCAGGTCCCACCAGGCGTCGGCCAGTTTGATCTGCTCGACCGGCTCATGCGGCGGAGCGTTCAATTCTTGCTCGGCGAGGTTGCGCAGCGAGCGGTCGCCGCACCGGGCCAGGTAGGGCAAGCCCCGCTCCCAATCGCATAGCTTCAGCGCATACCAAACACCGGCTGTCAAGTTGGCGTCGGGATCGTCCGGCTTTTCCTTCAACAGTTCCAGCGCCGGCTGGACGTGCTGTTGCCACCACGACTGTAGCCGGGGGATTTCCTCCATCCGGTCGCGGACTACTTTTCGGAACGCTTTTCCCTGTGCACGCTGGCATACGCCGTTTGCCACTGCGGCCACTTCTGCTGCGGCCTCGAAGCGGGACTGGGCCAGTGCCGAGTCGATCACCAACTCGGCAAACTCCACAAATTGCTTGATTCTGGAAGAATCGTTGGCCGCCGGGGCGATGGCCGCCAGAATCTGCTGTTTTGCCGGCAAGGGGTCGAACTCGAACCGCTCGGCAAGCTCGTCGGCAGCCCGAAATGCCAGCGCGGGTTCGCCGGCCTCGGCCGCGGCTTCCATCGACTTCTTCAACAGCACGAACTGGTCGGCAGGACTATCCACGATTCCCATGCCCAGCCCGAACAGTTCGTAAGCCATGCGTCTTTTTTCCGCCGCCTGAGCGCTAGCGGCAATAGTAACAGTTTCGGCCAGCTTCCGCTCTGCCTGAGCAAGCTCGCTGGCGCTGGGAACCGGAGCTTTAACGACTGGCGTACTGGCGGCCGGGCGTGTCTGCTCGGAGGGCTTGTCGGGAGTTGTCATTTCCTCCGCGTTGCCGGGTTGGACTGTGGCGCTGGGCGGCCCAGCAGGATTCTCGGCAACCGTCGCCAGCGGCTTCCAGACCGGTCGGATGCGCAGTTCCTGCCCGGGGGCAACAGTCAACTCCAGCTCGAACGGCTCGTGCCCTGCCCGAAAGAGCTTCAAATGACGCTTGCCTGGCTCCACAGGCACCTGTATCTCGGCCTGTCCGGCGTCGCTTGGAATGTCGTAAGGCCGCCCGTCGATCTCCACGCGCGGCACCTGGCGCTCGTGTTGCGGCCACTGGACTACCAACTGGGGACGTTTTTCCCATCGCGGCGCAACGGTGCGAGTTTCGCCCGGCTGGAGCGTAACCTCTTGGATAGCCGGCAAATAGCCGTCGCGCGTAGCCACGATGCGATACGTGCCCGGGGCGCACTGGTGGGTGATCGGTCCGCTTTGTGGGATGGCCACGGGATTGCCACCCACGGTGATCTTCAAGCCCGTGCGCTGCTCGGCAGGAATGTCGAACAGTAGTGTGGTCGCCACTTCCGGTGGTTGCGGTTGCGGCGTAGAACCGGGTTTCGGCGCGGTTACCGCCAGGATTACCGCCAAGATTGCTACCGCTGTGGCTCCGCATACGGCGATAGCCAGCATGAGCTTGACCTGGCGCCGATACAGCGACCGGGAGCGAGGTTTTCCACCTGTAGACTGTGCTGTGTGGCTGCTCGGTACTGGGCGGCCCGGCGCCGTGTGGCTCACAGCGAGGGCCTCGGCGGCTTCAGCAGATTGTTGGTTTGGTGCGGCTACGGCCGGCTGGCTGGCCTCTGCCGCGGCCTCCGCGGGTTGCTCGACGGGGGCTGTAGTGCGCCTTGGCGGGGCCGGCTTGGGGGCCTGGGCGGCAATCTGTTGCCGCAGTTGCTCGTCGTATTTTGCCTTCTTTTCCGGATTTAGCAGGCACAGCCTGGCCGCCGTCACTTCGTTGAGCAGCTTCTGAGAAAGTCGCCAGTGCTTGCCGGTCTGGAAAGCCCGCAAGTGCTTGGAGCGCTGGTCGGCCGCGTGGGTGATTACGTCCGGATTGGATTCGAACCGCGGCACGCCCAGCAGACGGTAATAGTCCGGCGGCTGCTCTTCAGGCGGAATGGCCAACCAGGTGTAGTAAGGATCGAAGTCTTCCGGCATTGTCGTCTTTCGAGCACACCACGTGGATGTTCTTCAAGCCTCGCAATCGCCATCACCAATCGCTGCGAGCAGCGGGGGCTGGCTGCCTGGCTGGCGTGACGCCTGCATGACCTGCGCAGCGTTGCGTGCCGCTGCGCGAAAACCTTTTGCCAAC
>ENA-ORXB01002787-ORXB01002787.1-sediment-metagenome-genome-assembly--contig:-NODE-2787-length-13894-cov-6.115003_pt1 | contig 13894 bp, 9 predicted proteins | sample MGYA00237863_ERZ511475 | MGnify/ENA primary metagenome ERZ511475 (study PRJEB26305, sample SAMN06343858) | sediment metagenome | isolation source: hot spring sediment | place: Canada: British Columbia... | reverse complement strand
TGTGAATGGCGTGTAATGCGCTCTTTTGGCATGTGCATATGATAGCACATCCGCCGCCCACTATGCTATGTGCTCCTTCGGAGCACGTGGGGAGTCCATGTATCCCCGGTTTGAAAACCAGGGGGTTATAGCTCCCCCACACCCCCTCTTTTTTCTAAAGAATGCCCGTACTCGGGTTTAAGCTGGTTTACCAGCGCACCTCGTAGAAGCCGCGGCCCACCAGGGTGTTGCCTTCGACCACTGCATAGGAAAGCCCCAGCCCAAAGCGCTGACCCACCCGCTCGAGGAAATTGGTAAAGGAATTCACTATTTCGCGCTCGAGCGCGTCGGCCTGATCGCCAATGGTAAGCGGCAGCAGCTCGCTCAGCGACCCAAACTGTTGCTGCAGGATGGCCCCCTGGTTGGTGAAGGTGTAGCTCACCGCGTTGGTGGGTATGCGCACGCGGAAGCGCTGGAAGCCCGGATCTGTACGCCAGGTGGGGTTTTTGACGGCGGCTAGGGCGCTCTTGCTGGTGGCTAGAATCAGCCGGTTGGCCTCGAGCTTGTAGTACAGCACCCCACCCAGCCCCACCTCCACGGCTTTGAACTCGCCCTCGTTGCCCAGCACCTTGAAACCGCCCTGGCCCTCGGGGCTCGAGAAGGCCGCCAGGCTTTGCAGCAGCGCCAGTAAGTTGGCCTCGGCCGTCGGGGGATCGCGCAGCTCCCAGTAGATCAGGCTGTGACCCAGCAGGCCCTCGCCCAGTCCGTCCCGCGCGGGGGGTGGCCCTTGCACCGTTACGATTGCGAAGCGAGCCCCAAACGCCCTCAGGTCTAGGCTGAGGCGCAGGTCAAACTCGCGCAGCAAGCCGGGCAGGTAGGCCCCCAGCCGGCTGAGGTCAAACACCCCGCTCGAGACCGAGAGGCCCCTGGGCAGATCGGCAGCGTTGTAGGGTTGTGTTTTGGGCAACAACAGGTTGGCCAGGGCGGGATCGGCGCTGGGGTTTAGCTCCAGGCGGGCCTCATCGGTGTAGCCGCCGGCTGTAAGCTGGATGGCATAGCTAAAGCGACGGAAGGTTTGGATGGCCCCCAGGGCTCGAGGGGGCAGACCCAGGCCTCGAACGAGGCTTTGTGGAAGGCTGCCCCACAGCACAAGATCCCCCCGCACCGGGGCTTGCAGGCCCCGCCGGTTCTGTAAGAACAGGCGGGCGTACTTGGGGGAGGCCATAAACACCAGCTCGCGGCTGAAGCCCATCTCGACCTCGCCGTCCCCCCCCACCAGCCAGCCGCCCTGGGCCCGCAGGCCTTTGGCCTCGCGGCGCAGGGCCTGCATGGCCTCGGCGCTGGGGCGGGCAATCACAAAAAAGCCATCGGTATAAAGCGCTGCTGCCAGGCCTCCGGCGGCAATTCCCAGAAGCGCTGCGTCGGAACCAGCTTGTTGCCGCAGTTCGCGGTTGAGCAGGGCTTCCATCCCGCTCTGCTTCCAGTCGGCGGCCAGCCCGCTCAGGTAACGGCTACCGCGCAGATCGTTCAGGTAAAAGCCGGCCACCGCCCCTGGGGGGGCCAGTGCGATGAGGTTCTGAGCCAGGGCCGGGCCGAGCAGTAACAGCAGAAAAATCATCAAGCGGGCCATGATTCCCATGTTACTAGACCAGGCCCCAGAGGCTGTGGTCTTTTAGGGCTGGGTCTAGGCTTCAGCTTTCTGCCGTTCGGCGATCACCTTCTGGGCCAGGTGGGGGGGCACCTCGGCGTAGTGGGAGAACTCGAGGCTGTACGCGCCGGTGCCCTGGGTGAGCCCCGACAGGGTGCGGCTGTACTCGAGCACCTCGGCCAGGGGGGCTTCGGCGCTTACCACGGCCAGGGCCCCCTCCTGATCCATGCCCAGGATGCGACCCCGGCGCGACTGCATATCCGACAAAATATCGCCCACCCGATCCTGGGGAACAAAAATCTTCAGGGTGTAGATGGGCTCGAGCAGGGTGGGACTGGCCTGGGTGACCACGTTGCGGAAGGCCAGCTGGGCGGCCAGCTGGAAGGCCATATCCGAGCTATCCACCTCGTGGTAGGAGCCGTGGTACACCACTGCCCGGAAGCCGATGACCGGATAACCCGCCAGCGGCCCGGTTTTTGCGGCTTCCTTGATGCCCATCTCGACCGACTCCATGTACTTGGTGGGGATCACCCCGCCGGTAATCTCCCAGACAAACTCGTAGTCGGGGTGGGGCTCGAGCCGTAGCCAGACGTCGCCGTACTGCCCGTGCCCGCCGGTCTGCTTCTTGTGCTTGCCCTGTCCTTCGGCCTTCTTGCGAATGGTCTCCCGGTAGGGGATTTTGGGGGGGCGGCTGATGATTTTCACGCCGTAGTCGGCCAGGCGTTCCTTGGCGGTCTCGAGGTGCAGGTCGCCCATGCCCCACAGAATCTGTTCACCGGTTTCCGGGTTGCGCTCGAACTTCAAGCTGGGATCCTCTTCCAGCAGTTTGCGCAGGGCGTCGCCGAGTTTGGCCTCGTCAGCGCGCGACTCGGGCGTAATGGCCACCATTGCCACCGGGTCGGGCAGGCGGGCCGAGGGAAACTCGGGCCGCTCCCCCTGCCAAAGCTCCATGCCCTTGTGCAGGTTTTCGGCTTTGGGCAGGGCCAGGATGGTTCCGGCCTCGGCCTCCTCGAGCTCGATTAAATCCTTGCCTTTGGCGGTGTAGAGGTGGGCCAGCCGAACCGTGCCATTATCTGACTGCAAGGTGTCGCCGGCCCTGAGCTGGCCGCGGTACAGCCGGGCAAAGGCCACCTGCCCCATGAAGGGATCCACCTGCACTTTGAACACCTTGGCCGCTGGGCTGCCCTGTCCCCAGCGCTCTTCGGGGGAGGGGAGGGCCTCGAGGAACAGGTCGAGCAGCATATCCAGCCCGATCAGCGCCCCCGCAGAGCCGATGGCGACCGGGAAAACCTGGCCTTTGCGCACGGCCTCGTGGAAGGCCCTCGAGAGGGCCACCTCCTCCACTTCGCCGCCCTCGAGGTACTTCTCCAGCAGGCTTTCATCGGTCTCGATGATGGCCTCGCGGGCTTCGTTACGGTATTTTTCGACCTGGGCTTTCTGGTCTTCGGGGATGCTGGTAATCACCGGGCGGCCCTTGTCATAGCGGAAGGCCCGGTCGTGCAGCACATCAATCAGCCCAACCCACTGCCCGTTTTCATAAAGCGGCAGGTGGGCCGGGAGGATGTGCCCTAGCGTGGAGCGCAGATCCTCGATCAGCGCAAAGAAATCGCCCCCTTTTTCCAGCTTGGTGACCACCACCATCCGGGGCAGCTCCAGCCGCTCGGCCACCGTCCAGGCCCGCTCGGTGCCGATCTGCACCCCTGCTTCTGCCGAAACCGCCACCACCGCCGAGTCGGCGGCCTCCATGGCACCCCGAATTTCACCCACAAAATCGCTGTAGCCTGGGGCGTCGAGCAGGTAAACGCGGTGTCCCTGGTAGGTCAGGGGCAGCACCGCCGTGCGAACCGAGACCCGGTGGGCTTTTTCCTCCGGGGTGTAGTCGGAGGTGGTGCTGCCCTCTTCTACCTTGCCCATGCGATCCTTGCCCCCGGTGAAGTACAGGAGCGCCTCACCAAGGGTGGTTTTACCGCTGCCGCTGTGCCCCACGAGGGCGACAGTGCGAATCATGGTTGACCTCCTTGTGGCCTCAGTATAAGGCTTTGGAGGAGACAAAAATACCCAATACCTGGGAACGTATGCTAGACTTGCTTTTTGTTGTAGGGATTGCCGAAGGATCCCCCTGCCCATGGTTGAGTTCGCTATTAAGGCTTTTCTGACCCTGTTTGTGCTGATAGACCCTATCGGCCTGATCCCGCTTTTTTTGGGGTTGGTCGGTGCGCGTAGCTACCAGGAGCAGAAGAAAATTGCCCTGCGCTCTACCCTGGTTGCCGGGCTCCTGATACTGGGCTTTGCCATACTGGGTGGGGTGATCCTCCGCCACCTGGGCATCAGCCTCGAGGCCCTCAAGGTGGCCGGGGGGTTGCTGCTATTCAAAATCGCCCTGGACATGATCAACGCCCAGCTCGAGCGCGAGACCGACGAGGAGCACGCCGAATCACAAGTCCGAACCGATATCTCGGTCTTTCCCCTGGCCATCCCCCTCATCGCTGGGCCCGGCACCCTGGCGGGGGTGCTGATCCTCACCGGGTCGGCCCCAGGGGGAATATGGGGGTTCGTGGTGGTGCTGGCCATGGCCGCGCTGGTGCTGTTTCTGACCTACTGGTCGCTCAGGGCCGCGCTCAAGTTCTCGAGTTCGCTGGGCCGCACCGGTATCAACGTGATCACCCGGGTGCTGGGCATCCTGCTGGCCGCGCTGGCCGTGCAGTACGTGGCCGATGGGATGCGGGTTTTGCTCAAGCTCGGCTAAACGGTTACGAGTTTACGCCCAGCAGCAGTTCGCGCGCGTGCTCGAGGGCGGCCTCGGAGTAGCTGCCCGAGAGCATCCGGGCTAGCTCGCGCACCCGTTCTTCATCCTGCACCTGCTGAATTTCCACACTGGCACCGTGCTTGACCACCCGGTAGTGCTTCTGGGCTCGAGCGGCAATTTGTGGAAGGTGGGTCACCACCAGCACCTGGCGCTCCTGGGCCAGCCGGGCCAGCCGCTCGGCCACCTGCCAGGCGGCCTCACCCCCTACCCCGGCGTCTACCTCATCGAAGACCACCGTTTCGGCCTCGCTTCCGGTCAACAAGGACAGGGCCAGCATGACCCGCGAAAGCTCGCCGCCCGAGGCAGCCTTTTCCAGCGGGGCCAGGCCCAGGCCGGGGTTGGCCGAAAAAAGCAACTGCACCTCCTCCAGCCCCTCGGGGCCTGGATGCTCCAAAGGCACCAGACCTACTTGAAACTGTGCAGCCGGCATGCCCAGGGCCCGTATTTCTTCGCCGACCCTGCGCGACAGAGCCTCTGCGGCCTGGGTGCGGGCCTCGGTAAGCTGCTGCCCTGCTTCCAGGAGCGCCTTCCAGGCACTTTCTTTTTGGCTATAGAGCTGACTGAGCCGATCCTCGGCCCCCTCGAGCTCCACCAGCTCCTGCCGGGCGGTCTCGGCAAACTCGAGGATGGCCGGGATGCCTTCACCGTACTTGCGCCCCAGCTTCTCGATCAGGGCCAGCCGGGCCTCCACCTCGTCGAGGCGTTGGGGGTCGGCCTCGAGGTTTTCCAGATAATCCTCTAGCTCGCGGCTCACCGCCCGCAACGCGTCTAAGGCAGCCTCGAGGTCGCGGCTCAGGCTTTCCAGATGGGCATCAAACCGGCCTGCGGCTTTAACCTCCCTCGAGGCCAGGGTAACCAGCCCCAAAGCGTCGCCTTCCCCACTCAGCGCACCTATTGCCGCCGAAACCCGCTCGCGCAGGGCCTCGAGGTGCCGCAAGCGCTCGGCCTCTTGCTTGAGCTGCTCCTCTTCGCCTACCACCAGCCGGGCCTGATCTATTTCTGCAATTTGAAAACGCAGGATATCCAGCCTCCGCTCGCGTTCGCGCGCCGCGGCTTCCAGCCGCTCCGTCTCACGCAGAATGGATTGATACTGCCCGTAGGCGTTCTGGTAGCGCACCAGCAAGTCTGGCTTGACCTGGGAATCGAGCAGTTTGCGCTGGGCTTTTCGACTGAAGAGGGTTAGCGAGGCGTGCTGCGCATGGATGGTTAGGTGCTGGGCGGTCTCCTCGCTCAACTCTCGCAGGCTGACCACCTCCCCATCAATGCGGGCGGTGCTGCGCCCCTGCGCCACCTTGCGCGAGAGGCTTTTCCCGTTAAAGAAGGCTGTTACCAGGAGGGTTTCGGCCCCAGAGCGCACCAGCCCTTCGGCCTTTTCGCCCAGCAGAAGCGACAAGGCATCTACCAGCACACTCTTGCCCGCGCCGGTTTCACCGGTAAGCACGGTTAGCCCAGGGCTGAAATCGAGCGCCACCTGCTCCAGAACAGCCAAATTTTGCACCTCAAGGCGCTCTAGCATACCAAGAACAGGGTATCACATTCGTTTTGTTGTCAGCAGAACGAAGGCCGGAACCTCAGGTTAGGAGCGCCTCAAACTCTTCTTGCAGGGCCTCGGCAGCCTGAATGGTGCGGCCGACTACCAGGATCGAATCCTCGCCGGCGATGGTGCCCACGATGTCGTCGCGCCGGAGCCGGTCGATCAGGAGCGCGATTCCCGAGGCATGCCCTTCCGAAACCTTGAGCACCACGATGTTTTCCCCGCGATCCACGTCCCGCACAAAAGTAGGGAAGATGCGCCGGAGCTCATCCATGACATCTTCGGAGAGCTCGAGGTGGGCCAGGGCGTATTTGTGCTTCCCCCGCCCCAACGGAACCCGTACCAGGCGCAACTCGCTGATATCCCGGCTTACGGTAGCCTGGGTTACGTCGAAGTTCATATTGCGCAGCCGCTCCACCAACTGGGCCTGGGTGGAAATGCTCTCGCGGCTGATAATTTCCTGGATGGCGCGATGCCGCTGTTCCTTACTGGCCATAACAACTCCCTGAATACCGGTTTGAGATTATACAGGGTTGACGGGCGATATTCCAAGGAATAGGGCCATCTGAAAGCCCTTTTTGCCTGGGCTGGATATGCATGAAGATGCGGGCTTCTCCGGGCGGCCCGCACCCCCTGCTGACCGGAGCTAATCCGCTGGCTCTACCACTTCACGCGGGTACATCTGGTCGAGCAGCCTGGACAGGCGGTCTTCGGCGATTAAATTTTCGCCGATTACAAGCCGACCCGACTTGAGCTCCTGCATTGCCCAGGTCACGGCATTGGGGTCGGGCTTCTCACCTTCCAGGGTGCGCATCCGGGGGTACTCTTCGGGGCTGAGTACGGTGTTCTTGAAGTCGTAACGTAAAAGCTGCTGGGCCCGCTTGGCCGTCACCACGGTCAGGCGGTACTTTGAATCGGTCAGGGTCAGAAGGGTGTCGATGCCGGGTTCTGCCATAGATATACCTCTGCAACCAAGTTCCGATTGTACACCAAAGGCCGGGCTTCATACGGAGATTGCCAAACCAAGCGGTGGATTCACCCCCGCCACCAGCGATATACCTTGCTGAGAGGTATTACTGACCAGCCTCGCCGGCCTCGAGCCGCTTGCGCTCGAGTTCGTCAAGCTCTTTTTCCAGGGCGGGGTCTTTGGAGAGGGCCTGCTCGATGGCCTCGCGCATGCGGGGCTGCAACAGCCGTTCGGCCTGGATGATGGCGGCGAAGTCGGAGACAGCCTTGTCGAGCTGGTCGTTGACCAGTACATACTTAAAGCGGTCGGCCATACGGATTTCTTCCACGGCCCGCTCGAGCCGCTTACGAATCTTGGGCAGGCTATCGGTGCCGCGTACCAACAGACGCCGCCGCAGCTCCGAGAGCGAGGGCGGGATGATGAAAACCAGGATGGCTTCGGGCAGGGCTTGCTTGACCTGCAAAGCCCCCTGCACCTCGATCTCCAGGAGCACGTCCTGCCCTTGGTTCAGGGCTTCTTCAACGGGTTCTTTGGGGGTGCCATAGTAGTCGTCTACATACTGGGCCCACTCGAGAAAGCCGTTCTGCGCAATCCGACTTTCAAACTCGGCCCTGCTCACGAAGTAATAGTCCACCCCATGGCGCTCACCCGGCCTGGGCGGGCGGGTGGTCATGGAGATGGAATAGTACATACGGTGGTACTCCAGCAGCCGTCCCCGTATGGTGCCTTTGCCCACCCCCGAAGCCCCAGTCATGACAAAAAGATTCCCACGCGGCATAACTTTGGCATCCTATCAGAGCCAGGCTTTTAGCGCCACTTGAGATTTGGCCTGTAGGGTTTAGACTAACCCCTGGTAACGTGCAGGAGTTTGGATGACACCAGATTGGGTCAAAGACGCGATTTTCTACCAGATATTTCCAGATCGCTTTCGCATAGGGCAGGGGCCAGCGGGCCAACCTGCGCCGGTGCAAGGTGCTTTTGAAGCTTGGGATGCACCCCCTACCCTGCGCGGTTTCAAAGGGGGCAACCTCTGGGGGGTCATCGAGAAGCTGGACTACATTAAAGAGCAGGGCTTCAACGCCCTGTACTTCTGTCCCATCTTCGCCTCGACGGCCAACCACCGCTATCACACCAGCGACTACTTCCAGGTAGACCCCATCCTGGGGGGTAATCTGGCGCTGCAGCGGTTGGTGGAGGAGGCCCACCGGCGCGATATACGGGTGGTGTTGGACGGGGTATTCAACCACTGCGGGCGGGCCCACTTTGCTTTTCAGCACATCATGGAAAACGAGGCGGCCTCGCCCTACCTCAACTGGTTTCACATCTACAAGTTTCCCCTGAACGCCTATACCAAACACGCCAACTACGCGGCCTGGTGGAACAACCCCGAGCTCCCCAAGTTCAACACCGCCAACCCTGAGTGTCGGGAGTATCTGCTGTCGGTGGCGGAATACTGGCTACAGTACGGTATTGATGGCTGGCGCCTGGATGTGCCCAACGAGATTGACGACGACGATTTTTGGCGTGAGTTCCGCCGGAGGGTTAAGGCCCGGAACCCCGAGGCCTACATTGTGGGTGAGATCTGGGATGACGCCAGCCGCTGGTTGCAAGGCGATCAATTTGACGCGGTGATGAACTATCCGCTGGGGCGGGCCATCCTGGGCTTTGTGGGGGCTGATGTGCTGGACAAAGACCTGGCTGCCAAAAGCGGCCTGGGGCGCATAGAAAGCCTGGGGGCCATGGCCTGCCACCACCGCCTCGAGGAGCTCTTCCGCCGCTACGACTGGGAGATCGTGACCGCCCAGATGAACATCATGACCTCGCACGACACCCCCCGCATCTTCAGTATTTTGCGCGGTCAGGTTGAGCGGGTGCAGTTGGCTTTTGCCATGCTTTTCACCCTTCCAGGCGCACCCACGGTCTACTACGGCGACGAGATCGGCATGGCCGGAGGCCACGATCCCGACAATCGCCGGGGTATGATCTGGGACGAGGCCCGCTGGCACAAACCCATCCAGCAGACCATTCAGCAGATGTCGGCCCTGCGCCGGTCGTTGCCAGCGCTGCGCCGGGGGCGCTACCAGTACCTGTATGCCCAGGACGGCCACCTGGCCTTTGCCCGTACCCTCGAGCATTCCAGCGTGGTGGTAACGATCAATGCCTCCCCGGAACCCTGGCGCATCGATTTTCCTCTGCACGGGCTGTGGCCGCGGGGCGAGCGGACGGTCGACCGGTTATCAGGCAAAACAGGCCGCTGCGTGGGCGGTTATCTGGAAGATGGTGTCCTCGAGCCGTTTAGCCTGGCGGTTTGGCAACCCCTTGAATAGGAACCGGGTGGCTGGGATTTTCTGCCTGTAACAGATGCAATCCAGCATAGAATTACTGCTTATAGTGTCTAGATGCTATAAGAATCACAATATGTGAGCCTTGCTTCTGGGCGGGTCTTGGTGTATTATGTAACTATCGTATTGCCTGCATTCTTAATCGTTACTCTGGTCTACTTGCCAGGAACACACAACCGGTAGTAGCATTTAGCGCGGAAGCCCCTATATGTAGTGCCACTAGGGTGGCTGGGGGGTTCTTGTTCGAAATTTTGGAGGAGTTCATGCATAGCTTTGAGCCTGCACCGTTCGATGACCATGCCCAAGCCATAGCCAAGCGCCAGTATATGCAGCCGGGCGATGGGGATGTATTTGGCATGTTCCGCCGGGTGGCTACCTGGGTGGCTTCGCCGGAAAAATCCGAGCAGGATAAGCAATACTGGAGCGAGCAGTTTTACCGGTTGATGGCTTCCAAACGCTTTTGCCCGGGTGGGCGGGTGCTGGCAGGGGCGGGCACCCAGCACGGTAATGTGCTCAACTGCTTTGTGCAGGGCGCAACCGAACACGACCCCAGCAGCTTTGATGGGGTGATGGAGGTTGCAACCAAGCTGGCCCTGGTGACCAAGGTGGGGGGGGGGAACGGCGTCAACCTTGACCCGTACGTTTCGCGCAAACATGCTGGCCCCCGCGGTACGGTGCGCGGCTTCGCTTACATTGCCGCCGACCACGCCGACGTCGAGGATTTCATCAAGGGCATGATGCGCCCCCCCATTAACCCCGATGGCGATAAGGAACAGATCACCGTGCGCAACTGGACGCGGGTGGTTTACGGCCTTTTGAAGCCCGAACTCGCGGCGCTGGCCCGGCGCAACGGGGTGATGACCGTGCGCGAGCGGCCCGGCGACGTGCTGGTAGTGCCCGACGATATGCGCGGCATTATCGAGGCGGCCAAATCGGCCTCGAGCCTGGCCGTAAAGGGCCAGGAACCCCATGTGGACTTCAGCAGCCTGCGCCCCGAGGGGGCGCCCATCCGGGGCAGCGGCGGTACCAGCAGCGGCCCGGTGAGCTTTTTGGTGGAGATTTTCGATAACTTTTTGGAGTGGGCCAACCTGGGGGCCGAAAAAGCCGGCCCCGTTGCCACCCTGCGCTATGTGTATGCCCCGGTGCTGCGGGTGGTGCGCCAGGGTGGAACCCGTCGTGGTGCTGGGATGGCCACCATCGCCATTGACCACCCCGACCTGCTGGACTTCCTGACCGCCAAAGACCTCGACCGGGAGGCCAGCGAGGGCGATATTTCTACCTTCAACATCTCGATTCTGGTCACCGAAGCCTTCTGGCAGACCCTGCAAGCCGATGGGCTATGGGCAGTGGAACCATCGGAAGTGCCAGGAAAATACTACCCCTACCCGATGCAGGGGCCCTACACGGGGGCGCTGCCCGATCTGCCCGAGCGCGCCCAGGACGGCGCCCGGCCCATCCCGGTCTACGACGGCAAGGTGCCGGCCAAGTGGCTCTGGCACGAGATTGCCTGGCACGCCTGGGCCACCGGTGAGCCCGGCTTGATCTTTGTGGATCGCATTAACGAGCTTTCGGCGCTCAAGAACCTGGGGCCGCGCTATCAGATTCGCTCGACCAATCCGTGCGGGGAAATCCCGCTGACGGTGGGCGAACCTTGCGACCTGGGGGCCATCAACCTGGCCGCCTATGTGGAGAATGGCGAGTTCAACTTTGCCGAGTTCCGCAAAGATGTGCGCACCGCGGTGCGCTTCCTGGACAACGTGCTGGATGTGAACGTGTTTGCCCTCGAGGACAACCGCGTCGCCAGCCAGACCCTGCGCCGTCTGGGCCTGGGGGTGATGGGCCTGGCCGACATGCTCATCAAGATGGGGCTGCCCTACTCCTCGGAGGCGGGCCGCCGGGTGGTGGCCCAGGTGATGAACGCCATGCGTGAAGAGGCCATCGCCGAGTCGGAGCGGCTGGGCCAGGAGCGCGGGGTCTTCCCGGTGTACGAACAGAACCGGGCCGCCTTCGAGGCGCTGGGCATCCGCCCGCGGCGCAACGTGGCGGTGCTGACGGTGGCCCCCACCGGAACCACCAGCATGCTGATGGGGGTCTCGAGCGGCATCGAGCCGATGTTCTCGCCCTTCATGTGGCGGCGCATCGGTGGGCAGTACAAAGCCCTGTTGCACCCCTTGTTTGTAGAGATGATGGAGCAGTTCCCGGCCACCGGGCCGTTCGAGAAGGACGGGGCCTGGAACTGGGAGGCCATCATCGAGGCCATCCAGGCCAACCACGGTACGGTGAAGGGCCTCGAGGGCATCCCCGCCGCCATCGCCACAGTGTTTGAAGGGGCCCACGACGTACCCCCACTAGACCACGTGCGGATGCAAGGGGTGGTGCAAACCGCCTTCGATGCCGAGGGCTACGCGGCCAACTCGCTCTCCAAGACCATCAACCTGCCCAACCAGGCCACGGTAGAAGACGTGGAGGCGGCCTATACCGAGGCCTACATGACCGGCTGCAAGGGCATTACGGTTTACCGCGATGGCAGCCGTGAGTTCCAGGTGCTCTCGGTGAGCAAGGAAGAAAAGAAAGAGGAAAAAGCCCAGAGCAAAAGCCAGGAAACGGTGGCCGTACAGCCCGCCCTTCTGGAGGTTCCGCCCAGCCCGGAACGCACCGCCCGCCCCATCTTCGAGCGCACGGGCCGGTTGGTGGGCTACACCGATATGGTCAAACTCACCGCCGCCGATGGCACCCGCCGGAGCTTCCTGGTTACGGTGAATATGCAGGGCGAGCACCCGGTGGAGGTGATTCTGACCTCGGGCAAGGCCGGCGACGAGGCCAACGCCGATAGCGAAGCTTTAGGCCGCATCATCTCCAAGGCCCTGCAGTACGGCGTGCCGGTGGCTGAGCTGATCAAAACCCTACGCGGCATCAACGGCGGCCTGTACGGCAGCTACCAGGGCCGCTTCGTGACCAGCAAAGCCGACCTGATTGCGGTGGCCCTCGAGACCAGCAGCAAAATCCAGATCGCCGAGGCCGAGCGCAAAGCCGCTCAGATGACCCCTGACGACCGCATGGTGCCCCAGGCCATGCAACGGGCCATGACCGCACCCATCCAGAACATCCAGCCGCAAACCGGCCTGGGCAAGTGCCCCGAGTGCGGCGATGCCAACCTGGTGCGCGAGGAGGGCTGTATCAAGTGCTATAGCTGCGGGTATAGCAAGTGCGGATGAGCCGAAGCCTGGCGGAAACGGCTGCGGCTTGCTGACCCAAAATCCCATACCGGGTAGGGTGGACAGTCTCCGGCGACGGGGCGCTCCGCCCCTTTTGTTTGACCGCATCGAGCAAAGAACCACGCCGACCATTGGAACAGCGCCCCTGGTTTGCTGGCTGCGGCAAGCCAAAACCGGGTTCGTTCAAAAGGTTGTGATACCGTTTTTGCTTGAATCCTTCACCGCCCTGCGCAGTCAGGGGTGAAGGATTCAAGCCGACCGAAGGGAGTAGAAAAGCCTTTCGGTAGTATCGTTTAGGCTTGCCATAGTGAACGATACCACCGAAATGCGTATGAAAGAGCCCTGAAGCACTATAAAACCGCTATCCAGTCCAATCTTTGCCAGGGTTTCTCCCTTAGACGGCATCCAAATATGTGGAGTGGTCGCGCTGAATTTTACTGTTCCTGTGCGATTTGCCAAGTGATTGGTACTGAGTTGACAGTATGCGGCGGCTGGTATAGACTTCGCGGAGGAAGTTCTTCTAAAAAGACAGAGTGCTGGCGACTTCGGCGGCTGGCTTGTCGTGGAAGCACTTCCAACGAAATAGGAGGAGACATGAAGAAGTGGCTTTTAGGCGCATTGGCCCTGACCCTTACGTTGGGTGGGCTGGCCTTCGCCCAGGGGGTAACCATCCGCGTGGCGGGCGACTCCACCGCGGTGGGTGAAGGTGGCCGTTGGATGAAGGCCAAGGCGGAAGAGTGGGCCCAAAAAACCGGCAACAAGATCGAGTACATTGATTCCCCCGCCGATACCAACGACCGTTTGGCCCTGTACCAGCAGTACTGGGCAGCCCGCAGTGCCGACGTGGACGTGTACATGATCGACGTGATCTGGCCTGGCATTGTGGCTCCCCACGCAGCCGACCTCAAGCAGTTCTTTACCGAGGCCGAGCTGAGCCAGTTCTTCCCCCGCATCGTGGAAAACAACACCATTCGGGGCAAGCTGACCTCGATTCCTTTCTTCACCGATGCGGGCTTGCTCTACTACCGCACCGACCTGCTGCAAAAGTACGGGTATCAGCGCCCCCCTCAGACCTGGACCGAGCTTGACCAGATGGCCACCAGGATTCAGGCCGGTGAGCGCCAGGCCGGCAACCGCGATTTCTGGGGGTTTGTTTGGCAGGGCAAGGCCTACGAGGGCCTGACCTGCGATGCGCTGGAGTGGATCTTCTCCATGGGCGGCGGCCGCATCATCGAGCCCGATGGCCGTATTACTATCAACAACCCTCAGGCTATTGCTGCTCTCAACATGGTGCGGAGCTGGGTGGGCCGCATCTCCCCGCCGGGGGTGACCAGCTACGCTGAAGAGGAAGCCCGCAACGCCTTCCAGTCGGGCAACGCTGCCTTTATGCGCAACTGGCCCTA
>ENA-ORXB01002785-ORXB01002785.1-sediment-metagenome-genome-assembly--contig:-NODE-2785-length-13902-cov-6.229439_pt1 | contig 13902 bp, 8 predicted proteins | sample MGYA00237863_ERZ511475 | MGnify/ENA primary metagenome ERZ511475 (study PRJEB26305, sample SAMN06343858) | sediment metagenome | isolation source: hot spring sediment | place: Canada: British Columbia... | reverse complement strand
ATCCTGCGCAACGGCCAACGTCTCCATTTGCGCTACACCTTGAAATAGTTCCGTCTCCGAACTGCACACGCCCTTGATGGGACCGCTTGGGCTGCAAGAACGGAGGCCAGCGGCGGAGGCTGGACCTTGCCTCTTGCCGGCTGCGCTTGTCGGACGCACACTGGAGATGCCGGACGGCTTGCGGGACATGGAGGGTGATTCGCGGGGCGACTTTCCCTCATCTGGTTTTGCCACGGAGGATGGATCATGCGATACGGCAACAGTCGGCGGATGCGGAAACAATTCCAGCGATTGCCCGCTGCGTGGCTGGCCATCGGCCTGGCGTGGATCGGCGGGATGGCCTTGGGTTGGCAGCAGCCAGTACCTTCTGGACAGGAACAACCGAAAAGCCCTGGGACGGCAGCAGTGGGCGCTCCAGGAGCCAGTAACAAGCAGTATCAGGCCTTTGTCCTGCGCGAGGCGGCAGAGAAACGGAGCCAGGATCGGGTCCCTACAACCCGTGCGGAATGGGAGAAGCAAGCGGCCGAGATACGCCGGCGGCTCTACGAGGCGTGGGGTGGGGCCGCCTGTTTTGTGACGCCGCCTTGTCCCCTGGAACCGCAGCAGCACGGCGAGCCGCTCCGACGAGATGGTTACACCGTGGAGAAGGTCAGCTTCCAAACTCGCCCCGGCGTGCGGATGACCGCCAACCTGTACATTCCCGACGCCGCCCGGAAGAAACCTGCACCGGCGATCCTGATGGTCCACGGACATTGGCGGCTGGCCAAGCAGGAGCCCACGGTTCAGATGCGGTGTATCGGTGCTGCCAAATTGGGCTTTGTGGTGCTCTGTGTGGATGCCTTCGGTGCGGGCGAACGCGGCATCGGCACGGCTTTGGGCGAATACCACGGCGAGATGACGGCGGCGACCCTTCTGCCCTCCGGCCTGACCCTCTGCGGCTTGCAAGTATACGAGAACATGCGCGCCGTCGATTATCTGGAAACCCGCCCGGAGGTGGATAAATCCCGCATCGGCATCACCGGCGCCAGCGGCGGGGGAAACCAGACGATGTATGCCGCGGCCTGGGACACCCGCTTGCGTTGTGCGGTGCCAGTCTGCTCCGTGGGAAACTACCAGGCTTACCTACACACCGCCTGCTGCATGTGCGAAGTGGTGCCGGGAGCCTTGAGCTGGACCGAAGAATGGGCCGTGCTGGCCTTGATCGCCCCACGACCGCTCATGGTCATCAATGCTGCGAAAGACAGTATCCAGTTCTCCCCGGCTGAGGCGAAAAAATCCCTGGCGCGCGTCGCACCCGTGTACCAGCTTTACGGACAGCCGGACCGTTTGCGGCATGTGATTTTCGACGAAGGACACGGTTATAGCAAAGCGATGCGGGAAGCGATGTACGGCTTTATGTGCCTGCACCTCAAAGGTGAAGGAGATGGCAGCCCGATTCCGGAACCGCCTGGGACGCCCGAAAAACCGGAAGACCTCCGCTGCTATCCGAATGACACCCGACCCAAGGAATTTGTGACGGTCCCGAAACTCGCCTTCCAGGAGGCGCGGCGAGCGGTGGAGGCAGCCGATCAGTGGCTGCAAGCCGGCAAGTTGGACGAGGCACGGGGGTGGTTGCAGCGTTGGCTTCAGGAGGAAAGTCGGGCCAGTGGCGGAAAACTGCATCCTCAGGTCGAGAAGCATGCCGACGGGAGCCGCACGATCCAGTGGCAACCTGCGCCGGGCATGACTCTGACAGCCCGGTTGGAACCCGGCAAGTCCCCGGTGATCGTGATGCTCCTGCATATGGATGGCGCCCAAGCCGCCCGCCAGAGCCAGCTCTATCAACTGGCCCGCCGCTCCGGTTTGCGAGTGGTGACCCTGGATTTGCGCGCGACCGGGCCTTTAGCACCAGAACGCAATCGCGTGGGCCGGGCAGTCGATCACAATGCCGCCCAGTGGGGCCTGTGGCTGGGCCGGCCGCTTTTCCAGCAGTGGCTTTGGGATATCCACTCCCTGGTGCGGGTCCTGCGGGAAATGGAGGAGGTCGCCGAACGCAGCATTCTCTATGTGGGCGAAGGGCCAGCGGGGCTACTAGCTCTGGCCGCTGCCGCCGTCAGCCAAGATGGCGTGGAATACGGAGCCGCCGCCGTCAATAGTCCTGTCACCCTGGTGACCGATCGCCCTTACGAGAATTTCCGTCTTGGCCTGATCGTACCGGGCCTGTTCCGCAAGTGCGGCGATGTGCCTCATCTGGCTGCCCTCGCGCGGATCACCCCCTTGGCCATCGCGGGGGGGACAGACCCACAAGGCCGACCCCTGGAGAGTGCCGAGGTCCAAGCGGCCTACCGGCGAACTCTGGAAGCGGCTCAGCGTGACAAGCAGGTCCAGCGCCGCATTATCTTCACCACCCCGGAGAAACTGTTTGTCGACCTCGGAGTGACTGCCGCCCAGGAGTTCACCGATCATCCCATCTTCGAGCCGGGAGCCAAACTGCGAGTCCTGAGTGCACCGGGAACCGCTGGCGAAGGACCGGCTTGGGACCCGCAATGGGGCGTACTTACCAGTGGCGCCAAAGGCATCTATCAGTGGACGCCGGATGGCCAGTCACGCCTCTGGAGGGAAAAAGCGGGCACCAATGGACTGCTCTTCGACCGAGATGGCACCCTCGTCTGCTGTGAACCCGCTTTCCGCTCCGTCTCACGCATCGACCGCCAGGGCAAACGGACCGTCCTGACCGATCGCTTCAACGGCAAGAAGTACAATCAGCCCAACGATCTCACCATCGATTCCCGTGGACGGATCTACTTTTCCGATCCCCGTTATGGCGACCGCTCGGATATGCAACAGCGGGACGAGCAGGGACGGACCATTGAAGGAGTTTATCGCATGGACCCGGATGGGGGCGTCCATCGTGTTCTGGGCCGGGAGGTAGAGCGTGCCAACGGTGTGCTGGTCTCGGCAGATGACCGCTATCTGTACGTGGCCGACAACAACAACGATACGGTTGGCGGGGCACGCAAACTGTGGCGCTTCCGCCTTAAGCCCGACGGCACGGTGGAGCCGAAGAGCCAGAAACTGCTTTACGACTGGGGTCAAGGGCGCGGCCCTGACGGGATCAAACAGGATGTGCAGGGTCGCCTCTATGTCGCTGCCGGTTTGAATCGGCCTCATCCGCCCGCCGAACCGGCGACCAATGTTCCGGGCGGCATCTATGTCATCGATCCCGTGGAGGGGAAACTCCTGGCATTCCTACCCGTTCCCACGGATGAAGTCACGAACTGCGCCTTTGGCGGCGATGACCGGCGCACCTTGTTCATCACGGCGGGCGGGATTCTCTACAGCATTCGTACCACGACACCTGGCCGAATCCTCTGGCCGCCTCGAAGTCGGGACTGACCTGGTCCTCGCTCTGGCGGCTGGCCTAACTTCAGCGTCCCCATCAACGGATGGGGTGTGAGTGTGCAATATGCAAGTTAATCATGGTAAATCCATTACCTGGTGATGAAGTCATGGTAATACACATGATTAATTTGGGTTTCAATATGTAAGGTAATAATAACAAGACAATCAGCAATTAAGATATTCCAAAGGGATAGACAAAACTGCTGAGCACGGAGATGATGGGAGGTGGAGCGACGGGGAGAGAGTCGCGGTTCCTGACGGGGCAGGAGTACTTCCAGAAAGATAGACAGACAGACAGCGGCAGTTCGTGAATATCGTGGATTACAGCCGGCGGAGAGAGCCACGGTGGAGGGACGGACCATGGGACCACGGGGCAAGCCGGGATTTACTCTGATTGAGCTATTGGTGGTGATTGCGATTATCGCCATCCTTATTGGACTGCTCCTACCGGCTGTGCAGAAGGTGCGTGAAGCTGCATCGCGGATGACCTGCGCCAACAACTTGAAGCAATTGGCCTTAGCCCTGCATAGTTACCACGACAGTAACGAACGTTTACCCGGAGCTGTCGAGCAAGGAGGTGGCCGTTACAGTTCGCTGTTCGTGGAGGTTCTGCCTTACATTGAGCAGGACCCACTTTACAAGCAGTGGGATTTCACGACACCGTTGACGAATGGAACCACGGGCCGGTCTGCCACGCGGATTAAGGTTTACCTCTGTCCGAGTCATCCAGAGGCGGATCGCACGATAACCCTCGGCAGCGGAGCGTATGCCTTCACGACTTATGGTGGCAACGGCGGAACCCGGCCCTTTCCGCCGGCACTCTCGCCCGTAGACGGGGTGTTTCACACCACAGGGCCTGGTTCGCAACCAGTACCGAATCAACGGGGCGTGAAGTTGGAACACATCAAGGATGGGACGAGCAACACGCTGATGCTGGGGGAGCGGATCATTGGGGATGGTAATCTGGACACGTTTTTGGGGGCGTGGTCTGCCGGGGTCATAACTCCGCCGCCAGACCCTCCGCTGCAGAGCGTCGCCGCTTACGCCGTTTGGGCGCCGCCGCCGGGTCCCAACGCCGCGGGCGGGTTATTGGGAGCGACAGCGCCGATCAATTATCGGCATGGGACGATCTGGTCGCCGCCGGCTTCCCCCTTTCCCGGCGTACCACCGCCGCCTCCGCCGCCTGTTCCGTGGAGCACGCTCGGTCCCCAATGGTGGGCACGCTTGGCCGCCTACGGCAGCTTCCATCCCCACGGAGTCAATGTGGCTCTAGCGGATGGTTCCATCCGTTTCCTCTCGGCTACGACTTCACTGCCGACTCTGGCAGCTCTCAGCACGCGAGCCGCTGGTGATCTGGCCACTCTCGAATGACAGGTTAGCCAGAGGACGGTCAAGAAAGTTTGCCCAATACGCAGGGGTTGTGCCGAGAGCCGGTGATTCGGCATCAGTCCGCCTGACATTCGCTTGGCATGCAATGCGTGGCAGCTTACGATGACGCGTATGAATGAGCACAATCACTTCCAGCAGTTGCTCTGGAACAACCCCGACGACGATCTGCCTTACCTAATTTACGCGGATTGGTTAGAAGAACGGGGAGAAGCAGCCCAGGCGGAATATCTGCGCTTGGAATGTCGCTTGCGGCAACTCGCAGGCCATGATTCAGAGTTGCTGGACGGCATCCACCGGCGCATCGAATTATCCCTGGCGCTTCCTTCCGCCTGGCTGGCTGTCCACCGCCGCTTCACCGAGGTGGATTTCTGGCATTGGCCTCAGAGGGAACGATGCTACCAGCAGCCCACACCTCCTGTCTTGTGTGCACTGTCTTGTTGCCAGGATGTCCAGGCAGCCCGACGGCATGTCAACAAAGTCCGGCAGAAAGGTTTGTATCGCGCTGTGGAAATCCTCGTGAATCGGAATGCCCGTCCCCTCCACAGGCTGCAAGAGATTCCAGAATTGGGGGACTATGACATCCTGATCGTCAGATTGATGACAGAGGAAGCTCGGTGGGTGCGGCCTGCCCTTCAGGCTTTGACCCACTTCCCGCCCCCAGTCCGCTGGAAGACCTTGTTCCTGGAGTGTAACGATTGGACGGCGGAGATCGTCGAATGGCTCCAGGAAGCCCCGGCCTGGCAGGGACTACGGCATCTTCACTTGCTCGTGTTTCCGACCAGCGGTCTGGATGAACCGCACCTTTGGCAGCGCTTGTACCAGGCGCACTGGCTCCGCCACTTACGCGGCTTGCGGTTGCAACTTCCATCTCCCCAGGCTTACGAATCCTTGCTCGCTTGCGGCCCTTGGCCCCACGTGCAATGGCTGGAATGGGATTTGTTGGATCTTCTGGCCCCCGTAGAGCAGGTAGAGGTGCCCCTGGGCCACTTGGCGCAAGCCTTTCCGAATCTCCGGGGTTTGCGCGTCATGGGCGGCCTGGTAACTCCCGGCAAGGCCCAGGAATCATCCGGTGCCTGGCCCCACCTCCGCTTCCTGGATTTGCGACCTTCCAGGAATGCGCCTGCCCTGCTAGGCGCCCTGCAAGCCCAGCCGCTATGCAGCCGGTTGCAGGAATTGAGCCTGATGTTACCGGCAGATTTCCCCAGGCAGCTATTGGTCCAATTCTTCACCGGTACGCGTTGGCCAGCCTTGCGGAGCTTGTCTCTCTGGGGGCCAGTGGCTTCGGTCCGCCTCTGGCAAGCCATCCGTTCCCATCCTGATCTACAGCAATTACGCTACTTGCACCTTGGAGGAGTCTGGTCCGCCCCGGAAGCTCCTCAGACGGTGCGGACATTATTCCGCTACGGATCCCTGCCCCATCTTCTCCATCTCGGCCTGAGCGGTCTTGCTGTGTCTGCTTCGAGCGTCCAAGATTTGGTGGCTCGGCATTGCCACAACCTTCGCCTTCTGAACCTGGGAGCCTGCCGACTCTTGGGAAAAACGCCATTACGCCGCCGCTTTCGCCACCCCCTGTCTTATCCTCACATCTTTTGGCCGGCTTCCTTACAGTGAACACCGACAGACTGAGGGGACCACGAATTTTCTCGCCGACATCTCACCGAAGCTTGGGATCGTTTGGTCCAGGCAAAAAGTCTGTCGGCTTATCGATGCTCATTTTAGAGTCACAGGCTGCTTCCCCCCTCAATCTCTGACGACTCGGATTGTTCCTCGGGCTTCCCCGTCACCCCAGAGGGCAACGGGGGGTTGGAACGCATGGTTCATTGGAATCGCCGGGCGTATACTTTGGCGGAATTGCTGGTAGCGACGGCTGTAGTCAGTTTGCTCTTGGGGCTGATTCTTCCGGCAATTCAGAAGGTGCGTGAAGCCGCCAATCGCATTCGCTGTAGCAACAATCTCCGCCAAATCGGCTTGGCTTGTCATTCGTATGTCAGTCGTGAGGGCCGGTTTCCGGATGGCGGGACGGGATGGTTTGTCCAGGACGGCTGGCTTGGGCAACTGGCGCCGGATTATGAGGGACCATCCATCTACTGGACAGCCAATCGCCTGGCCTCCTGTCCTTCGCGCCGCCCCCTGACTCCCTGCACGGTGTGGGGGATTGTCCAGGGCCAACACGGCACGCTCAGCGATTATGCCGCCGCGACCCCCGAAGACATTTACCAGAGCACCGGGATGAATCCCTACATTGCCCCGGCACCGCAGACCCTTTATGGCGGAGTCATCGTTCGGCGGGGAGGACTGCCTCGCAGCGTCCGCCCAGAAAGTTGTTCACGGGGATTGTCCAACATTCTGCTTGCCGGGGAAAAGTGGGTCCCCACGTCGGGTTACGGCGGCGGCTTGTGGTTCGATGATGCAACCTGGGCCAATGGCTGGGATGCTGACGTCATCCGTGAAACCACGGTGCCTCCGGAACCGGATCACCGCTCAGGCACGGGACGGCAGTTCGGCAGTGCCCACCCCGGCGGCTTTCAAGCCCTCTTCGCCGACGGCTCGGTCCGTTGGATCGACTATGCCATCGAGCGATCCCTGTGGCGCGAACTGGCCCGGCGATGACAGGACGAGGATGGGGTGAAGACTATTCCAGGAGATACCTCGTAGCTTCAGCGAAAGTGCCGGCATGATAGGCTCGAAAAAGCACGCAGGTGGAGAGGGGCTGGCTAGCTTCCGCTTGGGCGATGCTGCAGGGCGATTCAACGATGGAAGGGCCTTTCCCTCATCCACCCGGCTAAGAGACTAGCGGGGTGCTTGCGCCATCATGCGGCTCGCCGGCGGCGCAGATACGCACCCAATCCCACAAGACCCACGGCGAGGGAAGCCAGGCTGGCAGGTTCTGGAACCTGGACTTCAAAGTTGAAGGACACCGGCTGCTGGTTCTGGAATTGCCAGGAGATGTTATCGACAGCACCGCTGAATTGGCCATTCCAGCCGCTGCCGAAGAAACCAAAGAAACCAATCACCACGGCGTTCGGGAAGTGCGCCTGCCACTCTGATAAGCTGGCATCGTAAACGTAGTCTGTCGAGTTGATGTTGGAAGCGAAGGGGAGAGAACCAATCCTCGTGTTCCACAGGTAGGTACTGGACGTGATGTTCTCGCTGACCCAGGTGTCGGTAGGTACTGGACCTGGGGTATTGTACACCCGCTCAAAAATCAGGGATCCTTGGTCTACAGTGGTGGCGAGGTTGCCATCGGCATCGATCCGGATCCCTAAGGCAGGCGCTTGGACATTCGGGTTCGTACTGCTGCTGTCCCGATACCAGTCGTAAGACACGCTTTGCAATTGGGAGAGACTTCCCAGAGCGCTACCGGTGGTGTAAAGAATGCCGCCTTGTGACGAGCCGCTCGTGCCGTTGAGGAACACGGAGCCGTTGCCGTTGCGGGGGTAGGTGTAATTGATACCTACGGTAGACCCGCCCTGGCCATAGTAGTACCAGCCGCTGGAACCTACTGGCACGTAGGTAGTGGTGGATCCAGTGAAGTTGTAAAAGTCTCCCGCAGGGCTGTTGGAGTAGATGGGGGCGGCGTGGGCTAGGGTAGGGAACATGGCCGCGGCTAGGGCCGCGCAAACAGGTAGGATCAAGCGTGCAGACATTGGGCATTCTCCTTTCGGTGTCGATTCCTGCAGCACTGCCCGCAAATTATGTTATAACGCTAAATTTGGAACCACAAGCGAAGTTGTTGAAAAATTGCTGACATTTAGCATGGGAATTCATGTATGGAAATAATGATGTTTGTATAACAATCACATTGTGAAATCTCAACTCGGTGAGTCAGCTTTCGGTTGTGGCCACCCGTATTTCTTGCCACCTCACGGGGGAAGGCTCCCGTGGCGGATGGTGTCGCGGTTTCGGATTCAGAAAAAAAGCAAAAGTCCGGTTTAGGGTGTGGCTTTCTGGCTGAGGCGAAAGTCCGATCTAGGGTGTAGCTTTCTGGGTGAGGAAGTGAGTCACTGTGCGGTCCGGCGCGGAGGTATGGCGATCAAAAAGACAAGGTCCGGGGGCCGACCGATGTTGAAGGTGGAGCTGATGGGGACGTTGCGCCCGCCTTGGTCCACCTGATCGGGACCGACGCTCCAGAGGAGAGGTTCTCCTGCCGGCACGAAAAGTTCCGCAGGCAGGCTGGCGGTGCCCTGGAGCAGGTAGCGTTGATTGAGGGTGGGAGGCGGATTACGGAGGAGTTCGCCCCGGCGTCCTTCATCGGTGGTGACTTCCGCCTGAACCAAGCGGTAACGCAGAGGTTGAGCTTGAGAGGCGTAAGGATCGGCGGGGAGGGACTGGAGCAGGTGATGACGCAGCAGGGAGTCGAGGCTGGGGGGATAGTGCTGGAATTGGCGGTGGTAGTGGAGCGTGGCGAGGCGAATGCAGGCGACTCGGCGTAGGGTGCGGATGTAGCGTTCGTGTTCCTGGATTTCCGCCGGGTTGCGCAAGCGTCCGAGGATGAGACTGAAGCCGGGCCGCCCGTAGAGATACACGGGATCGCCGCGGAGTCCGCTTTCCAGTCCCAACCCGACGATGCGGCGGGTGCGTTCCCGTTCCCAAGGGACCGTCCAGGCCAGCAGGATCGCCTCCACTTCCGGCGGGTCTTGTTCCAAGGAGGAGGGATTCAATCCTAAATAGTTGCCTAGCCATTGGCTCGGAGCATTAAGCGATTCCCGTAGCAGATAGCGTTCGGCGAGGAAGTAGGGTGTCGGGTCGAAGTGATGCGTTGGAGCAGTGTGGCGGTCATGGTATTCCAGGAGGTGTGCCGCTTGCTGGAGAGCTTGGGGGGAGGGGGAACATTCCGCTTCCAACCAGCGATCCACGGCACTGAGGGTGAGGCGTTCCACGTCGAGGGCAGTGTAGAAACCTTGGAGGGGAGCGGCGTTGCGCAGGTGGCGGACCAATCCAAGGCAGGTGTGCAGATAATCCAGAAAGCGGTCCGGTTGGGCTTGGCTCTGGAGTTGCAGACCGCGGCCGAGCAGGACGGTGGCCAGACGCCGGGCATTGTTGTAAGTGGTCGAGGTGGTGGTCCCGGCGAGGAGTTGCGGGTATTCGTAGATGCCGGTGGGGTCGCGCGCGGCCTGCTGGGCCAGGACCGGCCAGGCGGAAGTCGTGGGGGTAGCTGGCGAGGAAGAGGGCGGAACGGCCTCGCGGAAGAGAGCTTCGAGCCATTCATTGAGGGCGGGGTCCTCTTTGGAATCGGGCCAGCCGAGGCGAAGGGCGTTGTCCAGCCGTTCCTCCAACTGTTGGCGCCGTCCAGGGGGTTCGCGGGAGCTACGAGGGGGCTGATCATACCGGTTGGCCAGCGAGGTGGCTTGGCGGGCGCACGCTTCGGCTGCCATGCGCATATCCCGGCCGGCGAGGTTGTCATCGAAGGGAGGAAGCGCCGCGATATAGGCGAGGTCCGCCTCGCCGTCGGGCTGATCGGGGATTTCCAGCACGCGCCAGCCCAAGCCGGCGGCAAGCACCAGGACAGAACCGCTCAGACCGATGCTGAGGGTGATCAGTCCGCGTGCGTGCCACAGGCGATCCTTGACCCATGAGGAAAGCAGGCCCACAGCGGTGAGAAGCCACACCCACGGGGGTGTCCACAACTGCCAATCGCGTGCTCCGCCGGCGAGCAGGGAGGGGACCCAGGCGAGTGCACCCAGACCGCCGAGAACCAGGGCCGCTCCCGCGGCCGGCACCCGCTTACGAATGAGCAGTCCGCAGAGCCAGCCAGCGGCAAAGCCGTACACCGCGGGGAGCATCATGTAGCGCCAGCCGTACCAGCCCAGTTCATCGAACAACGGCGAGCGGAATAGACCGGCTAGCAGGGTGTAGCCACGCAACGCCTGCATTGAACTGCTCATCTGACTGCGCAGGAACAGAGGCAGGGCCAAAGCCGCCAGCAGCAGAAGTAGCACCAGAGCGCTCCCCAGCAGTTTCATCACGACCAGGCTGCCCAACGGCAGGCGCTGTTCCCCCCAATACCGGTACACTTGCCGCGTTTGCTCATCACTCGTGCTGAGCACGGCCACGAGTACGCCCAAAAGCAGGGCCAAAGGCGGCCAGTAAAGCCAGGGGATAAGCGGCGGCACCAGCAGCATCAGACCCCAAAACAGAGCCAGAGGAAGCAGGAATCGAGCGGAACGCCAGAGCTGGCGGCGTGTGAGCCAGGCGCAGGCACTGAGCCGGGGCGTCCAGCGGTGAAATGGGAAGAGGCGGAGCGAGGCGTGTCGGTCCTCCGCAAGCCGGTGGCGATCCACCCCCGTGAAATGCCACAGGGACAGAACCAGGGGCAAAAGCAGCATCGAAACCACGAAGAGATAGAGGCCGCGAGGGCGAAGCCAGAATTGGCCGGGGGAAGTCCACCAGAACATGAGAGGGATGACGAGGAGCACGGCAGCAGCCAAAGCGGCCAGCACCCCCACACCAACGGCTGCCAGGGTGGAGCGGGTCCATGTCGAACCGAGCACACCCCAGGCGTAGGCCATCGCCGTATAGATTCCCAAGGCGGCAACGGAAGACCAGGACTGAATGAGTCCCAGAACCGCGGCGGTGAGAGTGATGATGATCGATAGCCCGGCCGTCAGTACAAGCCCCGCGAGGAACTTCGCCAGCCAGAGAGGAGCACGATAAACCGGCAGAGTATCGAGGAAGGCGGAGGTGCCATTTTCCCGTTCGCTGGCAAACAAGGCGCTGCCGCAGACCATGCCGGCTGTGACCACGAGCATAACCGTCGCCAGGCGGCCTAGACCCACATGCCGCACAATATCCGCGGCCGGTGCGGAGGGATTCGGCGGCTGGGCCAGCATCGCGGCGGCCACGAGCATGCTGATACTGAAGACAGCCAACACGATCACCACGGAGCCGTGCTCACGCCATTCCTTCCAGAGCATGGCCCGGATGAGCATCACAGGATGGCCTCCCGTCGGCGAGGCAGGGTCCCATCGCAGCGTTGCACCCAGGGAATATCCGCGCTCTCCTCTGGGACTCCATTGCGCGAACGGCTCATGAACAAGGCGTAAACTTCCTCCAGGGACACCGGGGTATCTTCAAAGTCCGTGATCCCCGGCTGGGCTTGTAAAGCAGCGATGGCCCGCGGATTCGGCTCGTGGACAATCACTTGCCAGAAGCGTCCCGTACCGTTGCGGAGCAGGATGGTACCCAAACCCGTGGGGTCCGGTGCCGTCTCGGCAAAGCGCAGGCTGAGCCGCCGCACTTTCTGGCGCAATTCCTCCAGGGTGGCCGTCAGGAGCATCTGGCCGTCGCGCAACAGTCCGACGTGGGTGCAGACGTTTTCCAGCTCGGCGATGGAATGGCTGGAGATGAAGATGGTGCGTCCTTCCGAGGCCAAGTGGCGCAGGTGGGCGAGGAATTCCCGCCGGGTCAGCAGGTCCAGGCCGGAGGTCGGTTCATCCAGGAGCAGGATCGGCGGATCGGGGGCCAGGGCCAGGGCCAGACCAACTCTTGCGTAGCCCCCTTTCGAGAGGTTTTTCAGAGGCATGGCGGGATCCAGTCCCAGCCGGCCTGTCCACTCGCGATAACGGGCTAGGAAGCCGGGGCGATGAAAAGCCGCTGTGAACCAACCGATCTCTTCGACCGTCATCCATTCGTAAAATCGAGGCCGCTCCGGCATATAGCCGACTAAATGGCGCAGTTGGGTGGCGCGGGCCCAACAATCCAGACCGAGGATACGGGCCTGACCGGCGTCGGGAGGCAGCAAGCCGGTGAGCAGTTTCATCGTCGTGGTTTTGCCAGCGCCGTTGTCCCCCAAAAAGGCAAAGAAAGCCCCCCGTGGTACCCGTAAATCCAGGTGATTGAGCACCAGGCGCTGCCGGTAACGGACAACCACACGCTCCAGCACGATCACGTCATCGTGGTGTGACATGCTCATTCCTCGATGGCATTGCCCATCGCTCAGCATATCATCTAGGGAGTGCGAGAGGAATCAGGGTTGCGGGTCTCGGACCATCTCCCGTGCGAGCCATTCTCTGGGCGTTCGCCTTGCCACTCTCGCCAGCGCCGGACAAAGGCGGCCTGCACCTGAGGATTGACGATCCACTCGGCCGGCCACTCGCCCGCCAGCAAGCGGACAATCGCCTGAGCGGGGACCCGGGCCATCTCTTCCCGCGAGCGGCGGTCCACTCCCGCCGTGTGGGCGGTCAGCAGGACATTCTCCAATTGTACCAGCGGGCTGCCGAGGGGCGGTTCCTCGGCAAACACATCCAGCGCTGCTCCGGCGAGTCGTCCCGATTGCAGAGCTTCGTACAGGTCGCTCTCATTTACTATGCCACCTCGGGCCGTGTTGATCAACAGGGCTGTGGGCTTCATCCACTGAAGGGTTTGGCGGCAGATCAGATTGACCGTTTGGGGCGTTTTGGGCACGTGCAGGGACACGACATCGGCTTGGCGCAGGAGGGTTTCCAAAGGGACCAGCTCCACTCCCTCCGCGGCGGCGAAGGCGTGATCTGGGGCGATATCGTAAGCCAAGACCGTCATGCCGAAGGCACGTCCGCGCCGGGCGACTGCCTTGCCGATCCGTCCCAGTCCGATGATTCCCAGTACCTTGCCGCGGGCCGGTTCCACCACTCGCCGGGGCCACTCCCCTCGGCGAATCGCCTGGTCCTGGCCGCGAATGTTCCGCAACCATCCCAGCATCAGCGCGAAGGTATGCTCGGCGACCGCCTCGTGATTGGTACCCGGTGCATAACAGACGACGACGCCATGTTCACTCGCCGCCGCCACATCGACTCCATCATACCCCACACCGGCCCGCGCGATCACCAGCAAACCGGCGGCAGCGGCACGCTCGATCACCCGGCGCGTGTACGGCTCGCTTCCCGCAATCGCGGCCACGCATCCCGGCAGTTGTCCCAGCAATTCCTCCTCCGTCATCTGGACTTCTTCCAATATCTGGCGCCGCGGAGGATATTCCACTTCCAGACCTGCTTCCCGCAAAATCGGCCCAAAGACGGATTCGATCTGGCGCAAAGGTGCTGGACCAACCAGGACCCGGCCGCGTGTCCCACTCATGATGCATAACTCCACTTTTGCCTTGGATGCCAGTGTTATTCCCTAAAGGATGCCAATGTGACTCCCTGAAGGCTAAGGGAT
>ENA-ORXB01002784-ORXB01002784.1-sediment-metagenome-genome-assembly--contig:-NODE-2784-length-13903-cov-3.362216_pt1 | contig 13903 bp, 10 predicted proteins | sample MGYA00237863_ERZ511475 | MGnify/ENA primary metagenome ERZ511475 (study PRJEB26305, sample SAMN06343858) | sediment metagenome | isolation source: hot spring sediment | place: Canada: British Columbia... | reverse complement strand
GGGCCCGGCGCCCATTCCCCACCGGACGTCCGCTTCAGCCGGCTCTCCGTTTCACGGTCGTGACTCAGCCGCGAGGGAAACCATCCCAGTGATTTGAGCCTCTCGCGACCCGCGGGCGACAACAACGCCGCCACGTGCGGCTACGGCATCCGGGGCCTCTCCTGCGCTCGATCACGATTCGGCGACCCAGCCCGCTAAAGACAGGCACGCTGCACGCTGTTGTGACGGAAGCGGCGCGGATGCGTTCGATCTCCATCGACGAACTCTCGAGGCTGTTGTAAGGGACCGCTCTTTTCCGTCCGTGTGACGCAGCACATTCGCGAGGCGAGGTTATTCGCCTGATTTAGCACGCGAAGCGCTCACTGTCCCATACGCGCTCTTCCCTCCGCCGGCTTCGCGCTATAATGCCGCGAGGTGATTCGCCTCATCAGGTGGGTGGCGGGGTTCGCCGCGGCCGTTGCACTGGGAGCGGAGGGGGAGCCCAGGCTCGATACGCCGGAAGACCGGACGGCCTTCGTCAGGTGGTTCACCTTTCTCGCCGAGGTTCAGTACTTTCAGCCGCCCGAGGATCTGCCGCCCGAGGTGAGCGACTGCGCCGGGTTGATCCGCTTCGCCTACCGCGAGGCGCTGCGGCGACACGACGGCGCGTGGGCCGCCGAGCTGCGCCTGCCGCTCGTGCCCCCGATCCCTCCGGTCAACAAGTACCGCTATCCGCTCTGGCCGCTCGGGGCCAACCTCTTTCGCGTCGCGCCCGGCTGCTACGCGCAATTCGCCGACGCGCGGACGCTCCGCCGCTACAACACCCACTTCATTTCCCGAAGGATCGAAGACGCCCGGCCCGGCGACCTGCTCTTCTTCGAGCAGTCCGGGCAGAAGCTGCCGTTCCATGCCATGATCTACCTGGGCCGGAGCCAGGTCGAACCGGGGCCCGGCCAATGGGTGGTCTATCACACCGGACCTTCGGGCCGCGACCGCGGCGAGATCCGCCGTTCTTCCGTCGCCGAGCTCGTGGCGCATCCGTTGCCGCAATGGCGGCCGCTAGCCGGCAACGTCAACTTTGGCGGCGTCTACCGCTGGAACTTACTGCGGGAGGGTAACTGAGATGGACGATGCCGAAAGGCCGCGCGGCAGGTTGGGACCGGGCGCCAGCGCCTTGGTGCTCGCGGCGCTGGTTGTCGGCGCGCCGACGGTGGCGCAAGAGGAGGAAACCCGCGCCTTCTTCTCTTTGAGCAGCAGCCGGAGCTGGGCGCCGGGCGAAACGCCGACGGTGCAGCTCTGGGCCGACGGAGTTGACTCGCTCCAGTTCCGCGTCTACCGGATCCATGACCCGGTCGGCTTCTTCGCCAAACTCGAGGACCCGCACCGCTTCGGCGGGCGCGCCCGGGCGCGGCCCACCGACCTCACGCCGATCGAGCGCTTCCATCGCTGGAAGCGGCGCATTCAGGCGCAGATGCGCGATCTGGTCCGCCGGCAGTACTCGCCGGAGACTCGCGCAGCCATCCGCCTGTGGCAGGCCGCGCGCGAGCAGAAACCCGTGCAGGCCGGCGCCCCGGCCGCGGCGCGCTATGCCGCGGTGCCGCTGCTCAACCCGCAGCAGGTGGTCTTGGTGTGGGAGCAGCGCACGGGCGCCCGGCGGCGTTGGTCCTCCCAGATCATCCCGGTGAAGGTCGACAGGAAGGGCTTGTACCTGGTCGAGGCGACCGATGGCAAGCTTACCGCCTACACCATCCTCTCGGTCACCGATCTGGTGATGCTCACCAAAGCTGCGCCCGGCCGCATACTCGCGCGGGTGGTGGACCGCGGGGCGGGCGCTCCGGTGAGCGGCTGCCTGGTCGTGGCGCGGGTCGACGGAAAGGAGGCGGCCCGGTCCCAGACCGATCCCCAGGGCTTCCTCGAGATCAGACTCCAGCAGGCGCAACCCGAGCAGGTGACGCTGGTGGCGCAGCAAGGCGAGGACTTCACCGTGAACGCGCTTTACGGCTGGGCGCTCGGCCGCGATCCGGACCGGCGCCTGACCGGCTACGTTTACACGGACCGGCCCGTCTATCGGCCCGGCCATCAAGTCCGCTTCCGTGTCATCGCCCGGCGCGAGGGCGAGCGGGGTTACGAGCCGCCCGGGGCCGGCGATCTGCGGGCGGAGGTCCGTGGTCCGGACGGCTCGATCGTCCACCGAGCGACGCTCCCGGTCTCACGCTTCGGCACGGCGCACGGTGAGTTCACCCTGCCGGAAGCCGCAGCGCTCGGCTACTACTCGATCGAGCTCCGCACCGAGCAGGCGCGCCTGCACGGCGGATTTCATGTGGAGGAGTACCGCAAGCCGGAGTATGCCGTCTCGGTCAGGCCGCGCGCGCGGCGCTACGTGCAGGGCCGGCCGGTCGAGGCCGAAATTGAAGCCCGGTACTACTACGGCGAGCCGGTGGCCCACGCGAAGCTGACCTACGTCGTCCACCGGTCCCGTTCCTGGCCGGGCGGCGAGGAGGAAGAGGGCCTCGAAGGCGAGGAGTGGGGCCACGGCGAACAGGAGCGGGTGCTCGAGCAGACGGGCGAGCTCGACGCCGAAGGGAGGGCGACGATCCAGTTCGAGGCCGCTCCGGCCGACTTCGACATGAACTACCGCATCGAGGCTCGAGTCACCGACGCCGCGCGGCGCGAGGTCTCGGGCACGGCCTGGGTGCTGGCGACCGTGGCCGACTACCGGCTCGAGATCGCTCCTTCGAAGTATCTCTTCGAGCCGGGCGAAACGGCCCGTTTCGAGGTCACGGCGCTGGACTACGAGGGCGGCGCGGCGGCTGGCGTCGCCTTTCGCGTCGAGCTGGCCGAGCACCGCTGGCGGGAAGGCGACGGCCCGGTGCTGGCCACCGCCGTAGGCCGTACCGACCAGGCCGGCAAGGCGACGGTGGAGCTCGTGCTGCCCGACCGCGCGGTGTTGGCGGCGCGCGTGTCCGCGGAAACTCCCGAAGGGCGCACCGTCCGCGACAGCGCCTATGTCTGGCTGGGCGGCGGCAGCAGTTATCCCACTGAGCAGCGCCTCCAGATCGTTTCCGAGAAAAGGTCCTACCGGCCCGGGGAACTGGCGCGCGTATTGATCATAACGGGAGCGCCCGAGGCGCACCTGTGGATGACTGTCGAAGGGCGGACGGTGAGCTCCAGCCAGTTCATCAGCGCGAATGGCCCTTCGGTGAGCGTGGAGGTTCCCGTCCTTGCCGACTATGCGCCGAACTTCTTCGTCACCGCCGTCTGCGTCCGCCAAGGGCAACTTTACCTCGGAACGAAGAGCATTCGGGCGCCGGCGCTGGAGCAGACGCTCACCGTCGAACTCCGATCCTCGAAAGATGTCTACAGGCCTGGCGAGACCGGCCTGTTCACGCTCGAGGCCAAGGATCACCAGGGCAAGCCGGTGGCTGCCGAGTTCAGTCTCGGCGTCGTCGACGAGGCGATCTACGCCGTGCGCAACGAAACCGTTCCGGAGATTTCGCAATTCTTCTACGGGCGGATCTACAACCGCGTTCACACCGATTCGTCCCTGTCCTACTACTTCAGCGGGGAGGCCGGACGCCGCCGGATGGAGCTCGCCGGGCGGCGCCGCGGGCGGCCTCTGGCGCAGCTCAAACCCGAGCGCTTCCTGATGCCGAAGGTGCGCAAGGCATTCCCGGACACCATTTACTGGATCGCGGACCTCCAAACGGACGCGAGCGGGCGGGCTGAAGTTCGCCTGGCATTCCCCGACGCCCTGACCAGCTGGCGCGCGACGGCACGCGGCGTCACGGAAGACACGAAGGTCGGCGGCGCACGGCACAAGACCCAGGTGCGCAAGAACCTGGTCTTGCGTCTGGCGGCGCCGCGCTTCTTCACCGAAGGCGATGAGCTGACGATCTCGGCGATCGTGCACAACTATCTGGCCTCGGACAAGACGGTGCGCGTGTCGCTCGAAGCCGATGGCCTCGATATTCTCGAGGGCGGTCCGCGCGACCTCGCCGTGGCGAGCCGCGGCGAGGCGAGGGTCGATTATCGGGTGCGCGCTCAGGCGATCGGCAAAGCGGTTCTGCTTGGCAAGGCGCTCACCGACGAGGAGTCGGACGCGCTCGAACTGGAGATGCCTGTCGTCGCTTTCGGCGTCAAGCTGGCCGAGTCCCGCACCGGAGTGCTCGCGCAAGCAGGCGAGCCGGCCGAGCTCGACATCGGCTATCCCGCCGCGGCGGCGCCCCAATCGCGTTCATTCGAAATCCAACTGGCGCCGTCTCTGGCGGGCACGATTCTCGGCGCGCTCGAGTACCTGACCTCCTATCCCTACGGCTGTACCGAGCAGACCATGTCGAGCTTTCTGCCGAACGTGCTCGTGACGCAGGCCGTCAAGGAGCTGGGACTCAAGACGGATCTGGACGCGCGCGAGCTGGCGAGGAAGGTGGCGGCGGGTCTCGAGCGGCTTTACGATCACCAGCACTCCGACGGGGGCTGGGGCTGGTGGGCGGCCGATGAGAGCGACGCCTTCATGACGGCCTATGTGCTGGCAGGCTTGCAGCAGGCGCAGGCGGCCGGATACCGGCTAAGGCCGGAAGTTCTTGAACGCGGCGTGACATGGTTGCGCGGCGTCTTCGGGCAACTGCCGGCCCGGGAGCCGGATCTGGCCGCTTACGCGCTCTACGCGCTGGCGCTCAACGACGCGGCCGAGCAAGCAGAATTCGAAAGCGTTTTCAGGCGCCAAGAGGCGCTGAGCCCATACGGGCTGGCGCTGCTCGGACTGGCGCTCGAGGCCCGCCAGGACGGCCGCGCCGAAGCGGTGGCGGCCCGGCTGGAATCGCTCGCCAAGACGGAGGCCGGCATGACCCATTGGGAGGGCGCGGGCGATCCTTTCCTCGGCCTCCGCCTGAGCACGTCCCCGGAGGCTACGGCTCATGCCATGAAGCTGCTGGCGCGCTTGCGGCCGCAAAGTCCGTTGCTCGAGCCGGCGGCCCGTTGGTTGATCAGGAACCGCGACCAGGGCTACTACTGGTCCTCGACGAAACAGACGGCGCTGGTCATCTACGGTCTGGTGGATTATTTGAAGGCGAGCGGCGAGCTCGAACCGGACCTGAGCGTCCGGGCGGAGATCAATGGCAAAGTGCTCTTCAGCAGGAAGTTCACGCGCGCGGAGGCCCTCTCGCCGCCCGCGGTCGTCCGGCTCGGCGCCGCGCAGCTTGCCGAAACCAACCGCCTGCGCCTCACCACGAGCGGCAAGGGGCGCCTTTACTGGGCCCTGCGCACGGAGTATTACACCCGCGAGGACTCGCTCGTCCGCGCTCCGTCAGGTAAGTTGAGCGTGCGGCGTGAGTATTTCAAGCTCGTGCCCGAGTCTTCGGGCGGAAAGCTCGTTTACCGGCTCGAGCCCGTTGCGCGCGAAGCCGCCGCAGGCGACGTCCTCGCCGTGCGCCTCAGCCTCGAAGGAAGCGACTGGCAATACCTGCTGGTCGAAGATCCCTTACCCGCCGGGACGGAACCCGTCGAGCGGGGCGATCTCTACATGCTTGGCGCGCAGCCGCCCTGGTGGAACTTCTGGGTGGAGCGGCGGGAGCTCCGCGATGACCGCGCCGCCTTCTACCTGAGAAGCTTCGACCGGGGCGCGGCTCAACTCGTTTACCTGCTCAAGGTGACCAATCCCGGCGTCTTCCGGGTGAGCCCCACCCGTGTCTCGCCCATGTATGAACCGGAGACCATGGCAACCTCGGCGGCCATGACCCTGGAGGTCCGATGACGGGCAAGCTGCTTGCTCCGTTCCGGGCCGCCTTGAGCGCCGTACTGGCCCGTCCGCTTCTGATCCTCACAGTCTGGAGCGGAGGCGCGGCGCTGGCGGCGCTCATCTACCTCTGGCTGGGACTGCCGGAGCGGACGGCCGGGGATCTGCTGCTCTCCGCCGTCTGGCTTCTACTGCTTGCGGCAGGCGCGCTCGTGCTCCTGTGGCGGAGCTTCGCAGCCTTTCAAGAGGCGGAGGCCGGCTGGGCCTCCTGCCTGCGACGCCTCGGGCGCCTGGCGCCGGTTGTCGCGCTGATGGCTGCCGTCGTCGCCGCCGTCTTGTGGCGATTCAGCGGATTTCCCTGGTGGCTCGCCGGCGCCGCCGTGATTCTGGCACTGCTTCCGATAGCCGGCCAGGCGGCGGCCGGCGCCTCTGGCTTTCGCCAGGCGGCCAGTGTGCTGGCGCGGCCCGAATACTGGCTGAGCGGGGCGATCGCTCTCCTTACGGGTCTGCTGCTGCCGTGGCTGCTCGTCTCCTGGACACCGGTGCACGGCGGCCTGCTGGTGGAAACGGCGAGCCTGGTGGTACGCTTCGCCTTCGCGTGGCTGGCGGCGGTGGTCTCCTGGCTCCTGCTAGCGGCGTTGATCGCTGAGCTCGGGCGGCAGTCCCCGGCGTAGCCAGTCTGTAAGAACCGCCAGGCCGTGGCGTTCGAGCAGGCTTCGGAGGCGCGCGCGGGAGTCGTCGTGAAATTTGCGGTGCGCGGCCGGTGACGAGTCCGAAGGGGCGGGCGGCGCCAGCATAAGCGCCAGCCCCTCGCTGAACCAGTGCGGCACGGAAGGGTGCGCATGAGCAGCGAGCACCGCGTGCACGAGCTCGTGCAGCAGCGTCGCCTCGAGAGCCCCGGCGGAGCGAAGCATCTCCGGCGGCTGAAGGCGGATCGTTCCGCCGGCGGTCGAAGCAGCCACCCAACCCGGTTCCCCCGTGGCGTCGCGAAAGGCGGCCACCGAGGGATAGACCCGCAGGCGGACGCGGCTGCTCAGCTGTAGTCCCGCGCGCCTCTCCGCCTCAATCAAGAGCCGCTCGGCCAGAGGCAATAAGGTCCGCTCCTCCCCCGCCCGGGTGGTGAACAGATCGAGGCGCTGCCCGCCGAAGTACTGCCACGCAAAACCGCGCGCGGTGATCCCCACGGCCGTTCCCGGGTAGTAAAAGGCCAGGATCTGCCGGTAGCTGTGCCCTTGCCGGCCGCGCAGGTCGGCGCCGGTCTGGCAGAGGCCCACGCCGTGGCCGTGGCCATAGCCTCGGAAGAGGAACCGGCCGCCGCGCAGGTTGACCTCGTAGTTCAGGCTGCGCAACAAGTGCCAGCCGAACCGGCGGCCCACCGCGTGATGAAGCAGCTCGCCGCTGATCCTCCGGCCGCCGGCCTCGATAGCTAGTACGCGGCCCGACGGGGAGCGCTGCACGATCCGGATCTCCGCCGGTTCCGCGCCCAGGCGGACGCCTTCCCGCTCGAGCGCGGCGCCGAGGTCTTCCGGCGGAATGGCGGCGCTCCACCAGCGGCGCCCTTGCCAGATGCAGTAGGTGTCGTCAAGACGCCGCAAGTACGGAGCCGCAAGATCGGGCCAAAGCTCGGAGGCCGCGGCGGTGAGGCCGCCGCAGTCGCCATGGTAGAAGGCGGCAACGGGAGCTCCCTCGTGCCAAAGCAGTTCGCCCTCGGTCGCGGCCGCCGCCAGACGGAGGCGTTCGGAACCGGCGGCCAGGCGCAGGTCCTGGCAGTGGGTGGTGTCGCAGAAGTCGAAACCTTCCGCGCGATGGCGGCCGCGGAAGCGGTGGGCGTACGTCCGCGCGGCGACGGCCATTGCCTTCAGTGCTTCTGCCGAGGAGAAGGCTCCTGCTTCGCCGGCCAGCACCGCGGCAACATAGTCCTCGCGCGCCAGCTCGACGGTGCGGGCTCCCGGATGAGACGGCTGCTGCCAGAACAGACGGACCTTGTAACGCACCTGCGCGGCGCAGGGAGAGACCGCAACCAAAGCCACGGCGAGCCAGACGTGCTTCATCATCGCCACCTGCGCAGGCGTCCGAGTTCCTCCAGGATGGCGCCCGCCACCGGTGCGGCGTCGAGCGCTCCCTGGCCTTGCTCCAGAAAAACTACCAGGACAATTTCCGGCGCTCTCGCCGGGGCGAAGCCGGCAAACCAGGCGTGCGTGAAGGCGCCGGCGGGGCCGGAGGCGGTTCCCGTTTTTCCGGCCACCGGGATCGAAGCCCGGGCGGCCGCCTGGCCTGTCCCGTAGCGAACACAGCTCAGGAGCCCCTCGAGCACGCAAGAGAGCTCAGGACGGCGGCTGAGGCCGGCGGCCAGGCGAACATAAGCGGCCGCCAGACCGAGCGGCGTCACCTCGATCGAGCTTTCACCGACGGCCTGGAGCGCAACCTGTTCCAGACCCTCCGCCCGGCGCAGATTGCCCGCAGTTTCTGGTTCGATGAGACCGCTCCGCGCCGCCAAGCCGGCACGCTCGAACGCTGCAAGGAGATCGTCCGGCGAAAGCCGGCGCGCCGCTTGCGTGAAGTACCAGTTGCAGGACCAGGCCAAGGCGCCTGCGGCATCCAGCGGCGCCAGGCCCTCCGGGTGTGTGCAATCGAGGCGGCGGCCCGCCAGCCGGATCTCTCTTCGGCAAGGGATGCGCGTGGCCGCTTTCCAGGAGCCCACTTCGAGCAAGGCGGTCAGCGTGAACGGCTTGATCGCCGAACCCGGGCGCGCCTGCCTCAGCGCCGCGCGCCGCGCATCATGGCAGGCAACCAACTCACCCGTCCCGGCGTCGAGCACGACCGCAGTCCCGTGGCGGCCGCCCATCGCCCGGCTTAGAACCAGCGAAAGAGGCTCGGCGGCGCCCACGCCTCAGACCGTGACGCGGAACTTCCCCTTCAAGAGGAAGGCCGAGGCCATCGAGATGAGGATGAACCACACCAGCCAGTGCGCCTCGAAGCCGAACAGACGAACGTACGCCGCCGGGTAGTCAACCTCGATCCAGTCCACGCCGGCCTCGGGCAGCGGTCTCTCGCCGGGGTAGAGAAGAAGCGCCGGAAGCAGGTGGACGCGGCGCGAGGAAACGAACCGGCACTCGCCTCCGGCGACGACCGACTTGGTGAGGGTGACGGGGCCGCCGACGAGGCGAAGCTCACCGGAGGTGGGCCGAACGGCTCGGATCCGCCAGCTCACCTGGTGCGCCTCCAAAATCCGCACTCCGGGCGTCTCCACCTCGATGCCGTCCGGGGCCTCGAGCCGGAAGACGGCGCCGTCCCTCGCCGAGGCAAGCTGCGCGGTGACGACCGCCGCCTGCCCCGGCTCGAGCGGCCGTCTCCCGTAATAGCCGTCGAGAACCACAAGCAGCAGGATCATCGGCAGCGTCACGATCGCCGCCGGCCGCAGCATCAGCGCGAAATAGCGGGCGTTTGCCGCCAGCAGCCTCCTTTGCGCCTGCCAGAGGATCGCCGGATCGTCGCCGTAGAGCCGGATCTCGAGCAGATGCCCCTGGAGCCTCTTCTTGGTTCGGCGGATGGCGGCCTGGTCGGAAGTCTTCCGAAAGACCCAGAGCAAAGCGAGGCCGGCCGCCGCGCTGACCAGAAAGAGGCTGAGCGACTCGACCGGCATGAGTTACTGGAGATAGCCCAGTCCCTTCAGCTTGTTCAGGACTTGCTCGTCGGTCTCGGCATCCTCGAGTTTGGCGAGCTCTTTCTCAATGATATGTTCGACAAACTCCTCCGGCGAGGAGTAACCGGCCAGACTGGCGCATCGCTTTACACGCTCCCAAAGTTCTTTCCTTAACTTAACGGTCGGCTGTTTCAACAATGACTTGACCCTCCATATGCCCGGGTTTGGGCAGGCCGAACAACGCCAGCGCCGTCGGCGCCAGATCCTCGATGCCGGGATCGTCCGCGGCCAGCTTCAGATTGGAAAAGAGCACACCCGGCACCAGCACCGGGTCCAGGCTGTGATCGCCGCTCCAAGGTTTCGGGTTATCCTCGAACACCTTTCGGGTGACCTTGCCTTGTGCGGCGTCCCACGAGGTCCGGTAGCCGTTGCCGTAGCCGACGATCAGGTCGGGGGCCTCTGCGAGGTACGGGCCGCGGTAAAGGCGGTTGGTGGCGTAGACGCGGCGAATCGCCACCTCCCCGGTCTCCGGGTCCGTCAGCCCGCTGAGGCGGGCGATCAGCTCCTCCTTCAGCGCCTCGGCCTCCGCGCCCGGGGCGACGATCCCACCGGCTTCCCTTCCTTTGAGATTCAGATACAGCCCGGCGAGCCCGAGCGTATAGGCGCGCGTCCGGCTCCAGTCCACGCCTTTGAAGTACGGGCCGGCGGTGGCGGCGCCGTCCGAGAGAGCCAGGTAGCCGTTCTCGACGAGCCACGTGTTCAGGTTCACGCCGCGGCGGAACGAAGCAAAGCCGTGGTCGGAGAGCACGAACAGCGCCGTCTCCCGGTCCGCGTACCGCATCGTCCGGCCCACCAGCTCATCCATGCGGGCATACATCGCTTCGACAGCGCCGGCGTGCTTGCCCGAGGCCCGATTCTCCAGGTACCGGTAGAACATGTGCTGGATTCGGTCGCTCGCGTCGAAGACGCAGGCGGTGACCCCGCGCCGCATCCTCTCCAGGGCGTTGAAGAACATCGCCTCGCGTTCCTCGTGAATTGCCCATGCCTGCTCGAGAAAAGCGTCCTCGTCGATGGCTCCTTCATTCAAGGCCCAGGTGTCCTCGGCCATGCCCACCGTCGCGAAAGACCCGAGCAACTTCGCCAGATATGCGGAATAGTAAGTGGGCTGTGAAATGGGAAGCGCCGGCCGCTCCGGGTCGATATTGATCGGCGTCACATACAGGTTCACGTCGGGCTCGAGCTGGGTCAGCAGGAAGCGGCAGATTCCGTAAGCGGTCATGCCGGGGCCCGCGCGGAACGCCACCGGAATCCAGCTCGTGTACTCGCCGAGGCGGAGCGGATATCGTTCCCCGTGAATTTCGAGCACCGCTTCGCCCCCTTTGCCGTTCGGCACAAGCGCAAAGGGAACGGCCAGCGGCCGGGCGTTTTCCCGGAACGGGTGTTCGGGACCTTCGAGCAGGCCCGTGATCCGTTTCCCGTTGCGGTGGAGAGGATAGCGGCTGCCGTTCTCGTAGCTCACCTGCTCCTGCCGCGTCGAGAAGAACGAGAAGCTCCCTTGGGTGCCGCGGAGGTCCGGCGTGCACATGGCTGACAGGAGCTTGCCGTCGAACTTCTCCGGCGGGAATGTAATCGGCACGCGCAGGATCGTGCAATCGACTCCGTGCTCGCCCAGAATCTTCCAGAACGGGATACTCTTGCGCCGGAGCTCCACCGTGGGCCGGCGGAGCGGAATCCGGTAACGTCCGACTTGGAGGACGCGCCGCGGCTTGTTAACGCGCGAACTGGACAGCTCCGGCAGGTACGACTTGAGGTTACGGTTCAGGAAGTCGAAGATATTGTGACGGGCCGGACTGACGCCGGTGGCGAAGGTGGACCAGGCCACCGGCGAAAGCGATGGGAAGGTCGTTCGCAATCTCCGGTAGGAACCCTGCTCCCGCAAGCGGGCCAGGTTCGGAAGTTTCCCCTCGGCCATCAGGCGCTCGGCCATGCCGGGGTCGAAGCCGTCCAGCCCCAGGAAGATGATCTTCTTGACTCGCGCCTTGCGAAGCGCCTTGGAGCGCCGCCGGCCGCGCCAGAGCACCCGCACCGGCCAGATGAGCAGGGTCCCCGCGCTCAGAATGAAGGCCCACATGAGAGCGAGGAACGAACCCAGGAAAGCGAAGCCCGCTCCCGGGCCGATGTAGGCGAGCTCAGCCTCCGCGCGAGGGCCGGGCCAGGCAAGGGTGCACACCACACCCGCCAGCAGCAACCAGCCGGGAACAACCTTGACGCGCTTCATCAGCGGAGTTTGCCCTCGACGAAGAAAACCTCCATCACCTTGTCATGCTGGATGGGCCCGTGACCGAAGTAGCCGTCCTCGCCGAACAACTCGCCGTGATCGGACGTAATCGTGATGTAGGTGTTCTTGGGCACCAGGTCGAACAGCTCCTCGACGACGCCGTCCAGATAGCGGACCGCCTCGATCTGGCGGTGGTGCAACTCCTTGAGCCTCTTCTCGTCGAAGAACTTCTCTTTCTTGCGCACGAGTTTGCCGCCGACGACGTGGTCGTCCAGATGTTTGAAGACGCCGTGCACGCCGCTGATGCGCGGCCACTCATCCGGCGGCTCGTCCGGCAAGGCGTAAGGGTAGTGCGTCTCGCCGACGTTCAGCAGATAGAAGCTGGGCCGCCCCTCGGAAAATGTCATCTCGCGCAGCATCGCTCGCATGTCGTTGTGCTTCTCCATCAGCTTGTAAGTGTTAAAGCCTTGGTTGAGGATCGTCTTGGGATTGAGCACGGGCAGCGACACCATGGCGCGGGTAAGATAACCCATCTTCTCTTTGAGAAAGATCGGAAGATACAGCCTGGGCACGAGCGACTTGAATTCGATGCCGTCGACGCCAAGACGCTCGTTGAACTTGAAGAACTCCTTGGTGTAATACTCGGACGCGTAAATGTGTTTGGGGCTCTGGTGGGGCATGAGCCCCATCAGGAAGTTGTAATGCGACGGAGCCGTCCAGGATGCATACGCCCAGCGCTTCTCCACCCGGCCCAGCTTGCGGATGGTCTTGGGCTTGGCCCGAAGGAAGGAATCGTAACGGCAACTGTCGAAGATTATCAGGATGTAGTTGTTGGCCACACTACCCCTTGGTCAATTCTACGCCGCGTACCGGCGGATTGTCGAATCGTTGAGAGCCAGACCAAGCCCGGGGCGCGGCGGGAGAGCGAGCGTGCCGCGCTCGAACGCCTCCGGCGGATCGACCAATTCCGCCCGCCAGGGCACCTCGCCGAAGGCATGCTCGAGAATCAAGAAATTCGCGAGCGTGGCGGAGACGTGCGCCGCGGCCATGTCGCCGACGGGGCTGGCCGGACCGTGGGGCGCCACCAGCAGCCCCGCGCCTTCGGCCATCGCGGCGATCTTCTTGAGTTCCAGCATCCCGCCGCAGTACTTGACGTCGGGCATGACGATGTCCACCGCGCCGGCGGCGATATAGCGGTGGAACGCCTTCACAGAAAACAGCGCTTCGCCGCCCGCCGTGGGCATACGGGCCTCGCGGTTGATGGCGGCCAGATCCTCCCAGCGCGGGCAGACCTCTTCGAGCCAGAACAGGCGGTACGGCTCGAGCCGCCGCGCCAATTCGAGTCCGCGGGCCAGATTCAGACGGCTATGAACGTCCACGAGCAGATCGCGCTCCGCCCCGATCGCCTCGCGCACGGCGCCGACGCACTCCACCCCGAGATCGATAGCCCGCTCGACGGCCGCCGCCTCGGCGTCCATCGCCGGCATCCCGTCGAAAGGCGCCAGCTTGACGGCGTCGAAGCCGGCGGCGACGGCACGGGCGGCCATCGAGGCAAAACCGGCGGGCGTGCGCGGATCAGCCGAACGGTTGATGTTGGCGTAGGCGCGAATCCTTGCCTGCAGCCGGCCGCCGAAGAGCTGGTAGGCCGGCAGGCCGAGCAGCTTCCCCTGAAGGTCCCACAAACACTGTTCGAGGCCGCTCAAAGCCACGGCGGCGGGCCTGCCGCTCCGCTCGACTTCGCCCCAGGCCGAACGGCGCAGCCACTCGATGTCGAAGACCGAACGATCTTCGAGCGACCGAAGGAACTGGCGGGCAAGCGTGATGGTGAAGCGGTCGTCCCGGCCGTGCGAGGCGTCGCCCACGCCGGTGAGGCCGGCGCTCGAGCCCAGGCGGAACAGCACCCAGTTGCCGCGGCGGTTGACCTTGACGACAAAGGCCTCCAGTTCGCGAACTCTGACACGGGCGGCCTCCGGCGGCACGGCCACGGCGGGCAGAGCGGCCCCCGGCAGGAACTCGCGTCGTGTCAGCATCCGGTTACCAGTTGGTGATCGAGCCGTCCGGCCGCCGGTACAGAGGAATCGGCGCGCTCTTCTCGGTGACCTCGACGAGCAGGCGCAGCAATTGGAGGCCTCGGGCAAGACTACCGTCTTCGTGGCGGTGGGAGGGCAGGTGCGCGGGCTCCTGGCCCTCCAGGATCCCCCGAGACCCGGGGCGGCGGCGGCCGTGCAGGCGCTGCGCCGCATGGGCATGCGGGTGGTGATGCTGACCGGAG
>ENA-ORXB01002782-ORXB01002782.1-sediment-metagenome-genome-assembly--contig:-NODE-2782-length-13905-cov-4.240310_pt1 | contig 13905 bp, 8 predicted proteins | sample MGYA00237863_ERZ511475 | MGnify/ENA primary metagenome ERZ511475 (study PRJEB26305, sample SAMN06343858) | sediment metagenome | isolation source: hot spring sediment | place: Canada: British Columbia... | reverse complement strand
TCTTCGCAAAATTGTTATTGGTCTTGGCGGGAAAAAAGATGGCTATCCAATGGAATCAAGATTTGGAATTGCTGTTAGCTCTGAGCTAATGGCAATATTAGCGGTTTCTCGTGACCTTGCTGATTTGAGAGAACGCATTGGCAATATTACAGTTGCTTACGACCGAAGAGGAAATCCGATAACAACTTCCGACCTTGAAGTTGCTGGTGCTATGACGGCATGGATGCGCAACACCATTAATCCAACCCTTTGCTATTCAGTAGAGGGTCAGCCAGTTCTAATCCACGCAGGTCCATTTGCCAATATCGCTATCGGCCAGAACTCGATTATCTCCGACCGCTTGGCTTTGAAATTATTCGATTACACCATTACCGAGTCTGGTTTTGCGGCGGACATAGGATTTGAAAAGTTCTGGAATGTAAAGTGCCGCTTGAGCGGTAATATTCCAAACGTATCTGTTATTGTCGCCACCATTAGGGCGCTTAAGATGCACGGAGGTGGGCCAACTGTTTCTCCTGGCCGTCCGTTGCCAGAGGAATATACAAAAGAGAACCTTGAGCTTGTAGAGAAAGGCTGCGAAAACCTTAGGCACATGATAAACATTGTTAAAAAATCTGGCATTGTTCCAGTTGTTGCGATAAATGCTTTCTATACCGACACCAAAGCGGAGCATGACCTGGTTAAGAAAATCTGTGAAGAGATGGGGGTTCGCTCTGCTGTGTCCAATCATTGGATGTATGGTGGCGAAGGTGCAGCTGAGCTGGCAGAGGTAGTCATGGAGGCAGCCAATGAACCATCAAACTATAAACCTCTTTATCCGCTTGAGATGCCGCTTCGCCAGCGCGTTGAAATGATCGCCAAAGAGGTTTATGGTGCTGATGGGGTGGCTTGGTCGCCAGTAGCTGAGGCCAAGGCAAAGAGGTTTGAATCCGACCCCAAGCTTGCGGACTTTCAGACAATGATGGTAAAGACCCATTTGAGTCTGTCGCATGATCCTACTCTTAAGGGTGTGCCTAAAGGGTGGACTCTTCCAATCCGGGATGTTCTGGTATATAGCGGTGCTAAGTTCCTCTGCCCGGTAGCAGGAGATATTAGCTTAATGCCAGGCACAGCGTCAGATCCGGCCTATAGAAGAGTCGATGTTGATGTTCACACGGGTAAGGTAACTGGATTGTTCTAGTAGTTGCCGATTTATCGGACCAAAAGATCTTAAATGATCCAACGGGTCCGGGATGAGAAACCAGCAAGAGGAAAACTAACATAGAGATTTTTTTCACATGATGCTAGGAAGTTGGAAAGTTAAGGATGCCAAAAATTTTATTCTATCCTGATAACAGGGTAGTTGAAGTTGAGAAAGGCGAAAGTTTAATCCGAGCAGCAATGCTGGCTGGCGTTCATATTAATGCTTCCTGTGGCGGTAGCAGTACATGCGGCAAGTGCCGGGTTATAATTGAGAACGGCAAGGTTAATGCAAGGCCATCTGCAAAGCTTTCAGCTGATGAGGTAAGCCAAGGCTATGTGCTAGCCTGCACCACCACTGTAGACGAAGATATTGAGGTGCGCATACCTATTGAATCGCAGATGGGCGATAGCCGAGTGGCGCTTGAGCGAGAGCTTGAGACGGTAACCCACGGAGGCTTTCTCTCAGCAAAAAGCCTAGTGGATTTGATTGGTGAATTTAATATTAATCCGGCAACACAAAGGCTATATGTTGAGCTCCCACCTCCAAATCTAGAGGATAATGTTAGCGATCTAGAGAGGTTAAGAAGGGAGCTAAATCGCCAGCACGGAATATCTAATTTTCAAGTAGATATTTCGGTTTTAAGAGGAATGGGTGCTCTCTTGAGAGAGGCAGACTGGAAGATTACCGCAACAATGCTTTCTCTCGGGGGAAGTGAATGTGACCGCTTGATAAGAATTGACAGGGGCGACCGCACTGATAAACATTATGGCTTGGCGGTTGATATTGGAACCACAAGTATATATGTTGAGCTGGTTGATTTAAGTAGCGGAGAAACCCTTGCCAAGGCATCTGAGTATAACGCCCAGGTAAGCTGTGGCGAGGACATAATCTCAAGGATTGTTTATTCACTTAAAGAAAACGGTCTTGCAAAACTGCAGGAGTTGGTTACAGAAACAATCAATAAATTGATTGATAGGGTCATTGAAAAATCAGGGGTCGAGCTTGATGACATAGTCCATATGGTGGCTGCTGGCAATACAACCATGACCCATATATTTTTAGGAGTGCCACCTAAGTACATTCGAGAAGAGCCCTATATACCAACCGCAACGTTTATGCCAACAGTTATGGCAAGTGATGTTGGTCTAAAACTGCCGCAAGGCACAAGGGTCTATACGGTGCCTAGCAGAGCAAGCTATGTCGGTGGCGACATTACAGCTGGACTTCTTGGCTCAGGCGTCTATCGCTCAGAAAAGCTAACCCTTTATATAGATGTTGGGACAAACGGCGAGATGGTGCTTGGCAATTCAGATTGGCTCCTTAGCTGTTCGTGCTCCGCGGGGCCAGCATTTGAGGGCGGTTCCATAAAGAATGGGATGCGAGCAACAAAAGGTGCAATTGAACAGGTAAGAATCAATCCAAAAACACTTGAGCCAATGATTTTGACCATAGGCCAGGCAAGACCGAGGGGCATTTGCGGGTCCGGCTTGATTGATACGGTTGCAGAATTGTTTTTGACCGGCGTTATAAACGAGAAAGGCCGGTTTAATACTGAGATTGACCATCCAAGAATTAGAGAGGTCGACGGTCAGGCCGAGTACGTTTTAGTCTGGGCAGCTGATTCGGCAACAAAGCGAGATATTGTCATAACCGAGGCAGACCTTGACAACCTAATCCGTACCAAAGGCGCAATATACGCAGGCATCACAACACTTTTGGATTCAATGCAGATGCAGGTTGAAGCAATAGAGGAAGTACTTATTGCTGGTGGGTTTGGGCGCTATCTGCAAATCGACCAGGCAATGACCATTGGGTTGCTACCCGAGATCGATCCAGGAAAAGTTAAATATGTCGGAAACGGCTCGCTTCTTGGAAGTAGGTTAATACTTCTGTCAAAGGAGGCTAAGGATATTGCAACTGAGATAGCGCAGAAAATGACCTATCTGGAGCTAAGCACGCATGCTGGCTTTATGGATAGCTATGTATCGGCGCTATTTTTGCCGCATACCGACAGAGATACTTTTCCAACAGTCATGAAACGAATGAAGGTGTATTGATTTTGAGCTTTACAATTGCTGTTGCAGGCAAAGGCGGAACAGGGAAAACTACGATATCAAGTCTCATCATAAGGGAGCTTATTAAAAAGGGCAAGACCCCTGTCTTTGCTGTTGATGCTGATGCAAATGTTAATTTAAATGAACAGCTTGGCGTAAAGGTTGAGAAGACCATAGGTGGAGTAAGGGAAGAGATGTTGGATACCATAGGGGCTGGGGAAATGCCTGCTGGAATGTCTAAGGAAACATATATGGAATACCAGATACAGGATGCTTTGATTGAGGAAAATGGCTTCGACCTTCTTGTTATGGGTCGTCCTGAGGGCCCGGGTTGTTATTGTTATGCGAATAACCTATTACGCAGATATATTGAAGTACTTGCAAAAAATTATCCCTACATAGTTATAGATAATGAGGCAGGTATGGAGCATTTAAGCAGAAGGACTACGCAGAAAATCGACCTCTTGCTCATTGTCTCAGAGCCAAATCCGGTAGGCATATTAACAGCGGCAAGGATTAGAGATCTAGCTAAAGAAATGAAGATCAGCGTTGGCAAGGCTGGCCTTGTAATTAACCGTGTCAATGGGGAGCTTCCTGATATATTAAAGCAAGAAGTTGAGAAATACAGGCTTGAATTGATTGGAACAATACCCATTGATGATACAATCACCAATTTTAGCTTTGAGAGAAAGCCAACAATCCTGATGCCTGATGATTCCCCATCAACCAGGGCTATTGGTGAGATAGTTGATAAGTTTGTTGCGTAGTAGAGGGTAAGGAGGAACATAGGTGGCTGGAAGGTTAATTGATGGTAAAGAAATATCGGCTCAGATAAAAGCAGAACTAGCTCAGGAAGTTGCCAAAATGCAAAAGGAAAGCGATGTAACTCCTGGGCTTGCAGTTGTCTTAGTTGGCGAAGATCCCGCCTCTAAGGTTTATGTTGGTCAGAAAGAGAAGGCTTGTGCAGAGCTTGGTATATTTTCTCAAAAGCATACTCTTCCTGCTGATGTGAGCGAAGAAGAATTACTTGGTCTGGTTGGAAGCCTTAACAGCGATCCTCAAATTGATGGCATTCTAGTTCAGCTACCGCTACCTAAACATATTGATGAAAACAAGGTTATTGAGGCAATCATGCCCGAAAAGGATGTTGATGGTTTTCATCCAGTAAGTGTTGGCAAGATGGTCATCGGTCTGCCAGGCTTTAGACCCTGCACGCCGGCTGGCGTTATGGAGCTTCTTAGGAGAACGGGTGTAGACCTTGTAGGCAAGGAAGCTGTAGTTATTGGGAGAAGCAACATTGTCGGTAAACCAGTGGCCATAATGCTTCTTCAACAGAGCGCAACAGTTACGGTTTGTCACTCGAAAACAAAAAATCTTAGTGGAGTTACTCGAAGAGCAGATGTTTTAGTTGTTGCTACTGGTAAACCAAACACGGTTACTGCTGATATGGTGAAAGATGGTGTTGTTGTTATTGATGTTGGCGTAAACCGTCTGGATTCTGGCAAACTTGTTGGAGATGTTGACTTTGATGGTGTAAGAGAAAAAGCCTCAGCTATTACTCCAGTTCCGGGCGGTGTTGGTCCGATGACAATTGCTATGCTTATGTATAATACTGTCCAAGCGGCAAAGAAAAGAGCAGGGATTTTGATCTGAGACTGTAAGACAAATCAAGGATTGAAGATAAAAGAGTAAAGATATAAAGGCTTCTAGGCCTTAAATTGAAGGGGGAGATTAAATGGCTTTTCAGGCGCCAACTGAGCAGTATAGCGGAAAGATTAGAGAAGTAGTAATTGGGACTACCAATAGTCAGGTTATAGCTGGCGGGCAAAACACGCTTGCATTTCATACTTTTGAAGGCACGATACCGCACAGACCTTTAATAGCAATGGAGGTATATGATATTGAGCCTCAGGAATGGGCAGATGCCTTAAAAGGGGTTATTGGCGATGTCTGGGGGGACCCGGTAGCTTGGGCAAAGAAGTGCCAGGATGAATTTGGGGCAGATCTTATTTGCCTGCAGCTGGCAAGTGCCGATCCAAATGGTCTAAACAGGGGCGCTGATGAAGTGGCTGAGACAGTAAAGGCAGTACTTAGCGCCATATCAATTCCATTAATCGTCTATGGCTGCGGAAATGCGGAAAAAGACGGCGAGATTTTAAAAAAAGTTGCTGAGGTTGCGCAGGGAAGCAACATTGTAATTGGCCCAGCCGTTGAAGACAATTACAAGTCGGTAGCAGCTGCTGCCCTTGGTTTTTCTCAAAATGTAGCAGGAGAAACTCCAATCGATGTTAATATGGCCAAGCAGCTTAATATCCTTATGACAAATCTCGGGCTGCCGGCAGAGAAAATCCTTATAGATCCAGCCGTAGGCGCTCTTGGCTATGGTCTTGAGTATGCCTATTCAGTTATTGAAAGAGACAGGCTTGCAGCTTTGCAGCAGAACGACTCTATGATGCAGATGCCAATCATAGCTAACCTTGGCAAAGAAGTTTGGAAAACAAAGGAAGCTAAGATTAGCAGTGAAGAAGTGCCTGAATGGGGAGACCCCACAAGGAGAGGCATACTTTGGGAAACAATAACTGCTGTAAGCCTTCTTGTTGCAGGAACAGATATCCTTATCATGAGGCATCCTGAGTCGGTAAAACTTATTAAAAGGACCTTAAATGAATTTGGGCTAATGAATTAAGGATTAATGTATTGTTTGGCATGGTCAATCGAAGTTGGCCATGAGGTCACTAGATCAAATGCAAGATCACTAGATCAAATAAAGGAGAGATTATGACAGAGGAGAGAATAAGAAGCATCGATCCAGCAGCAATTGAAATGCTGGAGCGAGCAGAAGGTATCTCTACCATGTTTAGCCGAGCTGATGAAATGAAACCGTGCAACTTCGGCGTTGATGGAAGCTGCTGCCGCGCTTGCGCTATGGGCCCGTGCCGTCTTGCAGGAAAGACAAAAGATGGTAGAGAAAAAAGAGGTGTCTGTGGAGCCAGTTTGGCCACCGTTGCAGCACGCAACTTTGCTCGCCAAGTTGCAGTAGGGTCAGCAGCCCACTCGGATCATGGTAGAAGCGTTGCAAAGACATTTCTTGCAGCTGCAAAGGGTGAAGCGTCTGGCTACAAGATCAAGGATGTAGGCAAACTTTACTGGCTTGCAGGTATAATGGAGATTCCCATAGAAGGAAGAACAGTTCAAGAAATAGCTATTGATGTTGGTGAAAAGGCGCTAAGTGAATTCGGCAAACAAGACGATGCGCCACACTTGTTTGTAAAGACTGCTCCAAAGAAGCGCCAAGAGATTTGGGAGAAGCTAAATGTTTTCCCACGCGGCATAGACCGCGAGATAATTGAGCTTCTACATAGCTCACATGCTGGAAATGATCAAGATGCCGAGCACATAACAACTCATTTGGTTCGGGCTTGTTTAGCTGATGGTTGGGGCGGCTCAATGACCGCAACGCATTTGCAAGATATCATGTTTGGCACGCCCCATCCTCTTATCTCAGAGGCTAATCTCGGCATACTGAAGAAAGATCAGGTAAATATTATAGTGCATGGACATGAACCGCTTCTCTCGGAGAAGATAGTTGATGCGGCGTCCGATCCTGAATTAATCGAGTATGCGAAGTCAAAAGGCGCTAGCGGCATTAACCTTGGCGGTATTTGCTGCACCGCAAATGAGGTCTTAATGCGCCGTGGCGTATCCCCGGCTGGCAATATGCTGCAAGCTGAGCTTGCTTTAATGACAGGCGTTGTTGATGCCATGGTTGTTGATGTCCAGTGCGTTTTCCAAGGCCTTGAAGGAGTAGCCAAGGATTATCACACCGAGCTTATAACAACCAACGAGCGCATGAGAATCACAGGCGCAAGGCACATGCAGTTTGAAGAGCACAATGCGGACGAGAATGCCCGAGAGATTATAAAGCTTGCAATAGATAACTTTACAAAGCGCGGCGGTGAGATTTATATTCCGCAACATAAGAGCCCATTGGTTGCTGGCTTTAGCCACGAGTATATCCGTTACATGCTAGGGGGAAGGTACCGCGCGTCGTTTAGGCCGCTAAATGATGCCATCATCAGCGGCCGTATTCAGGGTGCAGCAGCTATCGTTGGCTGCAACAACCCGAGGACAGTGCATGATGAAAACATTATGTACCTGGTAAGAGAGTTGATAAAAAGGGATGTCCTTGTGGTTATGACTGGCTGCGCGGCAATTGGTGCTGCAAAGCACGGTTATATGCAGCCCGAGATGATGGAACACACTGGGCCGGGCTTGCGTGAGATTTGCGAAGCAGTTGGTATCCCGCCAGTGCTTCATCTTGGTTCATGTGTTGATAACTCACGGATACTGACGATCTTAACTGAAATTGTTGAGGAAGGTGGACTCGGTGAGGATATAAGCGATTTGCCGGCAATTGGCTTGGCTCCCGAATGGTATTCAGAAAAAGCACTTACTATCGCAGTCTATGCAGTTGCCAGCGGCGCTTCAGTTATATTTGGTGGTGTAGGTTCACCTGTAGGATCAAGCGAAGAGGTAACCAGGTTGATTACAGAAGGATGGGAAGAGAAGTTTGGTGCAAGGTTTGATTTTATTTCTAAGAAAGAAGACATACTTGCAGCAGTTCTTGACCACATCCAGAAGAAAAGAAAGGCACTGGGAATTGACAAAAAACAAGAAAGAATCCTCTTCGATATGGAGATGAGGAGGGAGCTACGTGTCTAAAATCATTGCAACTGCCGCAATTCAAGGCGCGCACGAGACGGTTAATTTGGCTGAAGCCAAAATAAAGGAAGCAATTGATGCAAAAGGCCCAAATGAAGCCGTGGAGCTTCCAAATACCGGTTACTTCTTACCGGTTATTTACGGCTTAACTGGGGAAAAGGTACAGAAGGTCTTGGATATGGAGAAAATCTTAAAAATGGCCAAAGACCTTCTGCCGGAAGAGCCTGCAGATAAGCTATGGCTACCATACTTGGGCAATACCTTGGACGCTGGTGTAGCCACGCTTTTTGCAGCTGAGATGATCATGGCTCTTCGCTATATCGGTATAGGCGACCCACCAGTAACTGACCTGTACCTAGGTGCTGCAGATGACATCATAATGCGTGCTCGCGGTGTAGAATTTGTTGATGGCTCAGCCCCCGGCTTTGCTGCAGTTGTTGGGGCAGCGCCAACCAATGAGCAGGCAGTAGCTCTTGCAAGAGAGCTGCAGGGCAAAAACCTCTATGTCTTTATGGCAGGCAGCACCGACGGGAAATGTATTGCAGAGCAGTTAGCTGAAGAAGGAGTGCAGCTTGGATGGGAAACTAGGTTGGTCCCATTCGATCCACATGTTTATGGCCAGATATGGTCACTTGGTTTTGCAACGAGGGCTGCAATGTCCTTTGGCGGTGTTCAGCCTGGCGATTATAAGAGAATACTTAAATACAACCAGAACCGTGTATTTGCCTTTGTCATAGCCCTTGGGCACGTTGATCCAATCAAGTATGCATGTGCAGCAGGTGCCATAAGCTATGGCTTCCCAGCAATTGCAGATACCGATATTCCTGAGATTCTGCCAACTGGTGTTTGCACTTACGAGCATGTTGTTTCAAATGTCCCGCTTGAAAACATCGTTCAGAAGTCAATTGAGGTTCGTGGGCTTAAAATTAAGGTTGATAAGATTGATATTCCAGTTGCTTATGGGCCTGCTTTTGAGGGTGAGCGTATCCGCAAAGACGACCTCTATATCGAATTTGGTGGCTCAAAGACGGATTGCTTTGAGTTCTTATCGATGAAGGATATGGATGAGGTTGAAGATGGGAAAATCGAAGTCATTGGACCGCAAATCGCCGACATGCCGGAAAAATCAAGACTGCCGCTCGCGATTATTGTAGAAGTGGCCGGTAGAAAAATGCAAAAAGACTTTGAGCCGATTCTAGAGCGGCAGCTTCACCATATGGTAAACGGTGCCGAAGGTGTCATGCATATTGGCCAGAGAGATACAGCCTGGATTAGAATTGGTAAGAAGGCTGTTGAGAGAGGTTTCTCACTGGCTGATTTTGGAAAGATATTCCATGCAAAGCTTATATCAGATTTCCCAGCAATTGTTGATAAGGTTCAGGTAACAATAATTACGGACCAGGAAAAGGTCAAAGAGCTTGCGCCAATAGCTACTAAAGCATACGCAGAGCGTGATGAGCGCGTGGCAGGGCTTACCGATGATAGTGTTGACGTTTTCTATTCCTGCACGCTTTGCCAGTCATTTGCGCCAAAGCACGTGTGCATTATCTCACCGCAAAGGCTTGGTCTCTGCGGTGCTTATAACTGGTTGGATGGCAAGGCATCATATGAGATTAATCCAACTGGGCCAAACCAGCCAGTTGCAAAAGGTGAGCTAATCAATGCAGAAAAAGGCGAGTGGGCAGGCATTAACGAGTATCTAGCCAAAGCAACGCAAGGAAATGTAGAGCGTCTATTTGCTTACAGCATTATGGAAAACCCTATGACCTCCTGCGGCTGTTTTGAAGCCATAGTTGCCCATCTGCCAATTATGGATTTGGAGACCGGTGATATCAGAAGCGGATTTATGATTGTCAACCGTGACTATGCCGGTATGACCCCGTTTGGAATGCCGTTCTCAACAATGGCAGGTCTTGTTGGCGGTGGTGTGCAGACTCCTGGTATGATGGGTATTGGAAAATATTATGTAACAAGCGAGAAGTTTTGCTCAGCAGATGGGGGATTTGCACGCTTGGTATGGATGCCTAAGGACTTAAAGGAGCAGCTAAGACCTCTTCTTCAAAAGCAGGCAGAGCGAATTGGCGATCCAGATTTTGTGGATAAGATTGCTGATGAGACAATCCTTACAACAATGGAGGAGCTGGGTCCTTATTGCAAGAGTGTTGGCCATCCTGTTATGACAATGGATCCATTAATGTAATATCCAGAGAAGGAATAGTTTTATACTTCAGGGAGTATTGATAATATGGTTTTTATCTAGTTTCTAGTTGGGTGCTTTAGCGCCGATCTAGTTTCTAGCATCTAGATTGGGAGGTGCTTTAATGTGGCTTTAACAGGCCTAGATATCTTTAAACAACTACCAAAAACAAACTGTGGAGAGTGTGGCGTGCCGACATGCCTTGCATTTGCCATGAAACTTGCAGCTGGTGGCGCATCTCTTAATGCCTGCCCGCATGTAACTGAAGAGGCTAAAGCAGCACTTTCATCAGCTTCCGCTCCTCCGATGAGAGGAGTTACTATTGGTACTGGTGATAACGCGCTAAAAATCGGTGAGGAATTGGTATTATTCCGCCACGAAAAGACGTTCTTCAACCCGCCAGGTTTTGCCTTACTTATTGATGATGCAATGGACGAAGCTGATGCTATTACAAAGGTTGAGTCGCTTAAAGGCGTAAGCTTTGAGCGTGTTGGACAAGTTCTCAAGGCGAATCTAGTTGCTATAAAGAACACATCCGGGGATAGCGCAAAGTTTGCTGATTTTGTTAAAAAGGTTCAAGCAGTAACTGATCTACCGCTAGTTCTTATATCGGAAAGTCCAGATGCAATGGGTAAGGCGCTTGAGGTTGCAGGTACGTCCAAACCTCTAATCTATGCTGCTACTGAGAGCAATGTAGACCAGATGCTCGAGCTTGCCAAGCAATATCAGGCACCGCTTGCTGTTAGGGCTTCCTCGCTAGATTCGCTAGGCGATCTTACTACAAAACTTGATGCGGCAGGTGTAAAAGACCTTGTAGTTGATCCTGGTACGCGCCAGCTAAAGGATACTTATGAGAGTCTTGTATACCTAAGAAGGGCTGCTTTGAAAAAGAAGCTTAGACCATACGGTTACCCGACAATTACAATGCCGGCAGAAGAAACAGATGATGACATGATGGAAGCCGTTCATGCAGCGGTCTATGTTATGAAATACGGTGGAATAATCGTCATGCGCGACCTAAGCCCCGAGAAGGCCTACCCGCTTTTCGTTTTGCGGCAAAATATCTATACCGACCCACAAAGGCCAATGCAGGTAGAGCAGGGATTCTATCCAATCAACTCGCCAGATGAAAATTCACCGGTATTAGTTACAACAAACTTCTCTCTTACCTACTTCATAGTATCGTCTGAGGTGGAAGGAAGTAAGATGCCGGCTTGGTTAGGCGTTGTTGATGTTGAAGGCTTATCAGTTCTTACAGCGTGGGCTGCTGGTAAGTTTGTTCCAGAAAGAATTGCTGCTTTTGTTAAGAAAAGCGGAATCGAGGAGAAGGTAAATCACCGCAATGTAGTTATCCCAGGTTATGTTGCCCAGATTAGTGGCGAGCTTGAGGATGAGCTTGGCGATTGGAAAGTTGTAGTCGGACCACGCGAGGCCAGCGATGTCCCGAGCTTTCTTAAAAGCTATCAACCTGTAACTGTATAAACGGAAATAGATTATAGGGTCCAGGGCCAGGGTTAGGAATTAGGGAAGCCTGTCATTGCGAGGAGATTGCTGCAGCACTTTCGGTGCCTCGCAACAGGCTCTGGCAATCTCTTAATAATTCAAAATTAAACAATCATACTCTTAGTAGTAGAAATAACACTTAGCAGAAGGTAAACAGCTATCTACCAACAAAAGAATTATCACTAGTAGAAAGGGGACGTTGTTTACTTATTAAACTTACGCTGTTGGCCCGCGCATAACGACCGCCGACAAGCAAATTCAAAATTAAACACTAGCACTCTTTTAAGTAAAAGCAATAACTGGTGGTAGATAAACAGCTATCTACCAACAAAGAATTATCACTAGTATTCTTTGGATAAAACAAATACCTAGAAGTAGATAGAGGGTTATCTATCAACAAAGAATTAGTTAAAGCACTTTAGAGTTATATAGCAATTTTTAATTTTGAATTGCAATTTTGCATTTTTAATTTTGAATTTTTAATTTTGAATTTCTTTAGCGGCGGTCTGCCGTCGGCGGTCGTTTACGCAATTTTGCACTTTTACAACAGCAATATAACTACATAATAAGAGCCCAATGTTTGACTTTTTAGACAACCTCATGGGGACAAGAGAGAGGTGATTGAACCAGTGGTTGCAGATAAGAATCGCATATATCTTTTTGATACAACCTTAAGAGATGGCGAGCAATCGCCGGGCATTAGCCTTAGCAAGAGAGAAAAACTCGAAATAGCTGAGCAGCTAGCAAAGCTAGGTATCGATATTATAGAGGCTGGCTTTCCGATTACGTCGCAAGGTGATTTTGAAGCGGTAAGTGTAATTGCTAAAAAGGTTAGAGAGCCTGTTATTGCTGCGCTTGCAAGGGTTATTGATGCCGATATAGATAGGGCAGCCGAGGCATTAAAACATGCTGAACGCCCACGAATTCATACTTTTGTTATGGCTTCAGATACCCAAATTGAGTATCAGCTAAGGAAGACAAAGGATGAAGTATTGATGATGGCGGTAAATGCCGTCAAGAGAGCAAAATCCTATGTGGACGACGTTGAGTTTTCACCCATGGATGCTAGCCGGGCAGATTTTAACTTTCTATGTAAAATAGTCGAAGCAGCAGTTGAGAGCGGTGCAACCGTTATAAATATCCCTGATACTGTTGGTTATGCTACACCTGACGAGTTTGGTAAGCTAATCGCCGATCTAATAAAAGCAGTGCCAGCCTTAAATGATATAGTGGTAAGCGTGCATTGCCACAATGACCTTGGAATGTCTACAGCTAATGCGCTTGCTGCTATTATGAACGGGGCAACTCAAGTTGAGGGCACAATTAATGGGATAGGTGAGCGTGCTGGAAATACAGCGCTTGAAGAGATAGCGATGATTCTTGATACAAGGCGTAAAAGCCTTGGTAAGTATACAAATATTAAAACTGAGGAAATTAGCAAAACAAGTCGCTTGGTCAGCAGTTTGACCGGTTATCAAGTGCAATTTAATAAAGCCATTGTTGGAAGAAATGCTTTTGCTCACTCATCTGGTATTCACCAAGATGGTGTTTTAAAGGAGCGCTCAACTTTTGAAATCATTGATCCAAAGCGTGTTGGCATAAATCAAAGCTTGTTAGTTCTTGGTAAGACATCAGGACGCCATGCTTTTAGGAAGCATCTAGAGGATCTAGGCTATCAGTTAACAGATGATGAGCTTGAGAGTGCTTTTAAACGGTTTAAGGACTTGGCAGATAAGAAAGCAGAGATAACTGACGCAGATATCGAAGCAATTTTAGCTGACGAGGTTAGAACCTCCTCGGACGTATATACGCTTGAATACATCCACGTTTGTAGCGGTACTGATATTACTCCGACAGCAACCGTCAGGCTGCGCAGGAATGGCGAAGTAATCGAGAAGACTTGCACAGGTGATGGCCAAGTTGATGCAGCATGCAAAGCTATTAAAAGGGCAACTGGCGTTAAAGGGCAGCTAATAAGCTATAATGTAAGCTCAATTACTGAAGGCCTTGATGCGCAGGGTGATGTAACCATACAGCTTGAGATAAACGGTAAACCATTTCTTGGAAGAGGCGTAAGTACGGATATAATTGAGGCCAGTGCCAAGGCCTACTTAAATGCAATTAATAAAGCCTTAAGTAGCTAAAGGTAGGGTCCAGGGACCAGACCTAGGTCTAGCCTGCGGTGTAAATGTCAAGAGTAAGTTTTAGATGTTGTTCTTTGAAAAGTGAATAATCAACTAAGCCCA
>ENA-ORXB01002781-ORXB01002781.1-sediment-metagenome-genome-assembly--contig:-NODE-2781-length-13914-cov-3.834068_pt1 | contig 13914 bp, 14 predicted proteins | sample MGYA00237863_ERZ511475 | MGnify/ENA primary metagenome ERZ511475 (study PRJEB26305, sample SAMN06343858) | sediment metagenome | isolation source: hot spring sediment | place: Canada: British Columbia... | reverse complement strand
TGGGCTTAGTTGATTATTCACTTTTCAAAGAACAACATCTAAAACTTACTCTTGACATTTACACCGCAGGCTAGACCCAAATCTAGACCCTTGCCCTCATCTCTTGCCCGTCCCCCGTCTCCAGTCTTCGGTCTGCCTTTATTAGAGATTGCCACGTCGCCCTGACGGGCTCCTCGCAATGACAGTTTTTTGTTCCCCTCCCTCTCAAGTTGAGTCGGTCTCTTATTCCTATGGGGCTTCTCGCAATGACAGTTTTAACTACCTCTGTCATTGCGAGCGACTGTAAGCCGTAGGGAAGTCGTGGCAATCTCCTCGTGATGACAGGTTTTTCCTCCCTTGAAGGATTTGGTTGAGCTCTCTTTTTAGTTTCACTTTCAGGCTTAAGGCTTTCAATATGGCAGTTGTCAAGCATCAAGAAAGTTGAATTGCAAAATCCCTAGTCTTAGAGTCTAGGTTACTTGCTCTTTGGTTGTTCTTGCATTTTTGTAAAATCCCCGGCATTCACGTGAACATTTTTTGCATGATTAGCTGTTTCGCTGGCAGTGATATACCCAACCCGACCTGACGCCAAGGTTATAAGAGTAGAAGCATAAAGCACGCAGGAAGCTTTCCGTGAATATTTCTTTAAAGGCGAGTTATGTCAAAAAGTCTAAAACGTGGGTAAAGAAACCCAAAGGAGGCGAGATCGATGGCGGAAGAAAAAGGTAAAATGACCGTCGGCGAAGCTGGCCATAAGGGTGGCGAAACCACCTCGAAAAAGTACGGACCCGAATTTTATGAGGAGATAGGCAAAAAGGGCGGCAAGACAACCTCTGAGAAATATGGGCACGAGTTCTACGAGGAAATCGGACACAAAGGCGGAGAGACGGTTTCCAAGAAATACGGTCATGAATTTTATGAAGAGATAGGCCACAAGGGCGGTCAAAAGGTAAGGGAACTCATCGAAAAAGGCAAAGAGGAAATGGTCTAAGTGAGATGGTTGGATGCAGCTTTATCTTTCATACGATGATGTAAAGCCTAATCAAATCCCAATTGTTGGTGGCAAGGGCTATAGCATAGCTATGGTGCACCAGGCAGGCCTTAATGTTCCGCAGGGTTATATTCTTTCAGCTGAGGCATTCCGAAAGGTAATAGCTGATGCTGAAATCGATGAATATCTTGCTGCCTTTATCTCACCCGATGTACCACACAGGGCGCTTTGGGAGATTTGCGAACGTCTGCGGAGCTCTGTAATCTCAGCTGCAGTTAGTGATGAGATAAGAGCTACTCTTCATGAAATTTATGACAGGTTAATTGCAACTGCACCAGCTGGTCTTATTGTTAGAAGTTCAGCAACAGTTGAGGATACGCCAAAGGCAAGCCTAGCTGGAATTCTTGATTCATTTCCAGATATACGGAATTTTGACGATCTTGTTGTCGCTGTTCGCAAGTGTTGGGCATCTATCTTTACCCCTGAGTCGCACATCTATCTTCAAGCGCAGGGCTTGCTTAAAGCCAATATAAGAGTAGCTGTCTTGATACAGGTTATGGTGCCTGCTCAAAGATCGGGGGTAGTCTTTTCAACAGACCCAGTTACAGGGGACAGCGATAAGGTTGTTATTGAAGCTATCTTCGGTTTTGGTGAAGAGATTGTCTCAGGTGAGGTAACGCCAGAGCGCTATGTCTATTCGCGTAAGCGAAAAGCGGTAATAAGTCGAAAGATGGGCAGACAGGCCGAATTCATCACTGCCAAAGGTGAGAGAAGACCAGTTTTCGAGGAGCTTAAACAGGTTCCAAAACTTAGCGAGCAAGAGGTTTACGAACTGGCTAATATCGGGGTTAAGTTGGAAGAAATATTTGGGAGACCGCAAGATATTGAGTGGGCGTTTGATAATCACATCCTGTACATTTTGCAATCAAGGCCAATTGTGGCTACTGAAAGGCTTGAGAAGCTATTCCCGCAAGTTGGCGAGGAAACTGTACTACTTAGGGGAAGTGGTGTAAGCCCGGCAGTGGGCTCAGGCCGAGTTCGCATAATTACACCCGAGAGCATTCCAGAGGTTGACCCCAATACTGTAGTTGTAGCAGAAAGGATTACCAATGACCTTGCAATTAAATTGAGAAGGGCTGCTGCTGTTGTAACCGATGAGGGTGGAGCAACAAGCCATGGCGCTAATATATTGCGTGAATTCGGCATAGCAAGTGTCCTTGCTACTGGCAATGCTACCCAAAAACTAAAAGAGGGGCAGGTTGTAACAGTAGATGGTTTTAGAGGGGTTATCTACGAAGGAGACCTTGCTGTAAGAACAAGTGAAATATCAGCTGTTCCAAAAACCCATATGAAGGTATTTGTCTCGATTTTAATTCCCGAGCGAGCACGAAGCGGGGCGCCTTTTGCTGACGGCGTATCATCGCTTCGCGACGATTACTTCATGTTTGAGTCAGGGGTTCATCCGTTAAAAATGATTAGAGAAGGTTCAGGAATGTACCTTGAGGATGCTATTACCAATGGGATTATTCACACGTTGCTGATGTTTGGCAACAAGCCTGTTTGGTACAAAACTATGGATGCGCCAACTGACGAGTTTAGAAGGCTTAAGGGCTCAGAAGACCCAGAAGAAAGAAATCCTCTCTTCGGATGGCGGGGGATAGGTCGTGAGCTTGAAGAAATCGATATGCTTAAACTTGAGCTCACTGCTATCAAAAGAGCACTTAACAAGGTTGATGGAAATTTAGGTATTAAGCTGCCGTTTATCAGGTTTGTAAGCGAGCTTCGCGACGCGAAAGCTGCTATGCGCGAAGTTGGCTTGCGTCCACATCAGGATGTTAAAGTTGGTATATCAATTGAGACTCCTGCTGTTGTTTATACTTTAAGCGATTTTATAAGTGAGGGAATTGATTTCATAAGTGTAGGGTTGAGCGACCTTGTTATGTGCACACTTGCCCTGGATCGTGAGAGCCAAAAGGTCGCTGAGTTTTTCAAACCCAATCATCCTGCAGTCTTACACCTTTTAAGTGAAGTGGCCTCTGCGGCTAAGAAAAACGGCATATTTACCTGCGTAGCTGGTGAGAGTGCAAGAGATCCAGCTGTTCTCCCATCTCTTGTTTCAATGGAGTTTGATGCCATTGGAGTCTCACTTCCTTTTTTCGCTGATATTAAGCGGGAGGTTGCTCATGTGGAGGACGAGCTTAGGAAGAAGCGCCGCCTGGCTTAAATCACATAATCCAGGGTCGTAAATCACGCCGTTAGAACCGCCCAAAACGGGGAATGAAGAAATATGATGTCGTAACCAACGGAGGTGAGACAAATGCCACAGAGGCTCAACTGGCTAGACTGGACCGCGCTTGTCTTGGCAATCATCGGCGCGCTTAACTGGGGTCTGGTTGGATTCTTTAATTTTGACCTAATCAGGCTTATCTTTGGCACTGGCAGCTCACCAACCGCAGTGGTAAGTACACTATCACGCATTATCTTTGCCATTGTCGGATTGGGCGGTCTATACTCAATATATACTCTTGTTAAGATTGGCCGTATGCAGGCCCGTATGATGCCAGCGGAAGAGCGTGAGCGTATGAGAAGGGCTGCTTAATTATCCCGTTTTAATGTGATGAAAAAGCGGGTGGCAATTTGCCACCCGCTTTTTCGCGTTCCTTTTTGCTGGCCGTTTTTTACGCGGCAGGGATTTTGCATTTCGATGCTTTTAGCCGTTTATAATGTCATTCTGAGCCGGAGCGTTAGCGGAGGCGAAGAATCCAGGTTGACCTAAGTCAATGACTGCTGCCCTGGATACTGCTACACTTTAGCTAGATTAATTTAATATAAGTTCTTAGAGGAGGAGAAAATAATGGCCGCAATGGCTGGCAAATGCCCAGGGTCAGATATGAGAAACCTTACAGCTGGCATATATGGCTGCGAGAAATGCGGATATGCGGTTGAAATATTTTCAGACGAGTTGCGCAGAAGATGCCCGCAATGTAAAGAATGGGTGTATAAAAAAGAGGCGCCATCATGCGTGCAGTGGTGTAAATCAGCGCGCGAATGTCTTGGTGAAGAACGCTGGAAGGCTGTAATGGAAGCTTTGGGCAAGAATATAGAGGAAGAAGAGACATCCAAATGAAAGAAACCCTAGTGAGAAGATATCCTACTGATAACATTTCATGCTATGCATATTATGCTGCAGCTGCACCAAATTCTTCAATTAGCTTTTCTTTGAGCCAATTAACTGTAAGTTCAAGGACTATCCTGTAATGAACTGGATTTGTAAACAGATGGTTGGCTCCTTCAATTACTTTAAGAGAAATCAAAGCAGTCATTGCTCTTGAAAACATCTTGGTATAGGGAAGAAGTGGGTCTTCAGAGCCTTGAATAAAAAGCGTTGGCGTTTTGATTTCCGATGCACGCTCATAGAGGTCAGGGAAGTAACCATCGGTTCTAGGTGCCCTTAAAACCATTGTTACTATATAGGCCTCAAGACTATGGTAAAGTAAACTATAATATAGGCAGACCAAACATCCCGAGCTTGAGCCGTGAAGAGCAATTCTTCTATTGTCAATTTCTTTCCTTCCTTTTGCTAGAAATACAGCGTGTCTTAAGTCATCTAATTGTTGAAAAATTGTTGATTCTTCTTTAGTCCCTTCGCTTTCCCCGTGGCCCGTAAAATCAATCAAAAATGTCGCTATGCCATGGTTGACGAGTTCATTTGATATTGGTATGCTTCGAGGGCTGTCCTTTCCGCTGTCAAAGCCGTGAGAAAACACAACAATTGGAAATGGGGGATTAGCGCTGGGAAGATTTAGAACACCTGCTAGCCGATATCCTTTTGAGTTAAAGAAAAAAATCTTCTCCCTCATGCCAGATTTATTGGCATTCGCATAAAAAAACAAACAATTTTTTATAAATGGCTCTCGAGAGCTGAATCATTATATCCGATAAAACCGCCAGAGAAAATAAAATGAATCGGCGAGGAGGAAAGGGTGGCATCAGCAGAAAAATCTGTAGATTTAGCTACAGCAAAAAGATACATCAAAGGACGTGAAATCAAAGGATATGAAGGATGCTCGATTGCAAGAGCTTATTTTAAAGAGACTTATTTCTCGGCCGAGAATGCAGAGATTGATAGCAAAGGCCTGTATAGTTTTGAAAAACTTATCCGCCTAGCGTTTATTCAAAAAATGCAGGATGATCCAGTCTTGGGTCAGCAAAAAGGTTTTATTGATTATGTGGCTGGCTTGTGCGAGAGCTTTGAAACCCCGGCTGTAAGGGATTGGCGTCCAGAGCAGTCGGCAAATAGAATTTGCGATTTCATGAAGAGTTTTTATAACATGTATGTTTTCCAGCGGAAAAAATGTGGCCATTCAGCAGAAGATTCCCTTACTAGTTTCCTTGGTCTGATGTATGAGTGTCTTGATTTTGGCTATGTCGAGCTAAGTGGAAGATTTGCTTCACTGCCCCAGGGCATAAAAGACGTCATTAATAAAGTATTCTTTTTAGTGAATAACAAGATTGAAGAATGGTATGAAGAAAGGCTAGTAAGCATTTCTGCAGCATAAGTAAACATCTCAGTGGATAAATTGGCTACTTGGCATGGTAGGTACTTATCTGGAATAATTTAATAAGGTATAAGACTTACGCCCCGCTTTTTGCGGGGTTAGTTTTGTCTAGCAACTGTTGAAGGTGGGTTAAATGCCAGAATATCTAGATTTGGCTGTTGATTTAGCACTTAAAGCTGGCCGTATGATAAAAGAGATGTTAAAACAAAGGCATACTATTACCTATACCTATAAGGGCGAGGTTGACCTTGTCACAGAGGCAGATTTAAAATCTGAGAGCCTGATAACTGAGGGCATTAAAAAATTGTTTCCAGACCATAATATTTTGGCTGAAGAAAGTGGCTTGTTGCAACATGAATCTGATTATGTATGGATCATCGATCCTTTGGACGGAACTACTAACTATGCACATGGTTTTCCGCTGTACGGCATCTCGATTGCTCTTGAGTATAAAGGCGAAGTGATAATTGGTGTAGTATACGATCCAAGTTTAGATGAGTTATTTACCGCCGAAAAAGGAAAAGGCGCATTTTTAAACGGCAGTCCAATAAGAGTTTCAGGTATAACTACACTAAATGAGTCGCTTCTTGCTACTGGGTTTCCCTATTTCTATAGGGAGCGTCCTGAGTATATACTGAAGTATTTTCGCGCTTTTTCTGTTCGTGCTCAGGGAGTCAGAAGAGCAGGGGCAGCTACCATAGATTTAACTGGGTTAGCCTGCGGTCGATTTGACGGGTACTGGGAAGTTGGCTTAAAGCCCTGGGATATGGCTGCTGGCGGTCTAATAGCAACTGAAGCAGGCGCAAAAATAACTAAGTTTAATGGCGATACATTTGATATCCGAGTTCCTGAGATGCTTGCCAGCAATGGCCTAATTCATGATGAGATGCTTGAAATCATAAAAAGTATAGAAGAAAACTAGCCGCCATTCATTTTCTTTAGAATGCGAATTAGCTCTTCCTGCTCCTTTCTGGTGAGTCGCTCAACATAAGGGGCCATTATTGCTCGATGCGCTTGCTTTGATCTGTTAACAATGTCGCGACCTTTATCTGTTAGATAAAGTTGAGTTACGCGCCTGTCTTTTTTGCTGGGGATTCTAATTACATAACCGGATTCGACTAGTCTGTCTACTGTAATTGTAGCAGTTGGCTGGCTTACACCAACAAGAATTGCAAAAGTGGATATATCGCAGCCTTCATTTGCAGAGAGAATTCTTAGCGCATGGTGTTCTGCACGGCTTATTCCAAGAATCCTACTTACGTGCTGAGGGCGAGATCTTCTAAGCACCGTTAAAAGTTCATCTAAAATCTCGTCTGTATTGCGATCAAGAAACTGCAACTTGCATTTCTCCTTATACTTAGATAAACTAAGTATAGCATGCTTTTAATAATTGTCTAGATGGAGTAATAAGTTGTCTAACGTCGAGTTATACAATTAAATAAAGAGTTTACCGTTTTTTAATTTGCATTTATTATCAATATTTTTTTGAGCAGTCCAACGTGCCGCTTTTAAAAGTGGCACCAGCAGAAGGTACGAAAATGGGCGAAGCCAAGTTCATTTGAGCCGACATCTGAGCACATCTAAGGGCGAAGCCAGGTCGCGCAAGTGGAGGCGAGAAGAACATGGCAAGCTAGTGAGAGTAATTTCGGGGTAGAGGGGTTAGGTTTTTGAGAGGAGCACGCAAATGGCATTCAATGACCGTTTCCTGAAGGCTTGCAGGCGGGAGCAAGTTGACATGACGCCTGTCTGGCTTATGAGACAGGCAGGTCGCTATATGAAGGAGTACCGGGATATACGCGCAAAACACGACTTTCTTACCATGTGTAAGGAGCCAGAAATTGCAGCTGAAGTTACTCTGCAGCCGGTTGATCATCTTGGCGTAGATGCCGCAATTCTTTTTGCCGATATTCTACTGCCGCTTGAAGGAATGGGAATAAAGCTGGAATTTGCAAAGGGAGAAGGACCAGTAATTCACAATCCAGTTCGCCGAAGAGCTGATGTAGGCAAGATAACAGTTGTTGAAGCTGAGGAGGCCACTCCGTATGTTGCTGAGGCTATAAAAATATTAAGGAGGGAACTTAAAAACCGCGTTCCTTTGATAGGTTTTTCAGGCGCACCTTTTACAATTGCAAGCTACATCGTTGAGGGCTCTGGATCAAGGGATTATCGCTATACAAAGGCTTTGATGTATGAGGATCCTGAGGCCTGGCATGCATTGATGGATAAGCTTTCTGAGATTGTTACGCGCTACCTTCGTATGCAAATAAAAGCGGGGGCACAGGCAGTTCAGATGTTTGATTCATGGGTTGGTGCTCTTGGGCCATACGAGTATGAAAAATTTGTCATGCCCTATAGCAAGAAGGTCATGGATAATCTAGCGGGCGAAGCTGTCCCAAGGATTCACTTTGCAAATAACGCATCAACACTGCTTGAGCTTGTTTCGATGGCAGGTGGCGATGTAATTGGTGTCGATTGGAGAATCAATCTTGATATTGCGTGGCAAAGAATTGGCTACGACAAGGCTATTCAGGGAAATCTTGATCCAATCACCTTGTTTGGTCCCATAGATAGCATTAAGGAGCGCGTAAAAGATATTTTAGATAGAGCTGGCGGAAGGCCGGGTCATATATTTAATCTAGGGCATGGTATTCACAAAGAAACGCCTGTCAGCCATGTCAAGGCTTTGGTTGAGATAGTTCATGAGTTAAGTAGAAAGTAGTCGAAAGGAGATAGATTTGTCCTCTGAGTTAGCTGATGGAGAAAAAATCGGTGTCTTGCTGTTGGCTTTTGGGGGTCCGGATTCTCTAGATGCAGTTGAGCCTTTTATGGAAAAGCTGATGAAGGGAAGGAAGCCAACCCCTGAAATAATAGCAAGAGCAAAGGAAAAATATAGGCAAATCGGAGGGAAATCCCCACTTCCTGAGATTACTAAAAGGCAAGCTCGGGCACTTGAGGTAGAGCTCAATGATGCCTGTGCTAGTTCCTGGAGTTTTAAAACATACGTTGGCATGCGCTACTGGCATCCTTTTATAGAAGAAGCTATCCAGCAAATGGTCTCAGATGGCATAACAAAGGCTTTTGCAATAAGCGTGTCACCGCATAGCTCGAAAATAAGCACTGGTGCTTATATTGAGGAAATAGAAAGAGTAATCGCTGATAAAAAATATAATATAGAAATAGAGATGCTAAGCGGAATGCATAAGAACCCCCTTTTTATTGAGGCAGTTGCTGAAAAAATAAATTCCGCGCTTGAAAGATTCCCGGCTGATAAAAGAAAGCACGTTTGCCTAATTTTTAGCGCACATAGTCTTCCAATGTCATACATTGAAAGCGGCGACCCTTATGTTGGTGAAATTAAGGAGACGCTGGATGAGCTGTTGAAAAAGATAGATTCAATGCCCTGGTATCTTGCATATCAGAGCAAAGGAAATATTCCAGGTAAATGGCTTGAGCCAATGGTTGACGAAGTTCTTAGGAAAGCTGTTCAGGATGGTTTCACAGGGGTTTTGCTGGTGCCGATTGGATTTGCATCTGACCATGTTGAAACGCTATGGGATTTAGACATTTTACATAAAAAGCAGGCAGAGGATTTAGGTTTAATATGTGAGCGATCGGATGCTCTAAATGATTCACCTAAATTTATTGAGGCTCTTGCATCGATGGTTTGCAGCAACTTCCTAGCTCTTCTTGAAAGGTGATAAAGATGAAAAAGGTGGCAATTATTGGTGGAGGTATAACTGGGCTCTCGGCGGCTTACTCCATCCAAAGAGCCATCAACAACGGAAACATTGGTATCGATTATATCCTTCTTGAAAAAAGCTCCCGCGTAGGTGGTAAAATCCTTACCGAGCGTACTAAAGATGGTTTTGTAATCGAGGGCGGGCCTGACTCATTTATTTCCACCAAACCATGGATATTTGAGTTAGCGAAGAAACTTGGATGCGAAGACAAACTTATCTGCAGCAATGATGATTTAAAGAAAACCCAAATTCTAGTGAAAGGCAGGTTTCGTGAGCTGCCGGACGGTATCATGCTAGTTGTGCCCACCAGGATCATGCCGTTTATTACCACCAATCTTTTTTCATGGTCGGGTAAGTTGCGCATGGCAATGGACCTATTTATTCCAAAAAAGAAAGAATTAAGTGACGAGACATTATCTAGCTTTATAAGAAGGCGATTTGGTAAGCAATGTTTGGATAGGCTTGCTGATCCTCTAGTAGCTGGCGTATATTCAAGCGATCCAGAACAGATGAGCCTTCAAGCAACTTTTCCAATACTGCTTGAAATGGAGCAGAAGTATGGCAGTCTGACCCGGGGTATGATAGCAACTATGAGGGCAAGGCGCAAAGCGCCTGCACTGGTATCAAATCAGGGCGGAGGCAATGCAAGGCTTGTTGCACATAACAATTCCCAGGCTAGCTCTAAAAGGACGCTTCACATGTCTTTTAGGGGTGGGATGCAGGACTTAATCGATGAGGTCTATAGCGTTCTTGATGAGAATAAGGTTTTTATAAATGCTGCTGTCTTAAAAGTAAATAAAGTTCTTAAAAATAATGGCGAGCCGATATATTGCTTGCATATGGCTGACGGAAAAGTTATCCAAGCAGATGCTGTTATTATTTGCGCGCTTTCAAATGATGCTGCCGCTATGGTTGAGGATATAGATAAGCAGCTTGCAGATACTTTAAAGGAAATACCACTGGTTTCCTCGGCTACAGTATCCCTTGTTTATAGAAAAAAAGACGTAAAGCATGACTTTAAAGGCTTTGGTTTTCTTGTTCCGCTTGGGGAAGGCCGAAAGATTAAGGCTTGCACCTGGAGTTCAAGTAAATGGGGTGGTCGTGTACCCGGTGACGAATACGTGCTTATTCGTGTATTTCTTGGGGGAGCAAGGACTCAAGAGCTTGCATTTTTATCAGACGAGGATATGGAGATGATTGTTAAATCGGAACTTAAAAGTCTCATGGGAATAGATGTTGAGCCAGTCAGCATGTGGATATTCCGCTGGCCTAGCGCAATGCCACAGTATACAATGGGTCACCTTGACAGGGTTAAGAGAATTGAGGAAAGAATGGCAACCCACCCAGGCATGTTTCTGGCTGGTGCATCATACAGAGGTGTTGGCATACCTGACTGTATAAATTCTGGAACTAAAGCTGCGGAAGCCGTTTTGAAGTACCTTTCGGGAAGTGCTTAGCTTTAAGCTGCATATTCGCCTCGCTCTACCTCCAGTAAATCTTCAGTAACTAGTCTCATCTTTACCAAGCAAAGCAAAAACGCTGGAATCTGGCTAGCAAAAAACTTTATTATTTCCTCGATATTCTCAAAATCTTCTTCATGAACTCCGGCAGCTTCCATTTCATCGTAACCCATCTTCAAAGGGTAGGCTAATCTATCTGCTGCTTCTTCGGCAAATTTAAACAGGAGTTCTTTGTCTTGCGTAAAAGCTGGCGAATTTATGAGCCTCTTTAAGTCATCCCAGGCCAGCTTTAGAAAACCAGGCCAATTTGCTATTGCCATGAAAAATGGTGCTATTACTGGGGCACTTGTCGTTGTCTTGATGTCTTCATATATACGCTTTACATTTTCTGATGCTTGACTCTCGTCAACATAGCGTATTTCAATTTTTTGAATAACGTTTTCCATGTAATGCTCGTGCGAAAGCTCAGGGTTGCCCCCTCCACCAATTGTTAGCCCACCAACTGCTCTAGATAAAGCAGCAGAGATGAGAAGTAGCTTTGGGGCACCATAGTTGAATGCCTCTAAAGTGGTTTGAATATCAACTAAATCATCAACTGCAAGGTCATTCTCCAGTGCATCCTCATGTTTGTAAGTAGGTTCATGTCTTTGGGATACAAGCAACCACGCGGCCGCCATTGCACGTTCACAGTCAATTCTGAATTGCTCTGTTAGGGCTGATGGCTTTATATGATTCCAGATAAATCGCAAAAATGGTGGGTATGCTGCAAAAGCCTGAAAAAATAGCGGTAACCAAGGGATTTTAAGTGATTGCTTTATATCCGAATATATCTCAGCTATATCAGGGGTCGCTTCTTCTTCGCGAACTAAATTTATATCCATCACAATCACTCCTGAAAGGTCTCTTTTGCCTTTTATTTTTATTTTGAGCTTTTTAAAAGCTATTTGTGCGGTGTTTTGATACCCTAAATTTAAATAGGGTATCAAGCACACAAGCTTTATTCATTGATAGGAATTGTTTTATTGCATGCCGATGAAAAAACAAATCAAGCTAAAAGCTGTAGATTAAAATAAAAACCTTGGCTGTGATTTGATGCCAATATAATGAAATTTTAATTGTCACGCCTAAGGAATACTTCCAAAGATTAAGCAGAATGCATGCTCCATAGGCATAAAATTCACAATCGCTTGTATCTTTTCTAAGGCTTAATAGAATGCTAATATAGCTTTATTTGGGGCTTAATAGCAAAAATTTCCTGGTAATTAGTATCACCATATTGGGTGATATATTAACGCTTAACAAATTCGAGTATCATTGTTAGAAGTGACATAGAAGTGCTTAAAGGGCGCTATATAGGATAGCCATATATTGAAAAGCAAAAAGTTTCCAGGTTATTTTGAGTACAATTGAAATAGGCAAAGGCCGGAGAATAAAAGAGCAGGAGGGGGGTTTAGGCCCCCCTTAGATTATTGTTTGTCAGAAATTTAACTAACTATGAAAGGGGTAAGATGCCACTGATTAAAGTGCTAATTGCAGGTAGCTATGTTTTACTAAGAGAAGCATTAAAGTCGATACTTGCAGCAGAACAGGATATTGAAATTATCGGAATAGCTTCCTCAGTAGATGAAGCAGTTGAAACCATTTCTAAACAGGAACCAGATATAGTAATAGTAAGCCTCCTAAAACCTAACGTAGCCACCTCGAGCCTAATTAAAAAATCGAGAAAGATAAACCCGCATGTAAAATTTGTCACGATTGTTGATGTTAACCCTACTGATACGCTCCAAGAGCTCCTAGAAATGAAGGTGTCCAGCGTGCTCTCAATCAATTCTGAGCCGGAGTTTCTGAAATTAGCCATACGAAAGGCATTTGAGGGCGATACATATATAGACCCAAGCATTAGTCAAAAGGTAAACAACGGGGGATCAAAGCCCGAAGAATATAAATTATCGTCCAGGCAACTTCAAATACTAAAGATGGTTGCTCAGGGGTATACAAATAAGAGAATTTCAGCCGAGTTAAATATAAGCCAAGATACAGTTAAGACACACGTTCGAATCATTTTTAAAAAGCTTAAAGCCGTGAATCGGGCCCAAGCAGTCTCAAAAGCCTATAGTCTAGGCATCCTCAACGGTTAATCTATTTCTATTTAGTGTTCAGTTAACCTTTTAGTATTCTACAATTAGCACTTTACAGCCAGTTCATAGGATCTACAGGATTTCCATTTACTCTGACCTCGAAATGAAGATGTGGTCCTGTAGAAAGCCCCGTTGATCCAACACGTGAAATAATTTGTCCCTGACTTACGAACTGGCCAACATCTACTAGCAGACTCGAGTTATGACCGTAGAGGGTAGATATTCCACCACCATGGCTTATAACAACTGTATTTCCATACCCTCCCGACCAGCCTGCAACAATTACTGTCCCGCTTTGGGCTGCCCTAACTGGTGTACCATATGGCACACCAAAATCTACCCCGGTATGCAGGCGAGAGTAATGTAGTATTGGATGGTAACGCCAGCCGTATCCAGATGTGATAGGTCCATCAACAGGTCGTATAAAACCATTGCCTGACCTGGTATAATTTCTCGAAACTGAGGCTCTGCCCCTTCTTTCAAGCTCCCTAATCTGTCTTGCAATCAGATTTGACGATGATTCTAGCACATCAAGGTCATAAGCAAGCTTGGCTTTCAGTGCCTTAAGATTTGCAAAAATAGTTTTCTGACGATTCATCTCATTGATATAAAGTTTCTGGCGAACCACCAACCTTGTATTTACTGCTTTTAAGTGATTTTCTTCATCAACAAGAATTAAATATTGTTTATTAACATCCTTTTTCTTGGCCCTTACTTGCTCTGCCTTCTTTGCAATAGCGGCTTTTAGCTCTTTCATCTGCCGAACCAGCTTTACATCATTTTTGACAATCATGCCGATGAAAGCAGCACGTTCAATGAGATCACTTAGGCTTTTTGTGCTTAGGATAATTTCTAAAATATTTGTTTTGCCGTTCTTATAGATATTGTTTATTCGTCGATTGAAGATTTGTTGTTTAAGGGCAAGGTTTTTTTCAGCAGCAGCAAGTTCTGCCTCCGTTTTCTTGAGCTCTTGCTTTAACTGAAATAGCTTGACCTCAATAACCCTTCTTCTTGCTGTGGCTTTGAGAAGCTCTACTTTAAGATTTG
>ENA-ORXB01002766-ORXB01002766.1-sediment-metagenome-genome-assembly--contig:-NODE-2766-length-13971-cov-4.389593_pt1 | contig 13971 bp, 11 predicted proteins | sample MGYA00237863_ERZ511475 | MGnify/ENA primary metagenome ERZ511475 (study PRJEB26305, sample SAMN06343858) | sediment metagenome | isolation source: hot spring sediment | place: Canada: British Columbia... | reverse complement strand
CGCCCCCGCCGCCAAACACCCCACTTCAGGTATCTCCCCTCCCCAGGCGGACGCCGCGGCGTCCGCCTGGGGAGGGGACGGGGGAGGGGCCGGTGACAGTGTGGCTGGGGGCGAAGTGCCCCAAACCCGAACTGCACCCCTCGCTGAGGAACGCCTCTGCGAGCGGACCGAAGCCCAGCCGGGCGTTGCACGGCCTGCTTTGAACGCAAGGAAGGGCACAGGGTTTCTCCGCCCGGTAGGGCGGTCGTCAGCGCCGCAGATACTCGAGCAGGTCATTGACCTCCTTTAGGTCAAACGCCTCGGGGTCAAAGCCGTCGCCCACCCAATCCTTATAGTCCTCGTGCATGGGATGGCTGGGGTCAGCGAGCGCATCGAGGAACTCGGCGTAGCCAAAGATGCCGCCTACGTCCTCCGGGGGTGCCGCGCGTTTGCCGGCGACGAGGACCGGGTAACGGACCCCCGGCTCGGGCTCGAGGATCTTTTCCAGCAGCACCTGGTGTTGCCAGTCGTCACCAAAGTCGTAGACATAAACCATCTTGTCGTTCGGCTTGGTGAGCAACTGGTCGAGCCGCCACTTGCGCTCGTCCTCGACCTCGACGTCCATGCTGGAATCGCCAAAGCTGCGCCTGTCCTTCACGAACTCGTGCATGTGCGAGTTGGTCCATGCCATGATGGCCTGCAGGACGTCGTGTAGCTTGGCCAACGTGATGTTGCTCGGCACGAGAATGCGCCGCCAGATGGGGGGCCGCGAGCCGACAAGTGTCACCTTGAGCTGATAGACCTTGAATGGCTCTCGCTTTCTTGGGCCCACCTTGTCCACCTCCCTGGTTCAGGCTCTGGGCCGTTGTGTCCATATCGTAGCACGCCGGGGGATGCCTGGCAAGGCGGGGGGCGTGGTGGGTGTATCCATGATGTGTCACTGCCTGGGCTGCAGCCGGGTGTTTTGCTGGGCCGCAGCCCGGCCCTTCCCCAGGAGGGGGTTTGGTGGGTTGGCGCGTCTGGCCGCCCCGGGGGCGGCCAGACGCGCCAACCCACCAAACCCCAAACAAAAGGTCGTGCACCGGGCTCGTGCGAAGCGTGAAGCCCGGTTGCGGGCAGAACGCCCTGGCAGGCTGCCTGACTGCGAATCTGCTGACCGATCTTGGATGCACCCCCTGCAGGTCACCCTGGTGTCAGTTGACAACCCATGTTATACTGTGACTAGAGGTGTGTTCACCACCGGCCGGAGGTGTCGCGTGGAGGGTATCTTGGACCTCTACAGCCCGCCCGAGGCAGCGAATGCGGGCCGCTTTCTGGCCCGCTTCCGCCGTCCGGTCTATGCGCCTGTCGCCGAGAGCTACATCGTGGCCCTGACGGCGCCGGGCGATCTGATCCTCGATCCGTTCTGTCAGGACGCGACCGTTCTGCGCGCTGCCGAGAGTACCGGTCGCCGGGCACTCGGCGTCACCCGCAACCCGCTCGTAGCACTTCTCGTTCGGGTCGAGGCGGCGCCACCGGGGAGGGAGGAGCTGTCGCGGGCAGTGGCCCGCATCGAGCACTCTCCGAAGGTGGACATAACCCTCGGTGAGCACCTTGATGGCCTCTACACCACGGCCTGCAGCCGCTGCGGAGGGCCGGCAGCGGCGGAGGCTTTTCTGTGGGAGCGCGCCTCGGGGCTCCCGCTCCTTCGCGACTATGCCTGCCCGCGTTGCGGCCACACGGCCCGCGAGCCGACCCCGCAGGACGAGCTGGCGCGGCACCTCGCGGCCGATGCACCCGGCCTGTATCGGCGGCTGGTGGCCGAGCGCCTCCGCGAAGGTGTGAGCGCGCGGCTGATCGAGCGCCTGCTGGGGCTCTACACGCCGCGCAACCTCTACGCCCTGACTGCCCTTATCCTCAAGATAGAGCTCTTGTTCCCCGAAGGTCCTCTGCTCGATGCCCTCCGCGTGGCGCTCCTCGGCACCATGGACGAGGCGAGCAAGCTGTATCAGGCCGGCGAGCAGGGGTGGCAGCCCGTTCGTTCCCTCGAGCCGCCCCGGCAGTACAGGGAGGTCAACGTCTGGCGGGCGTTCTGCCGGGCTGCAGCAGCCATCGGCACCTGGCCGCGGGGCCGGCCGATCGCACAGGAGCTAACCGGAGCACCGGATCAGGCCGGCCTGATCACCGAGCCGCTGCCGAGGGTGGCGGCGCGGCTGCAGGGGCAGGTCAGGCTGGCGCTATCGCAACTGCCCCGCTTCGACCCGACCTTTGCCGCGCTGAGCTACCTCTGGAGCAGCTGGCTGCTCGGCAAGGAGGGCAGCCGGGCTGCCGCGCACCTACTGGCGCAACGAGCCCCGGAGACGGCCCGTTACCTGCGGGCGCTGCGCTCGGCGCTGGCCGCCCTTGAGCCTGCCCTTGCACCCGGAGGCCGACTGGCGTTGGTGTTCCAGGCCCCGGCGACCCGTCACCTGGAGAGCGTGCTCCTCGCCGGTGCCATGGTTGGGCTGCCGTTGCTGCACGAGTGGCACGGGGCGATCGACGACCGCCCGGGAGGCCGCTTTGCCGTTCGGCGGGCCGAGCATCACCTGGTCTATGGCCGCCCGCAGCCGGCGCCCAAACCCATCGGGGACCCGCTGGAGCGGGCGGGGCGGGCGGCGGTTCGTGCCGCCGCATCGGTGCTTTCGGCCCGCGGAGAGCCGGCCGCCTTCACCATCCTGCACGGGCCGATCTGGTGCACCCTGGCCCGCGAGGGGCTCCTGGGCGCCTGCCGGATGCCCGAGGAGGCTGAGGCGCTGCGCGGCCGCCTGGAGGCGGCGGTGCAGCGCGGGCTGGAGGCCGCGATGGGCTCTGAGCTTGTGCTTCAGGGTTCAGGCGGCGAGACCGAGGAGGTCGTCTGGTGGCTTGCGGAGCCGGCGCAGAGCGCAACACCCCTGGCAGACCGGGTTGAGGCAGCCATCCGCGGGCTCCTGCGCCCCGACGAGCCCGTGGAGGAGACCGATCTCCTGCGAGAGCTTGCCCGGCGTTTCCCGGGTGCCATGGCCCCCTCCTGGCCGCTCGTCCGTGCCTGCCTGGAATCGTATGGTGAGGCGCGCGGTCCCGGGCGATGGGCGCTGGCGCCGGCCGAGGCCCCTGCGCAGCTGCTGGCCTGGCGGCGGCAGACCGTCGCCGAGCTCCGGGAGCTTGGGGTGCGGCTCGGGTATGAGCCGAGGGTGCCGCCGGAGGAGAGGCAACTCGCCCTCGATGACGTGTTGGGCGGTGCGCCGGGAGGGTCCCGGCCGGACCTGGCGTGGTTCGAGGCTGGGCGACCTGTCTACGAGTTCTGGCTGCGCGAGACGGCGGCTCTTGCCGGCCTTCCCGACGATGGTGCGTCTGGGGTCCAGAGGGTGCTGGTCATCCCCGAGCGGCGGGTGGCGCTGTGGCGGTACAGGCTGGAAGTCGATCCCGGAGCCCGCGAGGAGCTCGCCCGACGGGGGCTGAGCTTTATGCGGGAAGGGGCGCTCGCGGGGCTGCGGGCGGCGCCGGACAGGGCGCGCCTGCCCGGCGCTCTCGGTCTGGCCGATCGCAAGAGCCAGCTTCAGCTCTTCTCCTAGTCCGCCAGCACCGCCTCCCGGAAGATGGCCAGCCCCTCCTCGATCTGCGCCCGCGTGACGTTGATGGGCGGGATGAGGCGGATGGTCTGGGTCCAGTGGCCGCAGGGGTACAGCAGCAGGCCGCCGGCGAGGGCACGCTTGAGGATGCGCTGCACCGCTTCGGGGTTGGGATCCTTCGTGCCGGGGCGGACGAACTCGACGGCGGCCATGAGTCCGATGCCTCGCACATCGCCGATGATCGGCGACTCGGCCTGCAAGTGCTCAAGCTCGGCAAGGAGATAGCGGCCCTGCTCCTGCGCGTTCTCGAGCAGGTTCTGCTCCCGGATCACCGCCAGGGTCGCGAGGGCCGCGGCGCAGGAGACGGGGCTGCCGCCATAGGTCGTGCCATGGGAGGCCGGGCCCCAGCGGCCCATCAGCTCCCGGCGGGCGGCGACAGCGCTCAGCGGAAAGCCATTGGCAATGGCCTTGGCAAGGCAGACGATATCCGGCTCTACCCCCATTGCCTGGCAGGCGAACCACTCGCCAGTGCGGCCGAAACCGGTCTGCACCTCGTCCAGAATCAACAGAATGCCGTGCCGGTCACAGATGCGCCGCAGCTCCTGCAGCCACTGAGGCGGCGGGATGACGTAGCCTCCCTCGCCCTGGATCGGTTCCGCGAGCATGGCGGCCACATCCTCCGGGGCGATCACGTACTCGAACAGCCGCTCGATATCCTCCAGTGCTTCATGCGCACAGGCCTCTGGCGTTGGCGCCGAGGAGCGATAGGGGTAGGGAAAGCGGGCATAGTACACGTCCGGCACGAACGGGCCGTGCCCGTTGCGGTACTTCACCTTGGAGGTTGTAACCGTCGCGGCGCCGAGCGTCCGTCCGTGAAAGCCGCCGAGGAAGGCGATGATCCCGCGCCGTCCGGTGACGTAGCGGGCCAGCTTGAGCGCGCCCTCCACGGCCTCGGCACCGCTGTTGCCAAAGAAGAACATGTTGGCTCCGCCGGGCGCGATCTGCGCCAGCTCCCAGGCGAGGCGCAGCGTGGTCTCCGGGGTCAGCACGCCGACCGGCGCGTGGACGATGCGCTCCATCTGGGCCCGGGCCGCGGCCATGACCTCGGGATGGTTATGGCCCAGGTTGCAGGCGCCAAACCCCGATAGCCAGTCCATGTAGCGCCTGCCATCGGTGCCGTACACATACACGCCCTCAGCGCGCTCGACCGGCAGGTTGGGCCAGTCCTGAGCCAGGCAGGGGGCAAGGATGTCGCCCTCTCGGGCCAGGAGCTCTGCGTACGATGGCTGTTGTTCCGTCATGGTCTTCTCCGTGGATCGATTGAGGAGGTCAACCCGCAAACTTGATGACCGTGCACAGCACAAACACGCCCACAATCAGCGCGAGCCAGGCGTAATCGGCCGGGCGGGTCGTGAGCGTTTCGATCTCTGTGGGCTTGGCCGGCGCGCCGAACCCCTTGGTCTCCATCGCGATCTGAAAGTCGTTGCCCTTGCGGAAGAGCAGGAGGATGAGGGGGGTGATGATGGGCACGTAGGCCTTGAACGCCCGCTGGAACACATTCATGGAGTCGATGTCAAAGGCCCTCAGCTTTTGCGCCTCGACGATCGAGTTCCACATCTCGAAGAGGAGGCTGGTGAAGGACAGGGCGCTCACAAACATAAAGCTCGCCGTCTGAGGCACGCGCAGCCGGTTCATGGCTGTCACGATGGCCGAGGCGCGGGTCGTCATGACAAAGAGCGGCAGCGCCGAGGTCGCCGCCAGGATGCGGACGCACAGCACCAGCCCGAACCAGACCCCCTCGCGGGTCATCACGCCCAGGTCGGCCTCCCAGAGCTTCAGGTGGCCCAACACGACGAGCGGCGTGTGGCCGCCGCGGTAGGTGAACCCCTGTATGAGGATGAGGAAGATGAATGTGCCAAGCAGTATCTTGAACAGGCTGGCAAAGCGCCGTAACTCGATGCGGGCTACCGCCCACAGCGCAGCCGAGAAGCCCAGCCAGGTCAGGAGCACCGGCATGTCGCGCGGCGTGATGGGATACATCACCAGGACGAGCGTCAGCGCTACGTAGGCCATCTTGACCAGGGGGTGCAGGCGGTGGATGGGCGTATCCCGGTGTGTGTAGCGGAACATCGGCTGCATCTAGGCCACCACCTCCCGTTGCGCCGGACGCAGGACCCGGTAGAAATCCTCCAGCGTCATCACATGAGGCGGCACGCCCAGCGACTCCAGCTCGCGTGCGAGCTGCGCAGCCACCGGCGGCACCACAAAGCTCTTCCGCAGTGTCTCGACCTGCCCAAAGACCGTGGCCGTCGGGCCGTCGAGCAGAACCTGCCCCTCGCACAGCACAATGAGGCGCTCCGCATAGCGGGCGATCAGGTCTACGTCATGCGTGATCACGAGGACCGTGGTCTGTCGCTCTTCGTGAAAGCGCCTCGCCAGCTCTACGAGCTGGTAGCGCCCGCGGTGGTCCTGTGCTGTAGTTGGCTCGTCCATGATCAGTACTTCAGGCTGCAAGGCCAGCGTCGCCGCGACGGCGAGCTTGCGCCGGTCACCGAACGAGAGGCGGAAGGGAAATAGCTCCGCGTGTTCGGCGAGGCCGACGTGTTGCAGCGCCTCCTGCACGCGCGCCTCGATCTCCTCCGGAGGAACGCCCACGTTGCGCAGGCCGAACCGCACCTCATCCGCGCAGGAGGCGGTAAAGAGCTGATAGTCGGGGTTCTGGAGCACGAGGCCAACACGACGCGCGATAGCGCCGACCGCCATCTTCCTCAGGTCTTGCCCGTGGATGAGCACCTGCCCCTTCTGGGGGCGCAGCAGCCCCACAAAACATTTGACCAGCGTGCTCTTGCCGGATCCGTTCTGGCCGACGATGCCGACGAACTCGCCCTGTCGGACCTGGAGGCTCACGTCGCGGAGCGCGGTCACCTTCGGAGGACCCGGGTACTGCACGGTCACCTGCCGGGCCTCGAGGATGACAGGGGAATCGGCCCGCATAGGGCGCGGCGGAGGCACCGCCTCGGGCAAAACGGTCAGCCGGCCGGCCCGCACCTCCTCACGGATCTCTTGCGCGACTGAGCGGACGCTGAGCTCACGCGGGAGACCTGCCAGGGCCCGATCAGGCCCTGCTTCGCCTTCCGGGCGACGTGTCGGTGCGCCTCCATCTTTCGCCAGCAGGTCTGTGCGCACCTGAATGAGGGCCGGGGTCTTGACCCCTGCCTGCTCAAGCCGGTCGCTCCGGCCAAAGACCTGCGCCGGCGGGCCCTGTAGCACCGTGGCACCCCTATCGAGCACGAGGACCTGATCGGCGAGGTGAAGGATCTCCTCCGTCTCGTGGGTGGTCATCACGATGGTGAGATCGCCCTTCTCCTTGAGGCGGGTGATCGCCTCGACGACCTCCCAGCGTCCGAGGGGGTCGAGCTGTGACGTCGGCTCGTCGAGCACGAGTATCGCCGGGTCCATGGTGAGCACGGCGGCGAGGGCAGCCCGCTGCTTCTGACCGCCGGAGAGGTCGCGCGGATTGTGCTCCTCCAGCCCTTGCAGGCGCGTCAGGGCAAGTGCGGCCTCGGTCCGCCGGGCGATCTCCTCGCGCGAGATGCCGAGGTTGGCCGGCCCAAAGGCGAGCTCTGCCTTGAGCGTAGGCATGAACAGCTGCACCTCGGGGTCCTGCATCAGCACGCCGAGGTGCTGCGAGGTGACGTAGAGGGGCTCGTCCCAGGGGTCAAGGCCGGCTACCGACACGTTGCCGCGCCGCCTGCCCCCATAGATGTGCGGGACGATGCCGCTGAGCAGGTAGCACAGAGTCGACTTGCCGGCGCCATTGGCCCCGAGCACGACCACAAACTCGCCCCGGCGCACCTGCAGGTTCAGGTTGCGCAGGGCGACCACGTCCTCCTGATAGGAAAAAGTGACATCCTCCAGCGAAATGATAGTGTCTGAGGCCACGCAATGCTCCTGCGCGTGAGGGGGGACTTCCGGTGGCTGGAGGCCCCCGGAAGTCCTGCCCCTGCGAACTGACGGGCTCGTGGGAAGGAGGGCTTGTTGCCAGAGCTACCAGATGGCGCCCTGGATCTTGGGCAGGCCGCTGCGCTCGAGGGCCTCGACCAGCGGGATGGTGATTACCGCGGTGATGGCCGACAGCGCCACGACCCACCAGGAGTAGGCGATATGGGTAGCCACCCCCAGCTCGGCCGAGAAGTTGAAGGCGTACCAGTAAACCCGGGTCCAGGGCAGCCACCAGATGAACAGCGAGACCAGAACTGCCAGGAAAATGCCGCCATACCTCTCCGCGCGGTTACGCGAGAGCACCCACTTGGGGATCAGCCGCGTGCCCAGAGGCGAGAGCACGATCGCCGTTGAGGGGATCCAGTACAGGCCGGCGAGAAGGAAGTAGAGCGGCTCAGGTACGCGGCCAAAGCCACCCGCGGCGCCCGGGACGTAGAAGGGCACCAGGTAGCCGGCGATGCCATTGAGGACGAAGAACGGGGCGGTGAACTTCCAGAGGCGTGCGTTCTTCACCACGAGGGCAACGAGGACCGCGGGGTAGACAGCCGTCAGCGCCACGTCGATCAGCCCCATGGGGTTCGCCGCCGGTGCGAGGAACATACCGATGACTCCGCCGATGACCGCCGCCACAATCCCCCCGATCGGCCCGAGAAGCAGCGGGGCGATCGCGCACAGGGGTGTGGTCAGCGGCACGTATCCGCCGCCTCCAACGTAAGGGAATATGGGGACGAGTGCTGTCACGCCGCACAGCGCGCCGAAAAGCGTGACCCAGGCGATCGAGGCACCGCCGATGCGGCCTCGGGCTCCACCGCTTACCTTTTCCGACATGGCGTCTCTCCCTCCTTAGAGACTGCGTGCTGCGACATTCCTGCTCGCCCTCCTTCCCAGAGCTGCACGAGGACTCGGCTGCAGACCATCGGCCCCCCGAGCCGAAGAGTGGCTCCCATACTCATAACACCCGGCGCCGCCAATAGCCACGCCGGGCTTCGGGGCGGGCCCAGACCACAGGCCGGCCGGACCGAAGCTATCCGAGCACGGGGATGGTCACAGCCCCCGCCGGAAAGACGGCCACCCTGGCACGAGGACCGTACTCCTCCAGAAGCGCCTCGATGCCGGCCTGCAGTCCGTCCAGCGGACGGAAGCCCATGGCGCTGGCCTGATCGTGAGGGATCCCCTCACTCAGCAGGTACAGGTTCTTCTCTGCCCTGATCCGGGCCACCAGGTACCCAAGCACGCTAAAGGTCACCCGGCCGTTGCGCCGCACAATGTCCCTTAGGAACGCATCGGGAGGCTTGCCGGGGTCGGACAGCAGCCGGTAGAACTCCTCGCCACCGATCCCATCCGGGCAGGCCGCTACAAGCACGATGCTACCTCCGGGCCGCACGGCGACCTCGGCGTACTCCACTGCCCGCTCGGCCTGGTACAGGTCCAGCTCGTAGGGAAAGCCCGAGGCCACGGCGATATCGACCTGCTCCGGGCAGGGCACCTCGTAGATGCGGCGGGCCAATGCGACGCCTTGCTCGTAGACTTGTTGCGGAGCCCCCGCAAAGGCCCGGACCACGCGCTCGCTGCCGTCGAGCACGACATCCAGCACCAGGTCCAGCCCGACAAGCGCGGCCGCCTCATCGATGTCGAGGCGGCAGGGCACATCTACCCGACCCGGCCGGCCGACGCCCAGCGCGACCAGGCTGTGGTTGGCGTTGATCGTGTCGAGCGAGGCTGCGCCCGGCACGATCAGCTTGCCGCCGCCCGAGTAGCCGGCATAAGGGCTCGGGCCGATGTGGCCGATGCCGATGCGCCGGTCTGCCTCGACCACCAGCCGGTTCACCCAGACCGGCGTGCCGCGGCTGGTGAGCCCGACATAGACCTGATTGGCCTCGTCGGTGCAAGAGTGTTGCACAACCCGGAACCGCTCGCAGACTGCCGGTCCGATCTTGCGGCGCAGCTCCTCGTCGGTGCTGAGGCGGTGCGTGCCATGGGTGACCAGGATGGTGATGTCTGCGTCCCGCACTCCCCCGTCGGCAAGCCGGGCGAGGACTGCGGGTAGGATCTCTGCCGCCGGGGTGCTCCGGGTGTGATCATCGACCAGGATCACGACGCGGTCCCCGGCGCGAACCATTTCCCTCAGATCGGGCGTGCCGAGGGGCTCGGACAGGGCCCGCTCAGCCTCGGCCCTCACGTCTTTGCAGACAGGCACCGATTCGGGCAGGAACACCCCCGAAAGGTTCTCTTCGCGAAGCGTCAGGTCACTCCCAGGGAGGGAGATGCTAACCGAGCTGCTCATCCGCCATCCTCCTGACCTGGGCTACCACCTCCGCTCCCGCAGCCAGAATGTGGGCCGCGATAGCCTCGCCGGCAGCCTCCGGGTCCTGCCGGCGCAGCAGGTCTACGATGCGGCGATGGTCGGCCGCAATCTCGTCGCGGTGCGCGGCAAACCCCTCGTCGATCCCCATCAGCGAGTACAGCTGACGGCGGAGCTGTGAGAGCGTCCTCTGGAGGAGCGAGTGGCCACAGAAGGCATAGAGCTGCTCATGGAAACGAACGTCAAGGCGCACGAGGTCGCGGACGTCTCTGCGCCTGGCGCTTGCATCCATCTCGCTAACGGTCGCCTCAAGCTGTGCAATCTGATCGTCGGTAATCCGCTGCGCGGCCTCGCGCGTTGCGAGGCGCTCGAGGACCGCCCTGAGGCTGTAGGCCTCCTCAACTGCGCGGGGCGACCAGCGGGTCACGAAGGTGCCGCGCGAGGGGTAGCTCACGAGGACGCCTTCGCCGACAAGCTGGCGCACCGCTTCCCGCACCGGGCCCCGGCTGATTCCCGCCCGCTGGGCGAGGTCCGACTCGATCAGGCGGTCTCCGGGCCTGAGCTCTCCGGCGAGCAGGGCGTCCTCGATGGCGCGGATCACAGCATCACGCAGGCTGGCACGCTCCAGCCTTGGTAGCTGCATGGGAGTACTCCCGAGGGAGGTCGCTGTAACGGGTTGTTGACAGTTGACAATACCAATATAGCAGAGAAGGCGGCACGTGTCAACATTGCATATGGGGCGGGTGCACCCAAGATCGGTGAGCAGATTCGCAGTCAGGCAGCCTGCCGGGGCCGCTCTGCCGGCAACCGGGCTTCACGCTTCGCACAAGCCCGGTGCAGGATCTGCTGTCGGGGTCTGGTGGGTTCGTCTGGCCGCCCGCAGGGCGGCCAGACGAACCCACCAGACCCCCATCCTGGGGTAGGCCGGGCTGTGGCCCAGCAAAACAGCCAGCTGCAGCCAGGCGGTGGCGCATGGTGGATGCACCCTGTCAGGCCGCGGTCAGGGGTGCGGCTCCAAGGCCGCGCGCACCTTGCCGGCGATCTCGTCCAGCTCGGGCCTCGGGGCCTGCCGGCCATAGCCGGGCGGGAAGCGCAGCCCAAAGCCGTCGCCGCGGAAGCGCGGCAGCACGTGCAGGTGCACATGAAAGACCTCCTGCCCTGCCGCCTCGCCGTCGGCGAGGAAGAGGTTCACGCCCTCACACCTCACGCCGCTCCGGCGCAGCGCTGCCGCAAGGCGCTGGGCCACGCGGAAGAGCTGCGCCCCCGTCTCCTCAGGGAGCTCGGCCAGATATGTGGCATGCCGGTTGGGGATCACGAGCAGGTGCCCGGGGTTCACCGGGCGGATGTCCATAAAGGCCGTGCACAGGTCGTCGCGGTAGACGATGCTCGCCGGCTGCCGGCCGGCGATGATCTCGCAGAAGACACAGTAGTCCATCTATCCTCCGACAAGCCTGGTAGGTCTCGTGCCCTTGAGCATACAGAGTGCCGGGCGGCTGTCAAGGGAGGGGCCAGGCCGTTTTTCTACGGGGTGTTTCCCCTCCTTGGCCGGATGCCGCGGCGGCCGCCTGGGGAGGGGGAACAAAACGAGGGTGTCTCGGGCTCCGCTAGCGCCCCGCGGGGTGCCAGCCAGCCCCGCTCACTGCCGCAGGCACAGCGGCAGGTACACCCTGTGGCTCCAACTCTGAGAGTACAGCCCGAGCGACGGATCGCCGTACAGGTTAAAGTCGGTGCAGTTCATCCACAGTTGGCCGAGCCCGTCCAGGCTCAGAGTGGCGCGGCAGGCGGCGAAGGCCTGGCCGATGGGCTGGCCGGCGGCCACCCTCTGGAAGATGTAGTAGCCGAAGGAGGCGTTGTCGGCGCTGCCCCTGGGACTCCAGGTGCCGAGATAGTACCAGCTCACACGCGAGCTGCTCACCGTGCCGACTGCCCCCTGAGCGAGCAGCCGGTAGCCCAGGTTGTTCGACTCCTCCGGCCAGCCGTTGTTGCACGAGACCTGCACCACGAAAGAAGGAGTGTCGTTGGGAAGCGGGGACACCAGCGACCTGGAGATGAAGGGCGTGTCCCGCGTCTCAGAGCCATACTGCGTCACGCGGACAGCGGGCATCGCATCGCTGTACCAGATGCGCCGGTACGCGGCTTCGACTGATCCGTGCCCCCACCAGGTGACGAACCCATATCGGCCCTGCCAGGCCCCTACAAAGTTGCTGGCGTTGAGAGGGGCGTTGCAGGTAGTGAGGGGATACGCCGTGCCGTCGCCGTACACGCCCTCCTTCTCGTAAAGCGTATAGACGCCAAACCCCGCGGCAGCGGCGAGCGACTTGAGGGCCTCGCCCCACGAGTCGCCAAAGGTCCGATAAGCCTCGTCCGGGTAGTCGACGTCTGCATCCGTGGCGTCTCCATCGCCGTTGTTGTCCTGCGGGGCGTGGTTGGAGACCGCTGCGGCCACCAGCAGCTTCCTGCGCCAGGAGAGGTCGCCCTGCGCCTGCCCGTAGGCGATGAGCTTGGCGAGGATGCCATCCAGCTCGGTATACGAGCCGTAGAAGGGGATGCGCCCGACATAGACCTCAGCCAGCCGGTCGATGCCCCCCGGAACCCCGACCTCCGCATACTCGCCGTAGTACTCGTCCCCGTCGGGATTCCAGCTCCCCGTCAGATCCGAGTAGAACATGTCTGTAGGGGACTCGAATAAGGCTCCGTACGAGGAGTAGGGAATGCACCTCTTCATTGGCACGCTGGTCGCCGGATCATAGGCCGCCGGGTCGGGGTTACCGATCAGGAGGACATAGTCGATCCCCTCGGCGAGGTAGCGGCCGGCGAGCCAGGCGCGGATGTTGTTGGCCCGCGTGTCGGCGCTCCCGCCGGAGAGGTAGTGGGTCGCGTCCGACACCGAACCCTCGACGACGACCTTGACCGTATGCCCGGCGACCTGCTTGGCCTGCACGAACTCGGCCAGACGCGAGCTGTTGGCCCAGATGGCCGAGGTGGTGATGATGACATAATCATTGTAGGCCTGGGCAGGTGCGGCGGCTACCTCGCCGGATTGGGCCGCCTCGGGGTAGTAGAGGGCCGCGGCGTCCGCATTGGCGAGGCCGGGTTGCAGCCGCTTCCAGAACTTTTCGCGCAGGGGCGATGCTTTGGGACCCGGGGCAGGCGAGGCGCGGAAGCGCAGCTCTGCGCGGCCGCCCTCGAGCCGGCGCAGCCGCCGGTCAGCCGGGCTGTAGGAGAAGGGGGTGTACATGACGGTGACGACGTGCCACTGGCGATAGGCGCCGCAGGAGGCAACACGCACGGGCGTACCCGGGTAGAAGGCGCGTTGCCCGTAGACCCGCGTGTCCCTGCCGTCGCGGATCATCGAGGGGTCCTTATCCCCCCAGCGGACGACCGGCCCGTCCGGGTCGTCGGCGGCGACCGGTGGGCCGGGGGCGAGGTCGAACTCGCCCGGCACGTCAACCTAGCGGCCTCCGGTAAGGTCGAGCCGGAGCGAGCTCCAGTCGATGCCGGGAGGCACGAGGAGCTGCGTGGTCGTCACCGGCAGCATGGGCTCGCCCGGGCTGCCGCGCGTATCGAAGCCCGCGGCCTCGATCAGCTGGCCGCGGGGCGTCTCGCGGATGGTGAGCTCACCCGCTTCGGGGAGCGAGAGCACAATCCCCTGCGGGGTCGAAGCGGCCGAGAAGGCAGGCCGGCCGGGTCCGGCGGGAAGGGCCGGGGCGAGCCGTCCGGGGCGCGTATCCTGGCCGAGGTCCAGACCCAGAGCAGGGGTGACCAGGAGCACGAGGGAAAGGAGCGTGGCGAGCACGATGAGGACGGCGGCGAGCGGCCGTCGGCGGCAGCGATGTGTGTTGGGCATTACGGTTGCTCCCTGGGACGATCTGTGTCTGTGACGGTATGTATGCAGGGTCTATTCTGTGTATACTGAGAGAAGTGTCAACCTTCGCGTTGGCGTCGGCCGGCGTTGCCGGGTGCCTTAGGGGTGCCCCGCATGGCGGCGGAGGCGGGACAGATGATCTGCGGCTCCGCTTCACCTGGGATGCCCCTCCCCCGAGCGGGCACGCCGTGCCCGCTCGGGGGAGAGTGCGGTGGAGGTCAAATTGGTTTGAGGCACTGTTGGTGGGGCATCGTGGC
>ENA-ORXB01002763-ORXB01002763.1-sediment-metagenome-genome-assembly--contig:-NODE-2763-length-13989-cov-4.155693_pt1 | contig 13989 bp, 15 predicted proteins | sample MGYA00237863_ERZ511475 | MGnify/ENA primary metagenome ERZ511475 (study PRJEB26305, sample SAMN06343858) | sediment metagenome | isolation source: hot spring sediment | place: Canada: British Columbia... | reverse complement strand
TTTTGATAGAAGGATTACCACTTTTTTATAAAGTTGGATTTAGTAATATAATTTTTGGATTTAAATGGGCACCTACTAAGGGTAGCTTTGGTATTTTTCCCATGATAGTATCTTCCTTTTTAGTGACTATTGGCGCTCTTTTAATTGGAGGTCCATTGGGGCTTGGGTGTGCAACATATCTTGCTGAATATGCAGGTAAAAAGAGAAAAATCTTTTTAAAACCAGCACTTGAATTACTTGCAGGAATCCCATCTGTTGTCTATGGTTTTTTAGGAGTTGTCTATGTTGTGCCATTTGTAAGAGAAATTTTTGGAGGTTCTGGCTTTTCATTATTATCCACTTCTATTGTTTTAGGTATCATGATACTACCCACAGTAATAAGTATTACTTATGATTCTCTGATGAGCGTGCCAAGGGCTTATAGAGAAGGCTCTCTTGCTATGGGTGCTACCAAATGGCAGACCACATGGAGAGTAGTTATTCCATCAGCTAAATCGGGAATTCTTGCAAGTTATATACTGGGAATGGGAAGGGCAGTGGGAGAAACTATGGCTGTTATTATGGTTGCCGGCAATGCATTAAAAATACCTGGTTCTATTTTAGATCCCCTAAGGACATTGACCAGTAATATTGCTTTAGAATTAGCTTATGCAAGTGGAGATCATAGATTAGGGCTTTTTTCCACCGGGGTTGTTTTGTTAATAATTATTATGATACTAAATTATATTGCTAATTTTGTTATAAGGAAAAGGATGATTAAATGAAAATTGACCAAAGGTTTACTGACAAATTTGTAAAAATAAGCCTAAATTTTCAGGCTTATTTCACTGTTGGAATACTTTTAATAATTGTTTTTATTATCTTTTTAAAGGGTATTAAACATTTTAATCTAGAATTTTTGTTAACTTTTCCAGAAGATATGGGAAGACATGGTGGAATATTTCCATCAATTGTTGGAACAATTTTACTTGTTTTATTATCATTATTGATTGCAACTCCCCTAGGGGTTGGTACAGCAATATTTTTAACAGAATATACAAGGGAAACGAAATTTACAAAGATTATTAGGTTTGGAGTTGAATCACTCGCAGGAATACCGTCAATTATTTATGGATTATTCGGTTTTATATTTTTTGTTATTAAGTTAAAGATGGGCTGGTCACTTTTAGCAGGAGCATTGACTCTTACAATTATGATTCTACCTACAATTATTAGAACAAGTGAAGAGGCGATTAAGGCTGTGCCTAAAAATTTTAGAATGGTAAGCTATTCATTGGGTGCAACAAAATGGGAAACTACAACAAAAGTTGTAATACCTTCTGCAGCACCGGGAATTTTAACGGGAATTATGCTAAGTGTTGGTAGGGCAATGGGGGAAACAGCTGCAGTTATTTTCACCATGGGTAGTTCTTTAAGGTTACCCACATCGCTTTTTGATTCAGGAAGAACTATGGCAGTTCATTTTTATATACTTGCTCGTGAAGGTATATCCATGGAAAAAGCGTATGCCACTGCTTTAGTTCTTGTGCTAAGTATTTTATGTATAAATATACTCGCTTATTATTATATGCATAAAGTTATGACAAGGTACTCATAATAATGGAAATTAAAATTTTGATTAAAGATTTAAATGTAGAATCATCGGAAACAAAAATTTTAAAAAATGTAAATCTGTCTATTTATAAAAACTCCATACTTGGAATAATGGGACCAGCAGGCAGCGGGAAGTCCACCCTTATTTCAGTGATAAATAGAATGGTTGATTTTGAAGAAGATTTAAAGATTTCAGGAGAGGTTCTCATAGATGATGAGAATATGCTTGGTGATAATGTGGATACTGTTGTTCTTAGGCGCAGAATTGGGACAGTATTTGCTGTTCCCATACCGCTACCCCGTTCAATTTATGAGAATATTGTATACGGACCAAAACTAAAGGGTATTACAAAAAAAACAATTTTAAATAATATTGTGGAAGACAGCCTTAAAAAAGCTTTTTTATGGGACGAAGTAAAAGATAGACTTCATACATCAGCGCTTAAATTATCTGGTGGACAACAACAGAGATTGTGTTTAGCAAGAGCACTTGCATTGCAGCCTGAAATAATTTTACTTGATGAGCCGTGTTCTGGTCTTGATCCCATATCCACAGCAAAAATTGAAGAGGCTTTGAATGAGTTAAAAAAGGATTATACAATAGTTCTTGTATCTAATAATACAAAACAGATTGCGAGAGCTACTGATTATACAGCTTTTTTCTATTTTGGTGAAGTAATTGAATTTGATATAACAGAAAAATTATTTACAAATCCTAAGAAAAAGGAAACAGAAGATTATATACAGGGGAAATTTGGATAATGGTTGAATGTGCAATAGAGACAAAAAATCTAAATCTTTTTTATGGCAAGTTTCACGCATTAAAAGATGTAGATTTTTGTGTTTATAAAAACAAAATAACAGCCCTTATAGGTCCTTCAGGTTGTGGGAAATCAACACTTCTTCGTTGCTTCAACAGGATGAATGATATTTATGAAGAAGTGAGAATTACTGGAGAAATAAGTATATTTGACAGGAATATAAATAATATTGACATTATTGAACTCAGGAAAAGAGTAGGTATGGTTTTTCAAAGACCAAATCCATTTCCCTTCTCGGTATATGATAATATGGTTTATGGACTGAAAATACATGGAATAAAGCTAAAAAAAATTGAAGAAGAAGAACTCGTTTATAAAAGCTTATCTTCTGTTCTCTTATGGGACGATTTGAAAGATAAGCTCAATATTTCTGCACTTGAATTATCAGAAGAGATGAAACAACGATTATGTATTGCAAGGCTTCTTATGATTAAGCCAGAAATAATATTACTTGATGAACCATGTTCAGCACTGGATCCAATTGCTACAATGAGGATTGAAGAGTTAATGATGGAATTAAAAAAGGATTATACAATTCTTATTGTCACTCATAATATGCAACAGGCAGCTCGAGTATCTGATTATACTGGATTTATGTTGCTTGGTGAGCTGATTGAATTTGGCGAAACATCTCAGATTTTTACTTCTCCAAAACATCTTAAAACTGAAGAGTATATAACTGGAAGATTCGGTTAATTTTAAAAACATTTAATCTTTATTGACCAAAAGTGTTTGACAAAATTACTTTTTTCATTATAATAAACAAGTTATATTTAAGGAATTGTAACTATGAAAATTTTATTAAAAGATATACTTTTTGAAGAGATTGAAAGACAGTGGGATGAATCTGTTGACGATGCTAATGCACTTTTTAATGTGGAACCTCATAATACAATAAAAATGATTGAGCCTTTTCATATTATTATGAGGTTGTATAGAGTTGGTGATAATGTTGATATAAGAGGGAGATATACTGGCAGGCTTGAGTTTATCTGCGATAGATGTTGTGAAAAAGCATCAAAAAATTTGGAAGAGAGGTTCCATTTTATATTACAGCCTAAAAAAGCTTATGATGAAGGTATCGAGGAAGGTAATGAAGAATTAGAGATTGGTTATTATGAAGGTGATGAGATTGATTTGTCGGAACTTGCCATTGAGCATCTTATGCTTTCAATTCCTATTAAAATGCTTTGTAAAGAAGATTGTAAAGGTGTTTGCCCCTATTGTGGACAGAACAGAAATGAAAAAGAGTGCGATTGTGAGAAGAAAAAAGGTAAGTCAAATCCCTTTGCAATATTAAAAAATTAAGGAGTCAGCAATGCCAAATCCGTTTAAAAGACATACTCGTTCAAGAACAGGTAAAAGAAGGGCACATGACGCACTTTCTGCGCCCAGTTTAGCAAAGTGCAGTAATTGTGGTGAAACTAAACCACCACATCAGGTTTGCCCATCATGCGGGTACTATAAGGGTAAAAAAATCCTTCAGACTGAAGAAGCTTAAAGCAAGATAATATGATTATTGCAGTAGATGCCATGGGTGGCGACAGAGCTCCCCATGTTACTGTTGAAGGTGCTTGTTTAGCTGCGGAAGAATTAGAACTGACCATCGCTCTTGTGGGTGATAAAAATATAATTGAGCCCCTTCTTGAAGAGCATAAATATAAAAAGAAAAAGGGCTCTGTTGCCATTGTGCATGCTCCAGAAGTGATTTCTATGAGCGAATCACCATCTGTTGCTTTGAGGAAAAAGAAAAATTCTTCAATTAATCTGGCCCTTGAAATGGTAAAAAAAGGGGAAGCAGATGCAGCTATAAGTGCTGGGAATTCAGGGGCAATGATGGCATTTTCTATGTTTGTTATGAAGAGACTCCCTGGTGTTGAAAGGCCAGCAATTGCTACGGTAATGCCAAATATCATAGGTGCAACTGTTCTTTTAGATGCAGGTGCAAATGTAGATTGTAAGCCAACAAATCTTGTACAGTTTGGTATTATGGGGGCGGCCTATGCATCGACAATACTTGGTATTAAATTGCCAAGAGTAGGACTTTTAAGCAATGGTGAAGAAGAGGAAAAGGGCACAGATTTAACGAGGGAGGCTCATGATCTGCTAAAAAAAACCCCACTAAATTACATTGGTTATATCGAAGGTAGAGATATATTTAAGGGGACTGTAGATGTGGTTGTATGCGATGGTTTTACAGGTAATATAGTACTGAAAGTGGCTGAGGGTGTAGCATATGCAATTACGAATATATTAAAAACAGAAGTTAATCAATCTATATTCAGCAAATTAGGTTTTGCAATTGCAATGCCAGCATTAAAAGCTTTAAAAAAGAAGATTGATTATGAAGAATACGGAGGTGCTCCACTTTTAGGTGTTGATGGTATAAGTATTATTTGCCATGGTTCTTCATCTTCATATGCAATTAAGAATGCAATTAAGTATGCAAAAGAATGTGTAGAAAAAAAGCTTAATACGATTTTAAAAATGGAAATGGAAAAATATTCAAAGGGATATAATGAAGAAGTCCCAAGAGGTGTCGAACAATGAAAAAACCTGTTATAACGGGTATTGGTGCTTATGTGCCAAAGGGAATTTTGACAAATAAAGATTTAGAGAAGATTGTTGATACGAGTGATGAATGGATAACAACAAGAACAGGTATTCAAGAAAGAAGGATTGCTGCTGAAAAAGAAGCTGCTTCAGATTTAGCATTAGAAGCTGCGAAAATAGCACTAAAAAGAGCAGATGTTAAAGCAAGAAATTTAGATTATATAATTTTTGCAACTGCTACGCCAGATATGCTATTTCCCTCTGCAGGATGTGTTTTACAACATAAGTTAGGTGCAAAACATGCTGCCTGCTTTGATATTGCTGCAGGATGTTCTGGATTTATCTATGCTCTTTCAATAGCTGAAAAATATATTGCCTGTGGTGATGCAAATCATATACTTGTTGTAGGTGCAGAGGTTTTAAGTAGGATTGTAGATTGGAGTGACAGGACCACATGTGTACTCTTCGGTGATGGTGCAGGTGCAGCTGTTATCAGTGCAATGGAAGGTGATCGAGGAATTATTTCAACCATTATAAAATCAGATGGTAGTTATGGAGATTTGCTTAAGCTACCAGGTGGTGGAAGTCTTTATCCCGCTTCCCATGAAACGGTTGATAACAAACTACATTATATAAAAATGCAGGGTAATGAAGTTTTTAAAAAGGCAGTAAAAGCGATGGAAGACATTGCAGCAGAAATTCTTGAAAAGAATGGTTTTGAAGGTAAAGATGTAGATTTACTTGTACCTCATCAAGCAAATTTAAGAATTATTTCAGCCGTTCAAAAAAGGGTAAATATTCCAGAGAATAGAACATATGTGAACATACATAAATATGGCAATACGTCTGCAGCTTCAATACCTATAGCTCTTTATGAAGCTACTGAAAGAGGTTTTCTAAGAGAAAGAGATTTAGTTTTATGTGTTGCCTTTGGAGCTGGGTTTACATGGGGAGCAGGTTTAATAAGATGGTAATTTTTTTATTGGAGGTATAAAAAAATAGGAGGGAACGATGAGTTTAGCAGAGTTTTTTTTAAATGAGGATCAAAAGTATATAAAAAATTTAGCAAAAAAGATAGCAAAAGAAAAGATTCTACCCGTAAGAGCTCATCTTGATGAGAATAATGAATTTCCTACTGAGATTTTAAAACATATTGCTCAAGCAGGTCTTTTTGGCATTTATATACCCGAAGAATACGGTGGATTAGGTTATGGGTCTTTTGAGAATTGCTTAGCTATAGAAGAGCTAAGCTGGGGGTGTTTAGGGGTATCAGTCAGTTTTGCTGCAAGTGGTCTTGGGTCGTATCCCATATTGCTTTTCGGGACAGAAGAGCAGAAGAAGAAATATCTTCCGGATATTGCAAAAGGTACAAAATTAGCTGCTTTTGGTTTGACAGAAGCTAATGCTGGTTCTGATGCAGGTGGAATTGAAACAACAGCAATCAAAGATGGTGATTATTATATTATAAATGGTACAAAACAGTGGATAACAAATGGTGGAGAAGCAGATGTTTACACAGTAATAGCCATGACAAATAAAGCGAAGGGACCAAGGGGAGCTTCTGCGTTCATTGTGGAAAAAGGAACACCAGGTTTTACTTTTGGTAAAAAAGAAAATAAATTGGGGATTAGGGCGTCTGCAACAAGAGAACTCGTTTTTCAGGATTGTCGTGTTCATAAAGATAATTTAATTGGTGGAAGGGAAGGTATAGGGTTTATCGTTGCAATGAAGACCTTTGATATGACAAGACCGGGCATTGGAGCACAGGCAATTGGTGTTGCTCAGGCAGCTCTTGATGTAGCATGCGAATATGCAAGGGAAAGACATCAATTTGGAAAACCAATAATTTCTTTTCAGGCGATACAGCATATGTTAGCAGACATGGCAACCCAGTTAGAAGCTGCAAGAGCCCTTGTGTATCAGGTAGCAAAATATATTGATGCTGGTGGTAAAGATTTTTCAAAATATTCAGCTATGGCAAAAGTATTTCCATCTGATATGGCAGTTAAGGTTGCTTTGGATGCCATACAGGTTTTAGGTGGATATGGATATATGAAAGAGTATCCAGTTGAGAAAATGTTAAGAGATGCCAAAATATTGCAGATTTATGAAGGAACTAACCAGATTCAAAGAAATGTTATAGGTCAGGAATTAATTAAAGAATATGCTGGTAAAAAGGATTAAGTGGTTATGTTAAATAAAAAAATTGCCTTTGTTTTTCCAGGACAGGGTTCGCAATATCTTGGGATGGGTAAAAAACTATATGACTCTCATCCTGAGATAAAGGCAATATTTCAGATGGCTGATGATGTGCTTGGTTTTAAATTGTCTGAATTGTGTTTTAATGGTCCAGAAGATAAGTTAAAGTTAACTGAAAATACACAGCCAGCTATTTTACTAGTGAGCATTGCAGCATATAGTTACTTCAAAATGAGAAATGGTGGCATCAATCCTGATTTTTTAAGTGGCCATAGTTTGGGCGAGTATTCAGCTCTGGTGGTTAGTGGTAGTCTAAAGTTGGAAGACGCCCTGAAACTTGTTAGGGCACGTGGAAAGTATATGCAGGAAGCAGTTCCAGTCGGGGAAGGTGCAATGGCAGCCGTCCTTGGAGCAGAAGATAATTTAATTTATGACGTATGTCTTGAAGTAACAAAGAATATTGGTTATGTTGCGCCAGCAAATTTTAATTCACCTGGACAAATAGTAATATCTGGTAAAACAGAAGCAGTAAATAAAGCCATAGAAATGTTAAAAGCAAAGGGTGTTAAAAGAGCTGTTTTACTACCCGTAAGTGCTCCATTTCATAGTGAGTTAATGATAGAGGCAGCTAAAAAACTTCAAAGAGATTTTGAAATTGTTAATGTTGATGCTCTACAAATACCTGTTGTATCTAATGTAACAGGTAAGCCCTATGAAAGTATTGATGATGTAAAAAAACTCCTGATTGAACAAATAACAAAACCTGTAAGATGGGTTGAATGTGTAAGATATATGCATGATAATGGCGTTAAATATTATGTTGAAATTGGTCCAGGGAAGGTACTTTCTGGTTTAATTAAAAGAATCTATGAAGATGTTAATGTATATGCCATGGAGCATCCTTCTGAAATTGATAGTTTTTTGGAAATTTTTCAAAAGGAGAAGTATGATGCTTAATTTAAAAGATAAGGTTGTTTTTGTTACAGGTGGTTCTCAGGGGATTGGTGCTTCAATTGTTAAGGCTTTTTACAAATGTGGTTCAAAAGTTTATTTTTGTGGTAGGAATGAAGATAAATTGATTAGTCTATATAAAGAATTAAATGAAATTGGTCATGGTACTTGTGGTTATTTTGTTGGAGATGTTACTGATTATAAAAAGATAGAGGAAATGCTTGATAGCCTTGTCAAAGGGGAAGGAAGAATTGATATTCTTGTCAACAATGCAGGGATAACGAAGGATAATATCATACTTCGCATGAAAGAAGATGAATGGGATGATGTTATTAATACCAATCTTAAGGGGGCTTTTTTCTTTACAAAAGCAGTTCTAAAGTATATGATAAAACAGAAAAGTGGTAAGATAATTAATATATCTTCAGTGGTGGGGAGCATGGGTAATCCAGGGCAGGGGAATTATTGTGCGTCTAAAGCTGGAATAGAAGGTTTCACAAGGGCAATTGCGAGAGAAGTTGCATCAAGGGGGATTACAATTAATGCAGTTGCTCCAGGTTATATTGTGACACCAATGACCGATAAATTACCTGATGAAGTCAAAAATAATCTCATGAGTATGATTCCATTAGGAAGATTGGGCAAGCCGGAGGATATTGCGAATGCAGTATTATTTTTAGCATCAAGTATGGCTGATTATATAACTGGACAGGTTCTCCATGTAAATGGTGGAATGTACATGTAAAAAAATATAGGAGGTGATTCAATGACATCAGCAGAAATCGAAAAGAAAGTTAAAGAAATTATAGTTCAACAACTAAATGTGAGTGAAGATGAGGTAAAATTGGAAGCTTCATTCATTGAAGATTTAGGGGCCGACTCACTGGATACTGTTGAGTTGGTAATGGCTTTCGAAGAACAGTTTGGATTGGAAATTCCCGATGAAGACGCTGAAAAAATAAGAACTGTTAAAGATGCGGTTGATTATATCACAGCAAAATTAGCCTAAAACAAAAAGGGGGAGTAAAATCCCCCTATTTAATAAGAGGGTATGCTATGAGAAGAGTTGTAGTTACTGGTATTGGTATGGTATCGCCCTGTGGGAATAATTTAGAAGAAAACTGGAATAATATAATTAATGGGCGTTCTGGCATAGGTTTAATCACAAGATTTGATATTCAAGATTTTCCCGCAAAAATTGCCGGTGAAGTAAAGGGATTGAATCCAGAAGATTATGTGGATAAAAAAGATGCAAGAAGACTTGACTTATTTTTAATTTATGCCCTTGCTTCTGCAAAAATGGCTATGCAGGACAGTGGTCTTGTTATTAATGAAGAGAATGCTGAAAAAGTAGGGGTTATGGTAGGCGCAGGGCTTGGTGGATTGCTGACGATAGAAAAATACCATCAGGCGCTTCTCGAAGGTGGTCCTAAAAAAGTATCTCCTTTTTTTATACCCTATAGCATTGTAAATATGGCTCCTGGACTGATTTCTATGGAATATGGTGCAAAGGGACCGAATCTTTCAGTCGTAACAGCCTGTGCAACATCTACTCACTGTATAGGTGAAGCCTTTGAATGCATTTTAAGGGGTGATGCAGATGCTATGATTGCAGGCGGTGCAGAAGCAACAATTACACCTCTGGCAATCGCAGGTTTTTGCTCAATGAAAGCTCTTTCGACAAGAAATGATGAGCCCACAAAGGCAAGCAGACCCTTTGATAAAGATAGAGATGGATTTGTAATGGGCGAGGGGTCTGCAATTTTAATTCTTGAAGAATTGGAACATGCAAAAAGAAGAGGGGCAAACATTTATGGTGAGATAGTCGGTTTTGGCTTAACATCTGATGCCTATCATATGACTGCACCATCTCCTGAAGGGGAAGGGGCATATCGTTGTATGAAGATGGCTTTAAATGATGCAGGTATATCTCCCGATGAGATTGATTACATTAATGCCCATGGAACATCAACATATTACAATGATTTGTTTGAGACAATTGCTATAAAGAAGCTTTTTGGTGAAAGGTCATATAAGATACCAATAAGTTCAACAAAATCTATGACTGGACATTTATTAGGTGCTGCTGGAGCAGTAGAGGCTGCTTATACATTAATGTCATTGAAAACATCTATAATACCACCTACAATTAATTATGAAACATGTGATGGTGAGTGTGATCTTGATTATGTTCCCAATGTTGCCCGTGAACAGAAAATTACATATGCCATGTCGAATTCATTCGGGTTTGGTGGTACGAATGCGACATTAGTCTTTAAAAGGTTTGAATAGAGGAAGATATGAAAATATGCATCGGAAGTGATCATAGAGGTGTTAACATAAAAAGCCACTTAATTGATTTTTTAAAAGCCAGGGGTTTTTTTGTAGATGATATGGGTACGTATAATGGGAATGGGTCTGTTGATTATCCTGATTTTGCCGTAAAAGTAGCTGGTGCTGTAAGTGCTGGTAAAGCTGATAATGGAATCCTTATATGTGGAACTGGTATCGGTATGTCAATTGTGGCTAATAAATTTATAGGCATTAGAGCAGCATTAGTTCATGATTTAGAAACAGCCAGATTTGCTAAAGAGCACAACAATGCAAACATACTTGTAATCGGCGGAAATCTAATTGATGAAAAAAGTGCTGAAGAAATAGTAAATGTTTGGTTGAACAGTGAGTTTGAAGGGGGAAGACACCAAAAAAGAATCGAAAAAATCATGGAATTAGAAGAAAGTATTAAGACAAGATACAATGTTGTGGATATAATAGGTAAGGAAGATCCCTTTCTTGCTTCTTTAATAGATAGAGAGTTAAAAAGACAGCAGGAGACACTTGTTCTTATAGCTTCTGAAAATTTAGCAAGTAAAGCAGTTCTTGCCGCTCAGGGTAGTGTATTTACTAATAAATATGCTGAAGGTTATCCAAAAAAAAGGTATTATGGCGGTTGTGAAGTCTGTGATGAAATAGAGAGTATTGCTATAGAAAGGGCAAAAATGCTTTTTGGGGCAGATCATGCAAATGTTCAGCCTATTTCTGGTTCCGCTGCAAATTTAGCTGCCTATTTTTCAGTGATAAATCCCGGTGACACAATTTTAGCTATGAAATTAGCACATGGGGGGCATTTAACTCATGGTGCTCCAGTGAGTGTAACAGGGAAAATATTTAATGTAATCAGTTATGGTGTAAGAAAAGAAGATGGGCTTATTGATTATGAAGAAGTTGAAATGTTAGCTAAAAAACATAAACCAAAGCTTATTGTTGCTGGTGCTAGTTCCTATTCGAGGATTATTGATTTTAAAAAATTTAGGGAGATTGCGGATAGTGTGGGTGCATACTTTATGGTTGATATGGCTCACATAGCTGGTCTCGTTGCAGCAGGTATTCATCCATCACCTGTTCCTTATGCTGATATAGTTACAAGTACAACCCATAAAACCTTGAGAGGTCCAAGGGGTGGCTTCATTCTTTGTAAAGAAGAGTTTAAAGAAAAGGTTGATAAAGCTGTTTTTCCGGGGTTACAGGGTGGTCCACTTATGCATACAATTGTAGCTAAGGCAGTGGCTTTTAAAGAAGCTATGAGTGAAGAATTTAAAAGCTATCAAAGACAGGTAGTAAAAAATGCACAAACAATGGTGGATGTTTTTCAAAAAGATGGATTTAAGATTGTTTCAGGCGGTACAGATAATCATATGTTTTTACTTGATTTATCATCTTTTGATATTTCAGGTAAGGATGTAGAAGCACTTCTTGAATCAATAAATATTGTAGTTAATAAGAATGCTATCCCTTTTGATGAAAAACCGCCGACTCAAACGTCAGGTATCAGGATAGGAACTCCCTTTATGACAAGCAGAGGGATGAAAGAAGTAGAAGCAAAGGAAGTTGCTTTTATAATATCCAATGCAATAAAAAATTATAGAAATAAAGAAAATTTAAGTAAGTTTAAAGAAAAAATAGTAGCTCTTTGCAGTAGATTTCCTGTATATGGGGAAGCATTTAAGTGCTAAGACCTTCCTGGGATGAATATTTTTTAGAGATAGCAAAAATTGTTTCTAAAAGATCTACTTGTTTGCGAAGACATGTAGGTGCCATTCTTGTAAAGGATAAAAGAATACTTGCCACAGGATATAATGGAGCGCCCTCTAATATAAGGCATTGTTTGGATGTTGGGTGTATAAGAGAAAGTAAAAACATTCCTTCAGGCGAAAGACATGAATTATGCAGGGGGATTCATGCAGAGCAAAACCTTATAATTCAGGCTGCCTATCATGGTGTACCCATATCCAATTCAATTCTTTATTGCACAAACTTTCCTTGTTCTATCTGCGCAAAGATGATCATAAATGCAGGTATTGTGAGGATCGTGTACCTCGAAGGCTATCCCGATAATCTTTCAGAAGAACTAATAAAAGAAGCAGGCATCCAGGTAGAAAAAAAATGAGATGTCCCTTTTGTGGATTTGAGGAAGACAGAGTTTTAGATTCCCGTTCAAGTAAAGATAAAACAGAGATTAGAAGAAGAAGACAGTGCATAAAATGCGGGAGAAGGTTTACCACAAGGGAAACTATTGTATTAAGTTTTCCTGCAGTAATTAAAAAAAATGGTACGAGAGAACCCTTTGATTCAGAAAAAATTAGAAATGGGATAAAAAAAGCCTGTGAGAAAAGGCCAATTGGTATGGAGCAGATTAATGATATGGTAAAGAGAATAGAGCAATATTGCATAGAATATGGAGAAAATGAGATTCCATCTTCAGTAATAGGCGAATTTGTGATGGAAGAATTAAAAAATATTGATCATGTTGCTTATGTTAGATTTGCATCAGTATATAAAGAATTTAAGGACCCTGCACAATTTATGGAAGCTTTAAAACAGCTAAAAAATCATAAAAAATAAAAATGAAAAAATCACACGATTATTACATGAAGAAAGCCTATCAGCTGGCTAAAAAGGGATTGGGATTGGTTTCACCAAACCCATGTGTTGGTGCCATATTAGTGGATAAAGAAGGGAATATAATTTCAATGGGGTATCACAAATATTTTGGTGGTCCCCATGCTGAGGTTGAAGCTTTAAGAAATTTAGATAGAAAGAAGCTTAAAGATGCTACGCTGTATGTGACATTAGAACCATGCTGTCATTATGGCAAAACTCCACCATGCACTGAATTGATTGTTAATAAAGGAATTAGAAAAGTAGTTGTAGGTGTTGAGGACAAAAATCCTTTGGTAATGGGCAATGGTATAAGGAGATTAAGAGAAGCGGGTGTAGATGTAGTTGTTGGCGTTATGCGAGAAAAGTTGGAAGAATTTTACAGACCTTTTTTCAAATACATAACGTTAAAACAGCCTTATATTACACTTAAAGTGGCACAAAGTTTTGATGGTAAAAATTCTGTTAAAGAAGGTAGTAGATATCTTGTTTCTGAAAAAACTTTAAAATATGTACATAAGTTAAGGTTCTATTCTGATGCTATAATGGTTGGGATAAATACTATTTTGAATGATAACCCAAGACTTGATATTAGATATGGTAGAAAAAAACCACTTTTAAAAATAGTTCTTGATACTCAGGGGAAAATACCCGGAGACTCTAATATTTTCAGAACGGAAGGCAAAGTTATTATTTATACTGCCAATGAAAAAAAGAAAAAGGAATGCGATAATGAAGAAATTGTGTATGTAAGTAAAAATGGAGAATATTGTAAAATTGAAGAAGTTTTATATGACCTTGGAAAAAGGGGAATTCAAAATCTACTTGTAGAAGGTGGTGGCACATTATCATATGAGTTAATAAAAAATAGATTAGTAGATAAATTAATTCTTGTAATAAGTCCCTATATAATTGGTGGTAAGGATTATCTATC
>ENA-ORXB01002760-ORXB01002760.1-sediment-metagenome-genome-assembly--contig:-NODE-2760-length-13996-cov-6.223579_pt1 | contig 13996 bp, 10 predicted proteins | sample MGYA00237863_ERZ511475 | MGnify/ENA primary metagenome ERZ511475 (study PRJEB26305, sample SAMN06343858) | sediment metagenome | isolation source: hot spring sediment | place: Canada: British Columbia... | reverse complement strand
GCAAGCGTCGAAGGCAGGTAGGTGGTTACCTGGTGGTGCAAGCGGTCCACGGCCGCTTCCAGGATTTGGCGCAACGTATTAATCATTTCGGGAAACCTCCGAGTCATGCTTGGGGACGGCGGCGCTCTCGGGATTGCGGCTCCCCCGGTTGCGCGCGCCCGGTCCGTCCCAGTGGGCCTTGAGATAAGGCTTCAGGCGTTCGAAGACCAGGCACAGTTGTTCGATCTTGTCTTCGACCTGATCGGGAACCAGCGTCCGCGTCTCGATGACGAAAGAGGCGACCCGCGCCAGATAGAGCGGCGTGAGCGATCGGATGAGGTGCCCGCCGGCCACCCGGTGCTTGTTAAAGGCGCAGGCGAAATCGAGCACCACTCGCGCCCACAGCTCATCGTCCAGGTGAAAGATCCGGGCGCCTGCGGCCGCCTGGCGCCCGAGCGCCTGGATGCCGGCGTAGGTTTCCGGCTCCAGGGCGACCGCCCAGATCTCGCCCAGGTCGCGGCAACCGCGCACGAAAGCGGCGAGCATCCGCTCGACGTTGACCTCGATCGGGTCCAGACCCACGTCGTAGCGGAAGCCGAACAGTTCGACCGACCGGCTTCCTTCGCGGTCCCACCAGACATTTTCATACTCCTGCATCAGCATCAGGACGCTGCCCACCACCTGCTCGAGCATCGCCGTCAGATCCGAACTCGGATCCTTGGCGTCGTGCAGTTTGGCGCCGAGAAAGCTCTGACAGACGCGGAAACCCTCGGCCAAGGCGATCGTCGTCATCCAGATGTCGATGCCGAAGCGAGCGACGTCGGTCTCCCAGTCGTCGCGCTGAAGGTAGCGGTTGATCAGCCGGGTGGAGAGGCCGAACTCGCCTCCGATCGGCTGGCGGACGCGGTGGCCGTAAAGCGCCCGGGTGAGCGGGTAGACGATGCTGTTGGTGATCGTTCCGTCGTACTTGTGCCGGTGATAATAGGGTGCGACAAAGTCGTAGCCGGCAAACAGAACCGGGCGGAGCAACAGGTCGAACCATTCCGGTGTGATCGAACGAAGGTCGGAATCCACGACCGCGACGGCCTTGGCCTCGAGCCCCGTGGCCTGGGCCACGGCCTCGGGGGAGAAGGCCTCCTGCAGCGCCTGCCGCTTCAACTCCTCCAGCCCGGCCGTGTGCGCGGCGACGAAGGGCTTGCGCTCGCGGCCCTCCTTCAACAGGACGTGGATCAGGCCGAAGGCGAGCGTCCCCTCGCTTCCGGGCAGGATCGGCAGCCACTGGTCGGCCTTGGCCGCGGTCTTGGAAAGCCGGGCGTCGGCCTGGACGAAGCGGCCGTTGTTGTCCTTCAGGGCCCCCCGGGCGCGGAAGACGAAGGGCGGGGTTCCCCAGCCCTCGAGCAGCCCGCTTCCCAGGCTGAGCAGGAAGGTCGCCCGCTCGAGGTCGAACCCGGCCGTCGCCCGCTGCCCCTGGGTGAGGTAAAGCGCCGTCTCCCAGGCGTCCTGGGCGCACGGGGTGCGGATGAAGTTGGGCGAGCCGTAGACCGTGAGGAACCGGCGGCACAGCTCGGCCGTGGTGCCGCGGTCGGTGTCCGCGATCCAGGCGACCGCCTCGGGGGTCCCGGCCTCGCGCAGCTCGCGGATGACCTCGAGGCCCCCCAGGCCCGGCAAGCCCAGGTCAAGAATCATCAGGTCGGCTTGCGGCGCTATCTGCACTGCATCCAGCCCGTTGGTTGCCAGCAGGGCAGTGTAACCCTCGTGTTCCAGCGCAGTGATTACCAGATGAGCTAGCTGTGGATCATCTTCAACAACCAATACACGTTCCATAAGCCTATTACAAACTATACCGGCACGATGCCAGGTTTTTGGGTCAAAATGTCAAGCTCGGCTCAAACTGCACGATCCCCTACTTCTTGGAGGCTACTGCTCGAGGCTATCAAAACAACTGGAAACAAAAAATGTAGGTGCTTGCAAGCACAAGCACCCATGAACCTGATAAGAGGCCTTTTACTTGATGAGCCCCAACTGCAGCACCGCGTCGCGCTCGTCGGCCAGTTCCTTGGCGGTAGCATCCATTTTGCTGCGGCTGAACTCGTTGATCTCCAGGCCCTGCACGATTTCAAAGTCGCCGTCTTTGCAGACGCAGGGGTAGCTGTACACCAGCCCCTCGGGAATGCCATACGAACCGTCGGAGGGGATGGCCATGCTCACCCAGTCGCCCGCCGGGGTGCCCAGGGCCCAGTCGCGCATGTGGTCAATGGCCGCACTGGCCGCCGAGGCCGCCGAAGAGGCCCCACGGGCCTCGATAATCTCGGCACCGCGCTTGGCTACTTTGGGGATGTAGGTATTGACATACCAGTCGTGGTCGCCCACCAGCTCGTAGGCGCTTTTGCCGCCCACCTCGCAGTGGAACAGGTCGGGATACTGGGTGACGGAGTGATTGCCCCAGATGGTCATTTTCTTGATCTCGGTGACCGGTACCTTGAGTCGGGCGGCCAGCTGCGAGATGGCCCGGTTGTGGTCGAGGCGGGTCATGGCGTGGATCTGGCGCGGCGAGAGGTTGGGGGCGTTTTTGTAGGTGATGAGGGCGTTGGTGTTGGCGGGGTTGCCCACCACCAGCACCTTGACGTGCTTGCGGGCGTTCTCGGAGAGGGCCCGGCCCTGGGCGGTAAAGATGGCGCCGTTGGCCTGGAGCAAATCGGCGCGCTCCATGCCTTGCTTGCGGGGCATGGCCCCGACCAGCAAAGCGTAATCGGCATCGCCGAAAGCGATGTTGGGGTCGTCGGTGGCAACGATGCCGGCCAGGGTGGGGAAGGCGCAGTCCTCGAGCTCCATAATCACCCCGCCCAGGGCCTTGAGGGCCGGGGTGATCTCCAGCAGTTGCAGAATCACCGGCTGGTCTTTGCCCAGCATCTCACCCGCAGCAATGCGGAACAGCAGACTATAGCCAATCTGACCGGCTGCACCGGTAACTGCCACACGTACAGGGGGTTTCATCTGAAAACTCCTTTCGTTGGGCCGCAGCCCATTTCTACCGCCCACGATAATAACGCGACCACTGCCGAATGTCGAAGGACAGCGGTTGGGGGTAGTTACACCGGTTAGGGGAGGGGTTTCAGCAAATCAACGCTCTAGACCGCAAATACCCTGTGGGCGTAACATTGCCTACATGACCGTCAGTCGCTACTACGATGTGAAGCGTGATGAGCGAGGCAAGCGCTATCTGGAGCCTTTTATCGAGGGTTCGCTCTTGCTGGGGCTGCCCCTGCTGAACAAGGGCACCGCCTTCACCCACGAAGAGCGCAGAGCCCTCAAGCTCGAGGGTCTCCTGCCGCCGCACGTGACCAGCCTCGAGGAGCAAAAGCAGCGCAACTACCGGCGCTACCGCCTGATCGAAAACGACCTGGAAAAGCACATCTTCTTGCGCAACCTGCAAGACCGCAACGAGGTGCTGTTCTACGCGCTGTTTGTAGACCACATGAGCGAGATGCTGCCCATTCTGTACACGCCCACGGTGGGCGAGGCGGTTAAGCAGTTCTCGCACATCTACCGTTACCCGCGGGGCTTTACGGCCTCCACCGACAACATCCACGAGATCGATCAGGCTCTGGCCAACGTGCCCCTCAACGACGTGCGCCTGGCCGTGGCCACCGATTCCTCGGCCATTCTGGGCATTGGCGACCAGGGCTTTGGGGGCATGGCCATCGCCATCGGCAAGCTTTCGATCTACACCGCGGCGGGCGGCCTGGGGCCCGACAAGGCCCTGCCCATCGAGCTGGACGTGGGCACCAACCGCGCCGATCTCATCAACGACCCGCTCTACCTGGGGGTGCGGCACCGCCGGCTCTCGGGCGAGGAGTACTACGCCTTTATGGATCGTTTTGTGGAGGCTTTCTGCAAGCGCTACCCCAACGCGGTCATGCAGTGGGAGGACTTCGGCAAGGACACGGCTTTTACCGTGCTCGAGCGCTACCGCAAGGTGCTCCCCTCCTTCAACGACGACATCCAGGGCACCGGCGCAGTTACGCTGGCCGGGGTGCTCTCGGCCTGCCGGATCAAGGGCCAGAACCTTTCTGACCAGCGCATCCTGGTCTATGGGGCTGGGGCCGGGGGCATTGGGGTGGCCCAGGCCCTGCTCGACGGCCTGATGCGCGAGGGTCTGACCGAGGCTGAGGCCCTGGAACGCCTGTTTGTGCTGGATTCCAAGGGCCTGCTGCTCAGCAACCGCAGCATGGAAGCCTACAAGCAGAAGTTCGCCAAAGACCCAGCCCTGATCAAGGACTGGCGCATCGCCGGGGAGGCCCCCAACCTGTACGAAACGGTGGTGAATGGCCGGATTACGGTTTTGCTGGGGCTGTCGGGCCAGGCGGGTTCGTTTACCGAGCCTGTCGTCCAGGCGATGCAGGCCAACACCGAGCAGCCCATTATCTTCCCCCTTTCCAACCCCACCAGCTCGTCGGAGGCCATCCCCGAGGAAATCCTGCGCTGGACGGGCGGCAAAGCTCTAGTGGCCGCGGGGAGTCCCTTTGCGCCGGTGGAGCTGGATGGCCGGGTTTACCCAATCGGCCAGGGGAACAATGCCTTTGTGTTTCCGGGCCTGGGCTTTGGTACGGTGCTCTCCAAAGCCAAAGAAGTCTCCGATGGTATGGTGCTCGAGGCGGCCTACGCCCTCTACGACTACACCCGCCAGCACCACCCCGACCGCATATACCCCCCCACCTCGGAACTGCGCGAGGTGAGCCAGCTGGTGGCCTCGAGGGTGATCCGCCAGGCCATGAAGGAGGGTCTGGCCCGCGAGGAGCGCCTGAAGGGGCTGGGTATGGAGGCCATCCAGGCCTACGTGGCCGAGCGCTTCTGGCAGCCCCGGTATCTGCCCTACAAGCCCGCTGCCGACAACAGATAATACCGTTTCCGCTCGAATCCTTCACCGCCATCTGCAATTAGAGGTGAAGGATTCAAGCCGACCGAAGGGAGTAGAAAAGCATCTCGGTAGTATCGTTTAGACTTGCCAAAATGCCTGTAACCCAGGCTGGCCCAACGCTACCTTCGCAAAGCCACGCTTCGACCAAGCAGTTATTGGGGCTTCGTGAAGCGTAATTCATCCCCCTTGGTCAGAAGGGTGTTCAACCCTTTGCCATCGTACTAACCGAATTTGGTATAAAACCTGGCAGATTTTCGTATACTTAAGACGTCAAGGGCTTTTAGCCCTGTTTATATATGGATAAAAAAGACCGTCCGGTGTACATCATTTCGGTTGCCGCCGAACTGGTGGATATGCACCCCCAGACTTTGCGCCTGTATGAGCGCAAGGGTCTCATTCAGCCCAAGCGCTCGGGGGGCAAGACCCGGCTGTACTCCGAACGGGACGTGGAGAAGTTACGGGAGATTCGCCGCCTGACCCAGGAGCTGGGGGTCAACCTGGCCGGGGTGGAGGAGATTATGAAACTGCGCGACGAGCTATGGGCGCTCGAGCAGCGGTTTCGCGAGGAGGCCGAGCGGCTCAAGCAGGAGCTGGGCGAGAAGCTCGAGGCCCTCAAGACACCCCCGGCCCTGCCACCGCCCGGCGAGTCCAGAAGCAAAAAGGCCAGTGATAAGGAGCGGCCCGTCTATATCATCTCGGTGGCGGCAGAGCTGGTGGGCATGCACCCGCAGACCCTGCGCCTTTACGAGCGGGAGGGCCTGGTCACGCCCAGCCGCACCTCTGGCAAAACCCGTCTCTATTCCGAACGCGACGTGGAGAAGCTGCGGGAGATTCGCCGCCTGACCCAGGAGCTGGGGGTGAATCTGGCGGGGGTTGAAGAAATCATCCGCCTGCGCGATGAGCTGGACATTCAGCAGAACCGGCTCGAGTCCGAGATCGCCCGGCTGCGCCTGGCGCTTTTGCGCGAGCTAAAACCGGAGAAAAGCGACCAAAGCGACCAGAAGAAAGCCAAGTCCTCGGCGGGCTAGCGCAGCCTGAGCGGCAGCCGCAGGGCATAGGCCAGCCCCACAAACACCAGCAGGCCTGCCGACCCTCCCAGGGCAAGGGGCAGGATGTTGTGTAAAAAGAAGGCCGGGACGCCAAACTGAACTGCCACCAGGTAGGCCGCCCCGCCCGCGGGGGCGGCGGCCAGCGCGGCCCTGGCGGTTATGCCCCATACCTGGGCTGGCCGCACCATCTGAAAAACCTGTAGCCGCAGGGCGTAGACCGCCAGGCCCAGCCAGCCGGCCGCTCCGGTAGCCAGGTTGAGCGCGAACAAGCCCTGCTCCCGCAGCAGCCAGTAGCCCAGGGTGTTGAGCAGGGCCACCAGCACCGTCACGCCCACCGCCTGGCTCACCTGGCCCACGGCATAGAAGCCCCGCAGCATGAGCTGGTTCAGGCCCCAGGGGAGCAGCGCAAAGCCCAGCGCCATCACGGTCTGGGTGGTATAGGCCCGGTTGGCCGCGGAGAAGTTGTCGGTAAAGGCGTAGAGCGTGCCCACCATCCAGGGGGCCAGTGCGACCAGCATGGCCGAGGCAAAAGCCAGCGGCACCACCAGCCGCGCCATGATGCGGAAGAGCAGCTCGCGGGCGGCGGCCACCTGGCCGTTGCTGGCCAGGGTGGAGAGCCGGGGGAAGGCGGCCATGGCCGGCGAGACTGCCAGCAGGCCCAGCGCGGTGGTAAAAAGCAGCTCGCCGTTCTGGAAGCCGGTCACGGCGGCGGTGGGGTAGGCGGCCAGAATGCTCAGCAGAACCAGGTTCAAAAACTGCCGCACCGAGGTGGTGAAGGCGAAGGGGCCAATCCGGCCCAGGGCGGCGCGGAAGGCGGGATGCCACCTGAACTCGAGGCCATAGCCTTTGAGGGCGGGTAGCTGTACCAGGGCTTGCAACGCACCCCCCACCGCCACCGACAACCCAAGGGCCACCACGCTACTCGGAAACAACAGCATCAGGGCAATGGAGCCCAGATTGAAGGCAATGGGGCTGAAGCTGGCCACGCCGAAGCGCTCGCCCGATTGCAGCATCGAGGAAAACAGCGAGGCCATCGAGATCGAGAGCAAAAACGGCATCACCAGACGAATCAGCAGCACCAACTGCTCGAACACCGCCGGGTCGCGCAGGGGGCTGGGCTGGGTCAGCGAAAGCTCGGCCAGCCAGAGCAGGGCGCTGGCAATCTGAGGGGCGAAAAGCAGACCCAGACCCAGAATCACCAGATTTACCCCCAGCAGAAAGGCCCCAAAGCGCCGGGCGAATATACGGGCTTCCTCGGGTGGAAGGCCGGTTAGCACCGGAATCAGGGCGTTCTGGATGGCCCCTTCGGCCAGCAGCTCGCGCAGCAGGTTGGGAATGCGGTAGGCCACCCAGAAGGCGTCTTTTATAGCGTCTGGGAGGGGTAAATTGGTCAGAATGGTCTGGCGCACCTGGCCCAGCAGGCGGCTGGCGAGGGTGCCGGCCATCACCAAAAAGGTGTTGCGAAGGATGCGTGACATAGGGAAGGGCCTCGAGCCTCCAATGCTTCCAGGGTTATACCAGACTGGGCAATATCGTTCACCTCGGCAAGCCTGAGCGATACTGGCGAGATGCTTTTCTACGCCCTTCGGTCGGCTTGAATCTTTTAATTGCAGATGGCGGTAAAGGATTTGAGCGGAAACGGCATGGCTCAGTTTCTAGACGAATAAGCCGGTAAGAGATGGTGCGGTTTATACTCCACGGAGTCAATCAATCCCTCCAGCGCACACGGCTCCCCGCGGGCGACTTGGAGACCTCCAAGCGCGCGGGCATTCGCTCGGCCAGGGCTTCGACGTGGGTGACGATGCCCACCAGGCGGCCCTGGCTTGGCAGGGCTTCCAGTACCCCGGCCACCTGTTCCAGCGTTTCGGCGTCGAGGGTGCCGAACCCTTCGTCCAGAAACAGCGCGCCGATTCGGCCACGGGAGAGGTGCTCGGAGAGCGAGAGTGCCAGGCACAGGCTGGCCATGAAACTTTCCCCCCCCGAAAGGGTGCGCACCGGCCTCAGGGCCTCAGTCCAGCGGTCGAATACGAAGTAATCGCCGTCCTCGAGCCGCAAGGTATAGCGGTTATGCGAGAGCGACAGGATGAGTTCGGAAGCCCTGGAGAGCAGGCCCGACTGATAGCGCTCCAGCAAGAAGTCCTGGAAGCGGTTGCCCATGAGATCCAGCTCGAGCTGCTCCCAGAGGTCGGTTTGTTTGTCCAGGTCGGCTTTTTCTTTCTGGATCTGACGCTTGCGCTCGAGCTGCTTCTGCAGGTGTTTGAGCGCTTCCTTTCTGGCGCCCAGGCGCTGCTTGGTCGAGTCGAGGGCCTCTTTCAGTTCGGCCAGGCGCTGCTTTTGTTCGGCCACCTGGGCTGCGTCCACCGGTTCCTGGCCCTGTAGCTTTGCTTCTAACTCCCTGAGCTCGCGGGCTATCTGGGCCCCCTCGAGCTCGTGATTCTGCACCCGTTTGCGTAGGGCTGCTACCTCGGCCGGGCTCAGGCGGGCTGCCCGGACGGCCTCGAGGCCATCGAACCGGGCCTCGCGCCAGAGGTTCTCCACAACCTCCTGCTGCCGGGCCAGGCCGCCTTCCAGCACCCGCACCACCTCGGTCTGGCTCTGGACTTTGCCCCTGGCTTCGGTCAGGCTGGCCTCGGCCTGGGCGATCTGATCGGCCCGATCCTGGGCGGCTTTGAGTTCTTTCAGAAGCTGCTGCTCGTAGGCCGCTAGGGTCTGGCCGCCGATTATGGCGCGGATTTCCTGGGCCAGTCCGGCCAGGCGTTGGGTACGCTCTTCCCGAACCTGCTCGAGGCTGCCCAGCGCCCGGCTTTTTGCTTCCAGGTCTACATAGGCTCTGCGGGCCTCATCGGCCTCGGCTTGCAGGGTTTGCACCTGCGATTGCAGCTTTGGCAGTTGCTCGTTCAGGTTGTCGAGGCGCTGCTGTGCGGCTTTGTAGTCGGCCCGCAGCTCGGTGAGGGTGGCCTCGAGGGCCTCTACCTGGGCCTGCAAACCCCGCAGGTCGGACAGGGGCGGGGCCGGGGGCGGGGCAGCGACCGGATGGCCGCAGAGGGGGCAGGGCTCGCCCACCCTGAGATGGGGGTGGTAGTGCGCGATGCCCTGCCGGAGTTTTTCGCGCTCGAGGGCCGTTTTAGCTTCTTCCAGCTCGGTTTTTTTGCCCTGGCCCAGGTCTTTGAGGCTCTGGAGCTTGTTTTGCAGTTCCGCGTGCTCGGCCTGGGCTTTTTGCGCTTCCTGAAGAGCGTTCTGCAGGCGGGCCTGGGCCCGTTCGGCCTGGGTGCGGGCTCGGGCGAGGTCGGCAAAGAGCCGCTCGGCCTCGCGCAACTGCTCGAGGCGGTCTTCGTCGAAGGGCAGCGGGCCGGGGTGGTGCAGCTCGAGCTGGCCCCCATAGCGCTTGAGGCGGGCCTCCTGGTCTTTGAGCAGGGGTATCTGGGCCAGGCTGCGCTTGAGCGCCTCCAGGCGCTCGGGATCGAAACCCTGGCGCAGCGTCTCGAGCCGGGCCTCGAGCGCTGCCAACCCCGACTGGTGGGCGCTCAGGGTGCGCTGGGCCTGCTCGAGCTCGCCCTGGCCGGTCAGAAGGGCCTCGACCTGGGGCCAGATGCGCTCGGCCTGCTCGGCGCGTGCGAGTCTGGCGGTGGTTTCGGCGATGCGGGGCTGCTCGCTTTCCCAGGTCTGCTTGCGGCGGCGCAGGGCCTCGAGGGCTGTAAAAAGCTCCAGGCGCGTCTCCAGGGTTTTCAGGGTCTGCTCGGCGCTTTTCTCCTGGTGGCTCAGCTCCTTCTCGCTATTCTCCAGCGCGGCAATTTCCTCTTGCAGCGCCGCGATGCGCTCCTCCTCGGCCTCGGCCAGGGTATCCAGCTCCCCTTCCAGGCGGGCTTTCTGCTCGATCAGGGCCGCGAGGCGGGCCGCCGCCCGTTCCCGCATGGCCTGGAGGGCTTCCAGGCCGTACAGCTTGATGAGGGTCTCGCGGCGCTCTCTGGGCGAGCCGCGCAAAAACAGGTCGAACTGGCCCTGGGGCAGCAGGATGGCCCGGGTAAAGGTCTCGTAGTCCATGCCCAGAATCTCGACCAGTTTGGCGTCCAGCTCCCGCACCCTCTCGGAGGCGGGATGGGTTTTCCACTGGTTTTGTTGGAGGTACTCGAGGCGGCTCTGGCTCTCCTTGCCCACCACCCGCACCACCCGCCAGACCTGCTCGCCCATGGCAAAGGTCAGCTCCACCCGGGCCGAGTCGGCCTGGGGGTGCTTGAGGTCTTTGAGGCCGCTCGAGCCGATGCGCGGGGTGGCTTTGTAGAGGGCGTAGGTAATGGCGTCAAGCAGGGTGCTTTTGCCCGAACCGGTGGGGCCGGTAATGGCAAACAGGCTCACGTCATGGTCGAAGTGGACGGTTTGGGCTTCGGCATAAGGACCAAAGCCGTCGAGGAGCAGTTTGAGGGGTCTCATGGCAACGTTCAGTGCGTGGGGGCGTGGGCTTCTTCGTAGACCTGCCGGAAGGCCTCCAGCAGCTCGGGGCTGGCTTCCCTGGCGGTGGCGGTTCGGCGGTACTCGGCATAGGCCTCCACCCAGTCCAGGTTCTCGGTGTCTACCACGGTGGGGCCTTTTACTCCTCCATCGGTGGTGTGAAACTCGACCTCGAGCAGATCCGGCAGCTCCTTGAACAATCGCTCGCGCAGGGCGGCGTTGCCGGGGCCCTCGATCACAATTTTGCTGTAGCCAGGAAAAGCCCGGATCTCCTCCCAGCGGCGATCCAGGGTCTCGCGGCTCAGCCGGAAGGTTTTGAGCGGCTTGCCCCAGCGCGCCCGCACCGGATGAACCAGGGGTTGCCGGCCCGGCTCGAGCTCCACAATCAGGGCCCCCTGGTGGCTGTTCTCGCTTTCGCCAAAATCGAGCTGGATCAAGGAACCCGCATACCAGGCCACCGGGGCCTCGGAGACCTGCTGCTGGCGGTGCAGGTGGCCCAGGGCCACGTAGCTCAGGCTCAGGGGAAAGGCGCTTTTGGGGATGGCGTAGCTGTTGGTGGTGTGGAAGGTGAACTCGCCGCCCCCAAGCTGGCCCCCCTCCACGGTCAGGTGGGCCATCAGCAGGTTGAGGTCGGTACGGAAGCCGGTCGCCAGGTTCTTCAGGATGAGTTCCAGGCTGTGGCCGTAGGTTCGCTTCCAATCCGCGCTATCGCCCTGCAGCAGGTCGCCGGCCCGAACCAGCCGGCGCTCCGACAAAAAGGGCAGCAGGGCCACGCTGGCGCCCAGGGCCTCCACCACCCCGCCCTGCTCGGCAAAGCGCAGGTTGCCAAACACGGTGGCCCCGGTCAGGGAGAGCAGGGGCGAGAGGGCCTCGAGCCGCTCGCGGCTGTCGTGGTTGCCGGCAATCACCAGGGCCGGAACCCCCAGCTCGCGCAGGCCCAGAAAAAACTCGAAGGCGGCGGCCTCGGCCTCGGTGGACACCACGCTCCGGTCGAACAGATCGCCCGCTACCAGCACCAGCTCGATGCGCTCCGAGCGCACCAGCCCCAAGAGCGCCTGCAAAGCCTGCCGAATTTCCGGGGTGCGCTCCCGTCCCTTGAGCACCTTGCCCAGGTGCCAGTCTGCTGTGTGCAGAATACGCATGGGCTGATTGTACTTTTACCCGCCGGTTTTGGGTATTGTGTTTGCCAGGTGCCCTACTAGTAATTTTCCGCGTCCGGGGGCTCCTACGTTAGCAGCGCTCAGGCCACCGCTACGGGCTTTTCGGCGGGTTGCTGGGCCAGGGCGGCCTTGGTGCTCTCGATGGCGACCTCGATCATATCGTCGGTGGGTTCCCGGACGGTGAGCATCTGGAACTTGAAGCCCAGCCAGCGGAAGAACCTCGAGAAGGGGTCGTGGTGGGCGGCGGAGTAGCGCAGCACTTCGAAGGAGACCGCGGCCACCACCGGAATCATCAGGAGGCGCGGGAAGATCCAGTACCAGGCCACCGTGAGGGGTGGGAAGAAGCTGTACACGAACACCCCCACCACCGCAGTGAAGGCGATGAAGCTGGTGCCGCAACGGGGGTGGTAGGCCGGTTGGGCCCGCACGTTCTCCACGGTGAGCTCGAGGCCCTTCTCGTGTGCGGCGATGGCTTTGTGCTCGGCCCCGTGGTACATGAAGAAGCGCTGCATATCCTTCATGCGCCCGATAAACACCAGATAGCCAATCAGAATGGCGGTCTCGAAGAGCCCGGCCACCACGTAAAACAAAAAGCGAAAGCGCTCCTCGTCCACCAGCAGGCCGGCCAGCCGGGCCGGCAGCCACACAAACAGGGCCAGAGCGATCACCAGCGAGACCGCCAGGGTGCCGTACATGGCCGCCCCCGAGACCTTCTCGTCTTCTTCGCCGGCCAGTTCGGCGCTGCGCGAGAGCGACTTGTAGGAGATGCTCATGGCGTCCCACAGCGCCACCACGCCCCGGATGAGGGGCAGCCGGGCCCAGGGGTATTTTTTGGTCAGGGCCTCTTCCTCGTGTCGCTCGACGTGAATCTGCCCGTTGGGTAGCCGCACCGCCAGGGCCCAGGCGTCGGCGGCCTTCATCATCACGCCCTCGAGGGCGGCGCTACCGCCTAAAGCGGCCTGGTTGAGGAAAAACCCCAGTTGGCGGAAAAGTTTTATGCCGGGTAATCCAAACTTCATCCGAACCATCTTAGCGCATTGGTGCAATCGCACGACAGAAGGGGATGAGAAACAGCTCTATCGCAAAACAGCCCGTACTGGCGCGGCGTCGGTTCCCTCGAGCCTCAGCGGCAGGCAGATAAGCTCGTAGCTGCCTGGAGCCACCCCCTCCAGGGCCAGCCCCTCCAGGATATACACCCCGGCCTGGGCAAAGGCCTTGTGCGCGGGCAGGTCTTTGGAGGTGAGGGGGTCTACGCTGGGGGCGTCGGTGCCGTAGAGCCGGACGCCCTGCGCGGCCATGTACGCGGCGGCCTCGGGTAGGACGTGCATGAAGGTGTGGGGGAAGCTCGGCCAGATACTGGGCTGTCCGGTGTAAAAGAGGGTGCGCTCGGCGAGCTGGATGGTTTTGAGGAAATCGGCCGTAAGGGCTTCCTGTCCACGCGCATCCACCACCCGGCAGGGGCCTATGAGCACCTCGAGCGGGACGCTTTCCAGCTTGCCGCCGTCGTCCACGTAGTGCCAGGGGGCGTCCAGGTGGGTGCCCAGGTGGGTGGTGGTGGTAAATTTGCCCACGTTCACGCTGTCGCCGCCCGCGATTCGCGCGACCAGCTCGTAGCTAAACGGGGTATCGCCGGGCCAGACCGGCACGCCAGGGTGGATGGGGCGGGTGATGTCGATCATGACCCGATGATACGCAAAATGTGGTGCTCGAGGGCCTCCACCGCCTGCCGGATGCGCCACTGGGCTTTGTCGCGCACACCGGCCATGTTCGATACCGCCCGCAGTTCGGCCCCGGCCAGGCCCAGCCACAAGCAGGTTTGGGCAAAGGCGGCCCCCTCCATGTTCTCGAGGTCGGCCTCCCATTTGCGCGCGAGCTGGTGGGCCTCGCTGGGGTTCTCCGAGACCAGGTCGCGGGTCAGAAACTGTTTGCCAGGCAGGCCCAGTTTGCTCTTAAGCTCGTCTGTAAAAGCTTTGTCCAGCGGAAAGCGGTTGTGGTAGGGCCTGGAGGCCACCACCAGGCTGGGGAAGCCCAGGCCCTTCAGGCCCCCATCCCGCACGCCCAGGTCGGCCTGAATCTCCCGCTCGGCCAGGGCGCAATCGCCTATCTGCAAACCCGAATCGGCATAGGCCCCCGCAATGCCAAAGAGCAGCACCCGCTCGAACCTGCGCCGCTGGACGAAAGCGGCCAGGGTGGCGGCGGTGTTGGCCTTGCCAATGCCGCACTCGAGCCAGACCCAGCCCGCCCCGCGCAGCCCCGCGCGTCCGTGAAAATCGAACTTCTGGCCTTTGAGGAAGGGAGCCTCGAGGCGGGTGGGAGAGAGCAGGAGCAACGGTAGGGTGGGCACGATTTAATATCTTAGCATTGACTTTAGAGAAAAGGGGGGGTGTGGGGGGCTATAATCCCCCGGTTTTCAAACCGGGGATACATGGACTCCCCACGTCCAC